>Ga0209475_10002547_pt1 | contig 18055 bp, 10 predicted proteins | sample tdDd471_FD_187128 | JGI IMG/M metagenome (GOLD analysis project Ga0209475, IMG submission 187128) | Marine sediment microbial communities from the Atlantic coast under amendment with organic carbon and nitrate - tdDd47.1 (SPAdes)... | ecosystem: Environmental > Aquatic > Marine > Coastal >... | reverse complement strand
GCACCCGGCCGAGCGTAAAGAGGAAGGTGACGGGGCCATCCAGAAGGGTGAGGAACCCGAGTCCGAGTAGTCCCGTCGACGGGACAAGAATGGGGCCGAGGTCTTGCACCTCGGCCCCATTTTCATCCGGTAGACAGCGAATCAGTCCAGCAGGATCGACTCGAAGAGGTCGAGCACCGCGGGATCGTCGTGCTGGGCGAGCCAGAACAGGGCCGTCTGCCGCAGCTGGGTGTGGGGGTTCTCGGTGGCGATCCGGCCCAGGGTGTCGACGGCTTCCTCGTGATCGTCCTCCAGGGCCTGGCTCAGGGCGAAGACCGCATGCTCACGGATCTCCATCTCCTCGCTGTCGTCATCGACGATGGCCTCGAGATCGTGGCTGACCTTCTGGCCGGCCTGGACGCCGAGCCAGAAGATGGCCGATTCGCGGACCTCGTCGTCGAGCTGTCGATCACGCGCCAGTTCCAGCAAGGTGGGCCAGGTCTCGGCGTCGGCGATGGCGGCTGCGGTGATGGCCGATTCAGCCACCTCCTCGTCCCTATGGTTCCGGGCCATGGCGAGGAAATAGTCGGCAGCTTCGTCAGCCGTGGGATTGTCGATGACCCGGGCATTCTTCTCATGACGGCTTTGTGAGTGGCCGGACCGGGTCTCGAGGTCGATCACCCGACCATTGCGAACCTTCGCCGTGGTATGGACCAGCCCATCATCGTCGTCATCGGTGACCACCACCTTGTTCCCGTCGATGGTGATGGTGTGGCTCTGGCTATGGACATTCTCATGGGCGGGGTAGGTGAAGGTCACCCAGCCGTCCTCGGCGGTGATCCGGCTGGCCAGGTCGTCGCGGGCGGCCATGGCCACCGAGGCGGTGCCGATCAGGATCAGGATGGCGGCAATGTTCTTCATGATCGGCTCCTTATTCGCTGATGATCTCGAGGAGGAATTCTTCACTACCCTCGGCGCCGGACTGTCCGATCCAGAAGATGGCCTGCTTCCGCAGCTCGAAGTCGGTCTCGTTGCGGGCGATGCGGATCAGCCGCTCGACCGCTTCCTCGCTGTCGTCCTGACTGAGGACGAAAATGATCTGCTCGCGCATCTCCCGGTCGTCGATGTCCAGATACAGGTCGTCCAGACGCTCCAGGGGCAGCAGACCCTGCTGGCCGGCCCAGAAGAGAGCCATCTTGCGGGACTCGATGTCCTGGTCATCATCCAGGGCGATGTCCACCAACCAGTCCGCCGTGCCGGGATCATCGTGCTGGGCCACGGCATGGAGAATGGCTTCCTGCATCTCGGGATCCTCGAGATCGCTGTACAGGTTGCGGAGGAAGGTGCGGTCGGATCGGGACCCGTTCATGCCGAGGCCGAAGATGGCCTGGTGGCGAAGGTCGCTGTCGTGGCGCGGATCGGCGGCGATCTCACGCAGCATGTCATTGGCCTCGGGACTATCCATCTGGCTGAGGGCGAACAGGGCATGGCCGATGACGTCGGGGTCCTGCTCCGTGCGAATCAACTGCACGTAGAACTCCAGAGCCTCGTCCGAACCCGACTGTCCGAGCCAGAAGATGGCTTGCTCGCGGACCTCTTCATCGGGATCGTTGCGAGCCACATCGATCATCAGGGCCTCGGATCCCTCGGCGCCGCCCTGGCTGAGCAGGAAGATCGCCTGGCGACGCAGCTCCACGGTCTGGGGATCCCGGTCCTGCAGAATCTTCGTGAGCACGGGCAACGTCCGCTCGGGATTCATGTGCATCATGGCCTGCAAGGCGGCGAGCTTGAGCTCCATGTCCTCGTGGTCCTGATCATCCTCGAGCATCTCGGCCAGCTCACGGGCCGACTGGGCATCGCCTTGCCGGGCCAGTTCAGCCTTGATCTGGGCGGCCAGCGCTCGCGAATCCGAGACCATCTCATGGTCCAGCTGCAACTCGTTGAGCTCGAGGAGCGCCTGGGCGGCGCGTTGCAGGTCTCGCCTGGATTCGAGCCGAGAAAGGGCGAAGGCACGCCAGTAGTAGGCTTCGGCCAGCTCCTTGTCGCTCTCGGCACGCCGCGCGGCGCTGCGGAAGTGGTCGGCCGCGCTGCGGTACTGGGCCTTGTCCAGGGCGACATGACCGCTAGCCATGGCATCGCTGCTGTCGGCCTGGGCCGTGGCGGTGCCGACCAGGATCAGGGTGAGGGCGATCAGGGTGGCCACGAGGGTGACCCGGCCAATCGTCACGTGCTTGGTGTTCATGAGCGTCTCCTTGGGTTGCGAAACGGAACCGATGATCTAGAGGCCGACCGTGGTGGGCCCGGATGTCAGTTGTTCACGAAGCCGGGGAAGGATCGCCTTTCGGACGAGCCCATCTTCCAGCGTCTGTCGTTCAGAATCGTTCTGGGCCACCGGATGAGGCCCGGCCGTGACGCGAACCGTGCGAGCCAGGGCGATCTCGAGATCTTCCAGCAATTGCTTCAGCGCGGGGTCCTCGGCTGCCGGGGAATTGAGGAGCAGGCGGGTCTGCCCCAGCAGGCCCACGGCTCGCTGGCTGAAGGACTCGCCGCCGGGATCGTCGGCTCCACTCTTGACCTGCATCAGCAGCGTCTCGGTGCGGGCGAGGACCGGCTGGGCGGCCAGCTGGTAAGGGTCGGGCCGCTGACTGGTCTCTTCGGGGACGGACGTGGGCGCCATGGCCACGGTCGCGCTACCATCGACCAGCGAGGGCGCGGCCAGATCCTGGCGACCCAGGCGTCCGAGGCCCAGACCGATGACCAGGGCGGCCGCCACGGCAGCGGGCCAGAGGACCTGCCGGCGGGTCCACCAGGGAGCGGGGGCCGGCGTGGGCACGGCCTCGTGCTGCTCCTGACGAGCGGCGGCGATGCGGTCCCACATGCGTTCGCGCGGGGTTTCGGGCGGCTCGTTGAAGCCCTTGGCCGCCTCGGCGAGATTGCGTTCCCAGCGATTGTTTTCGTCGTGACGATGGTCGTTCATGACGCATCCTCCTCGGTGAACTCGAATCCGTAACGGGCCAGGTAATCGCGCAACCAGGCGCGGGCCCGATGAAGCCGTGATTTGGACGTGCCGTCGGTGATGCCCAGACCGTCGGCGATCTCGCGATGCTTGAAGCCTTCCACGTCGTGCATCAAGAAGACCACGCGCATGTCCTCGGGCAGGGCGTCGATGGCCTCGTCCAGGAGCAGTCTCAGCTCAGCATCGCGGCGGGGACGGCCCGGAAGCTCCGGGGCCATTTCCAGATCGGTTTCCCGTTCCCGGAGCCGGCGCACCTTGCGCAGGCCGCTCAGCACGGTCCGCATGCCGATGGCGTAGAGCCAGGTCGACAGGGAGGCGTCGCCGCGGAAACGGTCCAGGTTGCCGAAGGCCCGCAGGAATGTCTCCTGGGTGAGGTCCTCGGCCAGGGCTTCGTCGCCGGTCATGCGGTAGGCCATCCGGAACACCCTGTCGACGTGGGTGTCGTAGATGGCCCGCTCGGCGGCGGGGTCGCCCTTGCTGGCTCGGTTGATGAGTTGGCGTTCAGTCAAGGCTGTCCTCTTGGGCTGGTGGCCTGTCCTGGGTTCTCTGTCCATTGAGACTCATCCGGGGCGAAAAGGGTTCACAGAAAAATGAATCGGTTCGTGAGGAGATTGCCGCAACATGCGTTCGACCCTTCCGTATGGTCCATTGTCTGGAGCCAGACGCCAACAGGAGGTCCTCATGTTCAGGTCATCCCTTCAGCGGGTAGCCCTACCCGCTGTCATAATGCTGGCGATCTTCGCCGGTTCGGCATCCGCCACTTCTCCCTATGCATTGCAAGCCGACATCCACGAGGGACGTATCGTCTTCACCGCCGAGGACGACCTCTGGTCGTGTGACCTCGAGGGCGAAGATGTCCGGCGCCTGACTTCCTTCGTCGGCGCCGAGTACTTCCCTCACTTCTCGCCGGATGGCCGTTCCATCGCCTTCACCGGCAACTACGACGGCAACGGCGATGTCTATGTGATCCCGGTCAACGGTGGTGAACCCCGCCGCCTGACCTGGCATCCCGGAGGGGACGAGGTGCTGGCCTGGCTCGAGGACGGCAGCATCCTGATCCGTAGTCGTCGCGACGATCCCCACGGCGACTGGCATCTCTATACCATCGACGCCGAGGGAGGCGACCCTACCCAACTGCCCCTCGGCTTCGCTACCCGCCTCGATGTGGACCCCGACAGCGGCCAGTGGATCTTCACGCGCTTCGAGCGTGAACGCCGACCCTGGAAACGCTACCGCGGCGGCTGGGCCACCGACATCTGGGTTGGCCATCCCGATCGCCAGGACTACCGGCAGATCACCGCCTTCGACGGCATGGACGCCTTTCCCATGTGGTCCGACGGCCGCATCGTATTCCTCAGTGACCAGGGCGGCACGGCCAACATCTGGCGCATGAACGCCGACGGCACGGGCCGCGAGCGCCTCACCGACCTCGATCCCTGGGATGCACGCTACCCGGCCATGGGGCCCGGTGGCCAGCTGGTATTCACCTCCGGCGCCGACATCTACCGGCTGGACCTGTCCACGGGCCGTGAAACCCGGATCGACATCGACCTGCCCAGCGACCGCGTCCTGACCCGGACACGCTACCGGGCTTCGGGCCGGGACCTGCAGGGCTTCGACCTTTCCTCCGACGGTGAGCGGCTGCTGGCCGAGGTCCGCGGCGAACTGTTCTCGGTTCCCGTGAAGAAGGGCGTCACCTTGCCCATTACTCGGGGCACCGGCGCTCGCGAACGGTCAGCCGTCTTTGGCCATGAGGCCAAGAAGGTCTACTACTGGAGCGATGCCGACCGCGAGGACGCCCTCGTCAGCAAGGACGCCTGGGGCCGAGGAGAGGCCGACCGTCTGCGCAAGGGCAAGAAAGGTCCCTGGGCCTACAACCTGCATGCGTCGCCGGAAGGCAGCCTGCTGGCCTGGACCGACAGTGATTATGCCCTGCGGGTGATGAAGACCGATGGCGGCGGCGAGTATGTCGCCGACCAGGCCGAGCATGGCAACATCTTCAACATGGCCTGGAGTCCCGACGGCCGCTGGCTGGCCTACTCCAAGGCCATGGCCAACGAGTTCGTCTCCATCTTCATCCACGACACCCAGGAGAAGACGAATCATCAGGTGACCGGCAGCTGGACCCAGGATCACAGCCCTTCCTGGGATCCTGATGGCCGCTACCTGTGGTTCATCTCGGCCCGGGCCACCAATCCCATGCTGGGCATCACCGATCGGCAGAACATCGAGGTCAAGAGCGAGATGCTGTACGGCGTCCTGCTGCGGCCCGATGTGGATCATCCGCTGAAGAGGGATGATGGTCTGCCACCCGATGAAGAGGATGACGACGAGTCTGATGCCGAGGACGAGGGTGACGACAAGGATGAGTCGGAGGACGAAGCCGACAAGCCGGATCCCGTGGAGATCGACTTCGACGGCATCATCGAGCGTGTGGTCGAACTGCCCATTCCCCGTGGCAACTACTTCGCCACCGCCGCCACGTCCTCGCACCTCTTCTTCGTCAAGAACCCCTTGAAGGGTATGGCCGAAGGCGGCGGCTTCTTCGCCGAAGCCCAGCCCGAGGCCATCCTCATGGCCTACAGTCTCGAGGATCGTGAGGCCGAGACCTTCGTGGCCGGCATCACTGCTTACGATCTCGAAGCCGGGGCCGGCAAGATTGCCATCATGAAGAACCGCGGCGAGATCTTTGTCGTCGGCGCCGGCTCCGCGCCGGGCCCCGATCTGGCCGAGGGCAAGGTCAACCTGGGCGACGCCGTGGTCGAGCTCGCGCCCCGCGCCGAGTGGGAACAGGTCTACTGGGAATCCTGGCGCCAGATGCGCGCGTTCTACTGGGACCCCGACATGGGGGGCCTGGACTGGAAGAAGATCGGCGAACGCTATGCCGAGTTGCTGCCCCGTCTGACCAGTCGCGCCGATCTCAGCGACGTCATGAGTCAGCTCTATGGCGAGGTCTCCACCAGCCATAGCTACGTCTTTGGTGGCGACCCGGGCAAACGGGTGCCCCGCGTGGCCACGGGTGTGCTGGGTGCCGATCTCGTCCGTGACGGGGACAGTTACCGCATCGCGAATATCCTTCGCGGCGATCCCAACGACCGGGTCCGCTCACCGCTGAACGAGCCGGGTGTCGACGCCGGCGAAGGCGATTACATCATCGCCGTGGCCGGCCGTCCGGTGAAGGATGCGCCGAACATCCATGCCCTGCTCACCGGCTATGCAGGCAAGCAGGTCCTGGTGACCGTGGCCGACGATCGCGGGGGCAAGAACAGCCGCGATGTCCTCCTGACGCCCATGCGCGGCGATGGTGGCCTCCGCTACGCCGACTGGGTTCGCAGCAACCGCGAGTACGTGGCCGAGAAGACCGGCGGCAAGATCGGCTACATCCACGTGCCCGACATGGGGACCACCGGCATGGTTGCCTTCAACAAGTGGTTCTACCCGCAACTCCACCTCGAAGGTATGGTGGTGGACACCCGCTGGAACGGTGGCGGTTTCGTCAGCCAGATGCTCGTCGAGCGACTGCGGCGACCCTTGCTGGCCTATGACCGTATGCGTGGGGGAGCCGTCTCCACCTATCCGGCCAAGGTGCTCAACGGCCCCTTCGTGGTGCTGACCAACCAGATGGCTGGCAGCGACGGTGACATCTTCCCGCGGGCCGTGCAGCTCGAAGGCCTGGCGCCGGTCATCGGTAAACGCAGTTGGGGTGGCGTGGTGGGTATCACTGGTGTCCGTCCGTTGCAAGATGGCGGCCTCATTACCCAGCCGATCATCGCCTGGTGGGATGAGCCCGGGGGCTGGGGTGTGGAGAACCACGGGGTCGATCCCGACATCGAGGTGCCCAACCTGCCCCAGGAGATCGCCAACGGCATCGATGCCCAGCTGGACCGGGGCATCGCCGAGGTGTTAAGGTTGCACGAAGCGGACCCGCCGCAGGTTCCGGAGTTCGGCTCCGTTCCGCCGCGGACGCGCAAGTCTTACGAGAAGGAGTTGAAGTAGCGGCGCCCGCACCCCTGAGGCGCTGTGAGGTGAGGGCGGTCCCCGCGGGCCGCCCTTGCTGTTCTATAGATCACGACGGACGATAGCCATCATGACTGGGCAGACTCCTGGGTCCAGCGGTCAACGATGAGGGTGGCAAGTTGACTCGCCGCCTCGGTGGCAAAACGCTTACCGCGATAAGCCTCGCAGATGTCCTCGAGCCGTGCATTCCCCTGGGCCCGGCGGTAGACCCAGGCCTGCAGCAGAAACTCGAGCCGGTCGGCGTCACGCACAAGCCGGGCCTCGAGACTTCCTTCATTCTTGTATTCATCCATGAGCGCGGTCCAGGAATCGGCGGCCGGCAAGCCATCGAGCATGGCCGCCAGGGCCTGGGATTCGGCCGTGGCCTTGGCTCCCTCGGGGAAGAACTTCACGGCGGGACGGGGAATATCGGAAACCTCGGTCTCGGCGAGATCATGCAGTACCGCCATGCTCAGCATGCGTCCACGGTCGACCGTATCGCTGGACATCTCGGCCAGCACCAGGGACACCATGGCTGTGCCCCAGCTATGCGCCGCCACGTCCTCGGGATTGGCGACCCAGCGCAGGTGCCAGCCGGTGCGCGGGGTGGACTTGAGGATGTTGGCCTGCAGGAGCAGGTCGAGCCAGGGTGCGGGATCGTTGGTCATCTTGTCCTCCGGTGGCGGTCAGTGAGTCAGGGCCGATGCGGGTACCACTTGTCGAGTCATTCCAGGGCCACTCCATTCGAGCTTGAGATCAGCGCCGCCACCGCGCTGGAAGAATTCCACTCGAACGGCATGGTGCCCGGCTTCGAGGGGCGCATCGCCCCAGACGGCGCTGGAGCCATGCAAACCATCGTGATCGACCAGCAGCTGATCGCCGATGAAGAGGCGACTGCCGTCGTCGCTGCTCAGCCAGAATCGGTAGACCCCGCGTTCGGGGGCCTCGATGAAGCCGGTCAAGACCACGCCGATGTCTTCTTCGGGGAGGCCCTCGGGGATGCCGACGGTGGCCTCGGTGGAGGTCTGTTCGACGGCCAGTTCGTCGAATGGCGGCAGGGAATCCCAGGTCCCGAGGTAGCTCGCTCCCTGGAGTCCGGATGCACTGCCTGTGGCCGAGCCGGCTGCCCAGGGGGCAACCTTGGTGAAGCTGGCGTGGCGAATGGTGGCATCGGGATAGCCGGGCGCCGTGACGGCGAACACCAGGTCGGTACTTTCGCTCAGGACCAAGGGCTCACCATCGTACGGCTCCAGCTGATCTTCGGTGGCGCCCACGCGAATGGCAGCCCGCCGATTGGGGCTCGACACGCCCACCGTGAGAGTGTCCACGAAGACCCGACGCTGGGTCGCAATGGTCAGACTCGGATACGAGGGGCGGTCCACCAGCGAAGGGTTGAGATCGAGCAGCCCGGACGGATCGGTCTGGCTGGCGGCCAGGACCAGGATGGACGGGTCCTCCGGCAGCGCCATCACCCGGTCCTCGGCTCCAAGGGGGATCTCGACGCGGTAGAAATGAGTGAAGACATAGGATTCCACCGCGCCGTCCGGTTGACGCCGGTGGGTGAACACCCAGCCAATGTCGCCCTCGGCGGTGTAGGCCGGCACGAGTTCCCGGGCGTCGTGGACGGTGTCTTCGCCCACCAGGCGGCTCTCCCACTGGCCGAAGAAGGCGCGGCTGTCGGGGATGTGCGCCTCGTGGGCATGACCGGTTGCGAAGCGGAAGGCCGTATCCCGGGGGCCGTCCACCGAGCCCACCAGCAATTGTAGGGTCCGGTGACCGGAAGGGTCGGCCAGCGGGATGATCTGGCCCTCGCAACGCACCAGGTTGAACTCGCCGGTGCCGGTGGGACCGGTCTTGAACAACACGCCGTCACGCCACAGATCGGCGGGTAACTGCTCGGCCGGCAGGACATGTCCGTCTCCGTCGAAGCCACCATCAGTGGGCTGGTCGCGAAGGGCGAATCCATCGAGGTTCCAGGGCAGTTCGACGGGGACGGACGGCGGCTTCACACCCTTGCGGGTCTCAGACGGCGGCGCCATGCCCAGGGCGAAGGTGCGCGGCTGATAGGGGGCGAGGTCACAGACCAGAGCGCCGCCCCTGAGGCTGACATCCTGGCCCACGGGAATCTGAACCTCGTCGGCCTGCAGTTCCTTGTACTTGCGGGCCGGGCCCACCGGGGCCACGATCACGCCAAGCGCTTCCCGACCCGCGGTCTCCTGCAGACGGACCACCAGGAAATCGCCGTCTTCACTCTTCTTGACGGCCCGCACGGCGACCTGGGCATGGTTGGGACCGTCGGCGTCACCCACATGGAGCAGCGACAGCGTACGTCCCCAGCTTCCTTCGTGGCGCGTGGTCTGGTAGGCCAGCATCGGCTGGTTGAGTTCGTCGGCCTGGCGCACGGAACGTGCCTGCCAATCCGCGCCATGCCCGAACATGGAGACGGTGACCTGGTGGCGCCCGAGGTCCTGGCTCTTCTGGTCATCGATCCAGGTCCAGCGATCATTCACGGCCGGGGTGTGGATCAGGCTCAGACGCAGGGTGCCCTCGTCGGGATGGTCCCAACCGTGGCGGCCGTCGTTCATGATGGTCAGACCGAACTCGCCGGAGCTGTCGGTGAGGTCGGCCCAGCGCTGGGCCGGCACCTCGTAGAGCAGGGGACGGTTGAGGCCGCGGCGGATGGTGCCGAGGCCGAGGTCGTAGGTGGCGGCGGTATCGCGGGCAGTGGTGAAGAAGGCGGCCTTGAGCAGGGTGGCCTTGGTGGCCCAGTCGATGTCCAGTTCCCAGTTCAGGCGCATGCCCGATACCACCAGCGTCTGGTGGAAAACCGAGCCGGCGGCTTCATGGGTGAAGGTGAAACGGGCTTCTTCCGTGCTGATCTGCACGGTCTCGGGCACGCCGCCCAGAGGGACCGAGGCGTAGGGTTCGGCCATGACCTCGTCGTAGTCCACTTCCCAGGCGGCCCAGTTCTCGGGCTCGTTGTGCAGGAGTTGCAACTGGGGCGGCGAGGCGAGCAATTCGCGGTCGGTCTCGCGATCGATCAGGGAGACCAGGCCTTCGGCGCCGAACTGGAGGCGATAGTGCGGGGTGTCGAGGATGCCGGATTCGGGGTCCCAACGGTCGGCACCCTCATCCATGGCAGTGTCGCCGATGTCCACGCGCAGGTCATAGACCGCGACCCCGTTGGCCGGGGCATAGGCCTTGAAGGAGAGCCGATCGGGATAGGGCTGATCGGGCGTGGAACGCCAGGTCCAGGCCGGGACTTCCTGGCCATGGGGACCGTACACATGGATGCGTGGATTGGTGCTGAAGAGGTGTGGCGTCTGCAGCTTGGTGTCGACCACCTCGGTGCGATCATGGCCGAGGGGGTTGAAGACCATGATGGGGGCCAGGAGGTCGTGGGTGTCCAGGTTCTGGGCCACACCGGCCATGGAACTCTCGAGAATCTGGGCGAATTCCTGCTGGCTGAGCAGCATGTCATTCCAGCTGAAGGCGTAGGCCTCGGGGATGCTGGTGCCGGTGAGGTCGTCGTGGAATCCGTGCCAGAGGAAGCGGGTCCAGGCGCGCTCCAGTTCGGCGTGGGGATAGTCGCGGGCACCGAGCCACCAGGCCAGGGTGGCGGCACGTTCGGCGGCATCGCCCAGCACCTCGCAGCGGCGGTTCCAGCGCTTCATGGCGGCCTGGCTGGTGTAGCAGCCGGCGCCGTGACTCGTCATGGTGAGCTCGCCATCGTAGAGGGGGAGGGCGGCGATCTGCTCGTCGGTGAGTTCGCGGTAGATCTGATCGGCGCCGGCCGAGACCACGCTGATGGGGCCGTCCGAGGCCATGCTCTGTTCGAGTGCCTGCACGGAACCCTCGGTGGGGCCGCCGCCGGTGTCGCCGGTGCCATAGTACTTGAAGGCGATGGGCGGACCGCCGGCCGCCACGGTGCGGTCGATTGCTTCCTGCACCGCGGGGTCACGGGAGAGGTCGCCCTCGAGATCGCTCACGTAGGCGCCCGGATTCACGGCGGCGATGACTTCACTGCCGTCCACGCCGCGCCAGCGTCCGAGGTCGAAGGGCGTCCCGTAGGCCGAACCCCAGGTGAGCTTCTGGGTGGAGAAGCCGGTGAGACCCGAGTGGGCCATGATCGAGGGCAGGGCGTGACCGAAGCCGAAGCAGTCGGGCAGGAAGACATCCACCGAGCGCCGCTCGAATTCGCGGTCGAAGTAGCCGTTGCCGTAGAGGGCGTGGCGGTACAACGATTCGGGCGACGGCATGTTCACATCGACGGCATCGAGCCAGGATCCGCAGACCCGCCAGCGGCCCTCGTCGATATACTTGCTCATGCGCTGGAACCGCTCGGGATAGTACTCCGCGATGAGCTGGTACCGGAAGGCGCCCTCGAAGTTGAAGACGTAGTCGGGATACTGCTCCAGCAGGGCGAAGTTCTCGTCCAGGGTCTTGAGCAGGTACTCGTCGATGGTGGTCTGGATGGTCCAGCGCCACTGGGTATCCAGATGGGCGGTGGCCACGGCATGGACTGTTCCACCAGGTCCGGCCTGGGCCAGGAGGGGAATCATCAAGACGACGAGGAGCAGGATCCGACGCATGGAGGACCTCCGTCGCGTGGGCGACGTATGGGGGTAGGTTGGCAGGAACCGGTGCACGTTAGCACCTGGCGGGGGCGGGCTCAACCGGATTGGAAAAGGCGCCCTGGAGAGCCAGGACGCCGGGGCACTCAGCGAACCAGGGTCATCTTGTTCACCCGGACCTCGCCCGTGGTCTTCATCTCGGCGAAATATACGCCTGAAGCCACCTCGCCGCCCTGGTCATTATGACCATTCCAGCGGATCTCGTGGGGCCCGGCCTCGAGGCGCTCATCGACCAGGGTGCGGACGAGGCGGCCGCGCAAGTCGAAGACCTTGAGGCTTACCTGGTCCGGCCGGGGGAGGTTCATGAAGACCGTGGTGGTCGGGTTGAACGGGTTGGGGTGGTTGCTGAAGGCCAGAGGTGTGGACTCGGGCACGGTGATCGGCGTCCCTGGAGATCCCGACGAGCCAAAGAATGTCATGATGTCATCAAGGACAAATGACCGAGCGGCCATGCTGACTCCGTAGGGATTGTCCCAGTCGGGAGCGTCACTGATGACCGACAGGTCAAAGGGCATGAGGATGACCCGAGCATTGTCCGGCAGGTGATGGTTGTACACCATGGCGGTGTAGGGATAGATATCGCCCTGTCCGCTGGGGTCGCAGAACTCGGCCAGGGATACGGCACCCTCTCGAGGCGTGATCATGTCGATGGCGTTGAGGTTGGGGCAGCCGCCATGGGCCAACCAAGTATCTATCCGGAAGTCCACGGGGCCGGGGACGACGGTCTTGATTTGCGGCGAGTACTGGTTGCTGATAAAGGGGCGGATATCGTTTCCGGTGGTGGTGACGTTGAAGTAGGTGTCGCTGAACGACACCCCGGCGGCTCCCTCGTCCAGGATGCTGCTGGCGAGGTTGTCCCCGGTCAAGAACATGTGTTTGTCACCTTGTTCCAGCCAGGCGGTGAGCAGGGCGAGATCGTTGGAGGGGTCGTCCAAGAAATCGCCGTTGCTGAGCAGATTGGTACTCAGATCGCCGCAGGAGTAGATGATCACCTCGTAATGCTCCAGTTGTTCCGCCGTGGCTCGACCGCCTAGACCGTTGCCCTGGCCGGAACTGGGTCCCGTGGTCTTGTAGTGATCGAGCATGCCACCCTCGGTCAGGTAGGTTTGGCGAAAGGTGAAATACCACTTGCTCTCGCCGTCATAGCGCCCGGCATCGTTCCAGAAGAGGATCCTCGGTTGATCTCCAGGGTTGCTCGAGTGAAGCGTGGGCAAGGCGTGCACGGTGAACGACTGATCGTACTGGTCATGAGAGTAGAAGCGGGAGTAGCCGGTGGTATCGGCAGGCAGCATGGACCAGGTCTGTTCACTGCCGACCACGGCGCCGGCTTCGAAGTAGTAGTGGATGACATCGCCTGGATAGAAGAAACCGGTGTCCGGCAGGTCGAAGCTGAATCGGTCAGGTGCGGGAAGGCCATTGACGGTCCGTACCGTGTCGCCGATGACGGTGCCGGTGATGATGTTGTCGGTCAGGTCGAATCCCTCAGGCAATGTCCGGACACCATCGAAGAGAGGATTGGCAGCCATGCGCACTACCATCCGGGGCAATGGTGACAGGACGGCGCCGGATCTGGTGGTGACGACCTCGATGACCAGGGAATCCCCCGGTTCGTTCAAATAATGCACGTCCTGGGCGATGTTGGCGGCCATGTCGAAGCGCACCGAGTTGGCGGCCAGATCAACGTGGTCCAGATGACCCGAGGCCGGGAAACCGTCATTGGCCAGATGAATCTCGTCAGCGACGATATGGGGCGCCGTGTTGGGCCAGGCGCGTAGGGAGACATTGTCGAAGTAGGGTGCCGGCGTGCCGTCGGTGCCGAACCAGCCCCATTGGTGGCCAAGTTCAAAGACGGTGAGGGCTACCTGGACCTGGACGCGGTCTGGGGTGAGGAGGTGGGTGACTGTCTTCTGCTGGCGCAGGTACTGGGGGCCGCCGAACTCGACGAGGTTATCGTTTTCATACGGTTGCTGGTCGATGGGAGCGCCCTCGGGATCACTGGTCGACCGGATGAACCATTGGTGGAACATGCCCGGCCAGATATGACGTGGCCCGAGTTCTTCATGCTCGTAAACGCCCACATCGAATCGGGCCTGGTCACAGCCGGCCGGCCAGTCGTATACCGGGCTTTCGATCATGTTGTGGATATGATTGAAAACGCCGTCCAGCCCACCGGTGTTGTTGACGATGTACCCGCCCGGGCCATAGCACCAGGTGGTGCATGACGAGCCGCCAGTGCCGGGAACCACGATGCCGTCATCGATGAATGCGACCTGGGCTGTGAAGTTGGTCACGCAAGGGTCGAGGTCCTGCAGGTTGGTGTAGAGGGCGGCGAAATCACCGACGAAGGGCCGGGGCATGGGTTGCCAGCGATCACTGTCCTGGTCCTCGAAATCCTCGAAGTCTACCTCGGTGCCGTCAATCTCCACCCGGATATCGTCCAGCCAGGCGGCCCCTTCGGAGGGCCAGAGACCGTCCTCGTCGGAGTGGGTGTAGTCGGAGACGAAGCGGAAGCGAAGATGGATCTCGTCCAGGCCCGCGCCCTGATACTGGGAGGGCTCGAAGGTGATGGTTTCATCGATGTCGTGCACCGAGTTGGGAAGCCCATCGTGGGAGAACAGATGGCCCCAGAAGCCATCCTGATAGATCTCAAAATAGATTACATCGTAGGTGGGCTCGCCTTCACAGTAGAGCTTCAGAGTCAGGCGGACCTCACTCGAGATGGTGGGGTCGTCGACCTGATGAGTGAACAGGAGGATCTCATCCCAGTTGTTTCCGTACCCATATTCACCGTCATAGAGGGTCCCGCAGAACATGGAATAGTCGCCCTCGATGGCCATGTGATCCGACGTGTGCCAGTAGATCTCGTCATGGCGAGTCAGATCGCGGTGGGTCCAGCCGTTCCAGGTGGGGTTCCCGTCGCCGTCCTCGAAGCGGCCGTCCAGCCGGTCGGGCCCACCCAGGATGAAGACGGTGTCCGCCGTGGCCTTTTCGGTCTGGATGGATCCACCATGCAGGACACCATCACGACTGGAATCGAGGCGAATGGGTCGGTCGGCGGCGAGGCTGTTGAGGGCGACGGTCAGCAACAGGGTGGTCACCATGAAGAGGCGAAGCATGGGGAACTCCTTGGCGGATTGATCGGCGAGAGACGATCAAGGAGATACGCCTCACTGCCCATTATCTCAGAGAAGGTCACTGGGTTGTTGGTCGGACATCCGGCCAGGATTACCGTTTCCGCATTCGATCCAGCAACACCGCCCCGAGAATCACCAGCCCCAGCACCACTTTCTGGGTATAGCTCTCCACGTTGGTCAGGTTCATGCCGTTCTGGATGACCGCGATGATGAAGGCACCGATGAGGGTGCCCAGAACCCGCCCCTGACCGCCCGCCAGGCTGGTGCCGCCCACCACCACGGCGGCGATGACATACAGCTCATACATCAGTCCATAGGTGGGCGCGCCGCTCTTGAGCTGGCTGGCCATGACCACGCCGCCCAGGCCGGCCAGGGCGCCGCAGAGCGCGTACACGAACACCAGAACCAGCCCGGTGCGCACGCCGGCCAATCGCGCGGCTTCGAGATTGCCGCCCACGGCGTAGATGTGGCGGCCCAGGGCTGTGCGCGACATGAGCAGATGGGCAATAGCGTAGAGCGCGATCATGAGCCATACGGCATAGGGCAATCCGAGTGCCGGGTCCACGCCGCGGCCCAGGGTCGTGAAGGCGTCGGGGGCATCGTAGATCGGCCGCCCCTGGGCGATGATGTAAGCCACGCCGCTGGCCACCTGCATCATGGCCAGGGTGGCGATGAATGGTGGCAAGCGGAAACGCACCACCATGGTGCCCGAGAACAATCCCGCCAGCGCACAGAGCAACACGGCGCCGAGTCCTGCCAGCAACATGGCACCCGGCCCGGCTCCGGCTCCGCCCAGAGCCTTGACCAGCCAGGCGCAGACCACAGCCGACAGCGCGATGAGCGAGCCCACGGAGAGGTCGATCCCGGCGGTGATGATCACCAGGGTCATGCCCACGGCGACGATGGCGATGACCGCGATCTGGTTGGCCACATTTCGCAGGTTGTCGGGCAACAGGAAGGTGGGCCAGCGATAGGAACGGGGGGAGAGGATCTCGGTGTCGGCCAGGGCGGGCAGGGTGCGGGTGATGGACTCGACCACGGGGAGGCTGGTGTTCAGGGTGACGAGCCATCGCCGGCCGGTGTCCACGCTTGCAAGCTCTTCACAAGCGGCCCGGATGATGGGCGGTCCGCCGGCGGCCAGGCGCACATCGGTGAAGCCCAGGTCGGTCAGCTTGGTCCGCATGGCTTCGAGGAAGGACCGATCCTGGTCGCTGTCCCGGGCCACCAGAAGAATGGCATGTTGGCGGTCGGCCCGGTCCTCGAGGACATCTACTAGCTCGGAGGCCGCCCGGTCGCCTGAGGGGTGCTGGTCCTGCAGGGTGAGCACCGAGAAGAGCACACTCAGGAGCAACAGCACGCCGAGCATGCCATAGCCCGAGAAACGTCGGCGTACAGGGTCAATCCAGGGAAAACGTTCAGCGGTCATGCGGATTCCTCGGCCACAGCCAGGGCCAGGACATCGGCCTGGCTGGCGTTGGCGGGGTCGGTGATTTCGCCGGTGATCCGGCCCTCGTGCATCACCAGGATGCGGTCGCAGATGCCGAGGACCTCGGGGAGTTCGCTGCTAATAACGACGACAGCTTTGCCTTGGGCGGCCAGATCGTTGATCAGCTCGTAGATGTCATGCTTGGCGCCCACGTCGATGCCGCGGGTGGGTTCGTCCACGATGACCACGCGGGCGTCGCGTTCGAGCCAGCGGGCGATGAGGAGTTTCTGCTGGTTGCCGCCGGACAGTTCCCCGGCCTTCTGCTCACTGCCGGACAGCTTGATGCCCAGTCGCTGGACATGGCCGGCGAAGACGGCCTCCTCGCGCGCACCGTCGATCCAGCCGCCTCGCGACCAGCGGTCGAGGTTGCCCAGGGCGAAGTTTTCGCGGGCGGTGAGATCGAGGACCAGACCCTGGCCCTTGCGGTCCTCGGTGAGGAGGGCCAGGCCGTGCTGGATGGCGGACCTTGGTGATCCGGGCGGCACCAGCCGACCGTCCACCATGACGGTTCCCGACTGGGGGCGATCCGCCCCGAAGACCAGGCGCATGAGTTCGGTGCGCCCGGCGCCCACGAGGCCGGCCAGACCCAGGACCTCACCGGCGTGGGCCGTGAAACTGGCAGCCTCCAGGTCGTTGCTTTGCAGGTTCTCCACGGTCAATATGGGCTCGCCGATGGTCACCTCGCGTGGTGGGAACTCCTGCTCCAGCGACCGTCCCACCATGAGCTCGATGAGTTGCCGCCGGTCGAGGTCGGCCGCATTCCAGGTGCCCAGCATCTCACCGTCACGCATGACGGCCACACGGTCGGCCAGCCGCGCTACCTCGTCGAGGCGATGGCTGATAAAAACCAGACCCAGGCCGCCCTGGCGCAACTCATCGAGGACGGTGAAGAGCTGTTCGGTCTCACGCGGGGTGAGGGTGGCCGTGGGCTCGTCGAGGATCAGGATCCGGACCTCACCGAGCAGGGCCCGGGCGATCTCCACGAGCTGGCGACGGGCCAGGTCGAGGTCGGCGATGCGGGTGTCGGGGTCGACATCACAACCGAGACGGGCGAGGACCTGGCGAGCGCGTTGATCCTCGGTCGATCGATCCAACGGGCGTAGTAGGCTTGGCTCGCGGCCAAGAAAGAGATTGTCCCGCACGGTGAGGCCGGGAACCTGGTTCAATTCCTGGTAGATCACCGCCACGCCCTGGTCCATGACCTTGGCGGGGGAGAGACCGGTGATGTCCTGGTCGCCCAGTTCGATCTGGCCGACATCGGGACGGTGGGCCCCGGCGATCATCTTGATGAGCGTGCTCTTGCCGGCGCCGTTTTCCCCGACCAGGGCCAGGATCTCACCCGGCAGGACATCGAGGTCGGCCCCGGCCACGGCCACGGTGCCGGGGAAGGTCTTGCGGACGCCACGGAGGCGCAGCATCTGATGGGCGCCGCTACTGGGCATCGTTGGCCGTGAAGAGCTGACAGGGGATGAGCTTCTGGGGCGGCACGGTCTGGCCCGAGAGGTAGGCATTCACGGCGGCGATGGTCTCGCGACCGATCTCGCCCGACATCTGCACCACGTCGGCGTAGATCTTGCCGGCCTTGATGGCGGCCCGAGCCTCGGGGACGGCGTCGAAACCGACGATGGTCACCTGGCCCAGCTTGCCCGCCTTTTCCACGGCCGCCAGGGCGCCCAGAGCGCTGTCGTCATTGATGCCGAAGATGGCGTCCAGACCGGGGTGGGCCTGCAAGATGTCCTCGGCGGTGCGGAAGGCCATGTCCTTGGTGCCGCGACCGGGCAGCTTGGCCACGATGGTGAGGCCGGAATGC
>Ga0209475_10002542_pt1 | contig 18104 bp, 8 predicted proteins | sample tdDd471_FD_187128 | JGI IMG/M metagenome (GOLD analysis project Ga0209475, IMG submission 187128) | Marine sediment microbial communities from the Atlantic coast under amendment with organic carbon and nitrate - tdDd47.1 (SPAdes)... | ecosystem: Environmental > Aquatic > Marine > Coastal >... | reverse complement strand
TTTCAGAGGATGGAACTTCTGTAGGAGGAACATAATATGCATCAGGAATATCTTCTAAATCAATAATACCGGCTTCATATTGTCCAAAATAGTATCCTGCTTGCCACCAATAATCGGAATTACACCGTCCGTCATCCCATGCATTGCCTTCGCTACACAAGTTATTATCAACTATGGGTTCTGGTTCGTCCGTGGCTTCTGGGGGAACTGGATTAGGTGAGTTATTACCACCTGTCGATTCATTAATAATGATCTGGATAGGTTCTTCACTTGGACATTGTAAATCTACCGCGTAATTCAACAATGTTTCTGGCACATTTTCCAGTACACAGAAAGATTCTCCTAGAGATGATTCAGGAACAATTTCAGGAGCAGTCCATGAATCCTCGCCACAACCGACAACCCGATCATTATTATTGCCATCTACCCCACGATCATCTGGTTCTGTCAGGCAAGCCGTTGTACGTTGATTTTCATATACAATCAAATCCGTTCCGTCAGGTCCTGCACCCGGTATAACCACTTTACCGTCAATTACAGTGATTTCCATAATGTCGCCGGGAGGCAAAATCCGAACCGTAATCGTTGATCCCAAGCGGATGTCCGCACCATTGACGGTTAAATCAATTTCAATGCCTTCTGGTCCTTGAATCATAAGCGTATCTTCGGGGGCTTCTTCACAAGCAGGTGTACCAAATCCCGTGCGTAAATAGAAAGATTGCATCAATGTGCGTTGTGTACCATCAATCACAGGGAGCGACGCAAGGCGATCATCGGGTTCGATCAAATTACCAAACACCCAACCAATACGACTCCCAACAACAGTACGATACCAATTCCCATCGGCACTTTGTCCATCAATTTCGATGGCCGCACCTGCACCGACACCACCAATGACGTTAAATGTCAGACCAGCACCACTTCTGATATTTGCCTCACTATTCGTCGTGACAGAAATAGCATCCACCGCCTGAAATACGCTATCAGGTTCAACAGCACTTTCGACTTCAACATCGCCCAACAATACAAATTTCACAGATTGTCCGGGAATCGAATTCGGGACATTAGCTTGTAAACTCATAACCGCTACACCCCATTGTGAGGTTGTTGTATTCATTTCGGACGTACGGATCGTTTCGAGGATGCCGAGTTCTGCAATATCTGATGGTTGATTGAAGAAATCATCATCAACCGTCTTAGAAAATTCAGCAGTGACCAAATTATAGCCGTAACACACGCTGTTGCGCCCAAGTTCGTCACAGCTCTCCCCCATCGACAATAGGGCTTGCTCAACAATAGCAGGGCATGTTCCTTGTGCTAACAATAATCCCATCGAAGTCATGGATATGACAAATCCCAGTAAGAATGTCAATCTATATCGCATATAATAAATCCTAGTTGTTATTTTGATGTATAGCTTTATTGTACGCTATATTGGCAAAGAAATCTAAAATCAGTGAATAATTTTACGTATAGTTTGCGTGGGGAATACGTCAGGTAACACACAAGCAAGCTAGGTAGGATTTGGCTAAACTGATACAATAAGTTTGTAGAGGTTTATCGGGGAAAGATACATGGCAGACGAAAATAGAAATCAAGACAGTGAGCCAATCGAAGATCAAGATAGTGAAAATACTGTTCAGCATCAATTCTATAGAGATGATGGATTAACAGTTGGCGCAACGCAACACCATGAGGACATGACACAAATTGAAGATTATGATGCCGAGCAAACCATGCCGAATGCTATTTATTCGCAGGAAATAGACTCGCAATCACCAGAAGAGGCGATTCCAAATCAAGAGACCATCATCGACCCTGCATCAGTTAAGGCATATGTCAACGAAACGACACAAGCAGGAGAAGATACTGGCCAGCATACAGTAGCTGATGATAGTGATGATGAGGAAAATCCAAGAGCAAATAATGAAACACTGACAACGGATATGGTTGAAGTAGATGTAGATGCGGATGTTCCGTTCCATCTACCGCATGTGTCAGAGTTAGATGATTATGGCGCGCTGGATGAGCGTAGTGATTCTAACAAGATGATTACGATGCCTGTTTATGGCGATATGACACCGAAGGGTGGCGACCAACCCACATTACCCGGCACATTTGGGCTCGATCCTAGTCCAGAGATGCAACAAGCACCACCCCCAGCACCTGCCCAACAAACAATGATGAACCCAAGAGTGCGCGCCCAACACGCTAGCCCACCACCCGTGTCACAACAGACCATGATGAATCCACAATTTAGGGACTCGTCTCATCAGCAACCACCGATGCCACCCGCACAACAACAAAGACATGCCCCACAGCATCTACCGCGAAAACGAACTCGCCGTAAAATTTTGGGAATGCCATCGGGTTGTATCTGGGTCATCGCAGGTTTGGTTGTCACGTTCTGCGGGGGCTTGACCTTGCTTAGTTTGTTGGCGGCAATGATTTTTGTACCACAAATCGAAGCGGAATGGACAACCCGAATCGAGGAAGTTGATAATTATCGTGGTTTTGAAAGTACCTTTATTTATGACCGTTATGGCAATGATTTATATGAAGCCTTCGGGGAAGGTCGCCGTAGTCGGGTCACTTATGATCGTTTTCCACGTTCCCTAATTTTAGCAACAACATCGATTGAAGATGATTCTTTCTTTGATAACATCGGCATTGATGTAGGGGCAACTCTCGTCGCGTTCTTAAATTATGTTGGAGCGGAAGCAGACGAAAATACAGCAGGTGGTAGTACCATTACCCAGCAGTTGGTGAGGAATGTGTTATTCGATTATGAAAAACGAACTGAGCGCAGTGTTGCCCGTAAATTAGAAGAAATTGTTCTGGCGATTGTATTGACACAAGCCAAGAGCAAAGAAGAAATCTTAGAGATGTATCTCAATGAGATTTACTATGGGAACTTAGCTTATGGTGCACAAACAGCTGCACAAACATTCTTTGGTAAAAATGTCGAAGACTTGACACTTGGTGAATCGGCATTGCTAGCAGGATTGCCACAAGCCCCTGCAACACTCGACCCACTTAACCCTGACCCAGCCATTCAAGCCGCGGTTGATACACGTTGGCGGCAAGTCCTTGGTGAGATGATCGAAGAAGGATATATCACGCAAGAACAAGCCAATCAAGCTCTCAGTGATGGGCTCTCATTTGTAGCCCCCGATGTGTCATTAAATGCCCCGCATTTTACAGTGTATGCACAGGGAGAACTTGAACGCTTAATGACGACATTAGGTTATAGTCCCGAAGAAATCACACGAGGTGGATTACGCGTATATACCACGCTCGACCAGAATGTGAATAATCTGGCGCAACAATCCGCCGCGAATCAAGTCTCACGCCTCGCAGGTAACAATGTCACTAACGCATCGGTGGTTGCGATTAAACCGCTCACAGGTGAAATCGTGGCGATGGTCGGGAGTATCGACTATAACAATGATTCTATTGATGGTAGTGTCAATGTCGCAACCGCCTTCCGTCAACCGGGCAGTACCATGAAACCGTTCACATATTCTGCCGCGATTGAACGTGGAATGACTGCTGGAGATGTCATCTGGGATACTCGTACCGAAATCGGCATACCGGGACAAGCTCTATATACACCACGCAATTATGACGGTGCATTCCACGGGCCGATGGCAATGAGAAGAGCGTTAGCTAGCAGTTATAACATCCCTGCGGTACAAACTTTACGGCTTGTCGGCGTTGAAGCATTACTCGAATTGATGCGCCGCTTTGGTGTGACTACCCTTGATGAAGACGCATCACAATATGGCTTATCACTGACACTCGGTGGTGGTGAAGTTACGCTGATTGAGTTGACCAATGCTTATGCTGTGTTCGCAAATCAAGGGGCATATGTCCCTGTCACATCGATTTTGTGTATCGTCAATAGTGATAATGAAATCATTTATCAATACGAAAATAGCTGTCCCGAAGGTCGTCCAACAGACAATACTGTGAATCGTACGGGTTTCGGCAAACAAGTACTTGACCCACGTATCGCATTTTTAATCACCGACATCTTAGGGGATAACAACGCCCGAAGTTCGGTCATGGGTGCAAATAGCCCCTTACGGACCGATGGCATCTTTTCATCAGTCAAGACAGGCACAACCAATGATGTTAAAGACAACTGGACAGTCGGCTATACTCGTAATCTCGCAATTGGTGTTTGGGTTGGCAATAATGATGGTCAGCCAATGGTCAATTCATCAGGTTTAACGGGTGCTGCTCCAATCTGGAATGCCGTGATGACAGGGGTCTATAACAATCAAAATCTATTAGGTGCATTTGCCACCAATGGACAGTTACAAAACGATCAACCCCTACCTCCTAATGGTATGACCCTCAAGCAAATCTGTGATGTTACCCGTTTAACAGATCCATCGCTTAGTTGTCCGGGGACAATTAATGAGTGGTTTTTAGATAGCCCCGCAGGTATCCCTGATGCTGACGGTAATTTGTTCTTCCCACAACAAACGATTGAACAAACACAAGTCCCAACACAGGGATCAGTCGTTGAGGAGATGTCTCCCGGTGTTTATCGCACCCTTGCCTTCCCGATACCGCCAGATGTTGCCAATGGGATTCAATTCAATGTTGGTCCCGGTGAAAAGCAACCGCTACCACCCAAATATTGCCGAGTTCCCGTCCAAGATGCTCAAGTTGCATCAGCGGCAGGCGCACAAAATCTATGGTTTACAGGTGGTCCAGCTACATCACAAGCCGATTCTGTTGAAGCGGAACGCTATGCCCGTGAACGTGGTTTAGCATTTTTACCGACGATTGATTGTTGGGCAGATGTCTATAACTTCCAACCGATTGCAGGTGTAGGAGGTATTCTACAAATCCAACAACCCGCCAACGGTCAGAGTATCTCTGGAGTCATCCCAATTATCGGGACAGCCCAATTTGATGGTAGCCAAGCCGATATTTATCACTTCTTCATCACAGGTGGTCAATTTACAGATTGGACACCGTTAGGGCAACCGCATAATAGCCCTGTCGTGAATGGACAATTAGAAGAACTCCACGCCGATGCCCTCCAATCAGGGTCGTATACGCTACGGCTTGCATTGGTCAGAGGCTCGGATATGGTACAAGCAACCGACATCGTTTTTACTGTCCCATAACACATAACAATCCATAGCAGGTGAGCTAACCACTTGTCTGTTATGGATTGTTCATCGATTAGAAAAATCCATCAACCCTTATATTGCCTCCCATACAGTATTTATTAAGAACATATCCCCCAATTATTCGGGGACACAGCCACGCTATCTTGTTATATGCTAAATAGAATATAAGGAATTAGGAGGAATTTCAGTGTTTGTTGCAGTATTAGTTTTTGTCAGTGTAATCATATTTGCGATGACAATACGTTAATAGTCTATCGCATGAGAGGACTCGAAGATGAACTACTACTTGTACTGGGATTTCTGATGTTCTTAAATCTGTTAATTAATCATCATTCTATATGATTAGCATGAATTGTTGGTTGGGTCATTTCGTAACAAAAACAACCATAATTTACCAGTTCATTTGGTGGTATTTTAAGAATATATGACAGATGTCATCTATTTTGGTTAAGAAACCAACTCTTAATTTGACATCGGCTTAACCATGACTTAAACTACAGATAGATAAAGATTGGGAATGAAATTGACTTATGATACCTAATAAATTCATATACAAATCACATAGGAAACACTAAGCGCGGTTGCCAAGTAATATTGCACCGCGTTTTTATTTTTCGGACACTTTATCTTAACAGGAGAAAGGAAAAACAATGGACGCAAGTATGATTAATAAAATACAAAAAGCGAAAGAATACGCCAGCCAACCCAAGCGTGCGACCTTCAACAGCCTCACTGCCGAATTCCGTGGGGATAACAGCACTTACCGCGTAACACTCAGTAATGATGGATGGTCATGCACTTGCCCCGGTTTCCATAAATATGCAATTTGCCCCCATATAATGGCAATCGAAAAGTTGTTTAAACCGATGCTCAAACGGGAACCTGTACCATACGCACCCGGTCAAAATATTGTTAGCGATGTTAAAAAAGCCAAACGCTATTCCGAAGAAGTAGATCGCATCCGTATTTTGACATTTGATTGTACATTTGAAGGGTATAACAAAAATCATCAAGTCACATACGATAATGGCGCATGGACAAGTACTGCCTCTTTCTTCCAACAACGCGGCGTTTGTAGCCACACAATGGCACTCGAAAAAATCCTTAAAGGGTTCATAGAGCCAATCCGTATCGAACCGGTAGTATAACAGTAATCTTCCAAATATGGCTATGAGCGGGGGTTATGATACCTCCGCTCACCAACTTTTCATCTTCCTCTTCACTTTTAACCTTAAATGTAACAAAATCGTATCAATAATTGATGTGCAATAAGTTGGACTGTGTTAAACTATGTGACAACTCAATCATCCACGTTTATTTTTAGTAGCATGGATGAGTTGCTATCCTAATTTACGGATATTTGTTTTGATAATGAAACAGTGGTTTGAAACTTATGATTGGAACAAGACTTAACAACCGCTATGAAGTACGCGCTCATCTTGGCGATGGTTCGACAGCAACTGTGTATAAGACATACGATACTATGCTGGGACGAGAAGTTGCACTAAAGGTGTTGTTACCCCATGTACGGGAAACTACAGCACAACGGTTTTTCCAAGAAGCTAAAGCTGCCGCCCACCTCAACCACCCCAATATTATGTCGATATTCGATATTGGGGAAGATGACGGACGGCATTTTCTGGTGGTGGAGTATGTAGAAGGCGATTCACTCTCGCACTATATCCCCTCCGCACCTGATGTTGTGGTCGAACTTGGCACACAAATTGCATTGGCTCTGGAATATGCTCATAATAATGACATTATTCACCGCGACATTAAGCCCGCCAACATCAAAGTTACGCCCGAAGGTCAAGTCAAGATTATGGATTTGGGGCTCGCTCGTCCACGTGCAGGTAAACGAGTAACAGCACCGGGTATGGTGATTGGTACACCAGCTTATATTTCACCAGAACAAGCACAAGGTCATAACCTCGATAGCCGTACTGACATTTATTCCCTCGGCATCGTCCTCTATGAAATGATTACAGGGGAATTGCCGTTTAATGCGGATGACATCACAGCATTATTGCTTCAGCATGTTCAGCAAGCTCCAGAGCCCCCATCCAAAATCGTACCGGATTTACCAATCGCTTTGGAGACAGTGATTCTCAAGGTATTGGAGAAAAATCCGAATCGGCGCTTTCAATCTATGGAAGCACTCGCACGGGCATTACGGGCATCATTACCAACAACTGCCGAATTACGATCTTTAGATGAAACAGAAAATACTGAGAGTCCGAAACCAGAATGGGCAAAAACGATTGAGGCGGATAATTTACGTGCCCCCTCCAATCGCAGTCGTGGCAATGTTGTGCGTGTCCTGCTAGCAGATGACCATACGATTTTACGTAAAACACTCGCTAGTTTTATCGAAACCCGCGATGAATATATTATTATTTCAGAAGCATCAGATGGCAATGAAGCACTTGAAAAAACATTAGAAACTCATCCTGATTTGCTTATCCTAGATTTGAACATGCCTAATATGAGTGGCTTAGAGGTATTGCCACTGATCAAAATACAAGCTCCAAGTGTTAAAGTATTAGTCCTGACAGGACGCGATGATGATGCCTATATTGTGCGAGCATTACGCGCAGGTGCAAATGGCTATATCTTGAAGACGGCTGATGAAGCAGAACTCTTTGAGTCGATGCGTAAAGTCATGCGTGGTGAATTAGTCCTCGGGCGAGGTGTTGCCGAAAAAGTCGTAACGGGATTGCTCGGTGATGATAGCAAAAATCGTTTGACAGATATGGAACGCCAGATCTTGTTATATGTCGCAGGTGGGTATGAGAATTCGGTCATTGCCCAACAATTGGCGATGAGTATGACGGACATTATCGAATCCCTTGCCAAAATCATGAATAAACTTCAAGCTAAAGATCGTAACTCAGCGGCATTAAAAGCCCTGCGTAATGGCGATATTCAACTCGAAAGTTTGCATGATTTGATTGCAGATACTACATCAGGTACAGGCGAAGTCTAATACGGTCCAAATAATTTATTCCCGATTGCGTCAGGGTCATCACCTAAATTGAACTCTCGGGAATAGATTCGTAATTGTTCGCGTGTGAGATACTCCGTTTTTTCGACATCTAATTGTGCAAAAACATCCGTCGCCAGACCTTCGTCCAGCTGAAAAAAACTATAGAACAACTTAAATTCGCGCAACTCAATTTGACCATCATGATTATCATCCATCACATCAAATAAGGTCAAACCAGCAGAGACTAAATCATTGTATTTGGGCTCATCTTGATGCAGTTCATCGCGGTAAGCAAGGAATTCGTCCAAAGTGACAGTACCATCATGATTTTTATCTGCGATGAGCTCCAGATTGCCCCACACTCGTAACAAACATTCACGTAACCGTGCGCTTAATGGCGAATCTAATCCAAAGCCTTTCGCTTTAGAGATATTGTCCGCCAACATAATGTAATCTGAGCGTTCAATGACCCCGTCATTATTTTGATCGTAGATCGTAAAAAAGCGTGTGAGTTTGCGTTTCTGTAAATCTGTTAAAGTCATGTAATATCCCTCAAATTGGGTTGTTTTTCATTTCATCATATCCAAAACTGGCATGATTCTAGCATATCATCAATATAAGAGTCTGGTGATTAAGGTTGACGGTAAATTTTGATGGCTGATGCAATTTACATCCAATTTAATGGAGCGATAGAAGCAATACGCGGTGGAAATAACACCTCTAATAATTGCACCATATCATCAGGCAGTTGGTCGCGCCGCGCCAGCATCATCGGACGCAATGACCCAAACATCACCTGAATAAAGTCCCTGTGGCTTAGATGTAGCCCCGAATTCGGCTGAGTGTGTAAGCCAATAGTAACCGCATCGACATCAGATGTTAGATAAAGCGCACGACTATTAAAGTCAGGGACTAATGTACGAGCATGACTAGTGATTTCGGGTAAGAGTGCATTCAAGAGAGCAGTACTATCAATAATCCGCGCCATCCAACCTGAGTTATACCGATATACTGCACGCACATTGACTGTCATCATCTGGCGAACAAACGACAAAATCGTATCATCGGGCGGAATCATCAATTGGATACTTGGCTCATGAATATTGTTCATCCGTTTGCCCAAAAACGAGAGAAGCGACATCGTAGCAGGTAATGTATCGCACACAATTTCCAGTTGATTACCCATTGTCTCGCGCCAGAGATACCCTTGTACCCGATCTCCTTGCGTCACAGCTACGAGAATCGGATCGATGCTTGAATTAAATTTCCATTCCCACCAATGGGTTGAGCGCCGAAAGCTGACCCGTCCACCCCAATGCCGTTGGTATAATTGCGCGATTTCGGTTAAATCTTCAATGGTTGCAGTACGGATTCTTAGCGGGCGTGGCATGTGCATTGCCGTTTCGCTATCGACTTCTAACACGGTATCGGGTAACACCGTACTAAATCCAAAATGATGATAAAAACTGCCTAAGTCATTGAGTAGCGCAAGATGTGCCCCTTGTTCGGCAACAGTTGCTAATGTGTCACGGATTAAAGCTGAGGAATATCCCATATGCCGATATTGCGGATGGGTAGCGACTTTACCAATCATGGCTACTTTGAGTTTAGTTTTACCATAATAGATGGTGTCTTTTTCAATCAATACTTGCGAGACAACCTCACCATTGATAACCCCTACCCGACATAAATTATAGGAAAAGTTCGGTTTAGTCGGCAGGTTGGCAACCCAATCATGTGACATCCGTTCATACAGGCGAGGGTTATCACCCGAAAACACCTCAGCAACCAGATGTCCAGCCGCTTTGAATGTTTCGGCATTTGAAGAACGGATCACGTACTTACTCATCATTTTGTTTCCAGCGTCCAACCCAACAATAGTTCATTATCACCTGATGATAAAGACGAACAGCAAGACTTACAAGTTGGAAGCGTCAAAAACTCTATCGTTTTTCTCGTTTGAACATTACTTGTACATTACACAATAAAAGGTTATATTACAGTTCTCTGGAAAAATACCTTATGTTTTAGATATTGCTGTTAGAAGGTGTCAGTGAAGTAGATAAATCTCCGAAACTGGGCTAGTGCGTCAGCATTTATACACAACAATTCGTAGCATCATATTTTCCTATTTACATCACAGTCAGTCGTCCATACAGACAGGGAATTCCATGTATAAATTAGCGCCGCGTTTTTCTATTTTAATGATCATCCTCATTTTTTCGTCACTATCAGCTTCTGCCGCCACATTAAGCGTGAGCAACAACAACGATAGCGGCGCAGGCTCATTACGCCAAGCAGTCATTGATGCTACCAGTGGAGATACCATCAATTTTTCTATCACAGGTACGATTACACTCACCTCTGGGCAAATTCTAATAGACAAAAATTTGACGATTATCGGACCGGGATCAAGCAATCTGGCGATTGATGGTAACAACAATGATCGTATTTTTTATATATCATTAAATAGGACAGTCACTATTTTTGGACTAAGCCTTCAGAATGGAGAAAGTACTGACTACGGTGGTGCAATTTATAACGAGGGCACACTGACGATAAACAATAGTAGCCTCTCCGGCAATCATACAACTAGCAGCGGTGGTGCAATTAATAACAACTTTGGTACACTGACGATAAACAACAGTAGTCTCTCCGGCAATATTGCGGATGCTTACTCCGGTGCAATTCGCAACTATGATACAGTAACAGTGAATAACAGTACGATTTCCGGAAATTCTGCGGGCAACAGCGGTGGTGCAATGTATAACGCGGGTACACTAACAGTGAACAACAGTACGATTTCCGGAAATTCTGCGGTTAATGGCGGTGGTGGCTTTCGTAACGTAGCGGGGCACACCATAACCATAAACAACAGCACAGTATCTAATAATTCTGCGTCTAGTGGCGGTGGGATAATCGTTTATGGCACTGTGAACGTGAACAACAGTATTATATCGGGTAATACTGCACCCGGTACACCGGATTGTTGGTTTGGCGTAGGAACATTTAATAGCGATGCCAATAATATATTGGGAAGCAGTGGGAGCAATGGTGGATGTACCAATGGCGCATCTGATATTGTACCAGCAGGTGCAATTGGTACGATTTTAAGCGGACTTGCCAATAATGGCGGACCGACCCAAACTCATGCTTTAGTTGGGAGTAGTCCTGCGATAAATGCTTCTGGCGGGGGCGCACTCGCGACCGATCAACGGGGTGTACCTGCACAATCCACCCGCGATATTGGCGCATATGAATTTGGCGTAAATCCAACCTACCCCACCGTACAATTTAGCTCGACTGGAACAACTTATGATGAGACCGACGGTACAGTCAATATCGGAGTGACGATCTCAGGAGCGAGTAATTTTGCTGGCGTTGCAGAGGTATATGTTGTGGATGCTCTAACAGGGAGCGCAACATCAGGCAGTGATTATACGGCTTTTAATCCGCAAACACTTACGATTGATTGTAGCAGTGGTACTTGTCCCGCCAATACTTCAATTTCGCTTACGATCTTGACAGATTCCATCTTGGAAAATGATGAAATTGTCGATTTAGAAATTATTGGAACAAATGGATTTGCCACGATTGGCGCACAATCAAGCTTTGCGGCGACCATTCAGGACACAACAACCTCAACTGCAACCATCAGTGCCACCGACGCGAATGCAAGCGAAAATCCAGTTGATAACGGACAATTCACAGTTGATTTAGGTGCAGTCAATGATACAGGTAGCCCAATCACCGTTAATTATAGTATTTCGGGAACAGCAACTGATGGCGTAGATTACACAACTCTGACGGGAAGTGTTGATGTCGCTGATGGACAACAAACTGTAACCATTGATGTCACTCCAATTGTTGATACAGACTTTGAAGGTAATGAAACGGTTGAATTGACCCTAACCAGTACAAACAACGCCAGTGTAAGTGTGGATACGACTCCTGCTACGGTAACAATTAACGATTCCGCCACAGCGATTGCAACAATTACAGCAACCGATCCAGTCGGGGCAGAAAATCCAGTCGATAATGGACAATTCACTGTCGATTTAGGCATCATCAATAATACAGGCAGTACCGTTACCGTTAATTATAGTATTGCAGGGACAGCAACTGCAGGCGTAGATTACACCGCGCTTTTAGGGAGTCTCGATATTGCTAATGGACAACAAACCGCAACCATTGATGTCATACCGATTAACGATGTACCACTTGAAGGTGGTGAAACGGTTGAATTAACTCTGACTAGCACAAACAATGCTAGCGTGACTGTGGATACCACCCCTGCTACGGTAACAATTAACGATTCAGCGATTACAACGGTTAGAGCAAATAAACCGAATGTGAGGGAAAATCGCACTGATAGCGGACAATTTACTATCGATTTAGGCATCTCCAACAATACAGGAAGTGTCATCACTATTAATTATAGTATTGCAGGGACAGCAACTGCGGGCGTAGATTACACCACACTTTCAGGGAGTATCGATATTGCTAATGGGCAACAAACCGCAACCATTGATGTCACACCGATTGATGATAAGAAAGATGAAGGCAATGAAACCGTCGAAATAACCCTAACCAGTACCAATCTTGCGATTGTGGCTATCGATAACACGCCTGCGATTGTGACTATTATTGATGATGAAAAACGATCAGATGACGACGCTGACTCCACCGATGATTCATCGAATACCGTAACCCAACCCTCAAATGGAAATAGCAATAGTGATGCTGTATGGAGCATATCAATCAGTGCTAATCCGCCATTTGTCCAAGGTGGGGATACTGTGATATTCACAATTGAGATATTGAAGTTGAGCGGTGGCACACCTGTCACAATGGAATTCCCTTTAGCCGACACCTTTGCCATTCAATCGGTCTCATCGAATCGTGGAAGTGTGTCTTTTAATGGGCAAATCGTAACTTTCAGTGACGATATTCATGTTGGGGATACACCGGTTATCACAGTAACAACATTACTTGACCAGAATCTCTCGCTACCCTTTAGCAAGACTGTACAAACGTGCATCATCAGTCCGACAAATCTATGTGCATCAGTCACATTGGCGCAGATACTCGAACTGCCATCGACGGGCGAAACTCCAATTTGGCGGAATCCGATTATATTGGTTTTACTGGGTGGTTTACTGATTTTGGGTGGTGCTGGGGCGGTACTTTTTCGCCGAGTATGGTAATGTAGAAACACATTATCTGCTAAAGGTGAAACTCATGCCCAAGCGTATTCTATTTGCCCTATGGTTGATCGGGTGGTTACTGGTTGGTAGTGCTTTCGCGCAAGATTCAGGCGATCTGACAATATTCCAACCGATTGAATCATTCATCACATTCGAGTATCCATCCGATTGGCTTGCCCGTGAAACAGGGCGTGTGGTTGCATTGGCATCGGATGAATCAGCCCTTCCTCTTGACCTCAATCAACCGCTAGGGAGTGGACAATTCAAAATTTTGCTGGTGTATTTGACAGCTGACCAACGCATACAAGCCAACATCAAAGGGGCAGACCTCGATAGTATACTACAATCGGTCATCGACAATTCAAATATCCCGATAACAACCACTGGTATCCGACAATTTGAATTCAATCGCCGTTTGACCATCCGGGCAGATTTTATCAACGAGAGCAATCAAGGGTCTGTCTGGGTGATGCAACTGGACGACGATGCTATTGTTCTCATGCAAGTGATTAGTGCGCTCGGTGAGATGCCAGCAATCGAAGGCGAGGTCATCGAAGTATTACGCAGTTTAGACCTTAGTTCTATCACACAACAACTAACCGCCATCCCAGAACTTGATCGCCCCAACCATTTTAATCCACAGAAAACACGTCTGGTTTTTGATTATCCAGATGGTTGGGAAATTTTAGAGCCAAATGCAACAACGGTTGTATTAAATAAAGAACCTGTCCAACTCAGCTTGCAATTTTTTGATTATACCGATTTATCGCTTCAAGGTATCCCAATTGATGATCCGACGGATGTATTGTTCTCGTTGCAAAGTCGGAGTGAACGTCCACAAGCCTTTACCAATGTGCAACAAGTAATCGTCAATAATCAGACCTTACCCTATAGTATGATTCAGAGTGAGGGACTTGCGGGTGTATCGCTTGGTCGAGACATCAAAGTTGGGTTTTTGTGGGTGACGGTATTGATGAGGGGTGATGCTGTCCCTGATGATCTCAGTACGTTAGCGTGGGCATTATTATTGACGACTACCTATCGACCTGATCCGATTGAATTGACAGAACGGGTGACAATGCCCCAGCATCAATTTGAGTTTTATCATCCTGCCGATTGGTTAATTAAACAGCTATCCCCATCGTCATATATACTTGGGACATCCGAAGCGATGATTGATAACACTCCCGATAGCTTACAATTTACAGATGATGCTCAATTGCTCATTCAATATGTAGCCAAACAAGATTATGACATTGCCCGCGTAGGAACAAAAAATACACTCGAAGTTTTACAAAAGTTTATCGTATCGTCTTCTGATCTGACTACTTATAAAAACCCACAGACCGTTACACTCGGTACATTTGAATTTGCCCAAGTCGATTTTGATAATCCTGCGTATAGTGGCACAATTTTACTTGCGCCGATGCGCGATGGTGGCGCGGTCTGGATTCAACTACGGACACCCCCTGCCGAACTCGGTGATTGGGAGCCAGTTGCACGGGCGATTGCACGAAGTTCGCGTATTGTCACATTTGAAGGCACAGGTGGTAATTCGCTTAATGATACCGTATTTGATGTACTCGATATTGAACCGACCGCTATACCAAGTCCTACCCGCCACCCTGATGCCCCACCTGATTTGAATGATGTCATCGGGGATGTGGTTGCTACCCCTGTGCCTGCCAGCATGCGTGAACTGAACTTCAATTTACCGACATTAACAGCCTCATACACCACCAATATCAGCAACTTCATCACCCGTTATCCCTCAGGATGGCTAGTACAAGAGACCTTTCCAGCGAACAGTGATTCACCCGCTTTTGAAAATACGGTTCGACTATCCAACAATGCAAACTTACTCTTGTCTAATCCAACATCCATTGACGAAGGGGATGTTCAGATCGTGGCGCAATATACACGGTACGCAGATCTCTTTGTATTGGGCTTTTGGGGAGATAGCTTATTCGAAGTAGTACAGAAGATGTTGGCTATATTTCCTGAGGGAACATTCGAGACCCCATCACAATTCCGAATCAATGGTGACGTGATGGTCGTTGTGGCATCAACCACAAGCACACAACAGACGCTCTCGATTTATATGGAATTATCTGATGAAGGTTTTGCAACTGTGCAATTGGTTGTTAATCCTGCGGAATTAGAATTGTGGCTACCGACAGCAATTGCGGTGATACAGTCGATAGAATTACGATAAAAGCGTTGGGGATGAGCAAGTTGCCCATCCCCATCATTATGATTTGATTTAATTAAGTCCCATTGCGGAACGTAAGGCGTTACAAGATGGGCATGTGCCATCTGGACGCACAATCGCGTATCCAGCTTGAGGATCATCACCGAAGGTTGTTGCATCAACGTTCCAGACGATCAACAGACGGACACCACCTTGACGCGCACGGGTCACTGCACCAGCTAACCATTCAGCTTGATTTGCCAATGTAGTACCTGCCGCCCAGTTGAAGCTACCGGGGAGTTCGCCAATGCCTTCACCAGTCAGATACCCTAATTCGGTAAAGCATAATGGTTTACCGGGGAAGACACTACTATAAAGGCTTACCATTGATGGGTAGTACCATGAATAATGTCCTGCACTACCGACATTTGCGCCACTGGTTGCATTCGGTGAAGTAATACCAGAATTGTAGTGAATACCGACACAATCCATGAATTGACCCGCACCGGCTGCTGCCATCTGACGGATGTAACAATCATCATCACCACCACCAGCTGAACATCCTTGGAAGAATCCTGTTGGAGCCGGTGCACCACTGATGACCAATGTTGATGAATTCCGTGATTTGATGGACTGATACGCCGCACTCAGCATCTGTGTATAATTCGCACCACCGATCAGACCAGATGGCCATTCACGATCAATATTCATTTCGTTCCAAACTTCAATACCATCTGCGCCACCTGCGGCTAAACCACCGACGAAGTTTGCGAAGTTTTGATAATATTGAGTTGAATTAGCGGCAATTTGTCCTTTGTCACCGATGACACTTAAGAGAACTTTGAAACCTTGTCCTTTTGCGCTGTCGATAACATTTTGGAAGTTGCTCGCTGGGTCGCTACCGTTCCAGTGAATTTGACGTTTTACCCATGTCATACCTGCGCCACGCATTTGATCAGGGAATGAGAAACTGAGGGCTTGTCCACCCAGTTCAAAGCCACCTGTAGGTGCGGTATTGGGTGGAGGTGCTGTGGTATCGCCACCACTGGTATCACCACCAGATGTATCGCCACCTGTTGTTCCACCGGGGAGTTTCAAAACTTGTCCGACATAAATCAAATTCGGATTCGCAAGATTATTAAGTTGTGCAAGAACAACATAGGTTGTGCCAAAGTTACGCGCGATGGTTGATAAGGTATCACCAGCTTTGACTGTATATGTACCACCAGCAGTTGGGGGTGTTGTGGTATCAGGAGGTGTGGTTGGTGTTGTTGGTGCTGTCCCTCCTGCGGGGATCGTGAGTTGTTGTCCTGTAAAAATCAGGTTAACATTGCTGATTCCATTGGCTTGTGCCACGGAACTGACGGAAACCCCATACTTTAAAGCAATGCGATATAGGTTTTCTCCATTTTGGACAGTATGTGTGGTTTGAGCATTAACTGTTAACACTCCCACCATCAACACCATCAACAGTGCGCTCAAAATAATAATTGATCGGCGCATATCCACTCCTTTTGGTTCGTTAACGATTAATATACAATTTCAAAATTATAACGTAATTCTAGCACGACTCTGCAAAATGTGCTGTAAATTGGGGATTGGGTACAGTCTTTTTGTGGTTAAACTTGTTTGAAAAGGCTTATTAGCTATCAATATGATGGGATCGTTATGAAAATACGCGGGTTAAACGTCACACAACACTGGATTTGGATGTTGCCCTTGCTTCTGGTGGTATCAGGATTAGCGATACGGCAGATTGACCGCTTCCCGATTTCCGTTGATGAATTGCTATCTGTGAACAACGCAGGCTACTTCCAAAGCGATAGCTCCGTGCCTGCGATTCTTCATAACCTAGAAACATATAGCGCACAACATATGCCAGCGTATTTTCTGCTTTTGGGTGCGATGAGCCACATCTTAGGATGGATGCCACCTGCTCTACGAATGATGAGTGTATGGTTTGGGCTGTTATCATTGGCATGGGCATATCGCCTCGGACGAGATTATCATTCGGGTGCGGCAGGTTTATATGCGGCGATGTTCATGACGGGCTTAACCCTCTTTAGCTTCTATTATGCTCATATCCGCATGTATTCAATGCTGACAGCGACGGCAGGATTTTTGATCTGGAATTATCTGCGACTCATCCAACCCAATCACCCTTCGCGCATGATTGAGTGGGTTCTGTTGTCCATCAGTACCTTATTATTCCTGAGTACCCATATCTATAGTATTACGCTCATGGCATCGATCGGACTCTATCATCTGTTGGTTGTGCTGAAGAACCGTCGTTGGTTTCAAGTGTCAGGCGCGATTATCCTCGGCGGATTACCCCTCATTGCGTGGTTGCCTGTCTTATTAAAGGGATTTGCTCATACCTCGACATTTTCAATTGTCATCAACAATGCCCTATCCCCTCATGAAATCTTATTCAATGTGATTATTGTATATAGCAATAGCATCCCACCCTTATTAATCGCTTGGCTCGCTGTGGCATTTTATCTTAGCATTAAGCGACAAACACAATTACGCCTGTGGTTGGGATGGAGTATCGTTACCATAGCGAT
>Ga0209475_10002540_pt1 | contig 18115 bp, 12 predicted proteins | sample tdDd471_FD_187128 | JGI IMG/M metagenome (GOLD analysis project Ga0209475, IMG submission 187128) | Marine sediment microbial communities from the Atlantic coast under amendment with organic carbon and nitrate - tdDd47.1 (SPAdes)... | ecosystem: Environmental > Aquatic > Marine > Coastal >... | reverse complement strand
GCGCCGCCAGACTCAGAAAGCACCATCGTGATCGCTGCAGTCAGCGTCGTCTTGCCATGGTCAACGTGACCGATCGTGCCCACATTGCAGTGCGGCTTCGTACGCTCAAACTTCTCTTTGGCCATCTCTCTATTCTCCGGCTCTCAAGAGGTGTCAGTTAATTGCTCAAGTCTCGTTCCGGCCCCGAGGGACCGGCTATCGGTATCGCCCCGATCAGGCCAGCTTCGCGATCACCTCGTCGGAGACGCTCTGCGGAACCTGCTCGTAGTGGTCGAACTGCATGGTGAACTGTGCCCGACCCTGGGTCATCGACCGCAGCGTGTTCACGTAACCAAACATGTTGGCCAGCGGCACCATGGCACCGATGACCGTCGCGTTGCCGCGCGGCTCGGAACCCGTGACCTGGCCTCGACGGCTGTTCAGGTCACCCATGACGTCACCGACGAAATCTTCCGGCGTCACCACTTCGACCTTCATCATCGGCTCGAGCAGCTTCGCACCGGCCTTCGGCGCAACCTCACGGAAGGCGGCACGGGCCGCGATCTCGAAGGCCAGGACCGAGGAGTCAACGTCATGGCTGGCGCCGTCGACCAGGGTTGCCTGCACGTCGATGATCGGGAAACCGGCAAGCACGCCGGACTCGACCACGGAGCGCAGCCCCTTCTCGACACCGGGGATGTACTCCCGCGGAACGGAACCGCCGACGACCTTGCTCTCGAACTGGAAGCCCGAACCCGGCTCACCCGGTTCCAGCACCAGCTTGATGCGCGCGAACTGACCGGAACCACCCGTCTGCTTCTTGTGGGTGTAGTCAATCTCGGCCTGGCGGGTCAGCGTTTCGCGATAGGCCACCTGCGGCGCACCGATGTTCGCCTCCACCTTGAACTCACGCTTCATGCGGTCGATCAGGATGTCGAGGTGCAGCTCGCCCATGCCCTTCAGCACGGTCTGGCCGGTCTCGTGGTCGGTCGTGACACGGAAGGACGGATCCTCCTGCGCCAGACGCGCCAGGGCCTGGCCCATCTTCTCGTGGTCGGCCTTCGTCTTCGGCTCGACCGCGATCTCGATGACCGGATCGGGGAATTCCATGGCTTCCAGAACCACAGGGCGCAGCGGATCACACAGGGTGTCGCCGGTCGTGGTGTCCTTCAGCCCGGCAATGGCGATGATGTCACCGGCCATGGCCTCTTTCACGTCCTCACGATCATTGGCATGCATCATCAGCATGCGACCGATACGCTCGCGCTTGTCCTTGACGGAGTTCATCACGGAACCACCGCTCTCGACGCGACCGGAATAGACCCGGCAGAAGGTCAGGGAGCCGACGAACGGGTCGGCCATGATCTTGAACGCCAGGGCAGAGAAGGGCTCGTCATCGGAGCTGTGGCGCACGACTTCCGTGTCCGGATCACCAACCTTGGAGCCGCGAATGTCGGCAACGTCGGTCGGGGCGGGCATGTAATCGACAACGGCATCCAGCAGCGGCTGCACACCCTTGTTCTTGAACGCGGTGCCACACAGCACCGGGATCAGCTTGCTGGCCATCACGCCCTTGCGGATCAGACGGCGAAGCTCGTCGGCGTCCGGCTCGACACCTTCCAGATAGGCGGTCATGGCATCGTCGTCGAACTCGACCGCGGCCTCGATCATCGCTTCGCGATATTCCGCGGCCTTGTCGGCCAGATCGTCGGGAATGGCAGTGAATTCGAACTCGGCCCCGAGGGTCTCTTCCTTCCAGATGATCGCCTGGTTGTTGATCAGGTCAACAACACCAACGAAATCGGATTCGGACCCGATCGGCAGCTGCAGCGGCACCGGGGTGCAGCCGAGGCGGTCGACCATCATCTCGACACAGCGATAGAAGTCGGCACCCATGCGGTCCATCTTGTTGACGAAGCACATGCGCGGCACGCGGTACTTGTCCGCCTGGCGCCAGACAGTCTCGGTCTGCGGCTCGACACCGGCAACGGCGTCGAACACGGCAACAGCGCCGTCGAGCACACGCAGACTACGCTCCACCTCAATGGTGAAATCCACATGGCCCGGCGTATCGATGATGTTGATGCGGTGATCGCGCCAGAAACAGGTCGTGGCAGCGGACGTGATCGTGATTCCGCGCTCCTGCTCCTGCTCCATCCAGTCCATGGTGGCGGCGCCATCATGCACCTCACCGATCTTGTGGGACCGGCCGGTGTAATAGAGGATTCGTTCCGTCGTCGTGGTCTTGCCGGCATCAATGTGGGCCATGATGCCGATGTTGCGATAACGGTCGAGGGGCGTCACTCGAGACATGGGGAGGACTCTTTCCTGCTCTGAATTACCAGCGGTAGTGCGAAAAGGCCTTGTTGGCCTCCGCCATCCGATGGGTGTCTTCACGTTTCTTCACCGCACCGCCGCGGCTGCTGGACGCATCCATCAGCTCACCGGCCAGGCGCTCCATCATCGTGGTCTCGGAGCGCTTCCGCGCCGAATCGATGACCCAGCGGATCGCCAGGGCCTGCGCACGTTCGGTACGCACATCGACCGGCACCTGGTAGGTGGCGCCACCGACACGGCGGGACCGCACTTCCAGCTGCGGGCGCGAATTGGCCAGCGCCTCGTGGAACACATCGATCGGGCTGCGGCCCAGCTTCTGCTCCACACGCTCGAACGCCTTGTAGACGATCTGTTCGGCGGCAGACTTCTTGCCGTGCATCATCAGGTTGTTCACGAACTTCGTGACGACCAGATCTCCATAGATGGGATCGGGAAGGATTTCGCGCTTTTCGGCAGCGTGGCGACGGGACATGCTTCAGAACTCTCCAATCACTTCGGACGCTTGACGCCGTATTTCGAACGGCGCTGGCGGCGATCCTTGACGCCCTGGGTATCCAGAACGCCACGCAGAATGTGGTAACGCACACCGGGAAGATCCTTCACGCGGCCACCACGGATCAGAACGACCGAGTGCTCCTGAAGGTTATGACCCTCACCGGGGATGTAGCTCGTGACCTCGAAGCCATTCGTCAGGCGAACACGCGCGACCTTGCGCAGTGCGGAGTTCGGCTTCTTCGGGGTCGTTGTATAGACGCGGGTGCAGACGCCACGCTTTTGCGGGCACGCCTCCATCGCGGGAACCTTGTTGCGCGCCAGGGGCTGCTGACGCGGCTTGCGGATCAATTGGTTGATCGTCGGCATACGGTCCGAACCTTCTTCGATAGAACACCCCGATACCCGAACGGCATCGATGGCCAAATCTGTTTGCGATCGTGGAACAAGCGTCCTTCCAAACGAACAGAAGCAAACCAACGACCCCTTGGTTTCGGGATCGTTGCCGCTTTCCGCCTTTCAGTGGCCCGTCCAAAAGAGGCCCTGAGTGCTTGGACGAACGGTCGCCGTGTCTTGGTCAGAACACGCCAACTACCAGCGCCGCATTGGGCGCGGACTATATGAACGCCCCCCGGATCGGTCAACAGCTAATATCCGCTAATTCCGCTGTCGTTTCAGAAGGGCATCGAAAGCCCGCAAACGCAAGATTCGAGCGTCATTCCACTCAGTGTCGCAATGATCTGTCGCGACTTTCAGGCCGAGACCGGCACCAGCAAGGAAAGGCCCCGCATCCACCTCGGGATACGGGGCCAATTCGACTCCGGATCGTGACTCGCCGCCCCCGGATTTCCCGCCGTCACCGGCAGGAGAAACCGGAGCCGTCAGGCCATCACTCCGCGGCGGGAATCGCCGCCGGAGCGCTGGCCTGGTCGTTGTCGGCATTCTGGGCCGCGAGCTTGCGATCCCGTTCCGCCGCGACACGCTTCACCTCGTTCATCTGGCCACCGGTACCAGCCGGGATCAGACGACCAACGATCACGTTCTCCTTCAGGCCATTCAGGACGTCCAGCTTGCCCTGCACCGAGGCCTCCGTCAGGACACGTGTCGTCTCCTGGAAGGACGCTGCAGAGATGAAGGAGCGCGTCTGCAGGCTGGCCTTGGTGATGCCCAGCAGGACCGGTTCCCCGGTTGCCGCATCGCCGCCTTCCTTGACCGCCTTGGCATTGATCTCGTCGAACTCGTGACGATCGATCTGCTCACCGATCAGCATGGTCGTGTCGCCGGAGGAGGTGATCTCCACCTTCTGCAGCATCTGACGCACGATGACCTCGATGTGCTTGTCGTTGATCTTCACGCCCTGCAGCCGATAGACCTCCTGGATCTCGTTGACCAGGAACTCGGCCAGCGCGGCGACACCCAGAACCTTCAGGATGTCGTGCGGTGCCGGATTGCCATCGACGATGTAATCACCGCGTCGCACCTGATCGCCTTCGTGAACGCCAATGTGGCGCCCCTTCGGAATCAGGTAATCGACCGGATCCTTGCCATCCTCTTCCGGCGTGATCGTCAGGCGACGTTTTGCCTTGTAATCCTTGCCGTAGCTGATGCGACCATCGATCTCGGCCAGGATCGCATGATCCTTCGGACGCCGTGCCTCGAACAGTTCCGCAACACGCGGCAGACCACCGGTGATGTCACGGGTCTTGGAGCCTTCGCGCGGGATACGCGCCAGCACGTCGCCAGCGTGAACCGCCTGTCCGTCCTGCACCGAAAGGATCGAGTCCACCGACAGGAAGTAACGTGCCTCCTGCCCGGTATCCAGGCTGATGATCTCCCCCGCGTCATCACGCAGCGTGATGCGCGGGCGGATGTCGTTCGACCCCGGATGGCCCTTCCAGTCGACGACGACCTTGGAGGAAATGCCGGTATTCTCGTCCACCACATCCCTGACGCTGACGCCGTCCAGCAGGTCACGATAGGTAACGAAACCGCTGCGCTCCGTGATGATCGGAACAGTGAACGGATCCCATTCGGCCATCTTCTCGCCCTTGGTCACGGTCTGGCCGTGATCCTTGGCGAGACGGGAACCGTAAGGCACCCGGTGGCGCGCGCGCTCCCGCTTGTTCTGGTCAAGCAGGACCAATTCGGTGGTCCGGTTCATGACAACCAGACGCCCTTCCGAATCCTCGACGACCGCCCGGTTCTCGATATTCAGCGTGGCGTCGTGTGCCGCTTCGATGGACGAGTTCTCACCGGCCTGCGCCGCGCCACCGATGTGGAACGTGCGCATGGTCAGCTGGGTACCCGGCTCACCGATCGACTGGGCCGCGATGACACCCACGGCCTCACCCATGTTGACCTTCGTGCCACGGGCCAGATCGCGGCCATAGCACTTGCCGCAGACGCCATGACGGCTCTCGCAGGTCAGGGTGGAGCGCACGATGACAGCCTCGACAGCCGCCTTCTCGATGATGTCGACCTCGGTTTCCTCGATCAGGGCACCGGCCTTGACCAGAACGTCACCGCTCGCCGGGTCCGTGATGTCCTCGGCCGCCGTACGGCCCAGGATACGCTCGCCCAGTGCTTCGATCACGTCACTGCCGTCGACCACGTCACGCACGACGAGGCCGTGGGTTGTGCCGCAGTCTTCCTCGTGAATGACCGCGTCCTGCGCCACATCGACCAGGCGACGGGTCAGGTAACCGGAGTTGGCCGTCTTCAGCGCCGTGTCCGCGAGACCCTTTCGGGCACCATGGGTGGAGATGAAGTATTCCGAAACCGTCAGACCTTCCTTGAAGTTGGAAATGATCGGGGTCTCGATGATCTCGCCCGACGGCTTGGCCATAAGACCACGCATGCCGGCAAGCTGCTTCATCTGGGCCTGGCTGCCTCGCGCACCGGAATGCGCCATCATGTAGATGGAGTTCGGCTGGCCATGATTGGCGGCACCGGCGTTCTCCATCCCCTTCATCATTTCCTCGGCAACCTTGTCGGAGCACTGCATCCAGGCATCGACAACCTTGTTGTACTTCTCGCCGGAGGTGATCAGGCCGTCCAGGTACTGCTGCTCGTACTGCTTCACCAGCGTGTTGGTCTCGTCGACCAGACCCTTCTTCGAGTCCGGGATGATCATGTCATCCTTGCCGATGGAGATGCCGGCCCGGCAGGCATGGGCAAAACCCAGACCCATGATCCGGTCACAGAACAGCACCGTCTCCTTCTGGCCGGTGTGGCGATAGACGATGTCGATCAGGTTGCCGATCTCCTTCTTCGTCAGAAGACGGTTGATCAGCGAAATCGGCACGCGCGGGTTCAGCGGCAGCTTCTCCGCGATCAGCATGCGGCCCGGGGTGGTCTCCAGACGCATCATGGACAGCTCGCCGGCGTCGTCATACCCCCAGTGCCGGGTGGTGATCTTCGCGTGCAGATCGACCAGGCCCTGGTCCAGCGCATAGGACAGTTCGTCCATGCCACTGAAGGTCAGGCCCTCGCCCTTCACGTTCTCGCGCACCATCGACAGATAGTAGATGCCGAGCACGATGTCCTGGCTGGGCACGATGATCGGCTTGCCGTTGGCGGGCGAGAGGATGTTGTTGGTGGACATCATCAGCACGCGGGCTTCCAGCTGCGCCTCCAGCGCCAGCGGCACGTGAACGGCCATCTGGTCACCGTCGAAGTCGGCATTGAAGGCCGTGCAGACCAGTGGATGCAGCTGGATAGCCTTGCCCTCGATCAGCACCGGCTCGAAAGCCTGAATGCCGAGACGATGCAGGGTGGGGGCGCGGTTCAGCATCACGGGATGTTCCCGGATGACCTCTTCCAGCACGTCCCAGACTTCCGGCCGTTCCTTCTCCACCAGTTTCTTGGCGGATTTCACGGTCGGCGCCAGCCCCTGCAATTCCAGCTTGGCGTAGATGAACGGCTTGAACAGCTCCAGCGCCATCTTCTTTGGCAGACCGCACTGATGCAGTTTCAGCTCCGGTCCCACGACGATCACCGAACGTCCCGAATAGTCGACGCGCTTGCCGAGCAGGTTCTGGCGGAACCGGCCCTGCTTGCCCTTCAGCATGTCGGCGAGGGACTTCAGCGGACGCTTGTTGGCGCCCGTGATGATCCGGCCACGGCGACCATTGTCGAACAGCGCATCAACGGCTTCCTGCAGCATCCGCTTCTCGTTGCGGACGATGATGTCGGGCGCGCGCAGCTCGATCAGGCGCTTCAGGCGGTTGTTGCGGTTGATGACGCGGCGATAGAGATCATTCAGGTCGGAGGTCGCGAAACGACCGCCATCCAGCGGCACCAGCGGACGCAGCTCCGGCGGCAGCACCGGGATCACTTCCAGGATCATCCACTCCGGACGATTGGTGGATTCCAGGAAGGCGTCGATCAGCTTCATCCGCTTCACGATCTTCTTCGGCTTCAGCTCGGACTTGGTCTCGGCCAGTTCCTGCTTCAGCTCCGCCTTGATCTCTTCCAGGTCCAGGCCTTCGAGAATGTCGCGCACCGCTTCCGCGCCGATCCCGGCGGTGAAGGCATCCTCGCCATACTCGTCCTGAACGTCGAAGTATTCATCCTCGGTCAGCAGCTGGAACCGCTTCAGCGGCGTCAGACCCGGCTCGATGACGATGTACTGCTCGAAATACAGCACCCGCTCCAGATCCTTCAGCGCCATGTCCAGGATCAGGCCGATCCGGCTGGGCAGGGACTTCAGGAACCAGATGTGCGCAACCGGGGCCGCCAGCTCGATATGGCCCATGCGCTCGCGACGCACCTTCTGCGTCGTGACCTCGACACCGCACTTCTCGCAGATCACGCCGCGATACTTCATGCGCTTGTACTTGCCGCACAGGCACTCGTAGTCCTTGATCGGGCCGAAGATCCGGGCGCAGAACAGGCCGTCCCGCTCCGGCTTGAAGGTCCGGTAGTTGATGGTCTCCGGCTTCTTCACCTCGCCGAATGACCAGGAACGGATCTGGTCCGGGCTGGAGAGCGAGATCCGGATGTGGTCGAAACTCTGGGCACTCTGCTGTTGGCCGAAAAGCTGCAGGGCGTCTTGCATGATATTTGTCCTCCGATTTCAGGGCTGATTGCGTGACCGTTTCCGATCAATCAGCTCTCGGAATTCCTGAGTTCGACATTCAGTCCGAGGGAGCGCATTTCCTTGATGAGAACATTGAAGCTCTCGGGAATACCTGCCTCGAACGTGTCATCACCACGAACAATCGCTTCGTAGACCTTGTTACGTCCGGCAACATCGTCCGACTTCACAGTCAGCATCTCCTGCAGCGTATAGGCCGCACCGTAGGCTTCCAGTGCCCAGACCTCCATCTCGCCGAAGCGCTGGCCACCGAACTGAGCCTTGCCACCCAGCGGCTGCTGGGTCACCAGGCTGTACGGGCCGATGGACCGGGCATGGATCTTGTCATCAACAAGATGGTGCAGTTTCAGCATATAGATATAGCCCACCGTCACGGGACGGTCGAACTGCTCACCCGAACGGCCGTCGAACAGCGTGACCTGACCGGTACGGTCCAGCCCCGCGCTCTCCAGCATCGTCACGATCTCCGGCTCCGTCGCGCCATCGAACACCGGCGTTGCCATCGGCACACCGCGGGACAGGTTGCCCGCCAGTTCCATGACTTCCGGATCGGAAAGCGCCTCGATGTCAGCCATCTCGCCGGCGTTGTAGACCTTCGACATTTCCGACCGCAGCGCCTTGGTGCTCTTGCCGCTGCCCTGCACCTTCTCCAGCGCATCGCCGATCTTCAGGCCGATACCGCGTGCGGCCCAGCCCAGATGGGTCTCCAGGATCTGCCCGACGTTCATGCGCGACGGCACGCCCAGCGGGTTCAGTACGACATCAACCGGCGTACCGTCATCCAGGAACGGCATGTCCTCTTCCGGCATGATCCGGCTGATGACACCCTTGTTGCCATGACGGCCGGCCATCTTGTCGCCCGGCTGCAGCTTGCGCTTGATGGCGACGAAGACCTTGACCATCTTCATCACGCCCGGCGGCAGCTCGTCACCGCGCTGCAGCTTCTCCACCTTCGAATCGAAGCGGGCCTGCAACGCGCCGGTCGCCTCGTCGAACTGGCGGCGCAGCGCCTCGATATCGGCCATTGCCTTGTCGTCGGACAGGACAACCTGCCACCACTGGCCATGGCTCAGTTCACCCAGGGCATCCTCGGTGATCGCAACGCCGGTCTTGAAACCGCGGGGACCACTGTCTGCCGTCTTGCCGACCAGCAGGTTGCGCAGGGTCGAGAAGATGCTGCGTTCGTAGATGGCGCGCTCGTCGGCCATGTCCTTGCGCAGACGCTCGATCTCGTCGCGTTCGATCTGCAGCGCACGCTCGTCCTTGTCGACACCATGACGGTTGAAGACCCGGACCTCGACAACGGTGCCGGAGGTGCCCGGAGGCATCTTCAGCGAGGTGTCGCGAACGTCGGCGGCCTTCTCACCGAAGATGGCGCGGAGCAGCTTCTCCTCCGGCGTCATCGGGCTTTCGCCCTTCGGCGTGATCTTGCCGACCAGGATGTCGCTCGCCTCGACCTCGGCACCGATGTAGACGATGCCGGCCTCGTCGAGGTTCTTCAGCGATTCCTCGGCCACGTTCGGGATGTCGCGGGTGATCTCCTCCGGACCCAGCTTCGTGTCGCGGGCCATGATCTCGAATTCCTCGATATGGATCGAGGTGAAGACATCGTCCTTGACGATGCGTTCGGAGATCAGGATCGAGTCCTCGAAGTTGTAGCCCATCCACGGCATGAAGGCGACGAGCACGTTCCGGCCCAGGGCGAGCTCGCCCAGTTCCGTCGACGGTCCGTCAGCCATGATGTCGCCCGGCTGCACCTTGTCACCAACCTTCACCAGCGGGCGCTGCGTGATGCAGGTCGACTGGTTGGAGCGCTGGAACTTGAGCAGCTTGTAGATATCGACGCCGGAACGGGACAGGTCACTGACTTCCGTGGCGCGCACCACGATGCGTTCCGCATCGATCTGCTCCACCACGCCCTCGCGACGGGCGACAACGGTGACGCCGGAGTCGCGGGCCACGACCGATTCCATGCCGGTGCCGACATACGGGGCTTCCGGCTGCAGCAGCGGCACCGCCTGACGCTGCATGTTGGAGCCCATCAGCGCGCGGTTGGCGTCATCGTTCTCCAGGAACGGGATCAGAGCCGCGGCGACGGAAACCAGCTGCTTCGGCGACACGTCGATGAAGTCGATGTCCTGCGGACGGGCCAGCAGGAACTCACCCGCATGACGCGTCGCGACCAGGTCTTCCTGGAAAATACCGGTCGTCTGATCGAAGATCGCGTTGGCCTGGGCAATCGTGTAGCGGCCCTCTTCCATCGCCGACAGGTAGATCGCCTCATCGGTCACGATGCCGTCGACCACCTTCCGGTACGGGCTCTCGATGAAACCGTACTGGTTGATGCGGGCAAAGCTGGCCAGCGAGTTGATCAGACCGATGTTCGGGCCTTCCGGCGTCTCGATCGGGCAGATACGGCCATAATGCGTCGGATGCACGTCGCGCACCTCGAAGCCGGCACGCTCACGCGTCAGACCACCCGGGCCAAGCGCCGAGAGACGACGCTTGTGCGTCACTTCCGACAGCGGGTTCGTCTGGTCCATGAACTGGCTGAGCTGGGAAGAACCGAAGAACTCCCGCACCGCAGCCGCGGCAGGCTTGGCGTTGATCAGGTCCTGCGGCATCACCGTATCGATCTCGACGGAGCTCATGCGCTCCCGGATCGCACGTTCCATGCGCAGCAGGCCGATGCGGTACTGGTTCTCCATCAGCTCGCCGACGGAGCGGACGCGGCGGTTGCCGAGATGATCGATATCGTCGATCTCGCCCTTGCCGTCCTTCAGGCCGACGAGGTACTGCACCACGGCCATGATATCCTCGCGCCGCAGGACACGCATGGTGTCCTCGCACTCCAGATCCAGGCGGCTGTTCAGCTTCACGCGACCGACCGCTGACAGGTCGTAGCGCTCCGAATCGAAGAACAGGCCCTTGAACAGGGTCTCTGCGGTTTCCTCGGTCGGCGGCTCACCCGGACGCATGACGCGATAGATGTCCACCAGCGCCGTGTCGCGGTTGATGTTCTTGTCGACCATCAGGGTATCGCGGATGTGCGAACCGACCGTGACATTGTCGATGTCCAGGGTCGGCACTTCCTCGATCCCGGCTTCCTCAAGGGCTTCCAGAGCCTTCTCGTCCAGCGCATCACCGGCCTCGACCAGCACTTCGCCGGTCTTGGTGTTGATGATGTCCTCGGCGAGGAAGCGACCCTCGACCTGCTCCGGCGAGATCAGCATCTCGGTCATGCCGTCCTCGACCAGCTTGCGACCGGCGCGCGGGGCAAGCTTGTCACCGGCCTTGGCCACGACCTCGCCGGTGTCGGCGTTGACGATGTCGGCCAGCAGACGGACGCCACGATAGCGATCAGGATCGAACGGGGCACGCCAGCCATTCTTGTCACGGCGATACATCACCGTGCCGTAGAAGCTGGAGAGAATCTCCTCGGCCGTATAGCCCAGCGCGTACAGCAGCGTGGTCGCAGGCAGCTTGCGGCGGCGGTCGATGCGGACATGCACGATGTCCTTGGCGTCGAACTCCAGGTCCAGCCAGCTGCCGCGGTACGGGATGATGCGCGCGGCATGCAGCAGCTTGCCCGACGAATGGGTCTTGCCACGGTCATGATCGAAGAACACGCCAGGGCTGCGGTGCATCTGGCTGACGATCACACGCTCGGTGCCGTTGACGATGAAGGTGCCCTTGTCCGTCATGAAGGGCATGTCGCCCATGTAGACGTCCTGCTCCTTGATATCCAGGACAGACTTGGCGCCGGTATCCTCGTCAACCTCGAACACGATCAGACGCAGCGTGACCTTCAGCGGCGCGGCATAGGTCAGCCCGCGCTGGACACACTCGTCGACGTCATATTTCGGTTCCTCGAACTCGTAGGAAACGAATTCCAGGCTCGCCGTCTCGGAAAAATCCGAGATCGGGAACACGGACCTGAAGACACTCTCCAGTCCGGTATCGTCGCGCTGATCGGCGGGAATGTCCGCCATCAGGAACTTCTCGTAGGACGCGCGCTGGACCTCGATAAGGTTGGGCATCGCGATAACCTCGCCGATGCGACCGAAACTGTGGCGAACGCGCTTGCGCGCAGTGAATGACAGCGGCATCCCAAATCCTCGTCCGATCGGGGCCCGGTCCGGACGGGCCCACATTGTCCGACAGTCTTCGTTCCGACACGAATGTGTCAAAACCGGGGCGACTGCACGTCCCCGAAACGCCTTTGACCGCCCGAAGCAGCACGCTCCGGCCGGTCATCCGTCACCCGGAAGGGGCCACGGCCGTCCGATGTGGCACCGACGGCACCGGGTGAAGACCCGGCACCGTCAGCACCATCGGCATCACTTCAGCTCGACTTTCGCTCCCACGTCCTCGAGCTGCTTCTTGATCTTCTCGGCCTCGTCCTTGTCGACGCCTTCCTTGACCGCCTTCGGCGCGCCTTCGACCAGGTCCTTGGCTTCCTTCAGCCCAAGACCGGTGACTGCGCGGACTTCCTTGATGACGTTGATCTTCTTGTCGCCGATCTCGGCGAGAATAACGTCAAATTCGGTCTTCTCCTCGGCGGCAGCGGCATCGCCACCACCGGCAACGGCACCCGGCATCGCCACGGCAGCAGCGGCGGCGGAGACGCCCCACTTCTCTTCCAGCAGCTTGGTCAGTTCAGCCGCCTCAAGGACGGTCAGGTTCGAGAGATCTTCTGCAATCTTTTCAAGATCGGCCATTTTTTCAGTTCCTCAAGTCTTCGGGATCGTTTGTCGGAATTCGGTCACAGGACCACTCGATCAGGCATCTTCCTTGGTGGCATAGGCCTGCAGGACGCGTGCGAGCTGGCTCGGCGGTTCCTTGATCGTCCGGACCAGCTGGGTAGCCGGTGCGGAGATGAGGCCCACGAGTTTCGCGCGCAGTTCGTCCAGAGACGGCAGGCTGGCAAGGGCCTTGACCCCATCAGCGTCCAGCAGCTGCTCACCCAGAGCACCACAAAGAATCACGAGCTTCTCGTTCTTCTTCGCGTACTCGACCGTCGCCTTCGCGGCTGCAACCGGATCGTCCGAATAGGCGATCGCGGTCGGACCCTTGAAGCTTTCGGCCAGTCCACCGTAGTCGGTGCCATCAAGAGCGATTCTGGTGAGCCGGTTCTTCGTAACCTTGAAGCTGGCACCCTCTGCGCGGACCTTGGTACGGAGATCAGTCATCTCCGCAACCGAAAGACCCGTGTAGTGGGTCAGCACCACCAGCGAGGTGTTCGCGAACACCCCGTGCAATGATGCAACCAGCTCCGATTTCTGTTCTCGGTTCACGGTTTCGCTCCTCATCTGAAGCCCGGTTCCGGCAAGCCGTTGCCGGGCCTCTACCCTGGAACAGTTCCGGCATGCCGGTTCCGCTCCGCTCTCAAAGCCTGCCCCAGGGTGGCGAACCAGGTGACCGATTGGTCGGATCCCGATGCACCTTCCCCCGTCTATTACCGGCTGCCTGTTCCCGTCAGGGAACCGTCTGGCACTTAGGTCACGACGGTGAAACACCCTCGCGACACCCGCAGTCTCGGACAGGTCCGGCCTTCAACCCCAAGGGGCCTCCGGCCGGGTGCCGCCGACGGACAGGTCCGTCGACGAAACCTCGCTTGCGACAATCAGCCGGCGTTGCTGCCGGCCGATGCCACATCAACCTTCACGCCCGGCCCCATGGTGGAGGTCACGGCGATCCGCTTCAGGTACTGGCCCTTGGCACCCGACGGCTTTGCCTTCAGCAAGGCATCCATCAGGGCACGGGCATTCTCGATCAGCTGCTCCTCACCGAAGCTCGCCTTGCCGATACCGGCATGAATGATCCCGGCCTTCTCGACGCGGAAGGCAACCTGACCACCCTTGGCCGCCGTCACCGCGTCGGCGACGTTCGGCGTCACCGTACCCAGCTTCGGGTTCGGCATCATGCCGCGCGGACCCAGAATCTTGCCCAGGCGACCGACGATCGGCATCATGTCCGGCGTGGCGATGACGCGATCGAACGGCATGTCACCGCTCTGCACCCGCTCCATCAGATCCTCCGCACCGACGACATCTGCACCGGCGCTGGTGGCCTCGTCCGCCTTGTCGCCACGTGCGAACACGGCGACACGCACCGTCTTGCCCGTGCCGTTCGGCAGCTGAACCACACCACGGACCATCTGGTCGGCATGACGCGGATCGACACCCAGGCCGACAGTCATCTCGACGGTCTCGTCGAACTTTGCCTTTGCATTGGCCTTCACGAGCCGGATCGCAGCTTCGAGTTCGATCTCGGAATTGCGGTCGACGGTCGCCATGGCGGCCGAATAGCGCTTACCCTTCTTGGCCATATCCTCAGCCCTCCACCGCGATGCCCATGGAACGGGCGGAACCGGCGATGATCTTCATCGCCTGGTCGATGTCATTGGCGTTCAGGTCTTCCATCTTCGCTTCCGCAATCTCGCGGACCTGCGCGGAGGTGACCTTGCCGACAGTGCCCTTGCCCGGGGTCTTGGCGCCGCTCTGCAGCTTCGCGGCCTTCTTCAGGAAATAGGACGCCGGCGGCGTCTTCGTGATGAAGGTGAACGAGCGATCGGAGAAGGCGGTAATCACCACCGGGATCGGCATGTTCTTTTCCATCTGCTGCGTGGCCGCATTGAAGGCCTTGCAGAATTCCATGATGTTCAGACCGCGCTGACCCAGGGCCGGGCCGATCGGCGGTGATGGATTGGCAGAGCCCGCAGGCACCTGCAGCTTGATGTAGCCAGCAATTTTCTTGGCCATTTCAGTCCCTTCTCAACTTCAAGAACGGGTGCGTGGTCCGGCGATGGCTCGCCTCCCACACAAACGACCGCAAGCCAGCGCTGCGTCGTGGTTCATGGATCACGAACCGCTTTCGCAGTTGACATTGCGGATTTCACTTCCGGCAGATCGGAATGAGCGAACGGCTTTTAACGACCTCGCGGGCCGACCGCAAGTGCAAAATCGGATGATTGTCAAGGATCAGAGTTTCTCGACCTGGGTATATTCCAGTTCGACCGGCGTCGCCCGCCCGAAGATCGAGACCGAGACCTTCAGACGCGTGCGCTCCTCGTCGATATCCTCGACAATGCCGTTGAAGGACGCGAAAGGCCCGTCGGACACCCGCACCTGCTCCCCGATCTCGAACATGATCGACGGTTTCGGACGCTCGATGCCATCCTGCATCTGCTGCAGGATCCGCTCGGCTTCCCGATCCGGGATCGGCTGCGGCTTGTTCGCGGTGCCCAGAAAGCCTGTCACCTTGCCGACGTTCTTGACCAGGTGATAGCTGTCGTTGGTCATGTCCATCTTCACCAGCACATAACCGGGGAAGAACTTCCGCTCCGAATTGACCTTCTGGCCCCGGCGCATCTCGACCACTTCCTCGGTCGGCACCAGAACCTGTTCGATCAGGTCGGACATGTCCTTCTGCTCGATCTGCTCGCGGATGGCCTCGGCGACCTTCTTCTCGAAGCCGGAATAGGCGTGCACGATGTACCAGCGCATTGGCATGTCAGGTCAGCTCCCCAGTTCCAGAACGAAACCAACGCCGGTCTGAATGATAATATCGACAAGCAGGAAGAACACCGACGCCAGTGCCACCATGATGAAGACCATCAGGGTGGTGATGCCGGTTTCCTTCCGCGTCGGATAGGTCACCTTGGCACCCTCAGCGCGCACCTGCTGAAAGAACTGCAGCGGACCGGTACGCTTCTTTGCGGACGCGCGGTCGGCGGTCTTCGCGGACGCCGCAACCTCGGCGGACGCACCGCCCCGGTTCTGGCCGCCCTTGGTGACCTTGCCCTGTCCGCCCTTGCCCTGTCCTGATCTGGACTTTGCCATCGTGATCCCGTTCCGTTGCGTGTCTCGATCGTTGCGCCCGATCTGGTGACGCCTGTTGCCTTGCCTGGTGCCGGACCCTTGTCTGGCGTCAGGTGCTGGCAGGAGTGGAGGGACTCGAACCCACAGCCCCCGGTTTTGGAGACCGGTGCTCTACCAATTGAGCTACACTCCTATGCCCACCGCATCTTCGCGGGCTGCGCCGCCAGTGGCGATGCAGCCCTGAAGATACCGCGTCTCAGACCTTACTCGACGATCTTCGCGACGACGCCGGCACCGACGGTGCGGCCGCCTTCGCGGATGGCGAAGCGCAGTCCCTCGTCCATCGCGATCGGGTTGATCAGCTCCACCACCATCGCGATGTTGTCGCCCGGCATCACCATCTCCGTGCCTTCCGGCAGCTCGATGACGCCCGTCACGTCCGTCGTCCGGAAGTAGAACTGCGGACGATAGTTGCCGAAGAACGGCGTATGACGGCCACCCTCTTCCTTCGTCAGGATATAGGCCTCCGCCTGGAACTTCGTGTGCGGCGTGATCGAACCCGGCTTGGCCAGAACCTGGCCACGCTCAACATCCTCACGACCGACACCACGCAGCAGCGCGCCGATGTTGTCACCCGCCTCGCCCTGGTCCAGCAGCTTCCGGAACATCTCGACGCCCGTGCAGGTCGACTTCTTCGTCGCACGGATGCCGACAATCTCGACTTCCTCGCCGACCTTCACGACGCCGCGCTCGACGCGACCCGTCACAACCGTGCCACGACCCGAAATCGAGAACACGTCCTCGATCGGCATCAGGAACGCCTGATCCTTCGGACGCTCCGGCTGCGGGATGTACTCGTCAACCGCCGCCATCAGTTCCAGGATCGAATTCTTGCCGATCTCCTCGTCACGACCCTCGACCGCCGCAAGGGCAGAGCCCTTCACGATCGGAATGTCGTCGCCCGGGAAGTCATACGACGACAGCAGCTCGCGTATCTCGAGCTCGACGAGCTCGAGCAGCTCCTCGTCATCGACCTGATCGACCTTGTTCATGTAGACGACAAGCGCCGGCACACCAACCTGGCGCGCCAGCAGGATGTGCTCGCGCGTCTGCGGCATCGGGCCGTCAGCAGCAGAAACAACCAGGATGCCGCCGTCCATCTGCGCCGCACCCGTGATCATGTTCTTCACGTAGTCGGCATGACCCGGGCAATCAACGTGGGCGTAGTGGCGGTTCGCCGTCTCGTACTCCACATGCGCCGTCGAGATCGTGATGCCGCGCGCCTTTTCCTCAGGTGCTGCGTCAATGTCCGCATACGCCTTCGCCGTCGCGCCGCCAGACTCAGAAAGCACCATCGTGATCGCTGCAGTCAGCGTCGTCTTGCCATGGTCAACGTGACCGATCGTGCCCACATTGCAGTGCGGCTTCGTACGCTCAAACTTCTCTTTGGCCATCTGTCTACGCCCGCCTTCATATTCTGTTTCGTACGGAGCCACACGGCTTCCGTCTCGTCGTGCCTGTCAACGGAATGGAGCGGGTGATGGGAATCGAACCCACGTAACCAGCTTGGAAGGCTGGGGCTCTACCATTGAGCTACACCCGCATCCGATCCGGCCCGTACCATCCTGCCGTCTTGCGTTGACCCGACCGCCCGGCCATCGATTGGTGGAGGGAGTTGGATTCGAACCAACGTAGGCGTACGCCAACGGGTTTACAGCCCGTCCCCTTTAGCCACTCGGGCACCCCTCCAGACCAGACGATGTCGGATGGCCGATCAAACGCGGCTGCACTATCCCCAATCCCCTCGTCATGTCAACAACCTCGCGGACTGAATTTCCTCCCGCACTGTCCCGCGGTTTGCTCGCCCTGCCAGCTACAGAGGACATGATCAGGAAGGCAGACTTCCGGGATTGTCGTCCCTGAATGCCTTAATACCGTTTGCGACCGGGGCAACACGATCCTATAAGCCGCCCGATGAGCGACAATGATGAACGAAAAGGCGGCCCGGGCCGCAATGGTGGCGCCGGCCGCAGTCAGGGCGGTCGCGGGTCCGCGGACGCGGGACGTGGCGACAGCCGTCCGCCGCGCAGGGATGGCGACAGCCGTCCGCCTCGCAGGGATGGCGACAGCCGCCCGCCACGCAGGGACGGTGACAGCCGCCCGCCGCGCAGGGATGGCGACAGCCGCCCGCCGCGCAGGGACGGTGACAGCCGCCCGCCGCGCAGGGACGGCGACAGCCGCCCGCCGCGCAGGGACGGTGACAGCCGCCCGCCGCGCAGGGACGGTGACAGCCGCCCGCCGCGCAGGGATGGTGACAGCCGCCCGCCGCGCAGGGACGGTGACAGCCGCCCGCCGCGCAGGGACGGTGACAGCCGCCCACCGCGCA
>Ga0209475_10002536_pt1 | contig 18132 bp, 20 predicted proteins | sample tdDd471_FD_187128 | JGI IMG/M metagenome (GOLD analysis project Ga0209475, IMG submission 187128) | Marine sediment microbial communities from the Atlantic coast under amendment with organic carbon and nitrate - tdDd47.1 (SPAdes)... | ecosystem: Environmental > Aquatic > Marine > Coastal >... | reverse complement strand
TTGAAGCTCAGGAACATTCAAATCAGGAATTGGCAAAGAGCATTCAGGAAGCAATATCAAAAAAATATGGCTTCGATGTACCTGTGATTGTACGAACCAGTGATGAATGGAAACAATCTATAAATACAAATCCTTATTTAAAAAGTTGTGATACAAACTGTTTGCACCTCACCTTTTTAAGTGAAGTTCCCAATGCTGAATTGCTTGAAATAGCAAAAGACAAAGATTTTTCGCCTGACGAATTTCAAATCATAAATCATGATGTTTTTCTGCACATTCCCGGGAAATACCATCAAACCAAAATCAGCAATCAATTTTTCGAAAAGAATTTAAAAGTAAGCGCCACCACACGCAACTGGAAAACAGTAATGAAGCTTTGGGAGCTGTCAGAACAATAAAAACTCACTACACTTTATTATTAATACTGTACAATAGTTAGATATTTATCGTTAGATTTAAAACCCTAATTTCTTTTTCAAATTCCAAGGATGAATATTTTAAATGCCTTTTTTATTTGCCAGGTAACTAAAACCCCTATTAAAATAGGTGAATTGTGGAAAGCAAATCGAAGTGTGAACAATTTTGATAGCTATATACAAGCCATAGTAACTTTAAACAAAGCAAATATTACCTATAGCAGAGAGCTTTTAAACAAATGTTATTTAGAGGGAAGAAACGTTCGTAACATCTCATTCGGCTTAGTTGCAGCAAAAAACAATAAAATAGAATTGTCATTGACTGAGGCTATTCAAAAAGATAAAGAAAAGATTGATTTGTTAGAAATGTACAGTAAAAACAAATAGATGCGAAAGATCATCACAATACTCTTAGTATTATCAAATTTAGGACTTGGTGCTTTTCTTATTCTGACCTTTGTTAAAGATAGAGACCCCATCTCCCATCCTTTTGATGTGAACTTTAATATGACAGAAAAAAGTTTGCTTAAAAATGGGTACAAAACTATTCCAGAAGATGTCCCCTTACTAGGTAAAAGAATTGGCGATACCTTAATTTATTATCAGTTCGATGAAGAATATGACATAGAAACTGAGCCAGTTAAAGTTATTTCTGATGGAGATACCGTAATAGAAAATTGGTCGACAGAAAAGGTGTCGAATTATAGATTAACCAATATTAGATGGAGGCATTGTGAAATTAGGATTAATAATCCTGACAGCACACAAATTGAAGAATTCATAAGAAAATACAATGGCTGTATTATATCTGATTGGAACATGGAAAATCCAAGATTTTTTGTGCGAAATAAAAATAACAACCTGATATACGACTGCTCACTCCAGAAAGATCAAGAATTTAAAGATGTATTAGCAATATCACTGTTCTTTCCTAAAATACAAGCAGAAAGACAAATACAATAATCTACAACCAAACGAAACCTCTAAAAATATGAACAAACTGCTTTTATACGTAAGCCTATTTTTTATAAACCTAAGCAAAAACCCAAACTTTGTAATTGAAATAAAGAAGGGAACCGCATCTCTTAAATCAGGTAAAGTTTCTAAAAATTTTATCTCAGATTGCCAGGATGTTATCATGTACGAGAATGCTCAATCAGGATTTATTTATGGGGTAAAAGGACAATACGGAAAACTAATAATTAAAGCTTCTAGTGATATTTCACCAGTTCAGCTACAAAAAATTCGAAACTTATGGAGTTTTTATTCCTAACAATCGACTTAATGAGTAAAATATAAATAAGGAAATCCTTCGATATCACCCGACACTTAACAAACTCCTGCAAACCAATTAAATATGAACATCAGCTATAGCATTCAAAAAGTTAATTTCTTTGCAGATCAATTCGAGGACAAAGGAAAAATACAAGAAGAAGATTTGATTGATGCATTCTATAATTTTCCCTTTGTTGAACAGTTTGAGGAAGCTAAAAATAGAAAATTGACATCCTGTTTTCCTAAAATTATTTTTAAGAGTGATTGTGGGCTATCTCTACGTATTTGGGCAGAGAGTGAAGAAGGTTTTTTCTTAAAATATGAAAACGAATCGCAGGAATCAGAATTTTATATTTCAAACGAATTCAATGCAAGTAATGATGGATTAATTGTTGAGGATATCATTGAACTTTTTAGCAAAGGAAAAATAGAAAGCCTTTTAACTTTACGACCAAAGGAATATGCCGATCGACTTGCCGCTTTAAGTAAGAAGCTGAAAATTAGCAATAATGATCAAGCGAAAACCTATAAATTTAAAGAAAAGAAGAAATTCAAACATTTTACCTGGCTAATTATCTGCCTTATCTCTACCCTTATCTTTTCTTTCTTTTTAGAAGGAAGAGATTTTGATATTGCATGGAAGATTTATTTGTTCTTTAGTATGTATTGGTTACCATCACTGCTACTTTACTTTAGCTATTGGCTTAAAAATGAGAACACCACCATCCTTATTGATCGAGAGTTAAAAACCATTACTTATGAAAAAGATGGGACAAGAATTAAGCTTAATCGTGCTGACATTTGTGATTGTTCACTGATTGAAACCCGATCATCAAGAAGATTTGTACACTCATTTCGTTATTTATCAATAGAACAAAAAAATGAACGGAACTTTGTTATTACAAATTTAATAGTTGAACCTGAAGTAATTATTGAAGCACTTAATTTGCATTATAGAGTGAAAAGAAAATTTTTACCTTTTTAATTTTGGTATAGATACAATTGCTAACAAAATCATAAATCATTTGAAAAATGAAAGCATCTTTTAAAACTTTACTAATTATTTTATTAATTCTTATTGGCATGAACAAAATACAGGCGCAAACTACAGAAACAAAACTTGATCAAGTTGAATTAATGAAACAGTTTATTGGAAGCTGGAAGGGCGAATTTGGCGACAACTCCGTATTTGTATGTGAGAACAAACAGTTTGCAAACGGGATTATATCTACTAGCCAAATTACTATCAATGGTGAAATTATTGAGTCGGTTGCACAACTTTATGGATATGATAATAAAACAGACAAGTTTATTATTGCAGAACTTAAAAGATCTACCTCTGTCATAGAAATCTGCTCAACCTGGTTTACATCTAAAAATACAGGTGAGATTATTATTACCAACCCGGATAATGCTCCTTTTAGATTTAAATTTGAATTCAAAACTCCGGATATACTTGAGCAAACAGCGATACAGGATGATAAAGTGGTCAATAAAATTATACTTGAGCGAGTAGTAAATTAAAAACATTTCAAAATCAGCATTATCCCCTTTTTGAGAAGAATTTAAAAGTGAGTGCAACTATTCGTAACTGGAACAGTTGTAAAGCTGATGGAGCTGTTAAAAACATGAGTCACTATGAAAAAAACTGTTATATATTTAATTATTATTTTTAGTTGGCTAAGTGCTTATTCTCAATCTGATTTAGATAAATCATTAGATAATGTTAAATCAATTGAGTTACCTATTATTGATTCGATAGGACATATATTGAATTCTCAATCAATAGTTATTGATTCCACAAGCTGGAATAATCTAGAACTTGATACTTTAGAAAAGTTTAATGAGCAATTTAATTATTCAATAAGAGGTTATTGGAAGATTCAAAATTCCAAAATTCTATTAATTAAAAGAGCGTCCACGGAAGAAAACATTCATTGGGTTGTTCTTTTTTATGAAAATACTTTATCGGATTGGTTGATGACAGCCTATGATAATTCAGAAGGTTTCTTAAGTATTAATTCTCATATAAATTGGGATAGAGTAATAATACATTCATGGAATGAATTTGCGGATAGTAAGCGAATTATTAAAGAATATCACATAGAATATACTGAGAAGAATAGCATCAAATTTATTGAAAGGAAAACAGTTTCTGAAGATCTAATTGAAAAATAGATAAATGTTAATACTTAAATCGCAATAAATTAAAATGAAAACATATACTTTAATATTATTTGCATTAGTTATTTACTCTTGCTCATCACCTAATGAAGATAGTCGAATTCGAATATTAAATTATTCCGTTGGAGACTCATTGGTAAATAACTACGATACGATTAAAGAAATGGATAAACCATTTATTTATGCTCGAGATACTAGGGATCCCAGGATAGAGTTTAGTCTAATCGACAATTACATATCCAAAATACGCTATAAAAACCTTACCAATAAAGAAATCGAAGATTTTACAATTGAAATCACTGAAAAATTAAAGCAAAAACCAAAATATCAAAAAGATATCAAGGCAAGTGGGGTTATTTTTTATGGAGAAGATTATAAATGGATAGATTCAATAAGCAAGGATCACATTTCAATTTTTATACCTATGAAAAATGGTAAAAAGTTAAAAGGAACCTTATCTATATATAATGGAAAAATATATAAAAACTTAATTCGAAAATTTGATCCTGAATATTATGCTGATTCAATAAGAATGCAAGAATTGAATAAAAATAGATCACTAACCAAACCACAATAAAGACTCAATAAGAATTAAACATCCTTATAAATGAACTACGAATTTATAAAAACCAGATTGGCACCATGCGGTTTGCACTGCGGAAAATGCTTTGCTTTTAAGGATGGTGACATTGCCAAAAAGAGCCAGATCCTGCAAAATGACTTGGGAGAATTCTCGGTTTATGCCGAGCGATTTGTGGATTTACTAAACAAACCAGTATTCGAGAAATATCCCGATTTTAAAGAGATGCTGGAATATTTCTCTCTGGCAGAATGTTCGGGTTGCCGAAACGAAAAATGCAAACTGTTTGCAAATTGCAAGCTACGCTCCTGCTCCGAAGAAAAAGGAGTTGACTACTGTTTTGAGTGTACAGAATTTCCTTGCGACAATACCGGATTCGATGAACACCTAAACCAACGCTCCGTAAACATCAACAAAAGAATGAAAACCATTGGTGTAGAGGAGTATTACCGGGAGATTAAGGACAAAGCCAGATACTAAAAAAGCCCCAATAAAGGGGCTTACCAAAAATTATGAATTCTTCAATTACCAAAGGTAAATGTGAAAACTAACTTACGAACATTCTAAAAAAGATCTACTTAATCCAGTGCTTCTAATGTAATTTTTATGCCTTTGGAACGTAAACCAACTTCCTTACCGTTCTTCATAAAATAAGCATAATATTCACGAAGCTCAGCCTGAGTAGCATCTCGTCTCTCTCGAGTATCATCGAAATATGGATGAGCCACTACGCATTGAAAATCGTAAGGACCTCCGTTAATTCTGCCGTACAAACGAATGCCTTCGAATGGTGTTTTTTCATAGGTAATGTGAGGCACTCCAGCTACCATTTTTACATGTAAATCCGGCGCTTTGGTATCCGTATCAATAATTTTTACTGTATTATTCATACCCAAGTCTTCCAACATTTCGGGAGTACAATTTGGACTGGCTTCCACCAATTTCTTGAAATCCCGCACTATCTTCTCTGTTGGCTTACGATTGGTTTTATAGTTTATCGTTGCTGCCTTGGAAGCCATTCTTTTGGCTATTTTATCCTCTCTAATATCCGATAAGGTTTTTAGAGCATCAAGTACGGCGGCCACCTGTTCAGGTGAAATACCAAGCGTTTCAGCATACAAATTAATTTTTCCACTAAAATTATTTGATTTTAGTTCAAATCCTTCTTCTGATTTCTCAACAAAGTCTTTTGTAATTGTTATTTGACTCATAATATCAGCTTTATGGTTTAACATTTTAGTCTTAATTAAATTTAGCAAATCACAAATCATATAAGCAAGACATTTCCAATTATTTTGACGAAAATAAGAGCATAAAAGTCTGTAAGCCTTTATTTATAAGACTTTTATTTTTTAAAAATATTCCATTTTTCACTTCTTAAACTCTCTTTTTTTGGTCATTTTTTCTTCTACACTTTTTAGAAAAAGACTATGTTAATTTAAAATTTTATTTATATGTTTTATTAGTAGATTTTTTAATTGGCAAAACTCTTCAACACCCCTTATCTATCCTACTCTTGGCATAAGAGATCAAAATTACCTTCCAAGTTTCAAAAAATGACGTTCTAATTTTTTGTTTCATATTCTTGTAACACACTTAGCTCTACAAGTATTATTTATTGGTGCATCAAGAAGAATATCAGCTACATCAAACTAGCACTTTCATAATTAAAATGTAAAACATTTTCTCAAATTCTGAGAAGTAGAACCCACATTCTCAACTTCTGAGAATGTAAATTTGACATCGAAACATGCATTTTTGAGGTGTAAATTTGTATTCTACACTATTCAGAATAAAACCAAGAGCTTTAAATAACTGTCTCTATTTTGTAGAATTCATTCTCATTGTTTGAGAATGCAGATCCTAAAGTGTAGAAAACTATAGTGACAAGGAAGATTAGAATCTGAAACTTATAAAATGAATAGCAAGCTGTTAAAAAATGTGGAACAATAGTATAGAAGTTTACAATAGAATCTGGTTTTTGCTTTACCTAAAATAAACACCCCTACCCTTCCAATTTATAAAATCTTCTCCAATTATCCTAAGCATTAAAATTTCATAATAAATACGATACAATACTTATTATTTATCATTAGATTTATACTTTACATTAGCAAGAGAGGAAATTATCAGCCAATGGCTAAAACATCTCTTGCAAAAATAAAAAGTCAGTTAGGTGTAATTTTAACCGGCAACACAAAGAATAACAATAACTTACAACAAACGTCACATAAGTGGTCTAAGTTGCATTGCAACATATACATACGATACCTGCAAGCTTAAAAAATGATACTACATATAAATAAGATATTATGAAATTATATAAAGCAAGAGTACAAAACTATAGAAGTATTATTGATACTGGTGAATTTGAACTTGAAAAGTTGAAGACGATTTTAGTTGGCCCAAATGAAGCTGGGAAGACTGTTATTTTACAAGCATTACAACAATTAAACAAACCTGATGACATAAAAGGATTTGAGGTTTTAAGAGACTACCCTCGTTCTTTATATAATGATATAACCACAAAAAAAGTATCTCCTGAAGAAGTTACGGTAGTTACGGGTTATTTTCAACTTGAACAAGCTGATAAAGATTTGTTACCTGATGGTTTCAAAGATTGTGTTTATAAAAAATACACAAATATCGATAATAAGAAGTATCACACTCTTGAAAACGCACCATCAAAGATCTACTATAAGGACATTAAAAAGGACTTATTACGTCTTTTCTCTCACTTAGATAAGCAGTACCATATTGACAATCCAGATGAAGAAACGAATAAACCAAGTGTTTCATTAAATAATTTAACAGAACACTGGCACGATTATGCAACCATATCGGATGAAAAATCGACAAGTATTGTAGAGTTATTAGAAAAGAATTATGTTCTTATAGATGAAGATAATGAAAAGGAGGAAGAGAGATATACTAAGTTACAAGAACAAATAAAATTTAATGAAAACTTTGATACAACTCTATCTATATTAAGCAATAGAACTCCGGTTTTTATTCTCTTTAATAATTATTTTAAAGTAAAACCATCAATTCATTTAGAACACCTCGCACAACGAACAGACCAAAATATACTTGATGATGAATTTTTTGATTATGGAAATCTTTGTTTATTGAAGCTTTTAGGTTTTACGGCAAGAGAACTTGCTAATTTGGGGAATACAAGAAGCCCTAATATTAATGAAACTGATGCTTTAAAAGAATACAAAGATAAACTTGATAGTAGAAGCTATCAGTTAAATGCAGCAAGTGTTAGACTTTCCGAAGAAATTCGGACTGTGTGGATGCCAAACCCAGAGAGACCTGAAGCGGATAAACTAAAAGTAACTGCGGATGGACAGTATTTGAAGGTCGTTGTTGAAGATGATTTAGGTGTTGATATTGAGTTAGACCAACGCTCTGAGGGTTTTCAATGGTTAGTTTCATTTTTTGTTGTGTTTTTTGCGGAAGCAATGGACAAGCATAAAAATGCTATTCTGCTATTAGATGAGCCAGGAATGAGTTTACACGGTTTGAAACAAAGAGATTTTAGAGGTACAATTTCAAGACTTGCCGAAAAGAACCAAACTATTTACACAACTCACTCACCATTTTTGGTTGGACCAGACGAATTGGATATTGTAAAAGTAATTTAACAATATCTTCAAGTGATCCTGCTGGATTATTGCCACTTCAAGAAGCTTTCGGATACGACTTAGCACAAAGCCTGTTTACTCAGCAGCGTAATCTAATATTGGAAGGTATTACAGATTACTGGTATTTAGAAGCTACTTCTCAATTATTGAGAGATGAAAATATTGAGAAGTTGAATGACAAGATTGCTCTAGTATTTGCAAATTCCGCTGGTAAAGTTGTTTACTATGCAACTATCCTTTTTGCTCATAAATTAAAAGTTGCAGCTCTTTTAGATTCTGATGCCGCTGGAGACCAAGCTGCACAGCAAGAAAACCTAGTTCATACACTCGGTAATAAAAACATATTGAGAACTAAAGATTTTACCAATGGCACTATTAAGCCAGAGATAGAAGATTTATTGAAAGAAACTTTAATAAATATTGCTAAGGAAGAATATCAAAAAGATGTAAAATCCATTGCTGATTCACAACCAAATCGAGCAATTATTGACATTTTCTCCAATGAGATACCCAATTTTTCTAAATACAAATTGGCTAAAGCCTACGTGAAATGGACAAAAAGCAATGCGGCAAGTAACTTATCCTCTGTTGAAATCGATAACTGGAAAGGATTAATTCAAAAAGTAAATAAAGTATTAAAATAATATGTCTGAGTTTTTTACACCTTCAATAATAGCGGCACTTACAGCGCTCGTTCTATCCTTAATAACTTTGCTGCAATTTTTTAAAAACCAAAGATTTCAGCAAAAACAATTTGACAAATCGAATAATAGAAATTTGACAACCAAACTCTATGAATTGAGATTAGAGCATTATCCTAAAGCGTTTGATATTACTGACAATATAATTAAAGAAAAAGGGAATAGTTATGATGTTCAAAAGATAAAAAAAGTTGCTGATGATATAATTGCTTGGAAGAAAGGCGTTGTTAATATTATAATTTCAGTAGAATGTCGTGACTCATTCTTTTCTTTGAGGGATACTTTGATGAAAAAACCAGCTGAAAACGGACAGTTTTCTCAAGAACAAGTATCAAAAATACATAACGCAAATAAAAATTTTAGAAAAGAATTAAGACGTGATTTTGGCTTTATGTATCGTGAAGAAAAAGAACGAAGAAACACAAAAAAGCCAGCAGGTAACAAAAGTAACCGTTGCGCATCCACATAAAATTAGATGAATAGAATATAAAAGCCTTAAAAGCTTGCCAAGAGACAAGCTTTTAAGGCTTTGTTTTTTGCTTTTAGTTAGTGAAAAAGTAAAATTATTGAGGTCTTAAACCAGATCAGCAGCTTAAAAAGAAACTACCTTGAATTTGAACAGAATGGCAAGGAAATTTGGAAGGTCTATTACAGAAATGTATTTTTAGGATAGGTTAAGGAAAATAAAGTAAGATCAAAAGAATCATCAACAAGGGTAGAGACTAATTTAGTGTAAAGGCTAATCTTTAACTTGTGTAAAGGATGTGCCTTAACGAACATACACAAATAGCATGTGAGAGTGTTATAATTAGTGGTTACAGTATTAGGAAAGGAATAAAAACAATAACAGGGATTTTATAATATGGGAAATGAAGAGATAGAAATATTTCATGAGCAATTAGAAACAACACTTTCGCCTTATTTAAGTGAGTATTATTTTTATATAGACAGTAAGCAAATTGATGAAGGAATCGGCTCATATGGAGTTGTATTTAAACGCAATAACAAGTGCATCTCACTAGAATTTTGCATGCATCATTATGATTTATTTGACGGAATAAAGGTGAGTTTGTATTATGAAAATGACTTAGGTAATATATTAACTGTGAATTCCTTGAATGAAGGTGAATATAAGATTTACAGTCAATTAAAGCCAGAGAAAGCTCTCTCTGAAATAATTCTTGACTTGAAAAGTTATTGTAAGGATTTTATCAATATTAACGATTAGAATAATGTACAATTGCTAACAAAAGTAACCGTTGCGCATCCACATAAAATTAGATGAATAGAATATAAAAGCCTTAAAAGCTTGCCAAGAGACAAACTTTTAAGGCTTTGTTTTTTGCTTTTAGTTAGTGAAAAAGTAAAATTATTGAGGTCTTAAACCAGATCAGCAGCTTAAAAAGAAAAATTGAATTTGGAAGGTCTATTACAGAAATGTATTTTTAGATAGATTAACGAAAATAAAGTAAGATCAAAAGAATCATCAACAAGGGTTAACTTGTATAAAGGATGTGCCTTTACGAATATTTTTGCTCCTGATCTAGACATTAAATGAAAAATAGAAGTTACAAAAAAACATATATTCTACTGCTAGCGATAACAATTAGTCTTGTATCAGCTTGTTCCTCCTGGAGACTTCAGAATAATTTGAAAATGACCGACGAGCAATATTTTTCATATTTAAGGAAAGATACTTCAATTTGTGAAATTCCTGAATTGAAAATCAAACATACATTTTTTGAAATCCTTGACACAATTATTTTGACAAAAGCCAATTTCAATATTGACCCAAATCCTTACGTACTCAGCATTGAAATAAGTAATAAAAATGAAAATCTTATTTACAAAATTCAGACTTTATATTCGACTTTGAATCTCCCCTATTATTACCAAGGAGCTTTTAAATATAAGAATGAAATATTTGTTGTTTCGAAAGCATCACAGCTAACCTCAGAATTTTATTCTGAAAGAAATCCTAAACAAGTAAAAATTCCATTTTGTGGAAGAATACATCATCCAAAATTTAATTTTGTTGCAATAATTGAAAATAGAAACGTTGATTTTGAGTGGATTGAAAATGAAATAATAACAATAAAATAAAAACGGCTTTTCAACAAAAGTAAACCATGCACATCCTCATAGAATATGATCAAAAGAATCATCAACAGGGATAAAGACTAATTTAGTGTAAAGTCTAATCTTTAACTTGTGTAAAGGATGTGCCTTAACGAACACCACAATATAAAACATTTATGAAACGATTTTTTCTAATATTAACATGCTTAACTCTACTATGTAGTATTGAATCATTTGGACAAAATCAGAGATATAAATTAATCAATGGAGTCGAACAAAATTTGCTTAATGATTTAAGTACTACATTTCAAGATACAAGCATTTCTTTTGTTGTTGCGCCTCTAATCACACACACGATTACATTTTCAGACATTGACATTTCTAATATTGTAAATAAATATGACTTTAATAAAAAGCAATTTATTAAAAAGTCAATTGACACACTTTCTATTAAAAACAATAAATGTTTCACAGTAATTGACCAAGATTCATTACTTAAATACAATAACTTAGTATTTGATACCGAATTGTGCATTGAAAAGGGAATTGATCCATTGCAGTCTCCTATACTGTACTATGTTGAGAGAGAATATAACAAAGGAGGTATTTGTTATTTTTATAAACCAGTATTTTCAACAAGTAGATCTTATGCAATAGTTGAGTATTGGATTCATTGTGGTTTTTTGTACGGCTGGGGAGAATTAGTTTTAATGAAAAAAATTGACAATAAATGGATCATTATTGAAACGTTAATGTGTAATGAAAGTTAGGTGATAGCCCATAACAAAAGAAAAACATCTTGAGGTTGATCATAAAGGTAATGAAATTTGGAAGGTCTATTACAGAAATGTATTTTTAGGATAGGTTAACGAAAATAAAGTAAGATCAAAAGAATCATCAACAAGGATAAAGACTAATTTCGTGTAAAGTCTAATCTTTAACTTGCGTAAAGGATGTACCTTAATAAACATAATAAAAAAAATGAAGTACATATCTATAATATTGATTCTGATTTTTATAATTAGTTGCTCAACTAAAGAGCCTATCGATAAAAATTTCAATACGAAATATTGGAATCTGTGTGTCCATGAGAAAGATATCAGCTTGATAGAATATAAAGACCAAGCACTTCACTTTAGAAACGGTGTTGCATACTTCTATAATAAAAAGATTGCAAATTATTCAATTTCAAATGACACTATAATTATTTGTGACACCTCATACTATGACAAATGGATAATAGATAGTGGAATTCGCTCAAAAGGAAAAACTGATATTACATTTCATAAATTTATAAAAAATGACAGTTTATATCGTGTGACATATAAATACTTGATTGGGAAAATTCTTAAAGCAAACTCTGACAGCTTGATAATTGATAAAATAGAAGGATTTGGATTCCCTTTTAAATATCAAGATCAATATAAATTTTACAATGACACTCTACTTTATGATCTAAATTTAACTGTTGACACAGTTGAATTTTCTAGTAGTTTGTGTTATGGTAATTGCCCTGCAATAGCCATTAAAATTGATAAAGGACTTAATTTCAATTTTTGGGGTGGAAAATATGCTGACAAACAAGGATTCTGTAAAGGAAAAATAACCCAATTGCAATTTGACAAGTTTGCAAGCTCAATAAGAATCGCAAATATCGAGAATAACGATTCAGAGTTTTGTCCACCAATTGATGCACCATACGTGGAGCTAATAATTGATTACAATAAAAATAAAACAAAAAGATTCTGGGGCTACTGGAGAGATTTTCCTGCAAGAGTTAAAAACGTAGGTTCCGAGATGTTTAACTTGTATAAAACTTCATCATTAGATTCTTGTGGCTATGAGTTGACTTTTGAGGTTGAGCTTGACATTCCAGAAAAAAGAGTGCCACCGCCTCCACCTCCGCCAGAAATACTTAAAGTACTTAAAGAAGCATCTAATGATGACATTGAAATAAATGAAATTGAATAAATTACGTACCCTAACAAAAGTAACCGTTGCGCATCCACATAAAATTAGATGATTACATTATAAAAGCCTTAAAAGTTTGTCAATAGGCAAGTTTTTAAGGCTTTGATTTTTGCTTTTAATTAGTGAAAAAGTAAAATTATTGAGGACTTAAACCAGATCAGCAGCTTAAAAAGAAAAATAGAATTTGGAAGGTCTATTACAGAAATGTATTTTTAGGATAGGTTAACGAAAATAAATTAAGATCAAAAGAATCATCATCAAGGGTAGAGACTAGTTTCGTGTAAAGTCTAATCTTTAACTTGTGTAAAGGATGTGCCTTAACAAACATGTCAGTAAAAATATCTTTTAACCAATGAATAGAATAAATAACCTGGTCTATATTTCAATTGCTTTATCTGGCTTCATTTTGACATGGACGTTCAATGAAACACATTGGATTTTTCCATTGACAATTGTAGTTTTAATAATTTGGCTAATAATTGATTATTTAATTAAACAAAAAGGTTTTAATAAACGAATTTTGACAGGTTTTGGAAAGAAGACAGCCTTTTACAAAAACTTGATTCTCTATTCAATATTTGGAGGGATATGGATTTTCTTAAGCTTTTTACCTTCCTCAAATAATGCAGACATCTTATTTGGTCTAGATATGAGGTTTTATATGGGATGTTTTTTTATAGTCATGGGATTTGTTGACATATGGACTTTCCCTGTTATATCGAATAAAAAAGCAATCTCATTTAGAAATACTGACCTTAATTATAAAAGAATAAAACTGAACAAAATTGTAAACTGTTCAAATGAAGAAGAAGAATTGATTATAAAAACTGAAAAGAAGACTATCAATATTTTAAAAAAGGATATTCCAATTGAAATAGGGGAATTTGAAAGGATCTCAAAGTGGATTAATGAATACACTAGGCACAACAAGGCATTATAAAGCATATGGGACCAGCACTTTGCGAACAGTCGTGATTTCTATTTGTCGCCCAATGCTTTTAAATCAACTTTATAATGTTAAATTAGTTGTTTGAAAAGCATTTGGCTTGGCGTGGTGGAAGTAGATTGATAATTTCTATCCCCATACGCATTATATGCCAAGCCGTTAGCAGCAAGCAAATGAAACATCTAATTAAATACTATTCACTTCTACTATCAGCGATACTACTTGCTCATGTGATAACCGACTATATTGAATTAGAAGAAATAATTGCTCAAACTGAAAAGGAAGGCTTAATTGTTGACTTTGCATTTAATGGATGGATAGTTTTGATTTCATTTATAATTATTGCGTTTTACGAATTATACCAAAAGAATAGCTTTATCAAATTGCTGATACGTATTTTCCTGACATTAACATTAATAGGGTTGTTTTTAAGCCAATATATTCCGATTGACAATTTTGATTCAGGTGTCGAAAACACAATAGTGTTCTCAGCATTCATAGCTATGATTCTATTGTTTGCATTAGGATTAAAGAAAATTAATTTTGTCGATAATTTATCTAAAACTTGCGGTAAAATGAAAAGAACAAAAAAAAGAGTCATAACGATCACGTCCAAATTGTTTTTAGGGATCATACTTTTAAGCCTACCCGCTTTATTGTTAGCTTAAAACACAAGTAAAGTAGATTCTATCGAGCAGCCACTATACAAACCTTTTATTGAAAGATATATACTTGACGAGATAAAAATTTTAAGACAGGAAAATCAGAGCTTGAGAGCACAGGTTACCAAACAAATTGCTGAAGCAAAATTAGAGTCATCGGACAGAGCTATTAATTATACCACAAGTACAATAAACAATATTTTTTACATCATTACTGCGGCAGCTTCATTGTTGGTGCTTTTGGGATGGCGTTCTCTAAATGATATTAAAAATAGTTTAAAGAGTGATATGGCTAAGAAAATTGAAACTCTTACGGCAGACTATGAGAATCGTCTTCAGCAGATTGAAATAAAAATGACGGAGCGTTCTAAAGTCATCATAGAAACGCAACAAGACATAACCAACACCAATTCGATTCACTCTTTATGGATGCGTGCCGGATTAGAAAAAAGTGAAGAAGATAAAATTTCAATCTATGATGAAATTTTAAATATTAAATCAAATGACATCGAAGCCATGACCTATAAGGCTGATGCATTATTAGAAATAGGAGAAGTACGCTGGGCATTGAATCTTTCGAATACCGCCATTGAACATGACGATGAGTACTCTCTTGCCTACTGGCAGCGTGCTTGTGCTTATGCTAAGCTAAATAAACCAAATGAAGCACTAAAAGATTTGGTAAAAGCACTAGACTTGTCGGATACCTTACAAGACGAACTGCTAAATGAAAAACATTTTGAAAGTTTACATGATAATAAATCATTTAAGTTATTAATCCCCCACTCCTAACGATTACAATTTTAGAATGTTTTTATCGATAAAAACAGAAAGTGGCAAGCTCGCAATATGGCATAAATGTAAAAATGAATAGTGTGAGAATTATTATAAGTTGCTTATAAGTAAAATATTATCTCTTATGTATTCTTAAAACTGCTATATTTAAGTTTTTAATAAGCAGTCTGATAACTTTTTAGCTAGGCTATCATTTACAATCCATTTAGTAAAGCCCAGCCATAAAAGCAATTTGGATGATAACAGCAACCTAAAATAAATCCGTATGAAATTCAAGCTACTAGTTCTTTTATCGATAAGCCTTATTTTATCCTGCTCAGAGAAAGCATCCAATTCTGATTCTTTTGATCCTAAAATTTCTGAAGTAGAAAGCAATCTTAGTTCGCCAGTTTACATTGAAGGAGATTCTACATGGACCATTGAAGCACGAATGAAACATTATGGTGTTCCCGGAGTGAGTATCGCCGTAATAAACGAAGGTGAAATTGCCTGGCTAAAATCCTATGGTATTATGGATAAAGAGAGTAAGATTCCTGTCACGGAAAACACCTTATTTCAAGCTGCATCCATTAGCAAACCTGTTTCGGCTTATGCTGCCTTAAGATTAGTAGAGCAAGCTAAAGTTGACTTAAATGCAGATATCAACACTCAATTAAAATCCTGGAAGCTTGCTGATAACAAATTCACATCCGAAAAGAAAGTAACTCTTAAAAATCTTCTGAATCATTCGGCAGGTGTTACGGTGCATGGTTTTTTAGGATATAGCCCGGATTTGCCAGTGCCTAGCTTACTACAAGTATTAGATGGAACACCTCCTGCCAATTCAAGTACTACGGAAGTGAATAAAGTTCCAGAGGAAAGTTTTCGATATTCTGGTGGAGGATATAATATAGTTCAGCAAATGATGATTGATGTGGAAGGCAAGCCATTCCCTGAAATTATGAAAGACCTTGTTTTACAACCCTTAGGTATGCAAAACAGTAATTTTAATCAGCCACTTACTAAAACCCAATTAAGCATGGCAGCAACTGGCTATTTACCAGATGGTAGAATGACCAAAGGAAAACGACATACCTATCCTGAAATGGCACCGGCGGGACTTTGGACTACACCAGAAGATCTTGCTAAGTTTGCGATCAATATTCAAAAAACACTGAAAGAGCAAAGCAAACTTGCCTTATCTAAAAATTTAACCACCCAAATGCTTACTCCTTTTGTAGAAGATTTTATAGGCCTTGGCATATTCATTAACAAGAAGAAGGATCAGGTTTACTTTGGTCATGGCGGCTGGAACGAAGGTTTTTCGAGCGAAATGATTGCCCATAAAGATAAAGGATACGGAGTAGTTGTAATGACCAATTCCAATCATCCGAAGTTTATTTCCGAACTAATTCGTTCTGTTGCTTTAACCTATAAATGGGATGATTTTGTACCCAGATATAAAGAGATAGAAACAAATAGTGACTCATTATCTAAAATTACTGGTAAATATTTGGTTGACGGATATTCTTTTATTGAAGTACTGGAAGTCAACAATCAATTGATGTACAGAGATGGTCCGGAAAAAGAACTTACAGAACTAATTCAAGTATCGGATAGCACTTTCGTTGTAAGAGATTTTGATGCAATCTTTCAATTCAAAGCAAATGCAGAGCAAAATTTCATGGACATACATGTTATCAATTCAAATACCATGAAAACCAGGTCTGTTTATAGTCAAATCGCAGATGATACAAAGTTACCACTGGAAATGATCATGGATGGAGATTTCGATCAGGCGCTGGCATCTTACAAATCTTTACTGAAAAAAGATAAAAATGATCCTAGCCTTAACGAAAACAATTTAAATAACCTGGGCTATCGATTTTTAGGAACGGATAAAATTAAAGTAGCTAAGGATCTATTCAAGATGAATATGATACTCCATCCTGAAAGCTTTAATGTATATGATAGTTATGCCGAAGCATGCCTGAAAATGGGTGAGAAAAAACTAGCGATTGAATACTATCAAAAATCATTAAATCTAAATCCTCAGAATGCAAATGCAAAAAAGCAAATTGTGGAATTAGAAAAGAAAAACTAAATGATCATTTGCATTCACGCTCAAATTAATTGTTTAGTGCAAAAAATAAAAACTAATAAGCCAGGTAAAGTTGCTCTCCTACTCTATTAATAGATTCAAGATGTTTAAATGATCTTGCTCTTACTATTAATGAGTACATTTGCTTCCTTATTTATATACAAAACGAAGAACATGAAAAAAAACGCAATAAAGCCAACTCCTGAAGCTAAAGCTCTTTCACTTTTTTTAATGGCTTACAAAACAATAGATCCTATTTACAAAGAGAAATCTAAACGAATTAATAGATTGTGGGATCTTGTGAAGGCTAGAGAATTAAGCAATAATGACTATATGGAAGAGGTGCAAAATATGTTAGCATCCTATGGTGGTTATTCAGAAGTCATCGAGAAAACAGTTAGGTATTACATTGAAAAAACTGGTGAATGGAAATTAGAGGGTGATGACAAATATTGCCAGGACGCAAAGCAAATTGCTGATAAGATATTGAAAAAGTAGGCACTTTATTGCCAACTTAGCCAAGTAACAAGTCTTGTTATATTATTTTTATCAAATAGGTACGTGAAGTAGTTCGCGTACCTATTTTGCTTATCTAATTATTGAAATATTCAATTAAAAATAAAACACCACTCCGTATAAGTGAAATTTTCATATTCAAAATATAAATCGATACATTAAGATCATAAGAATCATTTACAATGAATCGAGACTAATTTAGAGTAAAGTTCAATCTTTAACTTTTGTGATAAAAGTGTCTTAATCAGCATCAGGTACGATCAAGAGGTAAAATTGA
>Ga0209475_10002532_pt1 | contig 18140 bp, 14 predicted proteins | sample tdDd471_FD_187128 | JGI IMG/M metagenome (GOLD analysis project Ga0209475, IMG submission 187128) | Marine sediment microbial communities from the Atlantic coast under amendment with organic carbon and nitrate - tdDd47.1 (SPAdes)... | ecosystem: Environmental > Aquatic > Marine > Coastal >... | reverse complement strand
AAGTTGTTGAAGTCATTGAAAAAAGAGAATACCGGGGGAAACTATTCACTTTGATTGTCGTGGCCGAAGGCGCTAAAGCGGTAGACGGCATCATTAGTGTAAAGAAAAAAGTAACAGATAGCCCTGATTCAATCCGTTTAGGTGGCGCCGGTGAAAAAATAGCTTCGGAACTGGAAAAACTTTTACCGGAAAAAGAAATACGCTGTACCGTTCTGGGACATCTTCAAAGAGGTGGAGATACCTCTCCATTTGATAGAATTCTATCGACCAGATATGGTGTCGGTGCTATAGATTATATTCACAAAAAGAAATTCGGCAATATGGTCTGTATTAAAAAGAACGAACTGACTTATGCAAGCCTGGAAGATGTTATAGGAAGAGGCAAAACCGGAGAGACGCAAAAAGGCGGTAGTAAAACAGTAAATTTAAATGATGAAATGGTACGTACAGCCCGAAGCATTGAGATTTGTCTGGGCGATTAACAACATATAGTAGTGGCTGGTCGCGACCAGCCACTACACGCGACCTGCTACTACTATGAATTTTTACAAAGTCCTGAAATACTTGTAAAACTTTTCCTCTATAACATCCCTGCTTGGCATGGGAAAATAGAGAGAGTTGACACTTGAGAAAAATGTGAAACCATGGCGGAACAACTGAGGTGGAAATCTGTGAATATTTGTTTCGATTTTGAGACCTTTTGTAGTTTTTACCGGTTTATCTTTGATTTCGTCAATTTTTGACCTTAAAATAGCCGGATGGATCCCCGGAATGGGAGAGGGCATTAAAGGATTATTATCATAATCGATTCTGAACTGCCTTGAATTGAACTCCAGTTGCGCATAAAAGAGAGTGGGCGCTCCTTTGTGTTTCTGCTCACTGATCATATGTCTGCCGTATTCTTCAAAACTCAAAGTCGATACTGACATCATTCTCAAAGGTGTTATACCAGCATATATTTTAAATCTGGTTGAGTCCTCTGGTTGAACAAAAGGAGCCGAATCTATCCCCATTACATAACCGCTGGCAGAGGACAAATAAAGCCTTTTGATACTGTCCAGTTTTACATGTTCCAATACTCTATAAGCCGAGATGAATTTTGTCGCTTTAGGGCTGCCATCTTCATGGGGAACGAGTTGTTCCAAACCCCAATCTATATCGAGGTAGTCATTTCTATAAGTATTGTCTATCTCAGCGAATATGAGCCCGCTGTCATAATTCTGCTTGGATCCGGTCAGGTAGTGCTGGCCAAGCTCTTCGGGAGTCAGCTGAGAACTGATGAGAAATGTACTGGGATACAGCACCATGTATAAGTGTTTTTCAAATTCCATAAATGTCTCCTTTTACAACATGGGAGCTATTACCAGAGAGATAACAGCCATTAATTTAATTAGAATATTCAATGAAGGCCCTGCAGTGTCCTTGAAGGGATCACCTACTGTATCGCCAACAACAGAAGCCTTATATGACTCACTTGATTTACTGATCTTTTCATCGGCTTCAAGCATTTTTTTAGCATTATCCCAGGCACCACCTGAATTAGACATAAAAGTAGCCATCAGTACTCCCGAGGCTGTTACTCCTGCGAGAATTCCAGCGAGCATGTGCGCTCCACCTAGAAATCCAACTAATACGGGAACACCTGTTGCGACCAGACCGGGCAATGCCATTTGGCTCAAAGCCGATTTAGTGCTTATATCGATGCATTTCTTATAATCGGGAACTACCGTACCTTTCAGGATACCCGGGTGTTCATTAAACTGACGGCGCACTTCTTTAATCATGGCAAAGGCAGCTTTCCCTACAGCATCCATTGCCAATGACGAGAAAAAGTATGGAATCATACTTCCAATTATTATTCCCGACAGCACATTGGGATTCATAAGATCGATAACAGTCAATCCCGCTGCTTTCTGAAATGAGGCAAATAGAATTATAGAGGTAAGAGCTGCCGAACCAATGGCAAATCCCTTCCCAACTGCGGCTGTCGTATTCCCGACAGCATCGAGAGCATCTGTTCTTTCACGAACCTCTTTTGACAATTCACCCATAACAGCCAGCCCGCCGGCATTATCTGCAATAGGCCCATATGCATCAACTGCCAGCTGAATGCTGATAGTCATGAGCATACCGAGGGCACTGATTCCTATACCGTAAAATCCAGCCAGAGTATAACTGCCGATTATCGTAAATGCGATGATGAGAATAGGGAATAAAGTAGACTGCATTCCGACACCTAATCCGGCAATGAGGTTTGTAGCCGATCCCGTTTCACAGGCTTTGACAATTTTAATGACCGGTTTCTTTCCGGTACCTGTAAAAAACTCAGTCAGCAATCCGATGGCAACACCAGCTGCCAGCCCGAGAATTGATGTGAGAATGATCTGCACTACTCCTGTGCCATCATTGAGCTTCAAATCACCAAAATAATATATTGAAAAAGGGATGAGAATTGCGATTGTGAGAAAAGCCGCTCCAAAGGTGCCCTGGTTCAAAGCTTTCTGAGGTGAAGAACTTTTTTTAATCCTGATCATATACATACCGGCTACAGAAGCCACACCACCGAGGCCTATCATAAATAGAGGATAGAAGACAAGTTTTCTCTGCATCAGTTCTATTGCCGGTGCATTGATACCCAGAATCATGGCTCCAATCAGAGATCCTATAAAGGATTCAAAAAGGTCAGCACCCATACCGGCTACATCACCGACATTATCACCGACATTGTCAGCGATAACCGCGGGGTTTCTCGGATCATCTTCGGGGATTCCCGCCTCTACTTTCCCAACGAGATCTGCCCCGACATCAGCAGCTTTGGTAAATATCCCTCCACCGACTCTGGCAAAAAGAGCGATTGTCGACGCACCAAGTGAAAATCCTGTCAGTATGGGCAATATCGTTTCACGGAGAACTGCTGTTTCAAATCCGATTAACATTTCACCGGCAAACAAGACAATAAATACACCTAGAACTGCCAACCCCGCCACACTGAGCCCCATGACGCTACCACCTGTGAAAGCCACTTTCAAAGCAGAATTGAGATCCTTTTGCGCAGCTGTGGCTGTTCGAGAATTCGATGCGGTTGCAACTTTCATTCCTACATAACCTGCAAGAGCCGAACTGACGGCTCCGAGAAGAAAACTGAGAAACTGCCACCGCAGAGCTCCTTTATTACCGAATCCCAATAATAAAGCAATTAGTATTATAAATGGGACCAGCACAATATATTCCCTTTTTAAAAAGGTCATTGCCCCTTCGGATATATGGGTGGAGATTTCTTTAACCTTCCCCTCTTTCACCGGTTGCCTGAATATCCAGCGAGCGCGAAATACTGCTGTAATTAAAAAAAATGAACCGATAGCCAACGCTGATAATACAGCTGAATTCATAAATGATAACTCCTGTTTTTTAATGTTTTTTCAATTAAATGATTTTAAACAGGAACCTTTTATATATCCAATATTCATTTTTTATGGAATCTATCAGCAATATTGATGTATGATGTTGGAAAAATTGAATTAAAGTATTACCCGTATTATAATCTAACTGGAGGATATAGCCGTGCTTGTTGAAGTGAAAGGTGTACGACAGATACCGGATGAAGGAATCAGACGCTGGTTTATGGACAAAGACATGGACCTGATTCTCTGGTACGACACCGAAAGTAACCACCTGATCGGTTTTCAGATATCCTATGATAAAAGATCTGTCCAGAGAACAGTCACATGGAAATCCTCAAACGAAGGAAGAACCAGCAGTTCCCTGACCTGCGATGGTCCCTTCAATAAAAACAGGGTCATACGACTAATAGAACAAAGCGGAGAAGAAATGGACAGAGAGCTCATCACATTCATCATCGAACAACTCCAAAATAAAAACTAATCGAAACAAAATTGTGCACTGCGACGAAGAGCCGTACCTGTATAAACGAGCGGACCCGCCTGACTGCACCGGATTGAGAAGCGGAATCAATTGGGGCTTTGAGCATATTCTTATATGTGAGAAACAAAATTGTGCACCGCGACGAAGAGCCGGGGCTGTCAGGCGGGTCCGCTAAATTTTGGGATATAAATAAATAAGGCCAAAACAAAAGCCAAAATAGCTGACATAAGGACTGCACCGGCACTTATATCCAGCAGCTTTTCCGCCAGCTCATGGTATTCATCTGTAAACATTTTGACTGTGTATTCCAGAGCAGTATTAAATAATTCTGCTATCAGTACGATGCCTATTGAAATAGAAATGATTATCCATTCAAACTGATTAAAATTCAGAAGAAAGCCGGAGAGAATAATCGGCAGCACAAAAATGAAATGTATTTTAAAGCTGTTGTCTGTTGTGATGGCTATTTTAAGCCCTTTAAATGCATAGTTGAACTTGGTAAATACGCGATTAAACATTTTCATATATTTATTTTAGCATAAGTATTGTGTAATTTTTAAGGAAGTATATATATTTATACTTATGAAACAAATTATGAGAACCATTATTATTTTTTTGATTGGTTTAATTACAGCGTCAATTGCCACCTTTTTCTATTTCAATTATACGGGCAGCCCAAAAGAAATAAGAAAACTCGATCCCGTGAGTTTGTCCGGTAATGAAGAAGCATTTATAACAGCGATCTCCGGTGAGGTATATATACTCAGGGATGATGAGATTCTTGCCGCTACTATAGGAGAGGCTCTTTTCGCAGGAGATATAATCAAAGTTGTTGATGAATCATTCTGCCAGATCCAGTTCTCCGATCTAGCCGCGGCAAGAGTAAGAAGCAATACCATTATTAAGATAAAAAACCTGTTCAATCTCGATAAAACCGCAGATATTAAAACTGAAATTCTAACAGGTTCCATGCTTTACAGAGTGAATAAACTAAGTGAAGGTGAAAAACTTGAAGTTAAATCTGAAGACAGAATATTCTCTGTCAGAGGAACGACTTTCCTTGTAGACCGAAACAGTGATGGGACTTACCTTATCGTTGATGAAGGTCTTATCGCTGTATCCGTAAAGGACGGTACAGCTAATTCCAGTTCTGCCGCCACCGGAGATGAACTCTATATTGCCAGAGACTCAGAAATAGAACAATTATCTTCTATTTCAGCTGCAAATCATAAGGCTCTTGAAGAAGCGGACAACCTGAATCTATTAAATATTGAAGCTGAGAAAAATGTCCTTGTTAAAACCGGACTCGTTACCATTCCAGGTGATGCTCAGATTTACGTCAACGGCGTTCTTTCGGGGAAAGGCCAATTCATCGGGCTCTTTACAAAAGAGGAAGAAGTTACGTTTCTCGTGCGTAAAAGAGGATATGAAGACAAGGTTCTCTCAGTCAAAGCCACTACTGACCTGGAATATTCAATCAGGCTCGATCCTCAAGGTGTAGACGAAGAAGTCATCACCAATGAACTGAACAGAAGTACTGAAGAGAGCAATCTGGATAATTTGAGGAAAGAACTCGATTCAAGAAATGAAAGACTTGTTGAAATTGAAGCTCTGATTATTGAATTGAAAGAGAGAAACAGCCAGCTTGAGTCAGATAGCAGTACTTCCGATACGAAAATAAGAAGAATGACCGGCCAGATACAGGAGCTGGAACAGCAGAGGGAAGATCTGACTACAGAAATCGGAGACCTCGAGAGAAAATTAAGTGAAAGTACAGCCAGAGAGAGCAAATTGAGAGAATTGATTAAACAGATTCAGGATCTTTCCGCAGACGGTGAGTAAATGATCTTACATCAAGGCGAGCTACGCTACATCGCCTATTGTTCGAAGCTGCGAGTCTCGCTTTTAGATGGCTGTTATAACGCGCTTCGCTTACAATTTAATGCTATTCGAAGCTGCGAGTCTCGCTTTTAGATGGCTGTTATAACGCGCTTCGCTTACAATTTAATGCTATTCGAAGCTGCGAGTCTCGCTTCTCATCTGTAATCAACAGGGGAAATAATTTGAATATCTTCTCCTGTCAGTTTTAAAACAGCACTGTTAACAGCAGTGCTGATCTTTTCTGTACTGCTTTTCAATAGTGCGACCGACTCACGACATATTTCAAAATGGGGATTACCGGCAGAACCGCTGTGTGTTCTGCTTTTTATAGCATCGTATGGATCCCGATCTGTCAGCTTATCGAGATTCAATCCCACTTCCTTATAAGCTTCACGGAATGTACTTCCCGCAGCAACCATCTCCAGTGCCGCATCAGTAGCGTGAATGTCCGAAGTGAAACCGGCAATGAGCTGATCTTCATTAACTTGAAGTTTATTCATTGTAAGGTCCATGACTCTGATCACATTCAACGCCATTCTATTCCCTTTGATAAAGGGCTCTTTTGCCGCCTGAAAGTCCCTGTTATACCCTGAAGGGAGGGACCTGATTATATTTTTGACTTCAGCAGAAGCTCCGGAGATCACTGCCGAAGCGGATCTGGTCAATTCAAGGCCATCGGGATTCTTTTTCTGTGGCATAATGCTCGATCCAGTGCACAGTTCATCGGGTAATTTGAAATAACCGAATTCCGGTAGAGAAAAGAGGATCAGATCCTGGGCCATTTTACTCAATGTGAGTCCGACCTGATCTAATGCATCGAGAATAACTGACTCAAATTTGCCCCGGGAATTATTTACATATATGACATTGTTCTGCACTTTGGGAAATCCCATCAGTTCAGCAGTCAATTCCCTATTTAGCGGGAGAGGAACTCCATAACCGGCCGCTGCTCCAAGAGGATTCTGATTAATGATTTCAAGAGCGTTGTAAACCATCTGCATATCATCAGCCAGCTCTTCTGCAAAAGCTCCTGCCCACAAACCTACAGACGAAGGCATAGCCGTCTGCATATGAGTACGCCCGGGCATTGGTATATCTTTATTTTTTTCTGCGAAGTTCACTATTGTCGATGTCAGAGATAAACCGGCATCGATGATCTCAAGCAGCATCGATCTGGAAAAAACTCTGACGCAAGTCACTACCTGGTCGTTGCGGCTTCTGCCGGTGTGTATTCTCTTACCGGAATCGCCACAGACTTCAGACAATCTGTTTTCTATGGCTGTATGGCCATCTTCATCAGATAATTTAATTGAAAATCTGCCCTCTTTGTGATCTTTGATAATGTGAATCAGTTCATCTTTGAGTTTCCGGAAATCTTCATCGCTTAATATATCGATAGAGTTGAGCATTCTGGCATGGGCAATTGATGCGATACAATCTGAGGGTATGAGGTTCATATCGAGCCGGTAATCTCTCCCGACTGTAAATTCTTCAATCAATTTGTCAGTGGAATAGTCCTTTTCCCAGAGTTTTGCCATAATGTACCTCTACTAAAAAATTAGATTTAAAAAAAAGAGGCTGTTACTCTTAAAAGTAACGCCTCTTTATATCATTCAATAAATAGAAGATTTATTCAACATTTAAAACTGTTTTCATCGCTTCAAGAAAACTGTCTCTCGGCAAAGCACCGGCAGACATCTGAGGCTGCCCGTCTTTGGGAACAAATAGAATTGATGGAATACTCTGTATTCCAAATGCCTGAGCCAGTTCCTGTTGCTCTTCAGTATTGACTTTGTAGACATTCATTTTTCCTTCAAACTCTGTTGAAAGTTCTTCAAGGACAGGAGCTACCATTTTACAAGGTCCGCACCAGTCTGCGTAAAAGTCTATAATACAGGGAAGATCTCCCTCAAATTTCCATTCTTTGTTCTCTGCATAGTTAAATACTTTTTCTTTGAAAGTATCTACATTTAGATGTTCAGCCATAACATCACCTCTCTAATTTTTGATAAACAGAATATATATAATTTTTCATATATAGTCAAGTCCATTTTCATTTTCTTCTTATTTATTTGAAAAAGTCACTAGTCACATTATAATTTAATTAATGAGCAAAAAACATCAAAGTTATGAAAAGCTGGATAAATTATACAAAAATAGCCCCGAGCTGAGTATAAATGATCAAGATAAGATCGTAATTTTCAGCGATTTCCATCTCGGAGGCAGAAAAAGCCGCGATGATTTTCTCCCCAATTCAGAAATGTTTTCCTATATTCTGGATAATTATTACTACAAAAAAAATTATAAACTTGTGTTAAACGGAGATATTGAAGAACTACAGAGGATATCACTGAAAACTATTTATAAAAGATGGGGTGATCTATACGGACAATTCAGAAAATTCAGAGACCGGGGAGATCTTTACAAGATAATCGGAAACCACGACTGGGAACTGATGCTGTTGAAAAATACAATCAATTTTAAAAAAGATGATATTAATTATAATATACTGCCCGCATTGAAGCTCAACTACAAAGACAATACTTTATTTGTCCTTCATGGACACCAGGCATCAAACTATCACGGGTTTAAAAATACACTGGTAGGATTTGCTCTCCGCTATATTGCTCATCCTCTAATGATTAAAAATATTAAAAGACCCTATACAAATGTGAATAAATTAAAAGCAGAAGAGAAAATTTATGAATTCAGCAAAGATAAAAGGATTCTATCTCTTGTCGGGCATACACACAGAGCTTTATTTGAAGGACTTTCTGAAGTTGATTACCTGAAATTCAATATTGAACAGAGGATCAGGAAATATCTGAGCTCTGATGAGAAAGAGAGAGAGAAACTGGAATCATCCATAAAGGTACTCGCTGATGCACTGAAATTGCTTCTCGAAAGCGGAGATCACTATGATTCTTTTAACAGCATTTACGATCATATGATAATCCCCTGCTTATTCAACTCCGGTTGCGTTATAGATAAAAAAGGGATCAACTGTCTCGAAATAGAAAAAGGGAATATCGCACTGGTAACCTGGTATGATGAAGAGAACAACAAAAGCAATATAACTTATAACCCTATAACCCATATAAAGCTGGACAATAGCAGTTTTTCAAAAGTTAAGCTTAAAAAAGACTCATTAGATTATATATTTACAAGAATTAATTTACTCACTTGAAAAGAGTTTTCCTCTGAAGTATAGTTTCGATTAGGAAAAAAAATTGAATTATGCAGTTGAATAGAGTTTTAGAACTGGAAGAGGAAAGCTTTGGGTTATTTATATCCAATGAAATGAGAGATCTTTTATCACTCTCCCTGCTTCTTTCTGAACAGACCAGTATAGAAAATATACAAAGACCAATAATCGGAAAACTTCATCTCGAAGCTACCCGCTGTGAAGAGATTATGGACTATTACGGGTCCAAACAGAATAAGTTCTGGTATCCTTTCCGACAGTCAATTGCTGTTACTAAATCCTTTTCAGCCATTGCCTACAATCTGCTTCATATTAAGAAAACAGCTCCCCTTTACAACCTTAAGGAAGTCGATGGAGATTTCCTTAGTGAAACTGATCAAATAACAAAAATTATTATTAAGAGCTTGATTCTAAATGCCTCAATAATGGTGAAGATCGCATCTAAAAATAAGATAAAAGTTGAGAACAGAGGTTATCTGATAGAGAGTTTTACAGAATTATTCCCCGAGGGAAAACTCCCCAATAACAGGAAACGGAGAAAAACCCGATTCCCATCTAGCATTGCCATAAACCTGGCTACATCCTTCCTGAACCTTGCAGAAGAAAGTAAAAGCCTGAAAATATACAGAAAAATTAACAAACGCGACTACAGGGGATGCATTCCAGAAATAATCAGTGAAGAGCGTATGAGAATTCTGGAGAATAAATTTCACAATCTGCAATCAATATACGATACCCATCTTCAGCTCTCAGATATTGCCCAGCACGACAAAAGCCTGCCTATTTTAAGAGGTCAGATATCACTGGTTTATCATCTTCTGGAAACGGCAACCGTTTTAGTGCACTATATTGAAAGGCATGCGAATTATTTCAGCAGGAAATGGAAGTACAAACGGCCTATTGAAGAGGGGCAATGCCTTGTTGTTCTTATGGAATATTTTATAAGCTACTGCGACAAATTCATTGTTTCGTCACAGGAAGTATGCCGAACAGTATTGCGTCAGTATTCTGTGACGGGTTCCATTACAGTGAATATTCCCAATTATCGGGGATTCCATGTTCGACCATCGACTCTGTTGTCAAAAATAGTCATCCATTACGGTGGAAATGTAAAAATGAAACTTCATGATCAGGTATACGATGCATCAATGCCGCTGGAATTATTCAGAGCCAATGAATTGATAAATGCCGAGAAACGACTCTATGCAGCCAAACAGATAGTGAACCATCACCTGATTAAAAAATTGAAAATAAGCATACTCAGCACTGAAGAGATGAAGAAAAAACTGAGAACAATCTTCCTCGACTTAATGGAACAGAAAACAATACTCATTTATGAAAACAGCTTCTCTTTTGAAGAGCTCGATCCGGTAGATGATGAAACACTGATAGATTATGTCAAAAGAGCCATTACCACTTATCTGGCACTCGGTAAAATCGATATATCAAGCAATATAACTGTGACCTTTACAGGAGACAGACGCGTTCTGAAGGATATCAGGATCCTCTCTGAAAACGGTTATGGCGAAGATACCTTCGGTAATAATATTGTTCTGCCTACGGAATTATCCTATCTGCGACGATAATTGGTACGGAACGGTCGCTACCGTCCCGTACGATTATTATGAAAATACAATTACGCCATCTTTCAGACCGACATGCACAGTGGAACCCTCGGGGTAATCTCCGGCAAGAATTTTTCTGGCCAAATGATTCTGCAGAAGATTCTGCAGGGTTCGTTTCAAAGGCCTGGCTCCGAAAAGGGGATCGTATCCTTCGTGAGCAAGAAATTTCTTAGCCTCTCCGGACAGATCCAAAGTAACTTTTTTCTCTTTCAATCTGTCAGCCAGCTGTGATATCAGTATATCGATTATATTGAGAATATTTGATTCGCTCAGCTGATTAAAGATAATGATGTCATCAATTCTATTGAGAAATTCCGGTTTGAATGTCGACTTCATCAAACCATCCAGCTCCGTTCCAAGCTGCTCTCTTTCAAGATCCTGCAGAATCAATTCACTTCCCAGATTACTTGTCATGATGATGATAGTATTCTGAAAGTTAACAACCCTACCCTGACCGTCTGTAAGTCTCCCGTCATCGAGAACCTGTAGCAGAATATTGAAAACATCGGGATGGGCTTTTTCAATTTCATCAAAGAGAATGACTGAATAAGGCCGGCGGCGGACAGCCTCTGTCAACTGCCCTCCCTGTTCGTACCCCACATAACCGGGGGGAGCACCTATTAACCTCGATACAGCATATTTTTCCATGTATTCACTCATATCAATTCTGGTAAGGGCCTTTTCATCATTAAAAAGAAAATCGGCGAGTGTTTTTGCCAGTTCTGTTTTCCCAACGCCTGTCGGCCCCAGAAAAATAAATGATCCCTGAGGTCGTCCGGCCTCAGATAATCCGCTCCTGTTCCGTCGTATGGCATCGGAAATAGTTTCAACAGCGTCATCTTGCCCGACGACCCTCTCTTCCAGTATTTTCTCAAGTTTGAGCAGTTTCTCTTTTTCGGAACTGATCATTTTAGATACGGGGATTCCAGTCCAGGCGGAGACAACCAGTGCAATATCCTCTTCTGCAACCACTTCCTGAAGAAGACTTTTGCCGGTTTGTATTTTTTCAAGCTCTTCACTTTTGGCAAGCAGTTCGCTGTGTGCAAGAGGGAGCTTTCCGTGTTTGATCTCCGCTGCTCCGGTAAAATCACCATCGCGTTCAAAGATATTTTCCTGTCCCTGGAGATCCTCTATCTGCTGTTTGAGTGCTCTGATAGATTCAATAATTGATTTTTCATTCTGCCATTGTAATGTCAGAGAATCAAAGTCACTTTTCAGATCTGCAAGTTCTGTTGAAATGATTTTCCTTCTTTCATCTGAAGCGGCATCATCTTCACGGGACAGTGACTGTTTTTCAATCTCAAGCTGAAGCATTTTTCTTTCCAGGCGGTCAATTTCTTCAGGCTGGCTTTCAATTTCCATTTTTAAGCGACTCGCTGCTTCATCAATAAGGTCAATGGCTTTATCCGGAAGAAAGCGCGATGTTATATATCTGTCTGATAGAGTGGCAGCGGCAATAAGAGCTTCGTCTTTTATCCTGACACCGTGATGGATTTCATAACGGTCTTTGATTCCTCTGAGGATTGTCACAGAATCCTCTACTGATGGTTCTGCAGTATAGACCTGCTGGAACCGCCGTTCAAAAGCAGGATCCTTCTCAATATGTTTTCTGTATTCATCGAGAGTTGTCGCCCCGATAGTCCGCAATTCACCTCTCGATAGAGCCGGTTTCAGCAGATTTGACGCATCGGTTGATCCCTCAGCTGCTCCTGCTCCCATAAGGGAGTGCAACTCGTCTATGAATAAGATAATCTGACCGTCGGCTTTTCCGATCTCCTTGATAACCATTTTCAGTCGCTCTTCAAATTCTCCACGGAATTTTGCACCGGCGACAAGAGCGCCGAGATCGAGAGAAAGAAGCTTTTTATTCTTTAGAGAATCGGGAACATCACCGGAAACAATTCTTCTCGCCAGACCTTCGGCAATAGCTGTCTTGCCCACTCCCGGTTCACCTATTAATACGGGGTTATTTTTTGTACGCCTGGAAAGAACCTGCATGACTCTGCGGATCTCTTCATCTCTTCCGATAACGGGATCAAGTTTTTCTTTTCTTGCAAGTGCCGTAAGGTCTGTGCAGAATTTGTCGAGGACCTGGTACTTATCCTCAGGATTCTGATCTGTGACTCTCTGATTACCTCTGATGGATACAAGAGCCTGTAAAATCGAATCTTTTGTTATTCCATGTTTTTTAAGTATATCTGCGATGTTGCCCGGAGAAGAAGCAAGAGTGATAAAAATATGTTCTGTAGATATAAACTCATCTTTCAGATCAGATGCCTCTTTTTCCGCTTTTCTCAACAGGACCATTGACGACTGGGAAAGTGATACCTGAAGCGTCTCTCCATAGGCTCTGGGAATTTTTGAAACCAGAATATCTATATCCTGATCAAGCATGTTTTTTTCTACACCGAGCCTGTCAAGCAATGGAGGTACAATGCCATCTTGCTGTGTGATAAGAGCCTGAAGTAAATGAAGCGGTTCAATCTGGCTGTGCTGATTGTCGACAGCCTTTTTTGATGCCAATTCGATAACTTCCTGAGCTTTTATTGTAAATCTGTCATGCATTTTTATATTGCCTCCGATATACTTATTAATAGTAGAAAAATAAACAGAAAGACAGGAAGTGTCAAATAAATGAATCCTTTCTCCAAAATTAAATCGCTTTATGCCAATGATGAATATAAGACTAGAGTCAAAGCCCCTATTATGGCTGCCTTTGCTCTGCTAGTAACATTGTTACTGGTTCCGATAACTCTCTTGAATTTATTTACCGGAGAATCTTTAACCAGAGTGTTACTCGATGCATTAATCAGCATCACATCTTTCAGTTCTTTCCTATTGCTTTACAGGCACAACTACAATAGGGCAACTACAGTCTTCCTTTCGGGAATTTTCATCGGTCTTGCAGCTATATTTATCTCCCAGAGTTTCATTGTAAAACAACTGATACCAGCCAATGCGCTCTCTTTAAACGGGCTTTTAATTGTGACGGTTTTATTCACAAACAGCCGAAAACAAACTCTGTTTTTCGGCCTGGCTTCTTTAATCGTACTGGTAAGCAGTTCCATAATCGCAATAGCAACAGGTAATATTTATACAGAATACATGCCAATAGCCGCTCAGTTACTGACGCCGACTCTCTTATACATAACAGCAATTCTCAGCTATTACCTATTGAAAACTATTGAAGATAATATATTTACACAAATCAGCGAAAAACTCAGACTAGCTAAAATAGAAGAAATAAAAAGACAGGATCTGATATTATCGTCTGCTAAACAGTTGGAAAAAATAAATGATGTATCTCTGATGGCAGAAAATGCTATCAGAGCCAGTTCCTCCATAAAAAGCGGTCTTGATAATGTAACCGATCAAATCAATATGCTTCAGAATAATTTCAACAGCAGTTCAGTAGCTCTGAACAAAATCAATGACAGCGTAGATAATCTGAAGGATTTATCTGATGACCAGGCTTCCAATGTTACAGAATCGAGCGCTTCCATCGAAGAGATGGCTGCGTCGATTAAAAACGTGTCTTCTGTTATAGAAAAGAAAAAAGAAACTGTAACGGCACTTATGAAAATTTCAACATCGGGAGAGGAAACTCTTGAGAATACCATAGATTCATTTGAATCTGTTATCCGTCATCTGGACAATATAAAAGAGATGACATCCATAATCGACAGCATAGCATCGCAAACCAATCTTCTCTCTATGAATGCCGCTATAGAATCAGCTCATGCGGGAGATGCAGGTAAAGGATTTGCAGTTGTCGCAGAAGAGATCAGGAAACTGGCTGAATCGAGTTCTCATAATGCCGGAGAGATTGCAAGCACATTGAATTCCCTGGTTGAATCAATAGAAAAAGCCGGTATCGAGATAAATGAGTCGGGGACTTCTTTCAAAGAGATGCACAAACAGATCGAAGAGGTTTCTTCGGCTATGGATGAAATATCCTCAAATACAAAAGAATTGTATATAGGCAGTAACGAAGTCCTTAAAGCATCAACCAATCTGAATAACCTGACGCAAAGCGTTTCAGGCAGTGTGACTGATGTCCGGGAAAATCAGCAGGTAGTGTACTCCGATATAAATGATGTCCTCGGATCTGCTGATACGGTTCTTCGTTCCGTGACAAATATGATGAAAAATGTCGGTGATATTTCTGAAGAAGTGATTCAGATTAAACATAGTGTCGATCTTCTGACTGAACACTCGCGTTTACTGAATCAGGAAATAGAATCATAAGCCAAAAAAACCTCCCTGTCGGGAGGTGAGTTTTTTAACTACATATTTTTAATTATATTAAACAAATTTTCCATAACTTCTTAACATCATAAATGTTTCTGTGTTAGTTACACCTTCTACATTGGGTAACTCTTCAGTGAGAAAACGCACAAGATCCCGATTTGAAGTAACAAGCACTTCAGCAAAAAGATCGTATCTTCCTGAAGTAAATGAGACTGATAACACGTTATCTAAAGAGGCGATCTGGTCAGCTCTTTTTTTCAATAAGGCTGATTCTGTAATGTTGATGGCAACCATAGCCAGCTGAAGATTTTCAAGCACATCGGGATTGATAAGAGCTTTAATTTTCAGGATTCCAGCTTCTTTAAGGCGCTTTACTCTCTGACGGATCATACCTTCAGAAACACCGAGCTCCCTGGCAATGGCATTGTTGGGAATAAAACGTTCTCTAAGAATTTCTATGATTTTCCAATCTATTTCATCTGGCTGCATGTAAAATACATCCTTTATAATTATGTTATATGATTATTGTATTCGTTTTTCGTAAATTGTAAAGCTAGTTTTCTGTAATTCGTATAAATATTTCAGTTTTCGGAAACATTAACCTTTTTGTGATCAAAGTATTACAAAAAAATTGATTTCATTTTAAAGTAGAACAATTGTTTAGTTAATGGAGAAACTTAAATGAGAAAAAAAGAGAACCTTTCGGGAATGATTCCCTATAAACCGGGAGTACTGAAAGAAGGGGTGCTAAAGCTATCATCGAATGAAAACAGATTGGGACCTTCACCTAAAGCTATCGAGGCAATCCTCCATTCCATAAACAATGTAAATATCTATCCAGATGGAAGCTGCCGTATATTAAAAGAAACGCTGGCAGACAAACTGGGATATAAAACAGAAAACCTGATTGTGGGAAATGGCTCTGACGAACTGATGACTCTTATCGCCGCCACTTATATTTCCGATGGCGATAATGCCATCACCGCGGAAAACACATTTTCTGAATACACATTCGCCACAATTCTCTATTCGGGAAAAGTTCAGAAAGCTCCTTTGAAAGAGGGCATTTTTGATCCTGAAGAGATTCTGAAACTGATCAATGAAAAAACCAGAATCATCTATTTCTGCAATCCCAACAATCCTACAGGAACATATGTAAATCACACAGACCTTGACTCTATGTTAGCCAAAGTCCCAGAGAATACTCTTTTCGTACTCGATGAAGCATATGGAGATTATAGTGATGCTCTCGACTACCCCGATTCCAAAAAGCTTCTTAGGAAATATCCCAATCTGATGATATTGCGGACCTTCTCGAAAATCTATGGGCTTGCCGCGCTCAGAGTTGGCTATGGAATTGCCCGGGAGGAAGTGATCAACGATATTCTTGTGACCAAACAACCCTTCAACGTAAATACCCCCGCTCAAATAGGCGCTACCGCTGCTTTGAGTGATGACGACTTCTACAGGAAAAGCCGCAGTATGAACAGCACCGGTAAGAGATTCCTCTATGAAGAACTGGATCGTCTGGAAATAAAATATTATCCCTCTCAAGCCAATTTCATTTGTCTCTATGTAGGTAGAGATTCTAAAGAATTATTTCAGGAGATGATGGAACAGGGAGTGACTATTCGCCCTCTAACTTCATTCGGACTGGACCAATGGATACGAGTGACTGTGGGCAGTGAACAAGACAACAAATTATTTATAAGAATACTGGAAAATACTCTGAAATGATCTGGCAGCTTTCCGTAAAAATCATATTGCTCTCATTATTACCGTCTGCACTGATCAGCATTTATCTTTTTTACAGAAACAAAGCAGAGATAATAAATAAAGCTCTCTATATGAAATTGATGGTTTTCGGAGCACTATCAGTATTTCCCGGATTGATAATAGTTTCATTTACAACATCTCTGATCGGTACCGGGCTTCTAGACACATATCTAATAAAACCATTTCTTGCAGTAGCTCTGGTAGAAGAACTGATAAAGTTGACCATATTAATATTGGTACTCTACCGAAATGACCATTTCAGTACAATCAATGAGGGAATAATTTACAGTGTCGCCATAGCTGTAGGGTTTGCCTTCGCAGAAAATATCATCTATCTAACCGGATCAGGTGACCATATAATGCTGATTATAACCAGAAGCCTTACAGCGGTACCTCTTCATGCAGTTTGCGGAGCCTTTATGGGTTATATTGCAGGACATGGAAAGGTTAATGAAAAAAAATATATGGGAAAGGCATTACTTGCAGCCCTAGTGATACATGGATTATATAACCTGTCTGTCAGCTTTCTTTTTCCCTATTATCTGTTAAGTATTATTCTAATGATTCTTTCCCTACTGATACTTAAACACCTGTACAGCAAAAATAACAGTAAAAATAGGGTTTAAAGCACTTAGAAAAATCATTTAACTTTTTTTTCAGAAATCGATTGACAAAAAATGTTATTACCTTTACTTTACCAAACGAAACGACGCAGGGTGGAGCAGTTGGCAGCTCGTTGGGCTCATAACCCAAAGGCCGGAGGTTCGAGTCCTTCCCCTGCTATTTTTTGAAATATTGATACACATAAGTCTAAAAACTTATTATCTTTATTTTAGAAGAATTACTAAAAACGTCGCAGGGTGGAGCAGTTGGCAGCTCGTTGGGCTCATAACCCAAAGGCCGGAGGTTCGAGTCCTTCCCCTGCTATAAACAAGTTAAAAAAAGATTCCCTTTTGGGAATCTTTTTTTGCGTTACAGCCGATTCCGGGGAAGGACTCGAAACTAAATGAGCGCCGAGCTAGCGAGGACAAAAGCGAATAAAGGCGGCAACGAGTCCTGAATTTGAAAACAGGAAAATAAGGAACTCTATTTCAAGATTTTCGATAAATATGTATCTTACTCTTCTGAAATTCACTTAATGATGTAACGTACAGGTAATTGTCTTTAAATGAAAAAAGAAAATGATTATCTCTTGGACTTCTTCTATCCAGGATAAAATCATGGCGGGGCTGTATCTGATACAAATCATCATTCTCCAAGAGAGTAATATACTTAAATTGAAGAACTTCTTTATTATTAGAACTTAGCTGAAACATTGAAAAACTGTATAGATGAAAATCCTCTACAGGCTCAACTTTGATTATTTTAATTTTAACATCAGATAATGATGTAACATCTGTGTACAGATCGGTACTATTGTCCCATGATCTATTCTCCGGAGATGAAACAATCCCTACTAATTTGTACTCACCTTCTATATCCAAAGAATAAATAGCCACATTCATACTGAGAAACAAGAA
>Ga0209475_10002531_pt1 | contig 18141 bp, 14 predicted proteins | sample tdDd471_FD_187128 | JGI IMG/M metagenome (GOLD analysis project Ga0209475, IMG submission 187128) | Marine sediment microbial communities from the Atlantic coast under amendment with organic carbon and nitrate - tdDd47.1 (SPAdes)... | ecosystem: Environmental > Aquatic > Marine > Coastal >... | reverse complement strand
GTGCATAATTATCTAATCGTGTTGGTTGATATTGTATACGGATGGTATTGATATCCCATATATTACGGGTCAGTTATGAATCATCCTGATCGTAGGATAATAAAAAATCATTGGTTTGTCGTTCATGCCCGATGGTTGTTGCTTGCATATGACCGGGTAAAACTTGCACATCATCATCGAGTACCATCAATTTATCGAAGATGTGTTTCATTAGCAGGTGATAATCCCCACCGGGTAAATCTGTGCGTCCGATGCTCCCTGCAAATAGCGAATCTCCACTGAATAAAATCTTATGGTCGCGCATATACAAGCTGAGATGACCGGGAGCATGACCGGGTGTATATAATGTTTCTAGCTTGATACTGTCTAGTTCAATGATTTCGGGTTCTGTCGTTAAGAGTCGATCCGGTTTGGCGGCTGGCGGAACATCACCTAAACCAAACATTCTGGCTTGGGCTGGAATCTGTTCTAACCATTCCACGCAATCCTCATGAATATAAAAAGAAGCTTGGGTCGCATCTTTTATTGCTTGACTTGCCATCACATGGTCAAGATGAGCATGGGTAGCGATTATAAGCTTAATCGTCCAGCCTTCTTCTACTGCCATATTGAGAATAACAGGGGCGTTATCTACAGGGTCGATGAGAATCGCGTGATTGGTTTCCGTATCGCCTACCAGATAGGTATTTGTGCCGAATGCCCCAAGTGTCGCGGATTTGATTTTGATTGTCATGAAAGATCACTTTATTTGGTTTGTCTACGGCGTACCATTTGCCACAGTTCGGATAATTCGTCCATTTTAAGCGCGATTGCAACAATTATGAAGGTGATTAATCCGATGATGCCTTCGAGGGCAAGTTGGATAATCGTCATTACAAAGCTGTCACTGATACCAAGACTCCGCCAAATGGTATCCACAACGATAATTACCCCAGCCATAATCAGGCTTGCGACCAATGTTTTAACAACAGTACGTGAAAGTGCATCTTCTTGTATACCACTCCAACGACGACGGAGTAAATATAGCAATGATAATACTTCAAACATGACTCCGAGTGAATTGGCTAAGGCAAGTCCGCTAACATTACCGATTTCGGGTGCATATCCTAACATTGGGAATGTTCGTGCAACCAAATTATATGATAACCGAGAGTCAACTGTGCTGACTTCACTTAAGATAATCGCAAAAACGAAGTTGATGGTTGCGCCACCTAATGCCGCAAAGAGGGGGGTTAGCGTATCTTTATCAGCATAGAAACTGCGCGCAATAACTTCAAGGGCAGAATGTACAATCAAGCCCAAAGTGAACATGCTTAAGGTGCTATAAACCAATGCGGATGCTGATGAGTCGAATGCACCACGTTCTAACAAACTGATGAGTGGTTGACCTAAGACAATCAAGCCAATGGCAGATGGAATGCTGGTGATAAGGATAAACCGTAGCGCACCTGACATTGCCGAGCGTTTGCCTGTGAGGTCTCCAACTTCGCTGAGTGCCGCCAACGTTGGGAAAATGACAATTCCCATTGCCGTACCAATTAGCGTTTGCGGAATCTGCATTAACCGCCAACCCCAATCCAATGCACTCACTGAACCAACGCCTAGACGAGATGCAATATTATTCATTACTAAAAAATTGAGACTAAATACACCTAATCCACCAATTCGTGGAAGCATAAGACGAATAACACGCCATAAAACAGGGTTCCGCAAACCAAGTTCTAATTTCCACCGCATTTTATGGTGTATTAGACCGGGGATTTGAATACCAAAGTGCAATAAAGACCCTAAGACTGCACCGAAGGCAATACCATGAACGCCCATTGCTGGCATAAGAAATATCACACCGATTAGTATTCCGACATCAAACATAATTGGCGCAACAGCTGGCAATAGAAAATGCTGATGTGAATTCAGAATTCCGCTAAAAATGCCACTGACCGAGAATATAATCGTGCTTATCAGCAATATCCGCATCATATCGATGGTGCTTTGAGTCGTTTGAGCATCAAAACCGGGTGCAACAACATTTGGTACAAGCCACGGAGCAATTAAAAAGACGAAGACACTGACGGCTAACGCGACACTGAAAATGGTATTGATAAGGTGGCTAGCAAGTTGCCATGCGCCATCAGTATCGCCACGGGCTAGAAAACCACTGAAAATTGGGATAAAGGCATGAGTCAATGCCCCACCGGATATCAAAATCACGATTAGTTCGGGAATACGATTGGCGGCAACATACGCATCAAGCTCACTACCGACACCAAATGCCTGTGCAATAATGAATGTTTGGAGCAAGCTGATTACTTTGGCGATGCCAAATGCAACCATGACTATTAGCGTAGATCGCGCGATGCGCTGATTGCGATTTTGGTTGTCCTCTTGTGGCGTGTGTTCTAATGTTGTCATAAGTGAGGTTAACTCAGGCTATCTAACGCGGCGCGCGCTTCATTAAAATTGGGATTATAAGCAAGCGCCCGACGATATGAGACAGCGGCTTGTTCAGGTTGTCCTTGTGCTTGACGGACTTTGCCTTGCCAATAATATGTTTCTTCGAGTTCTTCGGCATTTGTAAGGTTAATTTGTACGAGGCTAAGAACATCATCATAACGCCCTGTCTCAAAATAGGCTTTAAATGGACCAAATTGATACCACATCATGCGCCACGGTAACTTTGCGCGTTGGGCTTGGTCAAATGCTGTGGCGGCTTCTTGGTAACGTTCTAACTCTACTAACGATGTGCCCATGTTGAACCATGCAAAGGCATTCTGTGGCTCAAGTTTGGCTTCTTGTTGCGCGACTTCAAATGCAATTTGGGCGGCTTCATCTGCTGTCCAGTGGCTATCTAAAATACTGCGTAAGAGTCCCTCACGTTGAGGATCGTAAATGACAATGAATGTTCGGTTAAATGCTTGCCAATCTTTATCTACATTGCTATATGTTTCGGTTACACCCTGTGCGCTTGTGCCTACACCGAGAAAACTATCGAAAAAGTAAAATAGCTCGAATACATCGTCATAAGCAACTACGGTACGATAATGACCGATCCAATCATAGGCCTCAAACATCGCGCCTGTTTCGATGATGACAGGAAATTCATTAGAAATTAATACTTTGAGAAGTTCCAGATTACCTCCCATGCGTACCATCGCGTTAATATCTGTCGATTCGTCTACAAAATTCACCAATTCATATGGGCTAACATTTTTATCTTCACGATTGGGTTTAAGTCGATCCGCAGCAAAGTCCTGATCTTGTGTCCAACCATAGAAACTGAGAGCCATTGTAATTGTAGCGGGCCCGCAATTATTCCATTTTTGTTGTTGATGTGTGATGCCAAAAATGCGCGCTGATGGTGGAATATAGGTTGAGGCGACGCTAGATGTAGACACATCGTCTACTGCATTATTAACATTTTCCGGGACAGATGTTGCTGTTGGGATGATGAGACTCGTCGCTTCTTCCGTTTCAACAGGTGTTGGTTCTATTGTTGGAATGGGTGTCTCTGTAGCTACGATTTCAGGTTGTGTTGGAACTATTGTAGGTTGTATTTCCTCAGTTGCTTCAACAGGTGTATCCGATGTGGCTGAAGGTGTTGGACTTGGTATATTGAGTGGTATATCCAACAGTGATAGTGCATCATCTTCACTTGAAGCGGGTTCAATTGTTGGGAAAATACCACCAACTGGCGTTGGCTTTAAGAAGGCTCGCATAAACGGAAGTTGGTCAATAACACGTTGTTGTTGAGCGGGTTGTAGAACTTCACTAAACCCAAATATTGTAACGAATATCCCGATGACAAGGAGTACTACTAATAAAATCATTCCCCAGAATAGAATCTTAGGCGGGGCTTGTAATCCGTTATCTACGCTATCGTAGTAGCGTTCAAAGGTTTTTCGATTGGGTTGGGTATCATGTAAATCTGGCATGAAATTATCTCACATTCTAATAGACGGCAACTATAACATGTGCGTTGTATTTTTACAGTTGAAAATTACAAGATGATTAAATTGTCTATGGCTACTAGTATAGCTGATATTTAATCAAGATTGCGGAGTGAAGGGGGAAGCGTAGCCGAACCGTAGCTTAAGGTATCCAGATAAGATTGCAAAATAATGCGTGCGGCCAAGTCATCAATAGGGTCTTGTGGCTTCCGTTTTTGCTGGATGGATAGCTCACGTGCTTCCTCGCTGGATAATTGCTCATCCCATGTGATGATCGGCAGAGTTGTAGATTTGCTAAAACGTTCAATCCATAGGCGAACGGTATCCGCTTGCGTATGAATTCCTTCTGGTGCATTGGGATTATTGGGTATTCCAATAACAAATCCAACTGCGTGTTCATTGATTGCGATGTTATTGATCTTCTCAAAATCTTCAGCACGGGAAGTACGGCGAATAATTGTCAATTCGCGCGCAGTAATTCCAATGGCATCACTAACAGCAATACCTATTTTTTTTGTACCGTGATCAATCCCAATTAATCGCCCAATCATGGTGAATTTTGCACCTGTATATCAATACGGATAGGTAAAATGGGCATCTGACTAAAACCCTCGGGGCTGATGATGATTTGCGGTGGTTTGGCAGTTGTCACGTTGATTTGAGTTGCTAATATGCGTTGTGCATCTGCTAGGCTTAATCCTGCAAGTTGTTGTTGTAGTTGCCCTGCATCAAATTGTTGTACAATTTTAGCTGTGCTGGTGGCTGTGAATATCACTCTATTTGCAGATTCTTGGCTGATAATAGGTCCTCTAGTATAAGTTGTGGAATCAGGACGGATGCTCTTACCTGCTTCCAATTGCGATGAGAGTTGCGCTAATGTGATTTGCTGTCCGAAGCGGTCATCAACAACCATTGCAGATACCACAGCGCGCATGGTCAGGGAGATAGAATCTGTCGCATCACCAACATCATGTGTATAGGTTGTCCAATCGTTTCGTTCTTCATCAATTTTGATTGATTCAATAATGATAAGCTGATTATCAGTAATTCGTGTTCCGATTTCGCCGTAAGCTAATGATTGCAACTGCACACGGACACTATTGAGCAAACCTAGCATGTCATCAGCAGTTACTACACTGACACTACGGTTTTCACCCCCTGTTGTTGGCGCAAGATTGATGACAGTTACAGCCTCATCTAATGGACCGATAAGTGTATTTATCATACCCGCTTCTACATTGCCGATATTTCCCGTTGCACTTTGTAAGGCTTCTACATTAATGTCTACACGTTGACCAATACCTGATGGAATCGTTGTACTGCTAATGGTACGGAATAGAATCGGTGTACCTGCACTTGTACTGAGGGTTGTATTTGCGGGTATATCAACGGGTGTATCGGTTTCGTTTGTGAAGGTTACAACACCTGTTGCAGGTGCGCTATCTAGGTTCTCGATGCCTGTGGTCGGGACAGTTGCTGTTGTTTCAACAGTTGCACGAATGACTTGAGCAGGGATAGCCTGATTCGTAATATCAACTGATTGTAAGGTTGTATCGGCTGTAATATTTACGGTTGTTGATATTTCATCTTCTTGGAGTGTAATTTTAACAACTGCACTTGGTAAAACGATGTAAGCGGTGACTCCAATTACACCAATGAGGATGGCTAAGATGACCAATCGTTCGACTAAATATTGTATCTGCGATCGTTGTGGGTTCCGCTTAGCGATGCGACTTGCGACAGATTTAAGTTCTTCCGGTTCAGGCTCGTGGCTCGGTTTATGATAACGTGGGATAAATACTTTCTTGCGCCCTCGTTTCCAACGCCCACGTTCACTTGCTCGAATTGTCTCAAACGTGCTGATATTGAGGTCTTTTGCATGGGCGATGACATCTGTATCATGTGTAACCAGTGAAAGCTGTATGGCGCGCCGATCGGCCTCACGTTGAACCATCACTAAATCTAGTCGACGGGTGAGGGTTGTGCCTTCTTCGGGCCAAATCAACAGGACACGTCGACCACGAATAAAAGACAATCGGTCTTTTACTGTGACGACATCATCATTGCTATCTAATTGCACATACTCAATTTGTTTTGACATAGTCCAACAAGTTTATGATAATTTCAGATGTGAAGATTTATCTCCACACCTGATAATGATACGTCATTTGGTAGAATTATGCTTCGGTGATTAAACTGCGGGCTTTTTCGAGTGCATCACCAATTTTACTACTATCTTTACCACCTGCTTGTGCCATTTGTGGACGACCACCACCGCCACCACCGACAACCGCAGCAATTGGTTTAATCAAATTACCCGCTTTTATACCATCTTTGACAAGTGCATCGGATACTGCAACGATAATTTGTGGTTTGCCGTTGATATCACTTGCCAACACCATCACACCATTATCAACTTTGTTGCGGAACCAATCAGTCATTTCACGCATGGTATCCATCGGAACGCCGTCTAACTCGGAGATGAGAGCCTGCTTTCCATTGATTGTTTCAAGCTGATTTTCAATCATCTCATCAAAGTTAACTTTTGCCAATTTACGTTGTAATGCTTCAACTTCACGGCGTGAGGCACTCAGATCATCTTGGAGGGCAATGACTTTGTTAACTGCTTGCTCTTGGGTTGTGCCGAGTTGTGATGCAATTTGACTTAATGTTTGCATTTTATGCTGGATATATTCGATTGCTGCCTGACCTGTTAAGGCTTCGATACGGCGGATTCCTGCGCTCACACTGCCTTCGTTGGTGAAGATAAACGAGCCAATTTCTGCCGTCTCATTGATGTGGACACCGCCACATAATTCATAACTATAGCGGTCATCCCCTGATTCAATGATAACGGTGCGAACTGTGTCGCCATATTTTTCCCCAAAGAGAGCCATTGCCCCCTCTTTACGGGCTTGTTCTTGTGATTTTTCTTCGGCACGAACAGGGTAATTCTGGAGTACCGCTCTGTTAATTTCTGCTTCGATTTTCTCAAGTTCGGCATCGGTTACTTTTTCATGATGCGAGAAGTCAAACCGTAAGCGATCAGGGGCAACTAGAGAACCTTTTTGCTGAACATGTGTCCCAAGATTGTTTCGTAACGACGCATGAAGCAGGTGAGTCGCCGTGTGATTACGTATGATGCTTGCACGACGTGATAGGTCAACCTGTGCGGTTACGCTGTTGCCGACTTTTGGATTACCTTCGACGACTTCGCCAATGTGGACGATCATGCTATTAACAGGTTTTTTCATACCTTCGACTTCAATAACCCATCCATCACCGGAAATTGTGCCTGTGTCACTGACTTGACCACCTGATTCGACATAGAAATGGGTTTCGCCCAATATCACTTCTACTTTATCGCCAACCAATGCGTTGTCTACTGGACTTCCGTCCTGAACCAAGGCAAGTAGAGTTGTTTCTGCTGGCTCATTGGTGTATGGATTATAGGCGACACCCTGAGCACCCAGCTTACCATCAGCTTGCAAATCTTTGAGCAATTGGTTGTAATATTCGCCTGATTCGATTTCGCCCATTGCTTGACCACCGCCACTGATTCGGGCATGATCGGCTTCCGCGACTTCGTAACCTGCTTCATCAATGGTATAGCCACGTTCTTCAGCAATATCTTTGGTGACTTGAATGGGTAAACCCAATGTTGCCTTAAGATAAAAGGCTTGCTCACCTGATAATACGCCACCTTCGCCAAGTTGATCGAGCATATCTTCGAGTTCATTTAGCCCGCGTTCCATTGTACGATGAAAGCGTTCCTCTTCAATCGTGATGACCTTTTTGATGTTTTCCGCTTGTTCGACAAGTTCGGAATAATGTTCACCCATAACATCAATCACAGCATCCGCTACTTTGGCAAGAAAGGGTTCAGTAAATCCAATTTTTGCACCAAAACGAGCGGCACGACGAATGACTAATCGCGGGATTGCGGCGCGACCTTTTGCACCCGGTAATACCCCATCACTAATCAGGAATACAGCGGCGCGTACATGGTCAGCTATGACACGATAGGGAACAATATTTGCATCGCGTTCTTCGTTCGTCTGACCAGTTAATGCTTGTGTACGCTCGATAATTGGCATGAATAAATCAGTTTCATAATTGGCTTTTACGCCTTGTAAAACAGCAACAATGCGCTCTAATCCCATCCCTGTATCCACACCAGGGGCAGGGAGAGGTTCATCCCATTGACCTGTATGTTCAGGGTCAGGTTGTTGGCGATTGAATTGCATGAATACTAGATTCCAGATTTCAAGGAAGCGTTCATCTTCTTCTAGTAGCATCGGAACAATATTATCTTCGCCCAATTCAGGGGTTTTATCCCAGTGGATTTCTGATGTTGGACCACAGGGACCCGTGTCTGCCATTTGCCAGAAGTTGGTTGAAGGACCCATCCGCGCAACCCGTTTAGGAGATATACCGATATCGTTTACCCAAAAGTTGTAGGCATCATCATCATTTTCATAGACGGTATATACGAGCCGATCTGCTGGCAGTTTATAGACTTCTGTTAAGATCATATACGCATATTTGATGGCATCTTTTTTAAAGTAATCGCCAAAACTAAAGTTGCCCAACATTTCAAAAAATGTATGATGGCGGAGCGATGGTCCAACATTTTCTAGATCGTTGTGCTTCCCACTAACCCGCATACATTTCTGTGATGTTGTCGCACGAGAGTATGACCGTTTATCTAAGCCGAGGAAGACATCTTTAAATTGCACCATACCCGCGTTCGTAAATAATAGAGTAGGGTCGTCTGCTGGAACGAGAGAGGATGACGCTATGGGTTTATGTCCCATCTCCTCGAAAAAATCTAAAAATGCCTGTCGTGCTTCTGCACTGGTCATCGGCTCCATGCGTATTTTCCTTTTTACTGTGTGATAAATTTGCAAATGATTGTATAAAGTTTACAATGGTTCAAAAGAGTTCATTGTTGTATGATTATATCATAAGTCGAGAGAAATTATAATGACAGTTGCATAACCTGAACAAGGGCGCATCCCTATGATATACTCGTGGTGTTTTGATAATGACATTTTTTGTATAGGACAAGATAATGACGACGATAGATGAACAAGTCGAAGTACTAATGTCAGGGGCGGCATATGGTGACCCTGAAACAAAGAAAAATATGGCAAAGGAACTGCGTGAGCGGTTGATCGAATGTGAACAAGAAGGTCGCCCTTTGCGTGTGTATTGTGGTTATGACCCACGAACCTCAGATTTACATTTGGGGCATACCATTACGATGCGCAAATTACGCCAGTTTCAAGATTATGGGCATGATGTTACGTTTTTAGTGGGAACATTCACGAGTTTGATTGGTGATCCATCGGACAAAGAATCTGCGCGTGATCAACTGACGATGCAAAATGTTGAAGAAAACGCCCAGACTTATGCGGAACAAGCCTTTAAAATTTTGGACCGAGATAAAACTCGTGTACGTCGTAACGATGAATGGCTCGCTCCTTTAGACTTTGCCGATATTATCCGTTTGGCAAGTAACTTCACGGTTCAGCAATTTTTAGTGCGTGATAACTTTGCCAAGCGTGTTGATGAAGGCAAGGCAATCTATCTGCATGAATTCTTTTATGCACTTATGCAGGCATACGATGCTGTGGCACAAGAAGCAGATGTTCAGGTAGGTGGTCAAGATCAACTCTTTAACATCTTGGTGGCAGGTCGTAAATTGCAGACGGGCTTAGGCCAAAAACCGCAGATTGCGATTATCATGGGTGAAAGTCTGCCCGGTACTGATGGCGATATTAAGATGAGCAAGAGCCTTGGTAATCATATTCCGTTGTTGTCTGAATCATGGGATATGTACGGTAAGGTGATGAGTTTGCCTGATAAGACGATGGGTATTTTCCATAAACTTATTTTGGGATGGTCACCTGCACAAGTTGAAGAACTAGAAGCAAAACTGGCTTCGGGAGAGCTACACCCAAATGACACCAAAATGTCATTAGCCCGCGAAATTGTCAGTATTTTTCATAGCCCTGAAGATGCACAAACCGCGCAAGAACGTTGGGATGAAGTCTTCCGTGGCGGAAGCGGTATTCCAGATGATATTCCAGAAGAATCGTTGAATGCAGAGGAAGAAATTCGGGATATTTTAGTGCGCCTCAACATGGTTGGGACACGCGGTGATGCCAAACGCATGATTCAGCAAGATGGTGTGCGTTTGAATGAAGAAAAAGTGGATGATTTGCAGGCGACCATCACATTAGATATGTTGCCTGCTGTGTTACAAGTCGGTAAGCGTAAATTTGTACGGTTAATTAAAGCTGAATAAAAGCAAAAGTTGCTTAAATAAAAAGGACTGGATTTAACTATCACCAGTCCTTTTTATTTGCTTAGGGTTTCAATTTACTCGTCTTTTGACCAAGTGAGTTGTTCACGTACTTGTAAATCAGTATGGCGGATTTTCATTGCAAGATCTGCCGCAAGGTTACGCATCAACCGATAACCGAGTTGAGGGTAGGTGTCGCATAACAACATCAGCTTATCGCGTGGGATGACGATGAGGTGCGTGTCTTGCCGTGAGCAACGCGCACTTGCAGAACGCAATCCCTCATCAACGAGGGCAACTTCACCAAAGGATTGTCCACGTCGTAAGGTAGCGATGGTCATTGCACCACCACTTTCGTTTTCATCTATCAATGCTGGGTCTACCAAAATTTGAATTTCGCCATTGGCAATGATATACATTTCATCACCGGGTGTATTTTCTTCAAAAAGTACATCATCAGCTTGGTAGTGACGCTCATTACAAATTGACGCAATGAGTTCCAGCTGAGTTTTTGTCAAATCTTCGAAAATGTCTGCTTGACTAAGAATTGGGGCGACAGACATCAGTTACTCCTATCTATGAATATCTATGATTGCAATATGTCATGATTGTAACACATGTATATGCCATAGCAAGTTAAGCATTTTCAAGTTTTCGACGTTTAGCCTTGAATTATTTTTGTGACCCGTTATGATAGCTTAAGAACTTTTTAGATAAATATGAGATCAAATTATGGATAATTCATTGCGTGAAAAACCTGTACCTTATCAAGCATGGGGGAGAGAATATATTGATGATGGGGCATTAGAGCAGATGACAAATGCCGCTAAGTTACCGATTGCCGTCGCTGGTGCATTGATGCCTGACGCACATGTTGGTTATGGGTTGCCGATTGGCGGTGTACTCGCAACAGATAATGTTGTGATCCCATATGCTGTGGGTGTTGATATTGCGTGTCGAATGCGGATGACGATTTTCTCTGTGAAGCCTCATATGATTAAACAGCAAAAAGATCGTTTTAAGAAAGCCCTCACGGAACATACTTTGTTTGGGGCTGGAAAACAGTGGCGGGACAAAAAACGAGCCGACCATCATGTGATGGATGACCCTGCTTGGAAAGAAACAGGTTTCCTCAATTCCTTGAAGAATAAAGCTCATGATCAGCTTGGTACGAGTGGTTCAGGTAATCATTTTGTGGAGTGGGGTTCGTTTACAATCGAAAATGATGATGATAAATTTGGCTTAGATGCAGGTGAGTATCTGGCGCTATTGTCGCATAGTGGGTCGCGGGGTCTTGGTTATCAAATTGCAGATCGCTATTCAAAAATTGCTATGGATTATCACCCGAATTTAGATTCATCTGTTAAACATCTGGCGTGGTTGCCTTTAGATTGGGATATGGGACGTGAATATTGGTTATCGATGGAATTAGCAGGGCAGTATGCGGCGGCAAATCATGCAGTGATTCATGAACGTTTGGCAAAAGCCATCAATCAGAAACCTGCTATAGTTGTTGAAAATCATCATAATTTTGCGTGGAAAGAAATGATTAAAGTTGATGGCGAGCAAAAAGAAGTGATTGTTCACCGTAAAGGAGCAACACCTGCTGGCAATGGTGTGTTGGGTATTATTCCGGGTTCGATGGGGGATGCTGGGTATGTTGTCCGCGGTAAAGGTAACAATAGTGCGATTAATTCCGCATCTCATGGGGCAGGGCGGTTAATGAGTCGTAGTAAAGCGCGTACCTCCATTACAAAATCAATGCAGAAGAAATACCTAAAAGAACGCGATATTACGCTGATTGGCGGTGATTTAGATGAGTCTCCGCAAGCCTACAAACGGATTGAAGATGTGATTGCCGCACAGTCTGAATTGGTTGATATTATAGGTGAGTTTAAACCGATCATTGTACGGATGGATGGCAAATAGCACCTTGCATGGATGATAGCTATCCGATAATCTTCTGGAGACGTTTATTGAATTCCTGATGAAATTGGGTGATGATGACCATTGCAACCGACTATACAATTGACGAACTAATCAGTGTCTGTATTTCACGGCAAATACTGGATGGTGATGTTTGGGCACAAGGGATTAATACACCGCTTGTTTCAGCTGGCTTAATATTGGGCAAAATTCGTCATGCCCCTAAAGCACGATTTACTTCTGCAATTGGTCAAGCATTGGTACAAGATTGGGGTCCTTTGGGTATCTCAAATATTGAAGATGTGTGGGTTGGCAAAGGGCTGATACATCTGGGCTTTGCGATAGGTGCGGCTGATATTCTGCCTAAATATCGTCCTAAGGAATTTTTCCGTCCTGCCCAAGTGGACGCATCAGGGAATTTTAATAATATTGCATTTGGTAAAGATTATCACAAGCCAAGAATGCGACTTCCTGGCAGTGGTGGAATTCCAGATGTCACACCGCGTTATGAAGACACATTTTTATATGTACCGCGCCATTCACGGGTCACGTTTGCGGAGAAGATCGACTTTATCAGTGGTATGGGGCATGTTGATCACCGTAAATATGGTAGTGGCCCACATTATATGATTACGGATTTAGGACAGTTTGATTGGGCGAATGGTCGGATGCGTTTAGTTACGTATCATCCTGATGTTAAGATTGATCGAATTATTAGCAAGACAGGATTTGATCTTGAGATTTCGCCTGATGTTTGTGAAACAACACCTCCCGATGTGGAAGACGTACGCTTATTGCGTGAAGAAATTGATCCGCTTAATACACGGAAACTAGAAACTTTAGGTGGTGGGGCACGTAAAGATTTACTCCGACAAATATTGGAACAAGAAAAATTGTCTTCACAATGACCAGTCACGCAGTAGTTCCGACTCTTTCAGTTGTTATTGTCAATTACAACACTCATGACTATTTGCAAGCTTGCCTAGAATCCTTACAGAATACGACAGATGTTGACATTGAAATTATTGTTGTTGATAACGCCTCGTCAGATGGCAGTGTCGATATGGTACGATCACAATTTCCTGATGTAAATCTTATTGCAAATGCCAAAAATCAATGGTTTTGTGGTGGGAATAATACAGGTATCGAAGCCTCACATGGACAGTATGTGCTTCTGCTAAATCCTGATACAGTTGTTGAACCAGACGCACTTTCTAAAATGGTTAATTTTTTAGATTCTTCCCCTGATTATGTTGGTGTAACTGCCCAACTGATTTTCCCCGATGGCACGACACAACCTACTTGTTCAAGAGTTCCGACATTTAGTTATTTGCTGGTCAGTCATTCGCCTTTGAAATGGATTTTTCCGCGTTGGTATCAGCGTTTGCAAGCTCATCATTGGTATGATGGATGGAATAGAGATTGTGATTATGATGTTGAGGCGATTGTTGGGGCATGTACACTTATGCGACGTGAGGACATTTTACTTGATGATGACTTGCTCTTGTATTTCCCTGAAGATGATCTAGCAAAGCGTCATGGCGGAAAATGTCGCTTTATAGCGGATGCACATATCCAACATCATGAGAAATCAGCTACACGAACATGGCTCGCAACTGATATTTTTTTCCGTGACATGATGGTGTATACACGCAAACATCATGGCTTTATGGCAATGATCTTGATGAAAACTATGACATTTCCATTGCATTTTGCGATGTGGCTACGGCATCAAGTACGACAGTTGCAAACTTCACAATAGCTTAAGCTGTCATGAAGTCCACTTTTCCAGTTGTTCAATGTAAGGTTGTGCAGTAGCGTGTGCAGAAAATACAGTTTCTATCCGTTTTCTTGACGCTATCCCCATTTTTTCGCGCAAGGAAGCATCTTGCAACAATTGAATCACATAACGTGCTAGTCCATCAGCATCACGCGGTGGGACAAGAAATCCTGTTTCATTGTGTAGGATAGTTTCTGATGGACCTCCTTGGTTTGTGCTGACAACAGGTTTACCGACAGCCATTGCCTCGACGTTGACTCGTCCGTAACTTTCAAACTCAGAGGGACAGACCACAACATCCGCTGCGGCCATGACATTTTCAGGATCATCCCGAAATCCCAAATAGGTCACATGGTCGCGCAAAATGGGGTCATTATGGTGATTCTCTAAAATTTGTGTTTTATACGCCGCATCTGAACTAACATTATGTACATCTTCGCCTGCTACGATAAATTGTGATTCTGGCACAGTGGCTACAACTTTTCGTACCATCTCTTGGAAGATGTGATGTCCTTTTACATTTTGAAAGCGCGCAATCATGGCGACTAATGGTACTTCAGATGTGATACCGAGTGTTTGGCGTATGTCTGTATCAATAATGTCGGGATGAAAACGGTCTATGTCCACACCAGAATAGACAAGCGGAATATTTTTAGATGGAATAAATGGAGGGTCGCCAAGAAATCCATCTTTGATCGCTTGTGAACGCGCACAGATATAATCTACGGAGCGAAAGAAGTCTTTTTGCCAAAACTTGGGTTTAAACCACCAGCCCCAACAAGTCCACATCACAGGTATATTGAGCTTTTTTGCAGCAGGTAAAACCAACGGCAGGGTATGGTAGTCGCAATGAATTGCTTGTATCCGTTGTTCTTGAAGTATGGCTTCGATTCGTTTTACGACAGGAAATTGTTCCCAAATTTTCGGAATAAACCATGTTGTTGCGCCACGAAACGCTGTTTGATGGACATGCCAGCCTTGTTTAGTCCAATAATCGCTGAGTTGCCCCGTATAGGGAACTAAGAGGTGTGGTGTGTAATGTTGGGTATCGAGTTGTTCAAGAAGTGAAATTAGGTCAGTTTCGCCACCACCTAATCCGACGTACCATGATGTAAAAAGTATAGGAATTGCGTTCATAAATTATCTAGCCAGTTTCATTAGATTCAGGCTTCCACTTACTAATAGTGCGGAAGCGGTCTGCGGATGTTCCAAGATAACCGAGTTTGATGCCAACAATCGAATCATTCGCCACAAATGTATACAAGGGATAATATAGTGGGATAGCGATGGCTTGCTCTGCAAAGCGTTGCTGAAATTGGTGATAGAGCGTTGTGCGATTGATACCGTTATTATCACGACGTGCTAGTTCAAGTAATTCTGCAACCTCGTTATTAGACACTGCCCCATAATTTTGTCCATCTGGATATTGCCCGGGATGCCAGAAACGATACACATCGGGATCACTCCCAACAGATAAGGTTGCAATCACTGCTTGAAAATCTCCCGCTTCTAGGCGAGTCTGATAATTTTCAGCATCGGCAACATCAACTGAAACATCAAATCCTAATTGTCGCCATTGACCGGCGATGTCACTAGCAATAGATGGTAATGGGTCGACATCCTCAACCAATATTGCGAAGGTATAAAATGATCCAGTATCAATAGGTTGTTCTATCTCGGTATCCGAGATAGGAACTGGTGGTGCAATGTTGGCAGCTTCTAATAATTGGGAAGCCTGTGTCATATCAAACGTTGTCCAGTGTTGATTGGGTTGGTATGCCCATGACCCGGGGATAAGAGGACTATCGGCAAATGATGAATCCGTAGCGAGGTGCCGCTCGACAATCTCTGGTGGGTTGACTCCTAATACTAATGCTTGACGGACACGGCGATCTGCAAAGACGTGACGATCATCTGCATCCCAATTAAATAGAAGCATAGTTACATCAGGTTCGACTTGAGTATAGATCCGACTGTCTGGTAAAAATCTTAATTCTGTGCGTGAACTCACATTCGCAAGGGCATTTAGTTCGCCTGAATTATAGGCTTGAACAGCATCCGATGGGTTTTCATAGAGTCTGAAAATAAGGTCACGATAGGCATAATCTGTTTGATCTGTAAGGCGTTGACTATATACGGGAGCGAATTGTAGATAAACTTCATCAATACGATTACTCCCTGAGGTGGAGCTTAGTGCTGTAAGTTGATATGCACCTGTGCCAATTGGCGATAAATTAAACGGGTGTAATACAAGTTGACTTACTGTTGTACCTGTAAGAGCATGTTCTGGTAAAATGCCAATCGTCAAAAATGACGTAAAGCTTCCTAATGGCTGAGTTAGACGGAATCGCACAAGATTATCTGACAATTTTTGTGTTTCAACAGTTTTCCAAAATTGGGCTGTAGTTGAATATTCCTCATACTCATATGAACTTAACAGTGACATTGTGTAAACTACATCGTCCGCAGTAAAGGGGTGTCCATCCTGCCAGAGTACATCGGTGCGTAATGTAAACACGTACTCTAAGCCATCGCTTGACGTGACATAATTGCTCGCTAAATTAAGAACCGGTTCACCAAAATCATTTCTGGTCATTAGCCCTTCAAAGATGAGGCTTGTGATGTCGTTATCGACGGGGTTCAGATGGGCAAAAATCGGGTTAAGGCGTTGAATATCACCTATGATACCTTCACGATAAGTGGATGTTTCCGAATTTGAAGCTACCGCTTGCGGGATTGGTGTTGCTGGGAAGGGAGTTGGAAATTCTTGCTGGGTAGGCTCTGGTGTTGAAGAAGGTGTAATGTCGCTCTGATTAATTTCAAGTGTGGGTGTTGGTTGTGGGGTAGATTGCAGACTACTTCGATAAGCAAATCCAATTAGAAACAAGAATATTGCCATTATAAAAGCAACCATTTGCCAACGAAAACCACGTAACATAGTCATCACCTCAATACCCAGAATCAAAAAGGTGCTTTGCAGATAGCACAAAACACCTCTCTATATACACGTAATGTCTCAAAAAGTCTTGGGAGAATTTATCCGCGAGTAGCAATTACTGCGAAGAGCCCAATTCCAAGAAATGAGATTGCTAGAAAAACTGTAATCTGGAACATCGTTTTTTCTAAGCCACGACGGGTACGTGCAATACCACCACCTGCATCGCCACCGAGTAAACTTCCTAATGCTCCACCTTTAACTTGAAGGAGAATAAGGATGATAAGGACTACAGAAATAACAATTGAACCAAGTTGTAATGCAACAGCCATGTTGCGTCTCCTTAAAAAAATCTCGTGCCTAAACCTCAGCAGTATATCATTAGGTTCATGCCTTGAACAGCTAAAAATGGGTACAATGTGTACCCATAATTTCATATACGCAGAAAGCTTCGGTTAGTTGTTTAGCGACTCTAGATAATTGATTGCTTCTTGCAATTGAATATCATCTTGTGCCTCTTCAGCGGTTTCAGGATTCCATTCAACAATAATATCAGGTGTGATGCCTTGTTGGTGTATCCAAGCACCATTCGGGGTTAGCCAACGTTTAATTGTTATCCGCAGACCTCCACCATTAGATAATTGCGGAATATTTTGAACAGTGCCTTTTCCAAATGTTGTTTCACCAATGATGGTTGCGACACCATAATCTTGCATCGCTCCTGAGATAACTTCTGATGCACTGGCACTGGTTTCATCAACAAGTACGACTATTGGAACAGTGATTTCTGCATAATTACCATTAGTACGTGTAATTTCTTCTGATTGATCACGGGAAACCTGACGGAGCAAAACACCGTCTTCAATAAATGCGCTTCCGATTTCAATTGCACTCGCTAATGTACCACCGGGATTGCCACGTAAGTCGAAAATCAATCCATTGGTATTGTTGATGTCAACGGCTTCTAACGCGTCATCTAATTGAGATCGCGAGACTGCGTTGAAGTCTAGCATGACGATATGAGTTATATTGTCGCCAACGATTTCCGATGAGACGTTTGGGATTTCAAAAATGTCGCGGATAATATCAAAGTTAACAAGGTCTTCTCCACGTTTAAATGTGATGTTGACATTCGTACCACGTGGGCCGGGTACAAGGGTGACTAATTCTGCTTGTGACATACCGACAACATTTTCTCCATCGACTTCAAAGAAAATATCCCCTGCGAGTACACCTACACCTT
>Ga0209475_10002530_pt1 | contig 18141 bp, 14 predicted proteins | sample tdDd471_FD_187128 | JGI IMG/M metagenome (GOLD analysis project Ga0209475, IMG submission 187128) | Marine sediment microbial communities from the Atlantic coast under amendment with organic carbon and nitrate - tdDd47.1 (SPAdes)... | ecosystem: Environmental > Aquatic > Marine > Coastal >... | reverse complement strand
TAAGACGCTACTTTGTAACTCCCGAAGAATCCGGTCAACTCTGCCTAATGAGCTGTCTCCTCGGAGAAAACAGGGACATTTTTTTTCCAAAATTAAGTGATAGGCTACATTTAATTACTTTTTCTGATATCGCTGAAAAATATTTAAAAGATATTGGATATGAACCGTTTTTATGCGAAAGTGAGGATGAAGCACGGGGTTTAATCAAAACATTACCCAAAAAGGGTCAATGGCCCTGTTATTTTTTCCAAAGTGATACAACTGGAGAAAAAGATTTCGAAGAATTCTTTACTGAAAAGGAAGTTTTAGACATGGAACGTTTTTTTAATTTGGGTGTAATTAAAAATGATCCACATTTCAATGAAACTAACTTAGAGCACTTCTCGAAACGGATTGCAGCAATGAAAGAAAATAGAGGATGGACAAAAGAAGAAATTGTAAAACTTTTTTTTGAAATTATACCTGATTTTGCTCACAAAGAAACAGGAAAATACTTAGATAACAGGATGTAACTATGCAAAGATTTTTTGATTTATTTTTTTCTACCATTGCATTGCTGATTCTTTTTCCTTTTTTTGTTCCAATTATAATTACATTATATTTAACTGGAGAAGGAGAAATATTCTATATTCAGCAAAGGGTGTGTAAAGACGGTAAAATGTTTGGGCTTATAAAGTTTGCCACAATGCTAAAAGATAGCCCAAATCTTACAAGTGGTACTGTGACAGTGAAGGATGATCCAAGAGTGCTGCCTTTTGGTAAATTTCTCAGAAAAACAAAAATTAATGAATTACCACAGCTTATCAATATTTTTAAAGGCGATATGAGTGTTATTGGCCCAAGACCTCAAACAGAACGATGTTTTTTTGCTTTTCCTAAAGTTTCACAAAAGGAAATAATTAAAGTAAAACCTGGCTTATCTGGCATTGGTTCAATAATTTTTAGAGATGAAGAAAAAATACTGGGCATGTCAAAACTAAACAAACTTAAATTCTATGATGAAACAATTGCTCCTTATAAAGGAGAATTAGAACAATGGTACGTTGAAAACAAAAGTTTGTATTTGTATTTTGTCCTAATAATCCTAACGATATGGATTGTTATTTTTCCAAAAAGTAGATTTTATGAAAAAATTTTAAAAGATTTACCTCCTCTTCCTGATGAATTGATAGTTTTATCAAATTAACAAACTAGAGAAATCAAGTACGTCAAATATTTTGACATACTTGATTCTTTATTTAATTCAAGGATTCTGGTTTAATTCGAATATTTTTACTTCATATCTTTTTAAATTTAAATGTAATTTACTTTTTGGAAAAGTAATAAATACTTTGTTAATCAAATCTTCTGCTTTTATTATATTTTTTTCAAAGGATACCGCAACACTCTGTTCTTTTTCACTTGAATTAACAAGAATTAATAATCTCTTTTCATCATGTTTCTTAAATAAATATTTAATATGAAAGTTATTTATAATTACTTCTGCAGAAATATTTTTCCCATATAGTAGATAATTTTTAATAGTATCTATTTCGTAATTATTTTTTTTTATATTTGTCCATAATTCATCATGATCTGGTAGGAGCCAAACATTTTCATTACAGGTAGTACATCGATAAGCGAAATAAAGTATGCCTTTTGCATTTGCAACAATTGAAAGAAATACCATTGCCCTGATTTCTTCTTTACTTGGCACTCTCTTTCCTGACCAGGGGAAGGCCTGTATAAAAGGTATTACAGGTTTAACATTCCCAGTAGAGATGTACGCTCTTAGAATTTCTTTATATACAGTAACAATACTACTGTCAGGAATAGGATACATATCAGTAGAAATAATATCAAGCCCGTTTAAATATTCACTATATGAACCACTTGGTGTAATGGGAATAAAAATTGGCTTTGTGGTTACACTACTTGCTTGAACGTACAAATCATTAATAGTATCTGGTGTTATCCCTTTAAAATCAGGTTCATCAATTGCATACCAGCAAAAAATATTTTCAACATTTTCATATTTAACTATTCTATCTAAATCGAAATCAGATAAAAATGCGAACAGTTGTAAATTATTTTTTTGTGCAAGTTCTATATTTTTATCATCTGCATAAGCAATTGTTGTATTAAAATTATGATTAACAATATCAACTAGTTCATTTGCAGTACTTGCCCCCCATATCCCGATCGGAAAAAAAGCCTCCCCATCAACCGTAAACATATCCGCAAACTCATCCCCCCTCGTCATCTCACCATTGATCTTCTCCAGCGTCCCCAAATCATCATAATAAGCAGCACACGAAGTAGCCGCAAGCCCCAACCCAACACACAGCACCACCAGCAATCTTTTCATCAAAAACACCAGCCTCAATTCATGAGCGCAAGTCTCTGCCCCCCCCCTCTTCCTTTCAACTTTACACTTTAAACTTGTAACTTTCACAATCGCACACCCTGCCCCCACGGCAAAACCAACCTTAACATCTTCTTAAAAAATATACTAATGAATAACGCAAAATCAGGATGCCGGAGGCTATCAAAAAAATATCTCAGGCAGGAACTGCTTCGTTCACACCTTGAACAAAACAGCTGGTATAGGGGCGGTAAAAAAAGGAAAAACCCAGGAAAGACTTTGCCTAAAATTTTTACCATATGTCAAAAAACCAGAATATTTCTTCTAAGATTAACATAAAAATATAATACTATAAAAACCTGCAAATTCAAGTATTAATAATTCAAATAATTGTAGATAAAATAACACTCTTTAATACTTTTCAAACACTGAAATAATTTCATCAATATCAGCAAAAACTACATCAATCAATGCCTCTCCTGGATAACTTTTATCATCACTAAGAAATAAACCAGTAGTAGAATTATTAAAAAACACCGCAGCCTCTTTTCTGCTTCTACGAAGTTCTGAAGACAAAATAAGCTCATCGACAGTATTCAGAGAGAGCTTAAGACCATTAAGAAATATCTCTACTCCCTTAAACAATGGCGCCCAGTGTACCCACTCATAATTTTCTGGAAGCACTCCCGGCAAAGAGCCGTGTTTCAACCGGTACTCTTTGTGACGGAAAAAATATTCAGCAACCGCGCTGATCTGAGGGAACGAGTATTTTCCACAAGATTTCAAGTCCCCCTCCGGGGGATTCAGGGGGGCTCTCCGGGGCTGACTTCTACCCACAAGTCAGCTACATAAGCCCCTAATTGCGACGATGCGGTTCGTCGCCTTTAAGGCTTCAGTGCCCCACAGGTCATAGAGAAAAATTGGGTTGACTTTATGACAAAAATGCCTAAATTTGGGTTGACTTTGTAACAAAAAATGCCTAAATTTGGATTGACTTTGTAACAAAGGAGAATTGTATCTTTAATAGAGCGATAATAGATGAATTAAGAGACTGGGCAGACAACAGGGACCGAAAACCCCTGGTATTGCGTGGTGCCCGGCAGGTGGGAAAAACCACTGCTGTTGAAATCTTCGCCAGGGAATTCGATAATTTTATTGAGCTGAATCTGGAAAAAAAGACCGATTTTGATTTCTTCGAAAGAGACCTTCCAGTCAGGGAACTGGTTGATGCAATCCTGCTTTCAAAAAATATTTCTTTGAAAAAAGGAAGAACACTGATTTTTATCGATGAGATTCAAAACAGCCATAAGGCTGTTGCCATACTGCGCTATTTTTACGAATCGACTCCCGAATACCATATCATTGCGGCAGGCTCTTTACTTGAGATAATGATGACCAAACATGATATCGGTTTTCCTGTCGGAAGAGTTGAATACCGTTTTATGTATCCCCTGACTTTCCATGAATATCTTCAGGCAATGGGCTTAGAGCAGGCTGTTAAATATTATACCACCCTCCCATGCCCCGACATGGCAATTGAAACCCTCAAGGATCTTTTTCATAAATATTCCATGGTAGGCGGCATGCCTGAGATTGTGGCAAAATACAGTGAAGAAGAAAATGTAGCCGCCCTCTCTCTACTGTATCAATCCCTTATTACTTCTTTCCAGGATGATGTTAAAAAATACGCCCACTCAGATACAATGGTTGAGGTAATTAGTCATGCCATTGAAAGCGCCCCCCTTGAGGCGGGAAACAGAATCAAGTTTCATGGTTTCGGTAATTCAAATTATCGAAGCAGAGAAATGGGAGATGCCCTGAGAAATCTTCAACGGGCCATGCTTGTATACCTTGTCTATCCGATTACCGGTGTAGAGCCTCCGGCTCTGCCGAATAAAAGAAAATCACCGCGCCTGCAGTTTATTGATACGGGGCTTCTTGCCTACGGGGCGGGCATTCAATCGCTTTTTTATGAGAATAAAGATCTTCATTCTATTTATAATGGCAAAATTGTTGAACACATCGCGGGCCAGGAAATCATTGCCCGTAACGGACGGTCTCCTGATAGCTATAATTTCTGGGTAAAAGAAAAGAAGCAGTCCAATTCAGAAATTGACTTTATTGTTCAATACCGGGATAAGTTTATTCCTGTTGAGGTAAAGGCCGGGGCTACCGGAACCCTCCGTTCCCTCCACCAGTTTATGAACGAAGCTGATCACGTCTACGCGGTCCGCATGTATAGCGGTAAACTCTCGGTGGATACGGTTCAAACCACCGATGGTAAAAAGTTTTTCCTCCTGAATCTCCCCTACTGTTTTGCCGGCAGACTTTATGAGTATATTGCATGGTTTGTAGAGGGGCATTAAAGCGATATCTTTTTTTCTGCAGTCCCCTCCCCTGCTCAAGAAGATACTAAAATTTATTTAAAAATATGGTTATTCCGAATTCCCGGGAAGGCCCCCTGAATCCCTGGCTGGGCTGACTACAATCTCCACACACACCCTGCCCCCATGGCAAAACCAACCCTCACATCTTCCCAGACAATATACTGATGAGGAGCAGAATCATCGTCCCACCCATCGAGTATATCGAGCTGAAGAAAACCGGTAAACTCAAAACCGCGCCATTTAAACACAGGCCTGAACCGATAAAAATACCGCCGTGATTGAAATATACCCTCTTTATTAAACAAAGCAAAAATATTATGGTACGCTGCCATAGAAGCAGCACCCGAATCAAAGGCAGATATAATCACCTTCCCGATCATAGATTCAAGTGACCAGGAAGTATTGAATTTATACACATGCCGAATCAAAACCGATTGCGAGTTTCTCCCCCAGGGATACCCGAGTGACATATCCCGGTACGAATACCCTTCATCATAATACTCATGATGAAGATAAAAATACCGGCTGATGCCGGCATATTCCAATCTGAAAACCTGCTGCTTCGTAGTAACCAGTATACCATACTGCACCGCAGGAACAAAATGAAAAATCCTTAACTGGTCAGGTCCGCTGTCGAACCAGGGAGCCACAAGGTCTTGAAATGCATACTGGTAATAAATCTTACAGCTTTTAATAACAGGAAGTAACAAATCAACCCGGGGAAACACCGCCGCATCCACGGCAAATATAGCAAGGTTATCATACCTTCCCCCGACCTCATCATCATTGGGGCCGAAAATAAGCCTGAAAGCATCCCACGGCATATAATATTCCCGGTTCCAGTCGATCTGTGGCGCATCGCCAAAGCCGCCATGAAACACCGTACGTGTTACCCCGACCTGAAACCAGTCCCTGAAACGGTACTGCCCCCGGGCCGCCAGAAGAAAGGGCTGATCCCAGTCATCCCGCTCTTCAGTGAGCCAGGCGCTCATGAAAAAGAAATCCCAGTAACCGAAAAAATCAACCGATTCTTCAGTCTGAAGCCTCATCATCGGATAGGCGGCACTGTTTTGTGAGAGCACCAGCCCATACTGCCCGGGCCCCAGTTTCACATTATCGAGTCCCGCGGTAATACTGCTCTTATCAAATTTCCATTTTATATAAAAGCGGTTTATCATTGACTTGCTGAACTCCCGGTAGGGAATCCCCGCGTCCCAGGCAGCACCATTCTGAGTAACGTGCTGCTTCATCTGCAGGTACATGACAAAATCTTCACGCCATGAAAAACCCGTTGCCTTCTTATTCTCATGATATGAAAAATACGCATCTTCAGTGAATAAAAAGTTAATCCCCCTGTACAGCCTCGTGCCGGTCTCACCGGGAAGAATCAGCCCTTCCCTGTTGCTTCCGTATACCGCTGCAGACAGGGACCGGACAAGACGGTAATCAATAATCTTTTTGTTTAGTCTAACCGGTTCAACCGGGAGTCCCGTTTCATTTTCAGAACTCTTTACCTTCCCCGCCCTGTATCGATATTTATAAGTCAGAGGAAAGTTGCCGGTGGGAAAAAAATCCCTGTGATATTTAAGCATCATCTGATCATAAATCCCCCACTCCTCAGGATTTACCTGCAGGCAATGGCTGTAACTTCCTTTATTAAATAAAATAGATTTGTTTTTTGAGGGGGAAGTTTTCTGTTCACTCGATGAACTTGCTTGAGGACATAGAACCGAAATAAATAAAAGCAGAATCAGCAGCGTCAGGTTACGTGACCCTGCCATAATTCTGAACGTCTATGGAAGATTTTTTTCTGATCATAGAATAAATCTATCACAAAAACAGGGATCTTCAAGCAGAAATATTTAATTTTGCTAATTCAAAATCCTGGTGTACAATTAAAACCAAATCAGCCACCCTCCGGGCAGTCAGCATCATAGACGGTTCCTCTGTAAATCAACCGGTACCATAACAAGGAGCCTTCTCCTTATTTCAGTTCTTAATGGGAGACGCCAAACAGGGATGTTTTAGTGTCAGGCGCAAACGGGATGTCAGAAAAGCGCCTGACGGGTGCGCCGGAGTCGGGGTGAGGGCACCCCCAGAAACGGTTATCGAGCATAGCGATATACTGAGGGGAGCCGAAGTGCCGAGACGACAGTAAAAATCACCGTCTGGCAGTAGCCCGCCGGGGAACAGCCTTCGACTTTTTAAGATACTCTTTCAACACAGCTTTAAAGTTTTCATCATTTTCAGTAAACCTGCACCCAAAGCCCCCGGGGAGATCATGCTCTCGTTGCCCGTGCCACATTACCTGCGCCGGGGTTACAATGCTGTTTCCGGATAAATCAATTTCTATTCTTAAGGTTTCTCCCGGCAGAGGAGACTGTTCAAATTTGACATAGGCACCCCGCAGTGAAATATCATGCACTGAAGCCTCAGTAACCTTTTCCGCGGAGGCCCCCTGGTAGATCAGAGCGGTAAGATCATCGGCGATAAAACGTCTTTTATGATGCCGAATCTCTCTGATATCCGCGCGGATTTCCTTTATAAAACTCTTCGAGGGTGAAATAAATTTTAATCCATAACCAGGAGGAATATGCTCCTCCCCTCCCTTGTTTTCCCACACAACTTCAGCTTTAACATAAATACGTTTTTCAATACATAGATCAATGGCAAGATCGAGAGTATCTCCAATGCTGAAGGGATTTCCCGATACCATGTATGCACCGGTTTCTGAAATATCAAAACTTCCCACCGAATCGACAATTTCTTTATCAGGTCCCAGTATATTTATCTGAAGACTTTTACAGAAATATCGTTTCGCCTGTTCCCACCACCTGAGACTGGGGTTGAAGTAAGGTGCATTTATTTCCCGATCGGCAAGTACGATGATTACAAAAAATACCGCTATGTTGAGAATCAAAATTATCCAGAAGGGAAAAACAGTTTTATCCTGATAGACCAGTACCAGATTATTAAGAACAGCAGCTCCGGCAAAGGCAATAATCAGGTAAAAGCCCCATTTTCTTACTTTATAAACTCCATAACCCACAACAGGAGAAAAAAGGCAGAGAGCCAGGGCATGTGAACTGATAAAGCGGTGCATATATTTCAATGACCCGAGCTGCATCCACGTGGACATGGCAATCTGTCCTAAAATCCAGAAGGGGGACAGGAAGAGCAGCAGGGCTATTATTGTTATTGCAAGAGGGCGTTTTTTCATTTAATTTTCCTCAAATGAATAACATAGACGCAGCAGATAGAGTTGTCAACAATAATATTGTCCCAATATAGCGTTCACAGCATAAACACAGCTAAAATTGTGTTCCTAATCAGGCCCCCCGCCGGGGGGTTTGAGATGCGGGGATTATGCGGCTAGACTTTAAACATGCGCTGATGAAAAATTATTAAAAAAGGAAGTAGAACATATCCAAGAAAAATTCCCAGGAGGTCAGCAGCAATATCCAGAAATGAAAATTCCCGCCAGGGAAGAAAGAATTGAACTGCTTCTATAAATATTCCAAAAAAAATTAAAGCGGAAGCCAGTTTCATTACACTGTTTTCATATACGATTCCGCCGATGAGAAAAAGCCCGAGAAAAGCTCCGCTATGAAGAAATTTATCACCAAAAGTTTCACTGCCCGGTACTGAGCCGGGAGTAAATGACATGTATAAAATTATGATAATTGAAAGGCTAAAAATAAAAAAAGTGAAAACATCAATTTTATTTTTCATAAAAACCAGCTCACTGAATAAACATTGCATCGCCGTAAGAGAAGAAACGATAATTCTTCTCCACTGCTTCACGATATGTGTCCATTATCAAGTCATAGCCCGCAAAGGCAGAAACAAGCATAAGGAGTGTTGAATAAGGAGTGTGGAAGTTTGTAATCAATCCGTCAATAGACTGTACGTCACAGGGAGGATAAATAAATATATCAGTATCCCCTACACCGGCGGTATTTTCTTTATTATGATAGGTACTTTCAAGAACTCTCAGGGAAGTTGTTCCCACGGCAATTATTTTTTTCCCATCCCGGCGCGCCTCATTGATCGCAGCGGCTGTGTCATCAGGCAGATAAAAAGATTCCCGGTGCATTTTATGTTCAGCAAGGTTACTGTTTCTGACCGGCTGGAATGTCCCCCATGAAACATAAAGGGTTAAAAATTCAAGATCAACCTGCATGTCTTTAAGAACCTGCAGAAGTTCAGAAGTGAAATGAAGCCCTGCTGTGGGAGCTGCAACCGCGCCGGTCTCACTGGCGTACACAGTCTGGTATCGTTCAGAGTCTTCTTTTTCAGGAGTACGCTGAATATACGGGGGAAGCGGCAGCTCCCCGATTGCCTCAAGGAGTTCATCACTCAACACAACATTCGACATGACTTCAAGGTAATCATCAATACGCTTTTTAACCGTTAACGTAATCGATGAGTCTATTTCCGAGGAAAGAACCTCTCCCTCTGAAAGCCGCTTCATACGGCTGCAGACGATAAGCCAGTCCATTTCTCCCAGCTTCTGCGTCAAAATCACCTCTATGCGCGCGCCGGTACTTCTCCTGAAATATAGACGTCCATGGATAACCCGGGCATTGTTAAACACCAGGAGGCATTCTTCAGAGAGGTAGCGGGGAAGATCATAAAAATACCCATGTTCACGGCTTTTCTTTTCCCGATTAAGAACAAGGAGCCTGCTGTCATCCCGCCGGTCGCTTGGATACTGGGCAATCTGCTCCTCGGGGAGGTCAAAGTTAAAGTCTTCAAGTGTATACTGTTTCTGCATATATCAATTATTTAAAAAGGAAAATCCGCTGCCGCTTTTTTTAGCAACATTTCTGTAATCACCACGATATACTTTAACATCGCGGTAGTAAAAAGATAAAATATCCCGGTATGATTTGCCCTGCATGGCCATCCCTTTTGCGCCCCACTGACACATTCCGACACCATGGCCCCAGCCATGACCATGAAGGACAAGTCCACGTCCTGATTTTTTTGACACAAAATAAAGACTCTTTACAGTTTTAACAGGAAACATGAGTCTGAAGTTATTTCCGGTAATATTTATGGTTCCGTTTGAATGTCCTATTTGAACAAGGGCTACTCGTCCCGCTTTTCTCTTAAAGGCTATTCGCTTTATTTTCCCCATGGTGGGATATTTTTTCGCAAGAGAGGCCTGCATCTGAACAAGAGAAATTCTGGTTTCCCAGTTAAAGTTAGGTGAAATTGAGCAGTAGGTACACCGTATTCCTTTCAGATAAGGCATGTCTGAACCTTTCCATACATACCGGTCATCTATAGTACGCCCCCCGCAGGCGGAATGAAAGTATGCAAGTATGGGCTGGTATCCATGCACGAGGTATTCTCCCCTTGTTTTATCAACAGCACTGTTGGTAGAGGCATATTCACCCGATTTTCCCTTGTAGACCTGAAAGTTAGTTGTACCATCGAGATCAAAAAGCTGCGTTGCCTTCTTTTTGTTAAGATGATACATTGCATAGGTCCGGGCGGCAACTGCCTGGGCCTTTAAGACTTCCTCTGGCCATAAAGAAGGAACTTCGCTCGGGACCACACCTTTAATATAATCCTCAAGAGTGAGGTGATTTATTACCATAAGCACTCCAAGGGTATTTTTGATTTCTATGCGTCCCCTGTATTCTTTACCGTTAACCGAGATTACATCGTTATAGCTTTCAATCATAAGCCCCTGACGTACTTTTCCCGGCCTTATTTTAAGGCTGGCTTTCTGCGCGTCATATACAATTCGGCCTGAATTCCTTTCGCGAATTTTCAATCGTGAATCCGCCTTTATACTGAAAGGGAAGCGGGTCTTTAGAATCAAAACTCTTATGTTTTTATTTTCTTTTACAACTTTAATATTCCGCTTGCGTAGATACTGCGGCGTCGGTGTACATGAAGCCAGAATCAGTCCTGCAGATAAAACCAGAAGAATGATAAAATGTAGTCGGGATTTGTTATTCATAATGACCTCGTAAATAAAAAAAGGGGCCGAAGCCCCTTTGCTGTTCAGCCTTTCGGGTGATATTGTTTATGAATTTTCTGTAATTTTTCTTTTGCAAGATGGGTATAAACCTGGGTTGTAGAAATATCCATATGCCCCAGCAGTTCCTGTACTGATCTGAGATCAGCCCCGTTCTCAATAAGATGTGTGGCAAAAGAATGCCTGAGAGTATGGGGTGTTATATTCTTTAGAATACTGGTTCGGGTTACATAGTTCTTAAGGAGTCTCCACACTGACTTTCTGTTCAGGTTTGATCCCTTTTTACTGATAAAGAGAAATTCGCTCTCCCGTATCCCGAGAATATCCTGTCGGGAAAGATCGAGGTATTTGACCATCAGTCTTTTAGCCTCATCATTCATGGGAACGATTCTTTCCTTGTCGCCTTTCCCTATGACCTTCAGCACATTGTTTTCGAAATCAACATCAGTAGTTTCGAGTTCAATTGCCTCACTTATTCTCAACCCCGACGAATAGAGAAGTTCAAATATTGCCTTATCTCTTAACTCATAGGGATCATCTTCTGAGATTGAATTAAAAAGATTATCAACTTCTTTAATGGTCAAATAGTCCGGTAATGTTTTTTCGACATGAGGTGATTCAATCTTTGTCGTAGGATTATCAAGATTTTCAACATTATCGGACAGGAAGTTATAAAACTGCCTTATTGCCGCCAGTGATCGAGCAAGTGTCCTGGAAGAATTCTTCTTTTTGACCTTTTCAAACTTTAAGAATTGCTGCACATCTTCCCGGGTTGCCGCCATAATCGTTTTATTATTGGTGGCCATGTAATCACTAAATTTCTTGAGATCATATGTGTAAGAATATATTGAATTAGGAGAGAGTCCTTTTTCAACCTGCAAAAATTTCTTAAATCTGCTTATCGCTTGAGCTTCCTTCACTCTTCACTCCTCCAGCTGCATATTCACCCCTACCATATTTTATTAGTGTCACTTTTTACCAGGAAAGTTATTACAATTTGATTAACATTACATTAATTATATCGGTTGGGAGGGATTATGTCTTTAAAAAAGGAGGAAAAAAATTGCATATTAATTTTTAATTAATTTTTTTCTATTTTTTGAACAGTTTTTGCGTCATTCCTCATTCCCGGGAAGGCTCCCTAAAGGCAACGATGTCCCAAAAGCGACGGATGCTTAGGTGTGCGGGCGTAAAATTTACTGTTCATTATCTGTCTAAATGGAAGAAGTGGGTAGAAGTCTGCCTGAAGGAGAGATAAGGGAGAGCCTGAAATGCAGAGTACCTATTCTTAATATTTTTAAGAAAAAATATTGATCTAAAAAAAAATTCTGAAAAAAGATTGACAGTATTCTTGATTTTGATTTTAAGTACATTATCATTTTGAATGACTCGCTGGCGTAGCTCAACTGGTAGAGCAGCTGATTTGTAATCAGCAGGTTGGGGGTTCAATTCCTCTCGCCAGCTCGTAAGACATAAGGTGAGGTTCCCGAGTGGCCAAAGGGAACAGACTGTAAATCTGTCGCAGATTGCTTCGGTGGTTCGAATCCACCCCTCACCAATCTTAAAAAAAGGGGCTTTTAGCCCCTTTTTTTTTGTGTTTTTGAAATCTATTTGCAATTTATATCATCTTCTTAAATATTTTCACAGGGGATGAGAATTAAAATGAACAGAGAAGACTTCACAAGGTTCAGCAGACAGCTGAAAATTAAAGACTGGGGAGAAGCTGCACAGAACAGGCTGTACTCCTCCACTGTAGTTATCGCAGGGAGCGGCGGTCTCGGAAGTCCAGTCATTCTCTACCTCACTGCCGCCGGCGTCGGTAACCTTAAAATTATTGACTATGATACCGTTGAACTCTCCAATCTTAACCGGCAAATAATACATACAACTTCATCGATTGACCACCCAAAAGTTCTTTCAGCCTCTGAGTCTGCTCAAAGCATATATCCTGCAGTGAATATTATTCCCGTTGAAGAAAAAATAACCGCTCAAAACTGCAATGATCTTATCGGTACAGCTGACCTGATCATCGATTGCCTTGATAACTTCAAAACAAGACATATACTCAACAAAACAGCTGTCGAAAACAGCATACCCCTGATTCATGGAGGGATTGAGCAATTCCAGGGACAGGTTACTTTTATCCATTCCCCGGATACACCCTGCCTGACATGTTTCCTTCCTCAAAAGGATAATCCTGAAAAACCTCAGGTGGTTGGGGCAACCGCAGGTATAATCGGCTCAATACAGGCTCAGGAAGCCCTCAAATATCTTACCGGAATAGGTCCGGCGCTGAAAAACAAACTTCTATTTTTCGATGGTCTTTCAATGGAAATAGAAAAAATGAACTTAACAAAAAACAGCTCATGCAAAGTCTGCGGCAAACTCTAAACTAAAGGGAGAGCTCTATGAAATTCAAATTAAAAATAGCCGGTGCAGTCACACTGGTCATTCTTATTATTTCTCTATTTGTATACTTTAAATATTTCTTCACCTACGAGCAGCGCAACATAGTAAAAAGACGTATCGAATCTGTTACCGGCCAGAATCTAACAATTACTGTTTTTGGTTTTGACGGGAAGATAGTCAAGCGATGGACCGGCGTACAAAAAATTACCGCTGGTAAAGATTTGCGCAACTACACGTACTTTTACACCAGGGACAATAAATATGTCCAGCTGCCCGACTCTGTCTGGTATATTGCTGAAGAGGAATAGTGTGCTTGCCGACCCCCTTACCAGCCTGGCAGGCATAGGCCCGAAAAAGGCGGCTGTCCTAAAAGAAGAAGCCGCCATCGAAACAGTAGAGGACCTTCTCTACTACGCTCCCAGAAAATATATTGACCGGTCAAAGGTTAAAAAAATCAGAGACTGTGTGATCAATGAGACAGTTTCTGTTATTGGGAAGATAGAATCGACCCGGATTGCGGGAAGGGGCAAAAAATTTCTCGAAGTAATAATCAGCGACGATACTGATTCGATTACCGGAGTTTTTTTTGCCGGTGCGCAGTATTTTAAAAAAATCTTTATTCCCGGAGAAGAGATTATCTTTTCGGGTAAGATACAGTTCTATCGTCAAAATCAGATAGTTCATCCTGATTTTGACTTCATAGACGAAGAGTCAAGCCTCCAGACAATCAATACTGCCGCCATTATCCCTCTCTACAGGTCTACAGAAAAGCTCAGGGCTGCCGGACTCGACTCAAGGGGATTTCGCCGCCTTTTTCGCCAGGCCTTTGACCATTATCTGCCCCTGATGCAGGATACTCTTCCTGAAGAGATACTGAAAAAAAGAAGTCTTACTGATATAAAAACAGCACTCTTTAATATCCACTTCCCTGCAACCTTTCAGGATGCAGAAGAAGCCCGGAGACGTCTTGCCTTTAATGAACTTTTCTACCTCTTCTTTTACCTTCGGTTTTCCCGCTCCTGTGCCCGTCATGTTATCACAGGAAATCCCCTCGAGGACAAAAAGAAGATCCTCAGTAAATTTACCGCGGATCTTCCTTTTAAACTTACCGCAGACCAGGTTCAGGCCGTAAAAGAAATTAGTGATAACCTTCTGGATAGTTTTCCCATGAACAGGCTGCTCCAGGGAGATGTGGGAAGCGGCAAAACAGTCGTTGCCCTTGCTGCAGCCCTCACAGGCGTCTCTGCGGGCTTCCAGGCGGCCTTTATGGCCCCTACCAGTGTTCTGGCGCGTCAGCACTTCCTTACCATGAAAAAACTGCTCCCTGAGGGGATATCCGCTCCTCTTCTGACAGGACAGACCGGGCAGGAAGAAAGAAAAAAAATTCTCCAGGGCCTTGCTGCAGGAGAAGTCAATATCATATGCGGCACCCATGCCCTGATACAGGATGCTGTTGAATTCAAGCGCCTCGGCCTGATAGTCATTGATGAACAGCACCGCTTCGGGGTGAACCAGCGGGCCGCCCTCAGGGCCAAAGGCGAACACCCGCACCTGCTGGTTATGACGGCAACTCCCATACCAAGGAGCCTCGCCATGACCGTCTACGGAGATCTGGAAGTCTCCGTGATTAAAAGCAGGCCCCTGAACAGGGGATCTATTCAGACAATTTCTCTCCCTGTTTCACGACTTCCGGGAGTTTATAATTCAATGAAAAAATACCTCGACCAGGGACGGCAGATCTACTACATCCTGCCCCTGATTGAAGAATCGGAGAAATCTGATCTAAAGGCCGCCAATACGGTATATGACCACCTGAAAGATGACATTTTCACAGACAGAAGCGTAGGGCTTCTTCATGGCCGCATGAAGGGTGATGAAAAGGAAGTGATAATGGACCGTTTCAGAAAAGGGGAAACGGACATTCTCGTATCCACAACGGTAATAGAAGTCGGCGTTGATGTGCCGAATGCCAATGTAATTATTATCGAGCACCCTGAACGCTTCGGACTTTCACAGCTTCACCAGTTGAGGGGGCGCGTCGGCCGCGCCGAACATGATTCCTTCTGCATTCTCCTCTACCCGGAAGACATCTCCCCGGAAAGCCTTGACCGTGTAAATGTTTTAGTAAATACCAGTGACGGTTTTATAATCGCAGAGGAAGACCTTAAAACACGGGGAGCCGGCCAGCTTCTGGGGACACGACAGCATGGCGCTGATGACTTTGAGTTTACCAATCTTGTCAGTGATATTGAACTTATTGCAGCGGCGCGGGAAGACGCGGAACAGGAAGTAGAAAAAACCGACAGCAGCATCAAGCCGGAAGATATCAATACGTCATTGCGGTCCACTGCTCTCCTGGCGGGTATCAGGCAGAAAAGAATACTTGAAATACTCTCGTAAATCTAAATAAATATATTATTACCGATAAACCTGCGGTAGACCTGAAGCTTTACGGGTCCGAAAATATCATTTCCCTTTAAAGCAAGAAACCTGGCTGGAGTGACTGAGCGCCCCTCGCCGGCCCTCAAATTTACCTTTTCAAGAAGCATCTGAAAACGTTTTCTATCTTCCCGGTATGTTTCATTGACCTTTCGCTTTACCCGGTCATAAAGGGTGATATTGTCAAAATCGATACGCGCTGAAAAAACATTCTCACTGAACCAGTTCATAATAACCATTTTAATTGTTTCTTCAGGGAACAACCGGATTCCCTTTCCTGATCCAGTGTAACAGAAGCAGTATCCCCGTTTTTCATGCTTGAATTTAGCCATCAGCATTTTTTCAACCGTAACCGGCCCTATGTGATAAAACAGTTCTTTCTCGTCACCCCCCTTCTCGAGAAAAACCGTATTGATCTCCAAAAGCTCTTTTAACAGCTCCTGGTAAAGAAATACCTTGTACTTTTCCAGCATATCCGTGTCTGGCTTTCTCATATAATCAATAAGGGCCTTTTTAATAATGTCACTCCCCGAAGGATCTGCTACTGATGCAGTAACAAAGTAGAAAATATTAGAAAGCTGTCGGGTCTCCTTTTCTAAAGACTCGTCATTGACTGCAATGACATAGGGAGACCCGCTGTTCCACTCCTTTGTGCCGGGAATTGCGAATCTTTTTTCAGTTGCCGGTACCCCGGGAGTTTTATGCGGTACTGGAGGTTCTGACAAAGCCTCACCCGGAGGTGCGGCTTCTTCAGTTTCAACAGGATCAACAGGATCAACAGGATCAACAGCTCCTGATGGTTCAGCTTCACCGAAGCTTTCCTTTTCGCTTTCAGGAAAATCTTTCGACTCAATTGATACCTCAACATTTTCAGGTTCAGACTGATCGTCGGCATCAACATTCGATCCCTGGAGAAAATCATCGAGATCGTCTACATTTGCCAGAAGATGTTCAAGATTATCAGTCATTTTTTTAGTATCCTGTATACTCTCTTTAGTTTATTCTTGAGAAACATCCTCTTCTGTCTCTTCAGAAGCAGGAGTCTCTTTTTTAATACCCTTGCCGTTCTGCACAGGGGGAAGGGATTCACCCTTCATTATCATATTAATTTCTTCCCCATCGAGGGTTTCTCTCTCGATCAGGTATTCAGCAATAGCTTTGAATTTATCAAGGCTGCCCATTAATATCTCTTTTGCACTTGCACGGCTCGTCGAAATGATTTCTTTCACTTCATTATCAATCAATTCAGCTGTCGCTTCACTGAAATCACGATGCTGAGATATTTCACGACCGAGAAATATCTGTTCGTTCTTTTTACCATAGGAAATAGGACCAAGGGTGTCACTCATTCCCCATTCGCAGACCATCCTTCTGGCGATGTCCGATGCCCGTTCAATATCATTTGAAGCGCCGGTACTGGTCTGCTTGAACATAACTTCTTCCGCCAGGTTACCGCCATAGAGAATTTTAATCTGGTTTTCCCAGTATTCCCGTGTATGGATATGCTTATCTTCTTCAGGAAGCTGCATGGTGAGTCCCAGAGCCCTTCCCCTCGGAATGATGGTAACCTTGTGCACAGGATCTGTTCCCGCCAGGAGTCCCAGGATCGCGTGTCCCGCTTCATGGTAGGCAATTACTTTTTTATCCTCATCAGAAATGAGCATTGAACGTCTTTCCGGTCCCATGAGAACCTTATCCTTTGCTTCTTCCATTTCTGACATGTAAACCCGTTTCTTATTTTTTCTCGCTGCAAGAAGGGCCGCTTCATTCACCAGGTTAGCAAGATCAGCTCCGGTAAACCCAGGAGTTCCCCGGGCAATAATCTTGAGATCAACCTCTTTAGAAAGAGGTACCTTTTTTGAATGAACTGCAAGTATTTTTTCACGCCCCCGAATATCGGGTGTATCAACAATAACCTGACGGTCAAATCGCCCGGGCCTTAAGAGGGCCGGATCAAGTACATCAGGTCTGTTGGTTGCGGCAACAATAATGACACCTTCATTTGTTTCAAATCCATCCATTTCAACAAGAAGCTGGTTCAGGGTCTGCTCGCGCTCATCATGTCCGCCCCCGAGGCCCGCGCCTCTGAGTCGTCCAACCGCGTCTATTTCATCAATAAATATAATACAGGGAGCACTCTGTTTCCCCTGCTCGAAAAGGTCCCTTACACGTGAGGCGCCGACCCCGACAAACATCTCTACAAAATCAGATCCACTTATGGAGAAAAATGGAACCCCGGCTTCACCGGCGATTGCCCTGGCAAGAAGTGTTTTTCCTGTTCCCGGAGGGCCCATCAAAAGAACACCCTTGGGAATCTTGGCGCCGATATTTGTAAACTTTTTCGGCTCCTTCAGAAACTCAATAACCTCCTGAAGTTCAACTTTCGCCTCGTTGACTCCTGCCACATCTTCAAAGGTGATCTTGGTTTTCATTTCAGGATTCAGTTTCGCCTTGCTTTTCCCAAAAGAGAGTGCCTTGTTTCCGGTATTTTGAATCTGTCGAATCATGATGAACCATATAATACCAAAAATCAGCAGCCAGGGAAGAATACCCAAAATAGACTTAAG
>Ga0209475_10002529_pt1 | contig 18142 bp, 18 predicted proteins | sample tdDd471_FD_187128 | JGI IMG/M metagenome (GOLD analysis project Ga0209475, IMG submission 187128) | Marine sediment microbial communities from the Atlantic coast under amendment with organic carbon and nitrate - tdDd47.1 (SPAdes)... | ecosystem: Environmental > Aquatic > Marine > Coastal >... | reverse complement strand
AAGTGCTCCCGGAGCTGCCAAACTGAAGACAGGGATTGGTGTGTCAAACTCTGTACCACTGTCGGTTGCCATCTGATAACTGCCTTCCATGGTGCCAATCGGGGTATTGAGCACTGCGCCACTTGAGTACTCATAGCTTTTGCCGGGAGCGATATAAGGTTGCTCTCCAACCACGCCCTGCCCTTTGACTTCAGTTATTTCTCCATTGGCATCAGTGATGATCCAATGGCGAGCGTTAAGGGTCGCACCATGCGAGCCGGTATTGGTGATTTGAATGGTATACGCAAATACATAACGCTCATTCTCGGGCTCGGACTGTTGGTCGATGTATTGAGTCTGAACAGTAATTTGAAATTGGTATTCTTGAGTCATTTTATAGTCAGTATCGTGAGTTGTTTGTGATTGACCAGATACTATCATTGTCTATGGAACGCCGGTGAGGTGCAACCCTGGGACGACTGTTAAGACGAGTAAAACAGCCTATTTGGCGATGTTAAAGCCATTGTGCTGTGCTAATATTCGAACAATTCATGGTGAGCGATACTGTCTATAGAGAGTATTGTGGATTGAGAAGACTGTCGAGAGCAATTATGAGTCATTTAAAAGATAAAACGGTAATGATCACTGGTGCAAGTTCGGGTTTTGGCTTGGCGTGTGCGAAAGCCTTTGCGCAAAAGGGGTGTAAAGTGATTGCGGCTGCGCGGAGAAAGGAGCGTCTGGAGGCGCTGAAAAAGGAACTTAAACAAGAGTTAGGTGAGGATAGAGTGTGCGTACTGCCTTTAGACGTGACCTCTGAGGAACAGGTCGACTCAATGTTCGATGCAATCCCTGAGGATTATTCTCAAATTGATATTTTGGTCAATAATGCGGGTTTGGCGTTAGGTTTAGAACCAGCACATAAAGCAGACCTGACCGATTGGAACCGAATGGTAGATACTAACATTAAAGGGTTGTATCTGATGACCCGAAAAATTCTACCTGGCATGGTCGAGCGCAAGTCAGGACACGTCATTAATATTGGTTCTATTGCCGGTAACTATGCTTACCCAGGCGGAAACGCCTATGGCGCAACCAAGGCTTTCGTCAAACAGTTCAGCCGCAATCTACGCTCAGATTTATTAGGCACTCAGGTTCGTGTGACCAATATTGAGCCGGGACTGGCCGAAACAGAATTCTCGTTGGTACGCTTTCATGGTGACCAGGAAAAAGCTGATAATATCTATAAGGGCACTAATCCCTTAACTGCGCAGGATATCGCAGAGTCCGTTTTGTGGGCTGCTGAGCAACCGCAGCATGTGAACATTAATAGCATTGAATTGATGCCAACTTCCCAGACCTGGGCTGCCTTGGCGATTGATAAAGTGTTGGGCTAACAGTTTAGATTACAACTAAGGAACCGCTATGACACAACCGATTATTTTGCCGCTGGTCGCGATGGTCTTTTTGACTCTTATTGTTGCGATTGTGATGTATCGTCGTCGCGTTGGTTACATGAAGGCCAAGCGAATACATCCACAGAAAGTTCATTCAAGACAAGGTGGCGTTGAACATATTGCTGATACACGAGCTTCTGATAATTATATGAATTTGTTTGAACTGCCCGTGCTATTTTACGTGGCAATATTTACCATCATGCTGACCAATAACAGCTCACACTTGATGGTTGCACTAGCGTGGGCATTCGTCGCTTTTCGAGTGGTACATAGCTTTATTCACTGCACCTACAATAAAGTGATGCATCGATTCGCAACCTTTATACTCAGCTTTATTACCGTATCGGCAATGTGGCTTGTATTAGCAGCTAACTTAATTTTGGGAACCAGTTTATAGTTATGAATATTGAAAAAAACACTGTTGTCGAACTGGATTATAAATTAATGGATCAAGCAGGTCAGGTCTGGGAAAGTTCTGCGGAAGGTGGCCCCTGGATGTATTTGCATGGCTATGGTGAGGTTATGCCGGGCCTTGAAAAAGAATTAACCGGCAAAGCGATAGGTCAGAAAGTGAAAGTTGAGCTACCACCCAACGAAGCCTATGGTGAATATGAAGATGACTTACGCACGGAAGTCCCCAGAGAAGCATTTGTCGGAGTAGAGAATTTGTGCGAGGGCATGCGGCTTGCTGCGGAGAGCAGCGATGGAGTTCATGCAGTGGTGGTGCGCGAGATACATGATGATAAAGTAGTGATTGACGCCAATCATCCACTGGCTGGCCAAACTGTAAAAGTTGAAGTTAAGGTGTTATCAGTACGTAAAGCCGACGCAGACGAAGTTGCTCACGGGCATGTGCATCAACATGGAAAGTGTGGGGAGTAGTTCAGCCCTATATGATGTAATTTGTGTTTAAGGTAGGGGCAGGCCAATGTGCCTGCCCTAATCATTACAAGGACGTAATAATGCAGCAAGGAAAATGCCGCCGATCTATTCGTTTACCTCAATATGACTATACCAACACCGGCGCTTACTTCGTCACCATTTGTGCTCAAAACCATCAATGTTTGTTGGGTAACATTTCGAATGGCGAAATGATATTAAGTGATTCTGGGATTATGGTTCATCGTTGGTATCAATTTCTAGAAAGTAAATTCGATAATTTGATTTGTGACTATTTCGTGTGTATGCCCAATCACGTTCATTTCATCATTCAATTAGGGCAGGCACATTGGCCTGCCCCTACCAAAGTATCGTTGAATGAGATAGTGCATTGGTTTAAGACTATGACAACCAATAATTATATTCGAGGGGTTAAAGAGAAAGGTTGGACGCGTTTTGATAAGCGGCTATGGCAGAGAAACTATTGGGAGCGGGTCATCAGAAATGAAGCTGAGTTGCAAAAATTCAGAAATTATATATTGAATAATCCATTGCGCTGGCATTTAGATAGATTAAATCCCATAAACCAGTAGTGGTAGGGGCAGGCCAATGTGCCTGCCCTTTTAGTATTGAGAGTCCGTTATACCGCTACTGCTTTATGTTGCAGGTCAAAAATTTCGCGAATACCTTGTTTTCCCAACTCCAGCATTTGCATCAATTCATCACCAGAAAAAGTTTCGCCTTCCGCTGTTCCTTGAATTTCGATAAAGCCGCCATTTTCATCCATGACTAAATTCATGTCGGTTTCGGCCGCGGAATCTTCGAGGTAGTCAAGATCCAAAATGGGTGTTCCTTTGTAGATACCAACGGACACTGAACCAACCATGTGCTTTAACGGGTTAGTTTTGATCATGCCGGTTTTACGCATATGAAATAAGGCGTCATGCAAAGCAATACTGGCGCCAGAAATGGAGGCGGTACGTGTTCCACCATCGGCTTGAAGTACATCGCAGTCCACATAGATGGTGTTTTCACCCAGTTGTGACAGGTCAACTGCAGCACGCAGTGAGCGACCAATAAGTCTTTGAATTTCTAGCGTGCGCCCACCTTGCTTGCCACGAGATGCTTCGCGATCCATGCGGGTGTGGGTTGAGCGCGGTAACATACCGTATTCAGCGGTAATCCAGCCCTGGCCTTTACCTTTTAAGAATCTCGGTACATTGTCTACAACACTGGCGTTACACAGCACCTTGGTTTCACCGAATTCGATTAAAACTGAACCTTCGGCGTGTTTGGTAAATTGACGTGTGATGGTAATTGGACGAAGTTGATTGCTGGTGCGGCCACTCGGTCTCATGAGAATCCCTTGGTTGGATTGTGTTAAGTGGCGCAATTATACGAAAAAGAAGCTTGTTTTCCTATGCCAGTGACACTCTGCAAGCATAATAAATAGCAGATATCGTGATCGTGATGGCTAGGATAAGTGCTTGTTTTGTGAGGTTGGTTGTCAACATTTTTGACATTGCTCACAGATCTATGAGGAAAGTCACCTAGTAAAGTTTGTTTGCGATTTGTATCACAATGTATCCAAATCAGCTGAGGTAACCTAGCTCCCACTCAAAAGTGGAGGTAAATATGATCAAATTCAAACATGGCTTAGTACTAGCGAGTGTTGTCTTAGCGCTAGCTGGTTGTAAATCGGATGATCCTGATACAGGTAAAATGGCTTTATCCATTACTGATGCGCCAGTAGATGGTGCCGAAGCGGTAGTCGTGGAGTTTACCGGCATTGAGGTAAAAGGGCCTGGTGAAAGTTTAAATTTTGATTTCGATACTCCGCAATCTATCGATTTGTTGCAGTTAACTGGTGATGAATCATTGGAATTATTACCTGAAACGACGGTTAACGCTGGTCAGTATCAATGGATTCGCTTGAAAGTGAACGCAGAACGTGGGGTTACTGACTCTTATATTGATATCGATGGCGCGCGTTATTCATTATATGTCCCAAGCGGTGCCCAGACAGGTTTAAAACTCAATAGACCTTTTACGGTTGCGGCAGGTGGTGTCTCGAATTTCACTATCGATTTCGATTTGAGAAAGTCGGTGCATGAACCTCAGAATGGTAGTGGGGATTATTTCTTGCGTCCCACATTACGCATTGTTGATAACCTCGAAGTTGGTCACATTAGTGGTTTGGTTGATGAAACACTTCTAAATGCTGAAGGGTGTTCTGAGGCAAGCGGTGTCTATTTGTTCGCTGGTTACGACGCGGAAACGGATGATATTGATGCTAACGAGCCAGATCCAATTACAACCACAACGGTGGAAATGAATACGGATGGCTTCTATGAGTATGAGATTGGATTCGTTCAGGCTGGAGACTACACCTTAGCCTTTACCTGCGAAGCTGCGAATGATGATCCTGAAACAGATGACGCAATAACATTTAGTACGACTCAGAATGTTACTGTAACCGTTGACGAAGTCGCGGTCGTAGATTTCTAGGTGGTTGAATTGTTAGTAAAGTAGGTAAGTAAAAAGGTCGGCATTTGCCGACCTTTTTTATGGGCTGTTTTGAATATAGGGCTGAGTTTGGCTGTTTGAGCGGGTGCTTAATAAGCTCCTTCCGGATCGATAAATCAGCCATAAGAAAAATATCGGAAACAGAACCGTTTGTACGATAAAAACAGTGATAAGTTCGATTACATTCTGACTCGCTCTCTCGGCAGCGGCTTGGTAGGCCTTTATTTGTTTCTTAATATCCAACTGGCTGATTGCGTTGCTTAGCCACTCTTTAGCGCCCTCATAAGCTGACTGTTCAGTGGGTGATAGGGGCTTTTGCTCGGGTGTGTTATTTTCAATGGTTCTACTGGCTCCTTCTAATTCGGTGTTCGCTTCTTGATAATTCTCTTGGAGAAAGGCGTTATATAAACCTTGGCTGGTTAGAGCCATTACTGGTGTTGCAAATCGAACTAGCACTAAAAATATAACTGCTTTCGACCAGAAAGGATGTAGCCCTTTAGGCTTATTGCGCTTGGCAATTAACATGATGCCATAGAGAATCCAGAAGCCAATGACCAGATAATTGAATAGATCCCATGCAGAAATAGAAAGGAGTATTTTTTGCACGCCTATAGCAGAGGCTGCAACCAACATAACCAGCGAAAAACGCTCGATTAAATCATTAACGGGATCGAGAATTTCGCCAGGAGAAATATTCAATCCAACACCTGCAGGCTGCATGGCAACTTCGGCTTCTTGGGCAACCGAAATAAGCCCGTTCAGTGTCCTTGCCACAGCAAAGGAAATTAAGGCGCGTTTCAAAGCCTGATCAGCGTATTCCTCGCCAAAATGGTCGAGCGCTTTGCTACCGGCTAACAAGGAGGCCAGCAATAAGCCTAAAATATAAATCCAAAGATTAAGTTTTTTCATAGAGTAACCTCATGGTTTGGATCTTGGATCCTGGAATTATCCTAGCAAGTGACCACTTAGAAATCTCGAAAAGGTTTAGGTATTGAGTAGTAGTTATGATTTGTATAGTAAAGAAAAAAGAGCAACTGGGGCCGCGCTGCCACCCATCCTGCCAGAGGTTTGGAGGGGTAGGATTTCCAGCAATGGATAGCAGCTTAATGCGGCGATTCCCAGACTTGCTCCTCTTTGAGGAGTCGTTTACTGCGGCATAAGTTTCCTTCTGATGCCGAACAGTGCTAATCCTAGCAATAGCCAAAGCGAGGTTGAGCCACCACCACCGCCAGACACTGCTTCGGGTTGCGGGCTGGGTGGAGGAGCGGGTGGCTCTGAGCCACCGATCTCGCTATTGTCTTTCAATATAAACAGTCCATTGGAGATATCGCTCACCAGAATATTGCCGCTCGGTAGGTAAGGATACGTTCCCCAAGCTCCATCAAACTGTGAGTCATTAGCTTCAGGAATTGGATAAGTGTCGAAGAAACCAATCTCTTTGGGGGCAACAGGATTGGAAACATCGAGAACCGTTAACCCACGTTTGTAGTTGGACATATAGTATTTGTCTTCGAGGGTAAAACCGTTGTGGTCAATCGCTGGTGTCGAGCCGACATAAGAGCCAACAATTCTAGGTGAGGTTAAATCCTGAATATCCATCACATAAAGGGTCGAGTTGACACCTCGATTTCGCTCGTCAAGTTCGTCCTGAATAAAGATGTAATTTTTATCTTTTGAGTACCAGCCTGAATGCGTATAACTGGCGCCGGCATAACTGGTTGTGCTGATCTTAAATGGGTTGGATTTATCGGTGGTGTCCCAGATATCGACCGTATTTTCATTAAAGTCGATAAAGAGCTCACAAGGATCATGACCGCTGGCACATTGGCCTGTGCGCGTATCATCAATGATTAAATTGGTTGCATCATGCACATAACCGGCTGAACCAGGGGTTGTGACAAGCGCAGGATTAACTGGGTCAACCAGATCAAATACACGATAAGAACCATTATCAAGATTCGAGCCGGTAATGTATAAGTAGGCTTGGTGACCATCAAGTGCGGTACCGTCGGCGTAATTGATATTGCCGAGATAGACGTTATGAGCAGTCTGAAAGACATTGATAGTATTTACCAGCTCAATCGAATCAGGTGCATTGCTCAGGTCGATAATTTGCAAGCCACCCTGCCCTTCGGTGGTGACGTATGCATAAGTTTTGTATTGTGCCGTATCCTCATCAAAATACTGATAAACTTTCACATCACGCCAAGTACTATTGGCGCCAGTAATGGTATCAACTTCAACCGGGTTTTCCGGGTCAGTGACATCAATAAGTACAGTGCCGTTATAAAGGCCCATGACGGCGTATTCACGATTATTGTTGAGGTCTATATAACCCCAGATGTCATTAGCGCTTGAGGGAGTTGAAGTCAATTGGCTTAGAGGTAAATGAGATTCTAAATCGATATTAAAACAAGGATATTCACCGGCTTGACCATTAGCGCAGGGTAATTGTTTTTCGACACTGGTAGTGATTTTTTGGTAGCGCTCGAGTAAATCGAGGTATTCGGGCTTAAGGCGTTGTTCGGGCAAACCTTTTGCATCCCGTACTAAGTGAAAACCTTTATTGGCCAGTTTCTCGTGGTAGTCGGCAGGAATACCTGTGATGGTTGTCAGATGCTGATCAGGATTTTGCTTCGTGAAATTATCCTGGGTCGAAAAGCCGCCTGTAATTGCGACCATATCGTTCAACAAATAGAAAATATCCATCTCGCCAGCATGGTAAGTTCCTGATGCTACGTGGATTTTGTCGCCTTTGCTGGATTGGTTTACGGCATAGGCAATGCTGGCGCAAGGAGCGGATGGCTTAGAGCAGTCGCCTTGATCGGAGCCATTTTCAGCAACATAGCGCACCGGATGCGAGCCACTATGGGCCGAAACTGATGAGTTCAGTAAAGAGGTGAGTACTAAGGCAATACTTCCTGTGGCTGTAATTATGGATTTCATGTGAGCTACCCCGCTTCTATCCTGTCAATCTATCGGAGAAAGTTTTTCAGAACTTACGACAATATCACATTAAAACAATAAGACGCTGAACAGTTACAATTGGTTACAGAAATCTGCATTAAATCAGGGAGTTAATGCATAGAATAAGAAATTAAAAGAAGTAAAGGGGCACGGTTATGAAGTCGCTATTATTAGTGGTTTTGATGCTGTTGAGCAGCGGATCTATGCATGCTATCGAGAAAGATTCAGTATCCGATTGGGCTCTGCCTGAAGGTAGTGAGCTGATTGATATCAATGGTCATGCATTGCACTTTCGACAATTGGGCAAGAGCCAAGGAGCGAAGACATATTTGTTGCTATTATCAGGCCCTACCGACAATTGGCACAGCGATAGTGGCTGGTGGTCATTAGCACAAAATTTTCTTGCTCAAGAATACCGTACAGTTGTAATTGACCGAGCCGGTCATGCCTGGTCGGAGTCCGTTAAAAATCCATCTTACCAGTATTTTGCGAAGGATTTAGCTAAGTTTATTGTGCAGCAAGATGACCCCGTCATAATAGTGGCATTTGCCAGTTCGAACCTATCGGTACACATGCTCCTGAAAGATAATGAAGCTGCTGCTTATGTAAAAGGTGCAGTGCTAATTGATCCCGATGTTTTGACCAGACACTCCATTGGACATTACAGCTCCGAAACCGAACGCTATCGAAAAGGTTGGAGTGAGATCGAGCAGTTTATCAATGACGGTAAATACGATGACATCATGCAGCAGAAAATCAATGATGAGCGAGAGCATTTACAGTCGATTATTTCTGCGGAGCATGAACACTATATGGATTGGAATTTCTATTCGGCCATTGAAAAGGTCAGAAATACTCGACGTTACCAATTAGACAAATTTCGAGAAACCACTCATTATCGTGAGGATCTGATTCAAGCACAAAATAATCCACTACCAGTCGCTCTACCGTTGGTCATTATTGATAGTGATTTTGAAACAGGTTACTTGCCGAAAATTGAGGACGAATCAGTTAAAGCATCCATTATTCAATGGCGAGATGAAGGAAGGGATTGGTTTTTTCAAATATGTCAAGAGAGCGAATGCGGCGCTTACTGGCCAGTTGCTTCTCAAGAACATCTGATCATGATGGAGCAGCCCGAGCTACTCACTCGGGCCGTTGAAAAAATATTAAGCTGTGAGCAACAAAATTAAAGCGGGCGTTGCACACCATCTTTAATCGCTTGCTGCTTTACCGCTTCAGCAATTTTTTGTGCCACGTTGCGGTTCAAGGGATCGGGCAGAACGTGATCCGCGGCTAAGTGATTGACCGCATCGGCCAGCGCATAAGCGGCGGCAATTTTCATGGCTTCGGTAATACGGGTTGCACGAGCTTCTAATGCGCCGCGGAAAATACCCGGGAAGGCCAATACGTTATTAACCTGATTCGGGAAATCGCTACGTCCCGTGCCGACAACAGCTGCACCGGCAGTGATTGCTTCATCAGGCATAATCTCCGGAATAGGGTTGGCCATTGCCAGAATGATGGGGTCTTTGTTCATCAGCTTGATGTTTTCGCCAGTTAACAAGTTGCCTTTGGACACACCGATAAAGACATCGGAATTTGTTAATGCATCCAACAATTTGCCATTACGGTTATGACGGTTGGTATAGGCCAGTAATTTCTTCTTCTCATCATTTAGATCAGAACGGTCAGGTGAAATGATACCTTGGGAATCGCAGACCAGCACATCCTCAACCGGAATACAGGCTGCTTCATCATGACCCACACAACGTAGCAATTTCGCAATGGCGGTACCGGCTGCACCAGCGCCATTGATTACGACTTTAAGTTGTTTTATGTCTTTACCGGTGACTTTACAGGCATTGATTAAGGCTGCCAGTAAAACAATCGCAGTACCGTGTTGGTCATCGTGGAATACCGGAATGCCAATGTCCTGCAGCGCTTCTTCAATTTCGAAGCATTTGGGCGCCGCGATATCTTCCAGGTTGATGCCACCAAAAGTTGGAGCAATCGCTTTCACTGCAGTAATGATTTCTGCAGCACTTTTAGCGTCGAGCACCAAAGGCACTCCATCAATATCCGCGAACTCTTTAAACAAAATGGCTTTGCCTTCCATCACAGGCAGCGCAGCTTCGGGGCCAATATTGCCAAGACCCAATACTGCTGAACCATCGGATACGATAGCCACGGAATTACCTTTCATGGTGTAGAGGTAACTGGAGTTTTTATCTTTGGCGATATGGTTAGAAACGGCGGCCACACCGGGAGTGTAGGCAATGGATAAGTCTTCACGATTCTGAAGCGGGACTTTGCTTTTGATAGCCCACTTGCCACGTAAATAACGATGAATATCTAGAGATTTTTTGAAGTAGTCGCTCATAAGTTAGTCAAACTTAATTAGGTTCGCCATAAATGGGTGCAATGATACGCTTATTGTACGGGAATTGTGGTCGGATTAGCAGGGTTCATCGAGATTGTAAGGAAATAAATAGAGCTAGCGCAAGGTTTTAACAGCCCGCGCTAGCAAACTCCATCAGTCATTATTTTTTATGGGGAAATGCTTTGCTTAACCAGTAGTCTGCCGAGACGTATCGCCCTGCGCCGGTAAAGAAGAGGGATAGCAGCACGATGAAGTAAGTTGCTGCAAATTCGATACCATTTTGCAGTACAACAATATTCCCTTTAGCGGTTAGCCAGCTGTAATTACCATGATCCTGGAGAATGGTTCGTGCTCTTGCAAGGCGCTCGGAAATTTCTGGATCGGTTGATTGCGCGATGGCAAACCAGCCGTTATCCCAATGTACCGCAAAAATGGCGACCAGCATGGTAATCAACAATGGGATGACTGCCCAGCGAACGGCGAAACCTGTCAATAACAAAACGGCACCAACGGTTTCTGTACTTGCCGCTAAAAAAGTCATCACATCGGGAAATGGTAATCCTAAGCCCCATTCGCTATTGCCAAACCAGTTTGAAGTGCTCTCGAAGTTGGCAAATTTTCGTGTCCCAGCTTCCCAGAAAGGGAAGAATAATAATACACGAAACAGTAACGGCGGTAAGCCATCAAGGTGTTTAACTGTATTACACACTGCCCCGGTAAAACTGTAATATTTATCCGCTAAAGTTTGCATCAATATGCTCCTTTGGGTGTGAATTTAAAGATTCTTAGTCGGAATCTTATTTTCTTGGTAAGGGTGAACCTTATCTATTGGAGTCGAAAGTCCGGTTTCTGTTACAAGCCGCATATGATGGCGCTTTAATCGGCGAGGTTCTTTGACCCCGCAAGAGTGCGCAATCATACCGACTGCTTTAACCATATTCTTATGATAATGATAGACACGAACCGATTTGTCTGTGATATCCAGCCCCTTTTGTAGATCGGGATCATGGGTGGTAACGCCCGTTGGGCAGGTGTTTTTGTTGCATTGCATGGCTTGGATACAGCCAAGAGCGAACATAAACCCGCGTGCTGACAGGGCAAAATCTGCCCCCATTGCCAAGGCCCAGGCCACTGCCGATGGGTTTATCATTTTGCCTGAGCAGATAACTTTGATGCGATCGCGTAATCCCTGCTGTTGCAGAATATCGATAGCCATGGGCAGGCTTTCTTTTAAGGTTAAGCCTACATAATCGAATAAGGGTTGTGGCGCTGCCCCTGAACCACCGTCGGCGCTATCAATGGTAATAAAGTCAGGGGCAAATTCGATGCCGCGTTTATGGATCTCGGCGCAAAGATCAAACAAGAAATGTTCGCCACCGAGCACCGTCTTAAAGCCGACTGGCTTTCCAGTGACTTCACGAATGCGGTTAATCATATCCAACAAGTCACCAACGTTATGAATCTCACGGTGGCCATTGGGGCTAATCGAGGCTTCTCCTTCGGGGATACCTCGAATTCGCGCGATTTCAGCAGTGACTTTCTCTGCAGGAAGAATACCGCCCTTACCCGGCTTGGCGCCTTGCGCCAGTTTGAGCTCAATCATTTTAACTTGGGGATGTTGCGCAACTTCTTTGAGTTTATCGTCGTTTAATTTGCCTTCTGCATCACGAGCGCCATATTTTGCGGTCCCTATCTGGAATACCACATCACCACCGCCCGCCAGATGATACGATGATAAACCGCCCTCACCGGTGTTAATCCAGCAACCCGCTCGTGCAGCCCCACGAGATAAGGCTTCCACAGCGACTTTAGAAAGCGCACCATAGCTCATACCGGAGATATTGAAGAAGCTGCGAGCAAGGTAGGGTGTTCTACAATAGGGGCCAATCATCACCGGCGGTGCTTCAACAGCATTTTCTTCCTGAGTTGGAAATTGATCATTCATGAACAGAACCGTACCGACCTGGTTCAAATTTCGAGTGGAGCCAAAAGCCTGAGTTCGACTGATATTTTTAGCGGCTCGATAGACCCAGGTTCGCTCTGCACGATTAAAAGGCAATTCCTCGCGATCCATGGAAAAAAAGTACTGACGGAAAAACTCACCTAAATGTTCAAACCAGTAGCGAAAACGACCAATCACTGGGAAATTGTGTCGAATCGCGTGCTTTTTCTGAGTAGAATCAATGACATAAAAGGTGATAATGGTCAAAACCAAGAGGATGATAGCAATGACAAAAAAGCCCGCTATCCACTCCATAACGGTTTTAACAAATGACATGAAGCCTTCTAATTGCATCGATTTATACCTTCCAGTGAATTAAAAAAGTGTGCAGACATAATTTATCACTCAATATACTATTGATAGTGAAAACTGCAATTATTAGCTAGGGTGTAATATTGATAGCAAATGCTACTCTAATGCCGTTATTCTAATAGGCATGGCCACCTTGGGTCGAAGTAACGATGAATTAAAGAGGATTGATGGATACAACTGACTTGCCCGAAGAAAACGAATTGATTCAAAGGCTTATCAATCATGACCAGCAGCTATTTGTGACTGTTGTTAAAGCCTGGCATCCCTCTTTATATAGTGTCGCTGCTGCAATTGTCGGTCATTCAATCGCGGATGAGGTAGTACAGGAAGCCTGGGTGTCGGTGATAAAAGCCCTGCCCAAATTCGAAGGTCGCTCGGCTCTGAAGACCTGGGTCACTCGAATTGTTGCCAATGAAGCCAAAAACCGTTACCGCAAAGAATCGCGTTCCGTATCTTTGGAGTCGGTCGATGAAAACTGGTCGACAGATTCCAGAATGGTAAGCGATCCACGCTTTGATAGTAGCGGGCATTGGAATCAGCGAAACCCAGCTTGGGATATTGGCTCCCCTGATGAGTTACTGGCTGCTGGTGAATTACAAGACTGTGTCGATAAACATCTGACTCGCCTGCCCGATCAACAGAAATACATTATGGAGTTACGTGACTCTGCCGGTATGGGGATGGAAGAAATTTGTAACATTTTAGAAGTCAGTTCATCCAATGCCAGAGTGCTACTGCATCGAGCCAGGGATAAAATTCAGCAGGTAGTAGCCAAATTTCAGAGGACAGGCGAATGTTAAGCTGTAAACATCTGGTCGAACAGGCCAGCGAATACATTGATGAAGAAATGAGCACGGGTAAGAGGGTGCAGGTTAAGTTGCATCTGTTCGTGTGCGTCAGCTGTCGCCGCTATATCAAGCAACTGAAACTGACCATAGCCATGTTAGGCAGGAAACATCACCATCAGGCACCCGAAGAGATGTGTCATCATTTGTTAAAAGAGTACCAAAAGGCAGAGTAGCAAAAGGAAAAGTATAAAAACCCTGCCGAAGCAGGGTTTCTAGATATCAAAGCTGAGGGTTTACTCTTCAGATTCAGGCTTAATAGTACCTTCCATCGACTGCAAAATGTCTCCATTAAAGTGCAAAATCAAACGCTCTTCGCGTCGTTCAGCGCTCGACGGCACCATATAATACAAGTAATACCAGGTATCATCGTTAAGGTTGGTATTCAAAGCAGGGTTACCTAATACAAACGAAACCTGGTCCTTAGTCATGCCAGGCTTGATTTTATTAACTTCGGATTGCTCAAGGATATTACCTTGCTGAATGGTTGGCTTATAAACGCATGCGCTTATAAAACTGAAGCTGATCAAAAGTGCAGAAAGAAAAATAGTTTTCATGAATATCCTGATAGTTAGTGTTTTTTGCTGAAATTGCCATTCACAAGTATACTGAATGGCTTTTCATAAAATCTTGGCATAGTATAATCATTTTGCCGCGCAAATCTATTGGAGGATGAGTTTTTGGAAAATCAGCAACTAAAAAAAGCCGGATTAAAGGTTACTCTGCCGAGGGTTAAGATATTACAAATCCTGGAAAGTTCCGATGATCGCCACTTAAGCGCGGAAGATGTCTACAAACTCTTGCTTGAAGCAGGTGACGATGTAGGCTTAGCAACGGTTTACCGAGTATTAACCCAATTTGAGTCAGCAGGCCTTGTCACCCGCCACAACTTCGAAGGTGGCCATTCCGTATTTGAAATTGATGATGGCGAACACCATGACCACATGGTTAATGTGGATGATGGCACCGTGATAGAGTTTTTCAACGAAGAGATCGAAGAGTTACAGCACAAAATTGCCAAGAAGCATGGTGTTGAAATTGTGGATCATAGTCTTGTCTTATACGTCAAAAACAAGAAGTAACTTTTAAAATGGTCTTTTGCTGAGATTGCTTTGTTAAATTTACTCGCTCTCTCGGTCATGCATTAGATATGCACTCCTTCGATGCGCGGTAAATTTGCCGCGCACTCTCAAGCAAAATCCTCATTTTAATCCTACGTTTAAGAGCTATAAATTAAAGGTCGCCTCCGTTTTTTCGCCAGCTTGCGCCTTGCTCTTGAGCCAAAATCCTCATTTTATCCCAAGTCATACATAGAGCTTTGTAGGGGCGATTCATGAATCGCCCCTACTTAGATTAAAGCCAATCGCTAAGGTACTGTAAACTCTTAGCCTCTCATCGATTTTCACCGCGTTCTCGAAAGAAACCCCTGCGTTTAAAGGATTGACATGTAAGATTGCCTCCGTTTTTTCACCAGCTTGCGCCTTGCTCTTGAGCAAAAATCCTCATTTGATAATTTATGAAATACGCTTTTTTTGATGCGCTGTGAATTCGCCTCGCTCTCCAAAACACAATACTTATTTCATAACGCCTGTCATCCCGCGGCTTTGACCGCGGGATCCAGTGGCTTCCATTTGTCGGTAAAGCTCTAGGGAAGCATCTTCCGCATCGGTTGTTTGGATGCTGGGCCTGCCCCATTGGGTAAACCCGCCTTATGGATTGTTAACTGCAAGTTTATTGGGAAATAAGCATCAAGCGCTTTTCAACAACTCTTTAGCATGCTGTCGAATGGTTTCAGTGATTTCGACGCCACCTATCATTCGGGCAATTTCCTCGATGCGTTGAACTTCGGTGATCTCCAGCAGCAGCGTCTGTGTGGCTTTTTTGTCTTGTGACTTGCTGACTTGCAAGTGGTGGTGGCCTTGAGCGGCGACTTGGGCCTGATGGGTCACGCAGAGGATTTGGGCTTGCTTGCCAAGTTCTGCGAGAAGCTTGCCGACGATTTCGGCGGTTCCGCCACCAATGCCGACATCTACTTCATCGAAAATGAGGGTGGGTAATTGAGTGGTTTGTGCGTTGATAACCTGCAGTGCCAGGCTGATACGGGACAGCTCACCGCCGGATGCGACTTTGCGCAATGGCATCGGTTTTTGTCCGGGGTTGGTGCTGACCATAAATTCTGCAGTTTCTAAACCGGTGCTTTTATGCGCACCAGCATCTTGCTTATTAAAGGCGACTTCAAAAACACCATTGCCTAAACCAAGTTGTTGCATCAATTTAATCACTTCTTGATTCAGCTTTTTGGCTGCGGTTTGGCGTTTGCTGCTGATAGTCTTGGCCAGTTCCAGATATTGCTTCTCAAGTTTAGCGAGTTCTTTTTCAAGATCATCAAAAGTTTGCTCGTCACCTTCCAGACTTTCTAGTTCCTGTTGCAATTCTTGTAGGGTCTGCGGCAAGTCTTCCATGCTGACTTGATGCTTGCGCGCCAGATCATGCAAAGCTGAGATCTGTTGATCGAGTTCCTGATAGGCCTGAGGGTCAATATCGAGGCCTTCCAGATAATCGCGCAGCTCATGACTGGCTTCGTCAATTTCAACCAGCGCTGACTGCAATAAATCATGGGTATTTTTTAAACCTTCATCCACTGCCAGCATGTCACTGATGTTGTGGACAATGCGGCCCAGGTTGGAAGAAATGGTGTCTTCATCTTCACTCAGGGCGGCGAGGCTCTGTTGGCCTTTTTCCAGCAGGCGGCTGGCGTTGGCGGCACGCTTATGTTCTTGCTCAATGTCGTTGGCTTTATCAATTGGTGCCTGCTCTAGCTCTTGCAACTGAAAGCTAATCAGATCTTTGCGATCATTTTTATCTTTTAAGGCGCTTTGAAAGGCTTTGAGCTTGGAAGAAATGGTACTGATTTTACTGGCTACTTTGGCCAGTTCCGCACTTTGCTCGGTGAGTCCCGCGTAGCGGTCGAGCAATTGCAAATGTACCTGAGGTTTGAACAGGGATTGATGTTCATGTTGTCCGTGAATATCCACCAGGAAATCGCCCAGTTCCGACACCTGCGCCAGATTGACCGGCTGGCCATTGACGAAAGCTTTGGAACGGCCATCATGATTGATGACGCGACGCAAAATACAATGGTCGTCATCATCCAACATTTGTTCGTCTAACCAGTCCTTAACATGCGGCAATTGCTGGATATCAAAATAGGCACTGATTTCAGCACGCTTGGCACCGTTGCGCACCACGTTGCTGTCGGCGCGCTCGCCCAATGCATAAGACAGGGCGTCGACCATAATCGATTTACCGGCACCGGTTTCACCGGTTATCACAGTCATGCCGGATTTCAGGTCGAGATCCAGTTGATCGATAATCGCGAAATCTTTGATATGAATACTGGTTAGCATAAGTTGTTATGGCTTCTTGGTAGTCTGGTCCGGAGTCCAGCTTAGAGCTTTGAGCCCCAGCCCAATTTGGTTCTTAATAAGCGGAAGTAATCATAATCTTTTGGGTGCAACAACCACAAGTCCTGTTTGCGTTTGCGGACACAGATTTTCTCTCCGGGTTGCACCGGGAAACGTACCTGACCATCACAACTTAAGCGCGCTTCGTTCGGGTTACTGTTGCTGAATACAATATCTACCTTGCTATCGGCATCAATCGCAATGGGCCGACTGGATAAAGTGTGTGGGAACATGGGCACTAGCGTGATGGCGTTAATGGATGGCGAAAGAATAGGGCCTCCGGCAGATAATGAATAGGCAGTAGATCCGGTGGGCGTTGAAATAATCAGGCCGTCGCCGCGGGCGCTATAGACAAATGAATTGTCGATATAGACCTCGAATTCAATCATGCGCGAAATCTCACCGGGATAAAGCACGATGTCATTGAGCGCATCGCTGGAGCGATCATCACCATCGATATTGGCTTCCAGCAAAAAACGACGCTCTTCGGTGTAGTCTCCGGCCAGAATCTCGCTGACTTTTTCAGTGACCTGTTGTGGCTGAATATCGGTTAAGAAGCCTAAATAACCGCGGTTCACACCGAGTAGAGGTTTGTTGTATTGAGCCATTAAGCGCGAGGCATACAGCATGCTGCCATCACCGCCGACGACAATGATTAGATCACACTTTTCGCCCAGCGTTTGCCAGTCGCACTGTACGCTGGCAGGTATATCCAAATCTTTTGCAACCGCTGCTTCGACCAACACGGAGTAGTTTTCCTGTTGCAGGAAGCTAAATAAGGTGACAATGGTTTCGCCAACTTCGTGATGTTTTGGCTTCCCCATGATGCCAATGGTTGCAAAATTCAGTTGTGACGGCATGATTAGTGGTTAATTACTTGTAATTGTCATATTGAACCACATTTAAGAATATATAGAGCAAATAGGCAAGTCGTCTGCCATAATTTGTGGTTTTATAGAATTGCCGGCTGGACGACGCCAGATTGTTAAGATGACTTATGAGCAAATTTGATCAACGTGCACAAACTCTGATGAAGGCTCTGGTGGAAACTTATATCGCCAGTGGTCAGCCCGTGGGCTCGAAAAAGCTGCTTGAGCAAACGCAGCTAACGGTAAGTCCAGCTACGGTACGCAATGTGATGCAGGATCTGGAAGCGATGGGTTTGCTGACCGCGCCGCATACTTCCGCTGGACGTATTCCTACCGCGCAAGGGGTACGTGTATTTGTGGATCAGCTGCTAACGGTTTCAAACGTCGAAGAAGCTTATCTGAAACAGTTGCAGCAGCAATTGGGTCGGGCCTCGGAAACCGGTGAAATGCTGTCCAGCGTCA
>Ga0209475_10002526_pt1 | contig 18150 bp, 14 predicted proteins | sample tdDd471_FD_187128 | JGI IMG/M metagenome (GOLD analysis project Ga0209475, IMG submission 187128) | Marine sediment microbial communities from the Atlantic coast under amendment with organic carbon and nitrate - tdDd47.1 (SPAdes)... | ecosystem: Environmental > Aquatic > Marine > Coastal >... | reverse complement strand
GAATATTTCAGGTGTAACAAAATATTTTAAGGAAACCGGAATATATGCCTGCAGAGAGATAGATCTCTCTGCAGAACCGGGAGAAATACTGGCGATCGTTGGTGAAAACGGTGCTGGAAAATCCACGTTGATGAATATCCTCTGCGGAATTGTATCCGCTGATAAAGGAGTATTTTCCGTAGGGGGTAAACCGGTTAGATCCAATAGACCGGATAAATCTTCAAAAGCCGGAATCGGGATGGTTCATCAGCATCCTAAAGGTGCCGGGTCTCTCACTGTACTGGAAAATATCATTCTGGGATATGAACCATTAAAATACCGTTTCTTTACTGATCTGAAGACTGCAGAAAAGAAAATCCATGCTCTACAGGAAAAATATGGCCTCTCCCTGAACCTGAATGCAGATGAATCAGAATTGAATTCAGCACAAATACAGAGAATGGAATTAATTCATTTGCTTTATAAGGATAAGAATATCCTTATTTTTGATGAACCGACAGCTAGTATTTCAGATCACCAGATCGAGGATTTATTACAGATAATGTTTAAACTCAGAGATGAGGGAAGAACTATTCTCTTTATTTCTCACAAATTGGGTGAAGTATTTCGCGCTGCCGATAAAATTGCTGTCATGCGGAAGGGGAAATTGATTCTGTGCAAAGCAATGGAAGATCTGACTCCGGAAAAAGTGTCCCGGGAAATGATTGGCGAATCGGGAGAAATCAACTACCCGATCAGGAACCGCATCACATCAAAAAACACAAATTCGATATTGTATTCCATAAAGGATCTTTTTTACAGGAAATCTGATTCGCAAAACCTGAAAGGCATCAATCTGGATATTCTTCACGGTGAAATTCTCGGGATTGCCGGAATTAGAGAAAACGGACTGGAACTGCTTGAAGATATCATCTCCGGAATGCGTCACCCCGACAAAGGAAATCTCATTCTGAACAATGAAGATGTTACGGGAGACAATCCAGCCTCTCTCCGGAGCAAAGGCGTGTCATATGTTCCTGCGGACCGGCTGAACAGAGGTGTCAGCAGTGATTCTACTATCGCGGAAAACCTGATTCTTTTAAACTACAAAAGGATGCATAAATTGGGAATACTGGCTCCCTCGTCCATTAACAAATGGGTGGAGGGCATGCAGGATACATACAATATAGAGGGGAAACCTCAACAGCAGTTAAAACATCTTTCCGGAGGGAATATTCAGAAGGTGATTTTATCGAGAGAACTGAGAGAAAACCCCGACCTCATCATAATCTGTGAACCCAGCTGGGGCCTGGACTTCCGAAGTAGGAATAATCTCCATGAAGAACTGAGCCAGACTGCTAAAAGAGGGACATCAGTTTTGTTGATCTCTTCTGATTTAGATGAAATCCTTGCCTTATCTGATAGAATTGCAGTACTTTATGATGGAAAAATAAGTGTCTGCCGCAATAAAACAGAGATGAACCGGACGATGATTGGAGAATATATGCTGGGAGTCAGGAGCAACAGTGAGGAAAACTAACAGAATATTCGGTCAATTTACAGGCGCTGTGATTACCTTGACTGCAGTGATTCTTATCGCGGTTATCTTTCTACTGATATTCAGTCCCGATAAATCAGAATCTATATATTATTTCTTTATCGGACCTTTTCTGAACAGTTTATCTATAGGAAATCTGCTCAGTTCATTTACGCTTCTGACATTTTCCGGACTTGCCATAACCGTAGCTTTCAAAGCGGATGTTTTCAACCTCGGTGGCGAAGGACAAATCTATGCAGGAGCAATTGCCGCAACAGCAGTCCTCATCTATATGCCACGGTTAAATGGGATCAGCGGATTTCTACTGGCTTCGGCAACAGCTGCCGCAGCAGGAGGGATTCTGGCAGGGATTTCCGGTTTTCTGAAGACCCGCTGGAAAGTGGATGAATTGATTTCCTCATTTCTATTATCAAATGCTATCATTCACATCATTGATTATCTGATTACAGGCCCAATGAGTGATAGAAACAGCTATCTGCTCACTACAAAAATGATAGATGAGAAATTTTATTTATGGCAATTGATCAGACCGTCAAACCTGAATTCCAGTATTTTCGGCGCTCTGCTCGCAGTAGTGATTATTTCATTCTTACTATTTTATACAAAACAGGGTTATGAATTGAGAATTTGCGGAATGAATAGGGAGTTTGCACATTATGGAGGTTTGAACACAGCCTTTTATATTACGGTGCCAATGGTGATCAGCGGTGCTCTATTGGGATTGGCCGGCTCATCAGCTGTTTTAGGCATACATCATGCGACAATAAAGGGTTTTTACAGTGGTATCGGATGGAATGGTATTGCCGTAGCTCTTATTGCAGGAACTAATCCTATTGCAGTTATTCCCTCAGCATTTATTTTTGCCTATTTAAATCAGGCTGCAGACACTGCCATGCTGAAAGCGGACTTCCCATTCGAACTGGGGGGGCTGATTCAAGCTATCGTATTCCTGCTAATCTCATCAAAACTTATCAGTGAAAGAACCGGGCTGAAGAGAGGCCGAAAATGATAGGAAAAGCTATTGTAATCATGGTGCCTCTTCTGATAGCAGCTCTAGGTGGATTATTCACAGAACTGGCCGGGGTTCTGAATATTGCACTGGAAGGACTGATATTATCGGGGGCATTTGCCGCTGTAATCGCAACTGAAATAAGCGGAAGTTTTTTTATCGGGATTACTGCAGCAATCATAACATCGACAGCTATCGCTTTTCTCTTTGCCGTGACATCACTGCATCTGAAAGGGAATATATTTGTAACAGGACTGGCGATCAATCTCCTGGTTCCGCCTCTGACAGCTATGGTTTCCAAAGGTTTATTCGGGACGAAAGGAGTTATCCGTCTGGAAGATTCACTGGGAAATCAAGATGTTTTTATGACATTGGCAATCCTGTTAATATTGACTTTTGTATCTGTTGTAATACTCCGTTACACGCCCTTCGGCCTCTATATAAGAACCGCAGGTATCAACCGGGATTTTCTTGAATCGAGGGCGGTCAGCACCAGAAAGATCCAGACTTTTGCCATACTCATATCCGGTGCTGCATGCGGACTGGCAGGAGCAATCATTTCATTGAGACTGGGAGTTTTTATACCGGGGATCTCAGCAGGCAGGGGCTGGATTGCCCTGGTTGCAATTTATCTCGGCAACAAAAAACCTCTCCCCATATTGGCGGCATGTTTTGTATTTGCTTTCGCTGAAACATTGTCAGATTCTGCTCAGGGACTGATTGAGATCCCCGCCACTATAATCTTAAGCTTCCCCTATTTTATTACAATTCTGGGTTTGATTCTCTATTCAATTTTCAAGAAGTAAATTTCCTACAACAAAGAATTGCGTATTTTTCTTGCGCAATATCTATTTCAATAGTAGATTTATACATATAAATATTTGAAAAACGTAGTTCGGAGAAAATAAATGAGAAAAATTCTTGCGATAAATCCAGGTTCAACATCTTCCAAGATTGGATATTACGAAGATACAAACTGTATTTCATCAATAACAATACGCCATAATCAGGAAGAGATAGCCCAATACGATTCTATTATCGATCAGTATCCTATGAGAAAAGATGCCATTATGGAGTGGTTGAAAGATCAAAAAATAGAGGTTGGTGAACTCGATGGAGTTGTTGGCAGAGGCGGTCTTCTGAAACCGACTCATGGTGGAACTTTCAAAGTAAACGAAAAGATTATCTCTGATCTTAAAAATGCGAGATACGGTGTTCACGCATCAAACCTGGGGGCGATTATTGCTCAGGAAATCGCTACTATGGCAAAAGTTGACGCTTTTATAGTAGATCCTGTGACCACAGATGAATTTGAACCGCTGGCCCGCTATTCAGGGCACCCTGAGATTCAGAGAGTCAGCGTCTTTCACGCTCTCAACCAGAAAGCATCGGCAAGAACAGTTTGTGAAAAAATGGGAAAGGAATACAATGAAGTAAATATGATAATCGCCCATCTCGGGGGGGGAGCTACTATAGCCGCCCATGAAAAAGGAAGAGCAATTGATGTAAATCACGGACTTGAGGAAGGCCCTTTCACCCCTGAGAGATCTGGAGGTCTCCCAGTCCTTGAAATCATAAAAATGTCCTACTCTGGAAAGTATACTCACGATGAAATGAAAAAGAAGATAGTTGGCCGTGGGGGAATGACCGCTTATCTGGGAACTTCCGATATTCAGGCTATTGTGAAAATGGCTGATGACGGAGATAAAAAAGCTTCCGAAATACTCGAGGCTATGGTCTATCAAATATGTAAAGAGATCGGTGCCTGCTCAACAGTGCTGAAAGGTAAAGTTGATGCCATTGTCATAACCGGAGGTGTCGCTTACAACGATTTTGTAACAGACAGAATAAAAGAAAGAGTTTCCTTTATTGCTCCGATTCATATTCTTCCAGGAGAAAATGAACTATTATCGATGACAAGCGGTGTATTGCGGGTACTTGAAGGCAAAGAAGAAGCCGGATTGTATTAAAACCGGAAGGTCCCTGCGGGGGCCTTTTTAATCCTTTCCTAACAAAGTTCTAACAAAATCCTAACATTCATTAAACATTATGCTCATATATTTCTCACATTGATCAAACAATCATTTACTTTTTCTCTGTAAATTGATAAAAGAGTTTTATAGTTACTATTAAAAATATTGATAGTTATTTACAGACTCATCAAATAACAATATTAGAATTGAAATGAAGTATTTATTACTTAGGAGTTAAAATGGGTATAATTGTCACGATCCTGGAAGTTATCGGTTCACTGGGACTGTTCCTCTATGGAATGAAAGTGATGAGTGATGGAATTCAGAAAGCTGCTGGAGATAAGCTTCAGAGTATTCTGAACCACATCACATCAAATAGATTCGTTGCAGTTTTTACAGGATTTGCCATAACGGCAATTATTCAGTCTTCTTCTGCTACAACAGTTATGGTTGTCAGTTTTGTAAATGCCGGTCTGTTAACCCTGACTCAGTCAATTGGTGTGATAATGGGTGCCAATATCGGTACGACCATTACCGGGTGGATTGTATCGATTCTGGGATTTAAATTCAAAATTGCCGCTCTCGCCCTTCCAATAATAGGTATCGGCCTTCCTATGTTTTATTCCAAAAAAAATAACAGGAAAAACTGGGGTGAATTCATGATCGGTTTCGGTCTGTTGTTCATAGGATTGGGATATCTGAAAAAATCTGTACCTTCTGATAATCAGGCATTAATCGACTTTATTGCACCTTACACAGATATGGGATTCGGTTCAGTGGCTTTATTTGTGTTTTTTGGTGCCATGATCACAATCATTGTTCATTCGTCAAGTGCTTCTATGGCAATCGTTCTGACCATGGCCGCATCCGGTCTGATTCAGCTTGACGTTGCCGCGGCCATGATTATGGGAAGTAATATCGGAACAACAATAGATGCATACCTGGCTTCAATAGGCGCCACTGTCAATGCAAAAAGAGCAGCACGTGTACATTTGCTGTTTAATATTTTCGGAGTAGTAGTCATTCTGCTTGTTTTCCGCCCCTTCCTTTATCTTATTGAAATGATTGTACCGGGAGATAATATAACAATAACACTGGCCATGTTCCATACGATTTTCAACATAACAAATACAGCTGTTTTTATCGGATTTGTACCTCATATTGCCAAACTAGTTAAAAGACTGGTTCCAGAAAAAGCATCTGAGAAAGATCCCAACCTCTACACTCTGGATTATATAACATCCACTATTCAGGATATTCCTGAATTAAACCTTGTGAAGGCTCAGAAAGAGATCGTTCATATGACGGAAATCATTGAAGAAATGTTCAAAACCTATCTAAATGTTTTCCAGAATCCGGACAAAAAAATGGGTAATGAAGTTGAAAAACTAAGGGACATGGAAGATTATACAGACCAGATGCAGGAACAGATAACTTCCTTTCTCCTTGATTGTACAAAAGAAAACCTCAACGAAGAGGGAAGAAATAACGCCTCTGCTATGATCAGAATAGTCTCTGAACTGGAAAGTATAGGTGACAGCTGTTTCAGCCTGATTATGTTATCTGAAAAAAAATATAAAAAAGAGATTCCTCTTCACAAAAATGCCATTGAAGAAGTTATGTCTTATTCAAAACTGGTGGATGAGTTTCTCCAGTTTATAAAAGAGCATATCAATGAACATTTATCCAAGAAAAACTTCGCTAAAGCTCATGAACTGGAAGAGAGAATCGACCAGTACAGAAATAAACTCAGGAAAGAAGCGAGAAACCACATTACTGAAGGTGCTGATGTCAAAGGAGAACTTCTATATATCGATATAGTAAGGCATATCGAAAGAATGGGAGATTACTGTCTGAATATTGCTCAAACACTGAGAAAAATTGTTTGATTTATTCGGCGAGCCAGAATACTCCGGTTTTTTTATTTGAAAGTTTCCAGCCGTCAGACAGCTGGAAACTAATTGTAAAAAAACTCTGTACTAATTGGCAAATGGCTTATCGATCATACCGATAACGCGCTTAACAGCCTGCAGATAGTTAATATTCTCACATCCATCAATTCCAACATCTTTCATAGTCTTTAGAATGTCAGCTAAAACTGTAGATTCTGAATTGATGGAAACGAGTTTCGCTCCATTGATCCAAACATTGGCAACTTCACAGATAGTATCATTAACCATATATCCGAATCTCTGTTTTTCAACAGAGACTGCTTTTAACGAGCTGTTAGCTCTAACCATTTCAAGAAATTCATCAAGTGTGTACGTATCTTTTGAAAGAGCAGGCATATCGACGGCAAATGCCGGAAATACTTCTTTTTCCAGAACATCTTTTGAAATCGGGAACTCACCTTTCATAAGAGGGTTCCACTGTTCCAGACCATCTTTTTCAGTTACAAAAGTTTTGATGTCCATTTTCCCATCACGAATTTTTGTATTATTTTTATCATTCGTTGCAGAAACAATGTAGATCTCTTTTGAACGTCTTTCCCAGACCTTTTCCGGTACAGGATTTGACAACCTGGCCATCCTCATTGATGCTTCATCAAACTCTCTTCCAAAAGTTCTGAATTCAAAACGGGGATCTGATATTGCCCCTACTTCTAAATTTGACTTTCCCATACTTTCTCCTTAAAAATTATATTAAAAAACTATTTGACCAAAAACATTTTGAACAATAAACAAAGCTACAAAAGTTATTGTAGCTGCAATGACAGGTGTAGCCACCCAGCCCAGGCTGATTCTTCCCAATACTTTCAGATTGAGATTTTTACCACCTTTTGCCAACCCTACTCCGATAACAGCTCCTACGATAGACTGGGAACTTGAAACGGGAACCAGGGGAAAGGAAGGAAGATTATGAGAAACCAGAAATCCCTTTAATCCCTTTGAGGCGAAGAAAAACAAGACTATAGAACTGGATAATACAACTATAAAAGCTGTAATTGGAGACAGCTGATATATCCCGGATCCAACGGTCATCATGACTCTTTTTGAATAGGTAAAGACTCCTACTGCTATAGCCGCACCACCGAGAAAGAAGAGCTGTTGAACACCACTGATCTGAAAAAGACTGCCAAAATTGATAGAAGTAAAAATCTCTGATGTACTCTCAACAAATACACCCATTACATTGGCAATATTATTGGCGCCCAAACTGTAGGAGCCGAAAGCACCGGCAGCGAGCAACGCCATTCGCGTGAAACCATCGAGGCGTATAAGGTGTACTTTCCATACTTTTAAGCTCAATACGACTAAAAAATAAAGAATAACTGCCACGATAGCAGACAATATAGGAGAAAATACCCATGTCCCGAGAATCTTTGTCAGAGCTTTCATATCTATGGCTGATTTCGAGAAGAGATTCCAACCTATTATCGCACCGACAACAGCTTGAGATGTAGATACAGGGAGAGCTGCCTTAGTCATCCAGAAAACAGACAAAGCTGCCGCCAGAGCAACCGTAAAGGCTCCTGCCAGTTCACTGATAGCTCCCAATTTGCCAAGAGTATGCGATGCTCCGGCACCACTGATCACTGCTCCCAGAATAACGAAGATACTGCATACAAGAGCTGCCGATTTAAATCGTATCATCTTCGTACCGACTGCAGTTCCCCACACATTGGCCGCATCATTTGCTCCAAGAGACCATCCCAGAAAGAGACCGCTTGATAAAAATATTAAAATAGTAAACATATATATCCCGTTTAAACCGTTCTTTTGATTGTGTAAATATCCAGTCTGTCAGCAACTGCTTCAGCTTCATCAGCCAGCATGGATATTCTTTCTGCAAAATATCTCATGTGAACTCTCTCACTGAATTTTTCGATGAAATCGCCATCAAATGCCTTTCGCATTATGCGCTCTTCAATTTTATCAGCTTCATGTTCAAAAAAGTGCACTTTTACCAGACCGGCAGCTACATTTGATGGTTCACGGAAAAATGCCCTGGCTGCTTTTACAATCTCTTCAACGCATTTTGTCGATGTTCCGCTCAATTCCAGAAAGTCTGCTTTTAAAGGTTCCCAGATTATTGGTTTCTCAATAGAAAATCTGATTAGAACAGTCTGAGCTGTGTCTATTACATCATCGAGAGACTCCAGAAGTCCTAAAACATCTCCTCTGGCATCGGGGATGAGTAATTCTTTATATAAAGTATGCTTTATATCACGCCTGACATCATCACTTTCACTTTCGAGCTTTTTAATATCTTCTGTTTTTTCTTCAAAATTTTCAGTTTTCCCTTCAAAATAATCTTTAATGGCCTGATCAAATACAAGAGCCGCCTTTAAAATATTATCGAGGTATTTATCAATATTCGCTTCTACTGTTTTAGCCCGATTGAATAACATCTACAAAATCTCCTAATTTATGTTGTTTACAAATGATAATTTTGTTGCTAAATTTAGTCTAATCAATTATCGTTATCTCTTTTATAAGCTTTCCTGATCGAAAAATCGAATGTTTCCGGTTTGCTTATGATATCTTCAGTAAACTTTTATCAATTAGGAATAACAATTGGATCTGAATAAGCTTAAAACTTTTTATACTGTAGCTGAACTAAATAATTTCAGTAGAGCTGCGGAAACTCTATACTTGACACAACCGGCAGTCAGCGCTCAGATAAAAGATCTGGAATATGAATACAAAACAAAACTCTTCGATCGCAGTGGACGGAAAATCAGTCTTACAGAATCCGGGGAAAAGCTTATACCCTACGTTAAGAAATTACTGGAGATTTATGATGAGTCACACCATGCCCTGAGTTTATTGAAAGACGCAAACGAGGGTTTTATCAAACTGGGCGTCAGTGGATTGCCCGGAGCCAGACTCTTACCGGCTATGATCTCTACATTTAATGAGCAATATCGCGATGTGAGCTTTTCAATAAAAGAGCAGAAATCAGCTGCGATAATAGATATGCTGAAACAAAAACAGATTGACCTCGGTATAATAGTCAACAGTGAAGAAGTGATTAATGTCCAGGGATTGGAAGAGAAACTGCTCTATAAAGATAAATTCGTAGTCGGCATAAGTTATGATCATCCTCTTGCAAAACAAAAAACCATAAATGCCAAAGAGATTATTAAACTGCCTCTCATTGTATCTCAAAAAGACACGGTATCCAGACAGGCTCTCGATAGAATATCCAATCAGTTCTCTATTCCTTTCAATATCGCTTATGAAATAGAAAATAAATCTATGGCAAAAACAATGGTAGAGAGAAATCTGGGGATCGCATTTTTCAGCACTCTGGAAATAAAAAAAGAGGTGGAATCAAAACTGATCCATGTACTCGAACTGGAAGACGTACCTTTTTACAGATATATACAAGTTGTATACAATGAATCACGGGTTTTATCACCTGCTGTCAGAACATTTTATGATTACATTTTTGATCTTGATAATCAGAAAGAATTTATATCTTAATTCTGTACGGGACGATCGCGACCGTCCCGATCCAGCAATATTATTCAAAAAAATCTTTCAAAATCGGCTGTAATTTCTTTCTGGAAATTCCCAGATTGGCTTGATTATAAAAAGCACAGTTATTCACATACTTTAATGATGATACATCTATTTCTTTCAATCCAAGATCTGAAGACTCGAGAAATTTCAAAGTGTCTTTGCGCAATTTATCATCGGGAATGTAGACAACAATCTGTCTTGTAAATTCCGGATTAGTGAATGCATTCATGGCGAAAAGGACATTTAACTCTCTTTCCTTTAAATATCGATCACAGGCAATGACGATATCCGGATCATTACTCATCCATTGTTCTACAGGCAGCAGTACAGAACCAATACCGCATTTAACCGCACCCATGTTCCATTCTTTGTAGTCTTTTCTCAGCAAATCATATGATCCCAAAGAAGAGACATTGAATTTTTCAAACTGCAGTTTATTGAATAAAGCATCTTTATCTAGTTTGGAGATTTCAATTATTTGATTGGCAATTTTGAGATCATCATCAGTGACTCTGCCCGCTTCGGGATCAAGATTGACAGTGTCCAGCAATATAGTCCCCAGTAACAATATCCCGACTGGTCCTTCAATTACTTCCCTTTGGTTTTTCAGAAAGAACTCCCCGACAATTGTAGCGGCAGATCCCACAGGTCTGATATCAGTATAGATGCCATCGGGGTAATTTTTCTCATCGGCGTGATGATCGAGTATCCCTGTTATAGTTTTCTGAAAATCTGTATGAGCAGATGACAGTTTATTGTGATCTACAAGAATAAGACTCAAGAGGTTTTTTGCATTTAATTCCGCCAGATCGATGTCTTCTGCAAAAATGAGATCAGCGATATCGACCCCTGCGTCTTCGAAGAGAAATACAGCTTCGGTCCTGAGTTTGAAGTCCGCTCTGGGAATATTTATCAAAGGGAGAGGATTTACAGAATCATCCTTTTCACTTAGATAATAAGCATACATAACTGCTGAAGCCATTGAGTCCAGATCAGCTGCTTCATTTCCAACAACTACTGTCATTGGGCTTTCATAAGAGATACTATTCTTTAATCCCTTTAAATATGATAAAAAATCATTATTCATGGTTAACTCCTTTTAAAGATATTATTGATTTAAATGTCAAAACTTAACAGTAAATTCACCATCAAACTTTTCTATCATTTCTATAAGGATTTTTAATTGTACTTAATAGATTTATTACTTCATTATGGTCATAGTTGTTAATTTATAGAAAATTTGATAACGAAAAATATGTAGAAATTCAAAAAGTACTTTAGACTTAATGAATAATAAAGGAGCTGATAATGAAAAAAATACTTTGGGTTGCCCTGGTATTAATTATTGCAGTACTTTCAGGCTGTAGTAAAAAAGAAGAAAAAAGTGTCGCACCTGCATTTCCGACAAAGCCTATTAAATTGGTAGTTTACACTGGTCCTGGTGGGGCAGGAGATATTCTCGCCAGAAAATTCACTGATATTGCATCCAAGTATACAGACGCAACTTTTGTTGTTGAAAATAAAACCGGAGCTGGTGGAATTGTTGCAATGGAATATGTCGCAGCAACAAAAGCTGATGGATATACATTAATGTATATGACAAAATCTAATATTTCGAAACTGGTTACTACAGATTCAGAGCTTGATCCCATGACTTTTGACTGGATTTCTCTTATGCAGATTGACCCCGAATGTGTTATCACAAACAACAAAACATCTGTTGTTACCTGGGATGATGTTGTTGCAGATGCCAAAGCAAAAGGCGGAGATCAGTTATGGCTCGGTCCTGCTGCCGGAGGACTGGATAACATTACAGCACAGAATATCTGGAAAGCTGCGGGAATTACCGCTAAGTGGGTTCCATTTGCAAGCGGGGGAAAAGCGAAAGCCGGACTTCTAGGTGAGCAGGGAGCTACATATGTTGGAAACCCGGGAGAAGCGCTGGCTAATCCAGATTACACTGTAGCGGCAATTTGTGCTGCTGAAAGACTTCCCCAGTTCCCTGACGTACCTACTTTTAAAGAACTCGGTATTGACGGACTGGAAAATGAAGTTATGTGGAGAGGATTCGCTGTAAAAAGAGGAACAACAGATGCAATCGTTGCATGGTATGATGATATTTTCGAAAAAGTGACAAACGATCCAGAGTGGATTGCGACTTACGAACCTCAGGGAAATATGATTGTCCACAAGACAAGAGATGATTTCAACAAGCTGGTTCAGTCAGATTACGACGCTTACAAAGCAGCGCGTTAATCAATTTCTAAATTAAAAAAAAGCTACTGGAAAATGGGGGATCATTAGATTCTCCATTTTTATCTGTAGCTGATAGCAGGCAAATATGGAATTATTTAAGTTTTTTGGAAAAGGACCGGGATTCTGGCTCCTTTTGATATCTTTAGTTGTATTGGCAATCATTGCCACTGTACTGGTCAGAAAATCTTCAAAAAAAGATTATACTGGAAGGATTATCGTACCATTCATTTTTATTGAACTTGCGGTTTTCTTCGGAATACTCGCTCTGGGATTCCCTGTAAAAGGTGATGAAGTCGGACCGGCTGTTGTTCCCCTTTTATGGATTGTCGGGATTCTCGGATTGAGTATAGTTCTCTTATTTCGGGCACTGACAAAGCACGAAGAGGTCGATCCTCCATGGGGGAAAGTCAGCAGCGTAGTTATATATATAGTTATGATTATTTTGTATCTGCTTTTCATGCAGCTGATTGGATATTTTCTGGCAACAGCTTTATTTCTCATAACAGGTATGTATTACCTGAATTATAGAAACTGGAAGGTCATGATTTCCATGTGTGTGGGTTGGATTCTGTTCTCCTACTTCGCTTTCTATAAACTTCTCTATGTACCCCTGCCACAGGGACTGATCATAGAAAGTATCTTCGGTTAAAGGAGCAGATTATGGATTTATTATCAAATCTAATGGAAGGATTTGGATACCTTGTTGGCTATCAACCTATTATTGCCATCGTAGCGGGTGTTATCCTGGGGATTCTGGCTGGAGCCATGCCCGGATTATCCCCATCTATGGGTGTTGCACTGCTGGTTCCTTTTACCTACAATTTATCACCGCAGGTTGCTTTAATCCTGCTTGTATCTATCTATATCGCAGCAAATTACGGTGGATCTATTACAGCCGTTACTATAAATACCCCCGGAACACCATCTGCAGTTGTTACATCTTTCGATGGTTATCCTCTGACATTAAAGGGAAAAGCGGGAATCGGACTGGGAACATCTCTGGTGTCCTCAACAGTCGGGGGAATTATTGGGACAATTATTCTCATATTCTTTTCAGTACCACTTGCAAGGCTGGCTGTTAAATTACATCCAGCGGAATACTTTGCACTGGCGATATTCGGTTTAACAACAGTTGCGTCATTAGGTGGAAAAAACTGGCCTAAAGCTTTTCTGGCTGCCATGCTGGGATTACTGATCAATACAATAGGAATTGACCCTATATCCGGAGTGAAGAGATTCACTTTCGGGACATACAGGTTATTTGATGGATTTGCCCTAATACCGGCATTAATCGGACTATTTGCATTGAGTGAAGTGTTTACAAGAATAGAAGAATACAAACTCGATAAAGGAAAAGAGGCCGAGTTTGAAAAGACTCAGTGGCCTACATTCCTCGATTATTGGAAACTCAAATTTACAATAGTCAAATCTTCAATACTGGGTACATTGATCGGAATTTTCCCAGGTGCCGGAGCAACTATTGCAGCCTTTTTGTCCTATGACCTGGCAAAGAAATCCAGTAAAGATCCAGACAGTTTCGGAAAAGGGAATCCCGATGGTGTTGCCGCAGCAGAAGCTGCCAATTCCAGTTCTGTAGGTGGAGCCCTTGTACCGCTATTAGCTCTGGGTATCCCCGGAAGTGCAACCACAGCTGTTCTGGTCGGTGCCCTGATGATTCATGACCTTGTTCCCGGTCCATTATTATTTGTCGAAAGACCGGATATCATCTACTCCCTTTTCGCAGCGCTTCTGATTGCAAATATCGTGATGCTCGTACTGGGACTATTTGGTGCAAGACTGTGGATTAAGGTAACAGTGATTCCTAAGAAGGTTCTATTACCTGCAATACTGGCAATCTCCATTGTCGGTAGTTTTGCTGTAAATTATTCGTTCTTCGATGTGGGAACTTGTATCGCATTCGGTATTGCCGGCTGGCTGCTGAAAAAATTCGGTATTCCCGGTGCTCCTATTGTTCTGGGTATGGTTCTCGGAAAACTGGCAGAGACCAACTTCAGAAGAGCCGTAATCATGGGTGGCTATGATGTATTCTTTACAAGGCCGGTCAGTCTCATACTGCTCCTGCTTGCCATTCTCTCATTTGGAGTACCATTGTATCAGAGCCATAAGGCGACAAAAAAAGAAAAAGCTGCAGCTGCAGAAGCCGCAGAAAAAAAATGAACACACCTTGGGGGATTGGTTCTGTTATAGAATCAGTCCTCCTTTTTTATTCTTAATCAACTTCATCAATTCTTCTGATTCCATTGCTGTTGGCAATAATCCGATATCGCTTGAGTTCTTCCTCCATGCCCGAGTAGACTTCACTCATCCCCAGTATGACAGTAAAGTGATAAACTCTTTCCGTCCGGACAGTTTCCAGTGTATCCCCCTCAAGGTGAAAGCGGAATTCCCTGTCTCTATCCATCCTGTAAAACCAGTGTCTCATATCGAGCCTCATGATTTCATTGATCGATTCCAGCCTCTTGTGTTTTCCAAGAAGATCGTTACTGTCAATTACTATGTTCTTCTGATACTGGATGATATCTTCAGCTACAAGCTTCTTCAGCAGGACATCTTTATTTTTCAATCTAAGTTTCTGAGTAGCCCCGGGAACACTGTCTTTAGTTTTGTGGAGAATTCTCTCTTTCGTTTTACCACACTTTTTTCCAGTTCGAGGATCGATTACTATTTGAACTTTATCTGCGATAAACCGGGGGATAAACCGTGCAAAGAAGACACGTAAACCCTCTTTTATTCTATCTTTCAATATATAGGCGATAACAGCTATTATCGCCCAGTAAATGCTTCCCGAATCAAACCATTTCAAGGAGATAATTGATGCAAAAACAGCAACAGACATAGCGACTGCTGCGGCAGCCCCAAACATAATCTGGACGAGGTTATTAACAGTATTTGTTTCATTTTTGGACATATACATAGAACTCTCAGCCCATTTCTTTATCTCATTTTCTCTGTAGAGCATATATTCTGTAATTGCGGGATTGCTTCTACTCACTCTGGTTCCATAGCCGGAATTAATTCTGTAATCGACTTGTTTCCTGATGATCTCAATGAGAGATTTACAGAAATCGGGTAACAATTTTTCACAGGAGAGGGAATTGTAAATTCTTCCCGCTGATTTCTCAATCCGGATGCTCATTCCTTCATCAAGCCAAAGGAAAGACTGCTTTACCATATCTGAGAAGGCAGACTCTTCGGTCCTCTTAACCATATTTCTAATCGATTTATGTATGGCTTCCACATTATTGAAAAGCACTTCTCCCGTATTGAGAATAAACTGCTCTGAATACTTTCTGCTGTCAATTCCCCGAATCAGTTTATCACTGCCCGACCGAAGTTGATTCTGAACAATATTCAAGAGTGTTTTAAGCTCATATAAAATAAAGGAGTCTTTAATTTTTTTAAAATTCTCTTTTTTGAATATACTCTCAAGCCGCAAGACCGGACTCAATTCAAATTCGGGAGAAATGATCTGACTCAATTCAATTTCCGGAGTTTTGTATCGTGTATTGGAAACAAAATTATTGAAAAAGGTTTCCTTGGAATATCTTTCATTTCGAATACCCAATTGCGCCGGGGTATAGATGTAGGCATTGAGGCAGAACTTCTGCTTTTTCCTCTTTGTTTTCTTAAGAGAATAATTTGTTCTGATTTCTATCTGTTTTTTTCCCCGTTTGGATATACTGCAATTAAAATTTTCACTCATACCCATATTTTACAATGTCCCATTTAATTATTAAAGTGTTATAAAAAAGCCATCAGATTGCATTTCCGCAATCTGATGGCTTTTATCAAAGGATTATTAGAAAATCTATTCTTCAGTAGCTTCTGGAAACAAAGTATCATAAACGAATTTTGTTTTTGACCAACCGAAATTGAGCTTATTATCATATTTAATAAGAACAGCTTTATAGAATGCCTCGGCCTGTTTAAAATCTTCAAAAGTCATTTCCTTTTCAACCTCATTGCCATCGGCATCGATCACATCATATACTGTGTCAAAATCATATGAAGCCTCAGAAACCAGCTCTTCCCCATTCATAAAGAACATACTGAAAGCCACTTCCATCGGTGCACCACAGGAAAGTTTCATAATTGCCGGCTCGACTTTTTCCTCTAAAATAGTAAGACCACCGACCGGTTCAATAACCAGATCTGCCGGTAATCCGATATTTAACAGATTGGGATATAATCGGGCATAAGACTCCAGGGTGGGCTCAAATAAATCTGAGAACTCACCAAAATCTTTCAATTTAGGTTTAACTTTTATTGCCCATGAATATTTGATTCCAAAAGGAGATATATCTGCTTCCATTTCAGGTTTTTTCTTAATATCATCAAATTCAGCTCCAACACTGAGAGGAATACTCAACGATTTTGCCAGATCTGAATCTCTGAATTTGATAGTAATATCATATTTGCTATCATGCTCATTATCAGCTGAACCAAGTGCTGTGAACTCATCCCATTTCTGTCTATAACGAAGAACATAACCGAAGTTGCTGACCATACCGAATTCACTATCGATATACTGAACATCGCGATATTTCCGCTTCATAGGCTCATCTTCCTCTTCGATTACGACTCCGGTTTCAGCAGCGGCTTCCTTCATAAGGTCCCATAACTGCTCGGGAGAATAATCATCCATATTAATCAGCATCTTGAATTCCACTGAATCAAGAGTATCAAAGGTCTCTGAATCATTGATTACATAATAGCTATTTTCTGCTGCAATAGTACCGATGTGCTCACTTTCATCTTCTGCTTTAACCTCAACATTTGTATCTGCCTCTACAGGCTCATCCTGCTGACCTTCAGCCGCAATATAAGCAGTTAGAGAGAATCCTATCAGGATCATTAGAAATAACTTTTTCATTATATATAAAACTCCTTAAGTCATAATTTCTCATTAACCCCTGTTCGTCCAATAAATAAAATAAATAGCTCTAATCAGATATTTTTATATTTAATAAATCCCCTGTATTTCAACAAAAAATAAGTGATATGTGCAATAGAAATATTTAATTAGATTCGAATAGTAAAGGCACTTACAATGACTGAACTGGAGGATCTATAGTGAAGAAAATCGGAGTATTAACAGGCGGAGGAGATTGTCCCGGGCTCAATGCGGTAATTAGAGCAGTGACACAGACTGCCATAAAAAAATATGGATATGAAGTAATTGGTTATAAGTTCGGATACAGAGGATTGTATCTCAATGATTTTGAAGCTCTGACTCTGGACAGAGTTGCTGGAACTCTCCCGGAAGGGGGAACAATCCTTTTCAGTTCCAATAAGGACAATCTCTTCAATTATTATATAGAAGAAGAAGATGTCTATCGCGATGTCTCTGATATTGCTGTTGAAAACCTGAATAAAGAGAATGTAGATGCTTTAGTTGTCATTGGCGGAGATGGGACTTTGACTAGTGCAAGAGATTTTGCAAGGAAAGGAATAAACGTAATAGGTGTTCCAAAGACAATAGATAACGACCTTCCCGAAACAGATATTACATTTGGTTTCAATTCTGCATACAACGTCGTCTCAGAGGCTCTGGGCAGGCTCAGGACTACAGCGAAGTCTCATCATCGCGTTATGATCCTGGAGGTTATGGGAAGGCATACGGGCTGGATTGCCCTTGCAGGAGGGATAGCCGGATCGGCATCGGCAATAATAATTCCTGAAATTGAATATGATATAAATAAAGTTGTTGAAGTCATTGAAAAAAGAGAATACCGGGGAAAACTATTCACTTTGATCGTAGTGGCCGAAGGCGCTAAAGCGGTAGACGGCATCATTAGTGTAAAGAAAAAAGTAACAGATAGCCCTGATTCAATCCGTTTAGGTGGCGCCGGTGAAAAAATAGCTTCGGAACTGGAAAAACTTTTA
>Ga0209475_10002524_pt1 | contig 18161 bp, 19 predicted proteins | sample tdDd471_FD_187128 | JGI IMG/M metagenome (GOLD analysis project Ga0209475, IMG submission 187128) | Marine sediment microbial communities from the Atlantic coast under amendment with organic carbon and nitrate - tdDd47.1 (SPAdes)... | ecosystem: Environmental > Aquatic > Marine > Coastal >... | reverse complement strand
GGCGGCCATAGAGACCTGGTCCCACCCGATTCCATCTCGAACTCGGAAGTGAAACAGGTCATCGCCGATGATAGTGTGGGAGTTCCCATGTGAAAGTAGGTCACTGCCAGGGTTTAACACTGAAAAAAGCCATAACAGCACTGTTATGGCTTTTTTTTTGGTTTAAATATGGGATACTGGCCTATAAATGCTGCTTTTTCCTAAAAAAAGACTAAAGGTGAGAATGCAGTGAGAAGCAGGATACTGGGGGCGTGTCTACCGTCACGACCGGCGCATCGCTCCCGGCCATCCATGGCCTTCACGATGTACCTACATCCCTGTAGGCAAAAATTGCAGATTTAATACTATTTTTCTATACTTAAAAAGTCCTTCGGTTCTTCTTGATTAGTTAAACATGGCTAAATATAAAAAAAAGAAAACCATTTATGCTTATATTGTTGCTACGATAATTTTGTGCCTAAGTAGTATTATTAGTTATCATGTTAATGATTGGGCGTGGTTTAGTCGTTCCGGTTCTTTAGTTGTTATTATTGGAATAATCTTAACGTCTAACCAAATTATTGAGCATAGTCGTCGTTAAAAACAACAATACCAGGGTGCTCATAAAGAAGGTAACTTCGAAAGAGATTGGGCTACCAATAAAAGAGTGGATATTCTAGAGCAAATTAAGAAGTGATGACGGCGGTACTTGGGTTATAGGTAAGTATGGATTCAATTTGTTGATAATAGGGACCTTTATTTGGGGGTTTGGCGACTTACTTGGGTATTTTATTAAATAATAATTTTTTATTGCCGACATACAAATATAATACAGAATTAGATTAACTCTGTTTCGATAAATTTTTTTAATACTCTTTTAATGATAGGAATAATAGATATGAGTTTAATGCATCGTAATGAAGTAGAGATGGATCTTCTTATAGATGTTAATGAAGAGCTTCATGAAATGTATGATGTTTGTGAAGAATACTTGATTGAACTCGAAAAACAACCCAAAAATCTCGAATTGCAGCGCTCCCTGTTCCGATCAATTCATACCATCAAAGGTGACTTACAGATGGTAGAGATGTATCCTCTGGTACCGGTATTAGCAGCAACTGAAGATTTGCTGGGATATATCAGGGAAGGGAAAATGCCTTATACCGGAATTTTTAGTGATCTGGTGTTACTAATTATCGATAGAGTAAAGGTTTTTATCGATGATTGTATTGGTCTAGGTGAAACTGAATATGACAATAAGCTTTTCGAAGCGCTTTGTGAACAATTAGGACAAATTACTCCGGAAAACCCACTTTATCATGAAAAACTATTAGAATCGGCTGTAACACTATTAGATCCAAGCTTATCCTATACAAACAGAAAAGAAAAAAACGAGTCAAAACAAAACCTAAATTTAAAAGTAGAGCTAGATATTGAGAGCGATCTTAATTTTTTCTCTCAATTAATGAACCCAGTCGAACAACGCTCCCAGTATTGGCAAGGTAGAACCGATCGTATTGTTAAATTAGCAATACTATTAAATCAAGCCGGGGGGGAGCCCGTAAATGAAAGCCAATTAGCGGCCGCATGTTATGTACATGATTTTGGTATGGCTTTTATGCCCTTGCATATTCTACATAAAAATTCACCTTTAACCATCGAAGAATATGAATTAATGTGTACTCATGTTCAATCGGGTGCTCAATTACTCGAAAATATGCATTCATGGGAAGAAGCGCGAAAAATTGTTTTACAACACCATGAACGTGTTGACGGTAAAGGTTATCCTCACGGTCTAACTGAAAATGAAATAAGTGAAGGAGCAAAAATACTCGCTATTGTCGATACTTTTGAAGCAATGACTCATCATCGTGCCCATACTAGTCATCAGAAACGACCTATTGTCCGAGCTATGGCTGAAATTAATCAATGTGCGGGAAAACAACTCAGTTCAGAGTGGATAATGATCTTTCAACGTATGTTAAATACGGCTATCAGTACTAAAGCTTAGTCAAATATAAATTGCCTAAAACAAACCGCTTATTTATACTTACTGCTCTCGTAATTCAGATTTTGATATTAAGTAATGAATATATTCTCTAAGGGTAAGTTATCCCTATATGTTGTCCTCGTATTTTGTCCATTTTTAGTACAAGCCGATTTTGAAAAGGGTGAAGCCGCGAATCGCAATGGGGATCGAAATACTGCTTACCAGGAATATTACAAAGCAGCTAATGGCAAAGATGCCAGAGCATATGGAAAATTAGCCAGTATGTATTTATATGGTTTGGGAACAAATAAAAACTACGTTTCTGCCTATGCCTGGTTTGGAATAGCGGAATTATCCGGTGATAAATATAGCGGTCAATTTAAAAAGGCTGCTGCTTCCAGTATGAGTCGAGATGAAATAAAGGAAGCGGATAATATGCTGAAAAAATTAAAACAACAATTAGGCTACAATAAATCGCTAAATAAAAAATAATTAGACTTCAAAACTTTTTAATAATGTAATCTCATCGGCCCAGATATTGTCATCAACGGTTTCTAGTACCATGGGTATGTTATCAAAACGCTGATCTCTCATAATATATTGAAAAACGTCTAATCCAATTTTCCCTTTTCCAAGATTTTCATGGCGATCAACTCGACTGCCGAGATCAACCTTGGAATCATTTAGGTGCATACCTTTTAAAAACTGAAAGCCGACGATATCTGCAAAGGTTTTAAAGGTAGCTGTCATGAGGTAAAATTTGTTCGGCTTTATACCCATACTGTTCGCAATTGGCTTTAAAAGTATCAATGTTTTGCTGTTTACATCCCCTGAAAATTAAACTGCCACACAATACAAAAATATAATAGAATAAGTCAATTATTATGAGGTTGTTTTTATGCATCATAATATTTTTATTAAATTCAGTAATTAAATAATAATAGCAATAAAAATGACAATAAATAAAATGACTCAGACTAACCGAACTGTTTCACAAATCTTCCGGTTTTTCGATATCTTAGCAATTAGTCTTGCCGTATTTGTAGCCGTCCAATTTATTTCAGAAGCCTCTTTTTCAGATTATTTGGAAGTTGTGGCTTTTTTCATCATCTTTTTCATTTTAAGTGCAGAATCTTTGGGTATCTATCGCCAAGAACTGAATAAGGTTTGGCTAAATACTATAATGGTGATTGTAGGTTGCTGTTTATTTAGTTTTTTTTTACTTCTTGGTGCTGGATTTGTTAGTAATACCTTAAACAATTATTCCCGAGAAGTGATCTTGCTAAGCTTTATTTTTATGCCCTCATTAATGTTGCTTTGGCGCCTACTTATCTATGCTTTAGTAGAATTGTTTCCACAAAATAAAAAAAGAGAAAAAGTAGCAATTGTCGGTGTTAGCTTAGTTGGTACCAAGGTATCAGAAGAGCTTAGTTTTGAATTTGGCAAAGAATACGAAGTGTTAGGGTTTTATGATGATCGGACCTTAGAAGATGAACGGACCCGAGAGCATATTGAAGAACAGCATTATTTAGGACGATTTAAAGACGCCATTCGTGATGCTAAAAACAATAAAATGGACATTATTTATATTGTCTTGCCAATGGTGGCAGAAGCCCGGATTTCTTACATTATTGATAAATTATCCGATTGTACGGTAAAAGTTCACATAATCCCTGATTTTTTTGTTCGGAATCTTTTAAATTTTCGTTGGCACAATGTGGGTTCTTTCTTGGCATTGAGTGTTTACGATACTCCTTTTTACGGGATTGATAGTGTACTTAAACGTTTGGAAGATATTGTTGTTGGTACGTTAATATTAATGTTGATTGCATTACCAATGCTTTTTATTGCCTTAGCAGTAAAAATAACCTCTCCCGGTCCGGCATTATTTAAACAGAAGCGCTATGGCATTGGTGGAAAAGAGGTTTTGGTATATAAATTTAGATCGATGAAAGTCAGCGATGATGAAAAAGATAAAGTCAAACAGGCCACTAAAAATGACTCTCGTTTAACTCCTATCGGAAGCTTTATTCGGCGCACTTCACTAGATGAATTACCGCAATTTCTTAATGTTTTACAAGGAACTATGTCAATTGTTGGTCCAAGACCGCATGCAGTAGTACATAATGAATACTATCGAAAAGAGATTGAAGGATACATGTTAAGGCATATGGTAAAGCCTGGAATTACAGGGTGGGCTCAGGTCAATGGTTATCGAGGAGAAACCAAAGAGCTTTATAAAATGGAAAAACGGGTTGAGTATGATCTCCACTATATTCGCAATTGGTCGCTATTTTTTGATATAAAAATTATTATAGCGACTGTGTTTAAAGGGTTTATTAACAAAAATGCCTATTAAGTGATTAATGCTTATTTTTACTATTACTGAGAAGCCAGATAGCGTTAGTAAAGGTTAGAGCGCCCAATATTAATATTAAATGGGATGGTAGGCTATTTATAAAGCTATCCCATAGGCTGGTAATTGTTCCTAAACTATCTGGACTAGCCTGGGTAATAATGCATTCAGTTCCCAAACAAATTAAATAGATGGACAAGAATAAGTAGGCGATAAGAATCGCTTTAAAATGACCTTCTGGCTTAGGGTTTAAATATGATTTCATTACAACCTCTTTATGACAATTCATTAGTTAAACCTAATATTGAGAATTAATTGGAGTATCAAATATTCTGCATGGGGTATGCCATAAATAATATTTTTATCTAATTAGGTGTAATTGCACTCTATTCTTAGTAGAAAAAAATATATAATATATTGAAAAATAAAGTATAAATGTAGTGGGATTCTTTTTTTATGATAGGAAAGGTGAAAAAGGGAGAAGTACTGCTAATGCCCATATTTTATTTATGTGATTTAATGTTGCACTAATTTGGTGATATAAATGACTTTCTGTTGCCAAATTAGTGCAAGTGTTATTCGAATTCAGTAAATATGAGAAATTTAGCTTTCTACTATTTGTACCGCCACTGAATTGGGATAGCGTTTAACAATCCATTCGGGTAATTTACCCTGGGTGGCACTGTGAAGACCTTCCGATTCCATAATAATAAGAACCAGCACGGTTACCATAATGGGAAATAGACCTAGGCCGAATATTAAGGCATAAACCGCTTCTTTCATCCAGCCTAATTGGCTATAGCCATACCAGCCAAGGGCTGAAACAACTAAAGCTATGCATAGCATGATAATGAAAGTTTTACTGCGTTTAACGCAGATTTGCCAATGGCAGGAGACAAACCAGGGGTCGATAGACAGTGATTTTTTTCCTCTCCATAAGGTGTAAGCCAAAATGCAAACGGATATTGCCGGGACAAATAAAAGTGGCCATGCCCAACTTGTAGCCAAGCCCAGAGTCGAGACAAACATTAATATATGGTTGCCGATTAAATTAACTAGAAAAAGGTCATGGGGAACCTTGGCCTTTTTCTTTTCTATCTCTGAGACATCAAAAAGCATAACGAGTTAACCTTGATAATTTGGGATTAAAAATTTTAAAGCATAATTTACCTAAGATGTTTCCAGGATCAAAGGCTTTTAAACCTAGAAAACTCAAATGACTTCGTAGCGAGCTTGGCTTAAGTTCTTAAGATTGAGTGCTTAAGGGGACCGCAGTAAATGGCAACTGAGTTTTCTAGGTTAAGAGGCTGGAATAATAACAAAATTATCTATTTATGTAAAAATACCATAATAGGTAGGAAATACATGCCGTCCATGGCAAATGTATAGACTAAGCTTAAAGCTGTTCAGCCTGATAGCCCATACGGAAACCACCCCAGTGTTTACCCTGGATATATATGGGGACCGAGAGATCATGCATCACTTCTCCGGTATCACGTTTATAGGTCTGTAATAAGAAAGGTTCGGTGTGGGAACCACAACGTTTTCCGGTGGGATCGTTAAAAACTCGCTTAGTTCGATTGTTGACAAAATCGGTTTCATAATTACCGGTTAAAGGTTGTGAAAAACGTTTGTTATGAGTTGGGAAATAACCATTATTGTCTACGGCACCGGCGTAAATAATTTGTTTGTTTTCCGCTAAAATAGGTTCTTGAATTTCCGGTAAAACACGATCGGTAAATTGATCGAAGCGGGTGGTATATTTTAGTGGATCGGTGTTGGGAACTTCTTGATAATTTCTGTCAAACAGATCGGCTAGAGAAATTTTGCCGCTGTTAATGGCACCTTCAAACATAGTCTGGATTTTTTTCACGGCATCCTCGGCGATATTTTTCATATCCCCATGAACGGATTGTAGGTTAAATCCAAGCAACATGATATGCATACCTTCTGCCATTTTAGATAAATCATGGGATTGCCGAACCACATGTTGCAATTCTTGTTCGGTGGTTTGAAGATGGCCGCTAACGGAACCAATTGCCGACGAAATTTGATTAACTTCGGTAGAATTTTGCTCGGTTCCTGAAGCAATCTCTTGGACTTGAACATGGATCAATTCGGCTTGTTCGTTGATGATTTTTAACTGTTCGCCAACTGCCTCTGTTGCTTCGGTTCCTGTGCCGATACCCTGAACCAGTTTTGACATGGTATCTACGGCACTTTGAACATCCTTACCAATTTCATCAATTGTTACACCAATTTCCTGGGTTGCTTCCCCGGTTTTATGTGCCAGAACTCGGACCTCGTCGGCAACTACTGCAAACCCTCGGCCCTGTTCACCAGCACGTGCAGCTTCGATTGCCGCATTTAAAGCTAAAAGATTGGTCTGTTCGGCGATACCATTTATAACCGACGTAATACCTTTGATCTGTTCTGATTTATTTTCCAAACTGGCTACAATCTTGGAAGTGGCCTTGGCCTGCTGATTGGTTTCCCGCATTGTGGTAACAGCACTATGGATGACCTGTTGACCTTCGTTGCTAGAATCTCTCATTAGATTGGCAAATTCGGCAGCGCTAGTCGCATTTTGTGACGCTTCCGAAACGATCTGTGAAATATTGTTGGAAGAGTCGGCAATATGGTTAATATCATCCACTTCAGCATGAACTCGCTTTGAGAGTCCCTCTGCTGCAAAAGAAACTTCGGCTGCCACGATTGCACTTCCACTGCTATTGGCCACGAGTTTTCCTGCCATAGCATAAAAGTCGCTAAGCGTATTTACTATCGAAGAATAACAATTTCCCAGTTCGCAATGACTTTCTAACGCTTTATGGCTATACCCGTGGTTTATTGTAGATTCATCATATTTACCCTTTGCCCTTTGTAAGATATGGAGCATACAAGCCTGCATTGGCGCAACAATTTGGTAATAGGTTACTGCCGCCACAATGATGACTGTTGAAAAAATGGCAAGTAGTAAACTTGAGAGAGAGCCAATAATCGCTGCTAAAAAGTAAAAGTTAACAAGATTAAAAAGTAAACTAATTGAAATAGATATAATGGTTGGTTTTATATAGATCTGTCTGGCTTTATTGCTTAACATAATTTGCGCCTTAGGATATGTATAGCTATGATTTACAATCACCCCCAGATAGGTATTAGGTTTTGTTTTTATCACCTATAACTAAAAAAGTAGCTAATGCCCTCAGAGATTGCAAGTTTTTTTATTTTAAGCATTAAATTATAAAGATTTAATAATTGGAGTATATAGTATTTAAAAATACTAAGTATGAGAAATATTAATAAAAAAAAGCCCTACAAGTTTCCTTGTAGGGCTTTAATAGTACCAGACTACTTTATACTAATTAATCGGCAAAAGTATTAGCGGTAATATTTTCATACCAGCTTAAAGCATATTGTACTTCACGTGCACGATCAGAGGCTTTATAGTCTTTACCGCTTGGTGTCAATCCTCCAGAAACCTTCTGGATTTTAGAGCCGTCTTTCTTCAGTCTATAAACGGCTGCTACGGAGATACCATCAGCAGGTTTGGTAGAAAGAATACTATAGCAGGTGTTTACATAGGATGGAGTACCAAGAGGCATGCCATTCAATAGTTCAACAACTGATGCGGCACAAACTTTGGCTTCTGAAGCTGCTGCGTAACCTGACTTAGGCATACCTTTCGCTACACTGGCATCACCAATTACATGGATATTCTTACGCATAGTGGATTCAAAAGTATGCAGGTTGATTGGACACCAACCAGACTTATCCACTAAACCGGCAACATGAGCAATATGGCCTGCTTTTTGATCAGGTATAATATTAATAACGTCAGCTTTAAAGTCTTCAACAGACGCTGTGACGGTCATATTTTTGGCATCTAACTCTTCTAAAGCACCACCTTCAGCAGCCTTCACCCAGGTAATTAAAGATTTATCTCCACCGTTTTCATCGGGATTAAATCCATAGTGGTTTTTCCAACCTTCACGGAATAATCCAAATTTAGAAAACTTGTCTTTTGGATCAAGAATGATGATCTTAGATTTGGTTTTACCAGATTTCTTTAAATAGTTGGCTACCAAACTGGCACGTTCATAGGGACCAGGAGGGCAACGGAATGGATTGCGAGGTGGACATATTAATACGGTACCACCGTCTTTCATAGAATGTAACTGGTCACGTAATAACTGTGTCTGTTTACCTGCTTTCCAGGCATGTGGAATCTTAGTATTGGCAATCTCTTCGTTATAACCTTCAATATATTTGAAGCTTACACCGGGAGAAACAATACAACGATCAAAGGCCAATTTGTTACCACCGGCAGTGCTTACGGACTTATCTCCAATAGCAGTTACCGTATCATGTACGATATTAATACCTTCAGCAGCTAAACCTTTATAACCATGCGCCAAGTAGTCCAAATCACGCTCACCGGCAACAACCATATTACTTAAAAAACAGCAATGGTAAGTTGGGTTGGCTTCAACGATAGTGACATCGATGGCTGGATCCAAACGTTTAATATAACGTGCCGCAGTTGCACCGCCCATACCACCACCAACTACGACTACTCGAGCCTTGGCGGCGAAAGCGGAAGGAGTATAAAAAGTGGCACCTGTTGCCGCTACTGTTGCGGCTCCCCCTGAAAATTTCAGGAAATTTCTACGATTCATTTGTGTCATTATTTTATCTCCTTACTTTTGGCTTCCATAGTATTGAATCAGAGCTTCAACACCTGCGTGACCTTCTTTTTTAATTACGGCATCCACTTTCTTTTTCATTTTTTTGCTAATGGTACGATCGCCGTTGGTGTAGTCTTGCATGGAATATTGAAGGTAAGGAATCCATTGACCAGCTAATAAGCCGCTGTCGTCGTCAATGTTTTTGCCGCCGTCACTATGACATTTTTCACAGTATTCTTCATGTAAAGCCTTGCCTTTTTTTGCCTTAGCCATATTGGCACTTTGGCTAGCCGGTTTAAAAGTTTGATTGGCGTAGAACTTCGCCATCATTTCAACTTCTTCTTCGGTATAACCTTTAATGATTCTTTGCATAATGGTCGACTTGGTATCACCACTGCGATAGTCTTCCATGGATTCAATTAGGTAATCCTCTGACATACCCGCAATAGATGGAATTGCAGGACCGAAACTATTACCATCAGTACCATGACAACCTTCACAGGTTTCAGCTAACATTTTTGCTGAAGCTCCCATCATTAGCGCTGGCTTCGCTTTTGCTTTAGGGGCTGGAGCAGGATCTTTTTTGGCCATTTTCTGGTCCGTAGTACAACCTACCATGACGGCGGCTGCCAACGTAGATATAGCAAGCAGTTTATAACGCATGCTTCCTCCTTAATTATTATTGATTTGTTATAGTAAATTGTTGTCTCAGTCGGGAAAGAAAGAGCTCTTTATTATCGTTTATTACAGAGTGTATGACTGCGTTCGGTTTTGTTGTTACAACACTTGTTTTTTTTGAACCAGATAAGTATATGAAAAATTGGCATTAGTTCATAGCAATTTTTTAAAAATAAGGCAAAAAAATGTTATTAACTACTTTCTTGAACAAAAAAATAAAAAAAATGTTTGAGGAATGTTTTGAATAATCTTTTCTAGAGCAATAACTTAGAGGGAATTTGGCGATCAGACATTAAAAATTTGCAGAATTATTGCGATAGAAAAAATAGAAATTAAGGTCTGTAAGGTAATAATGGAGGACATTAGATTCAAATTGCCACCCATTTGTCTGGCAAGAATATAACTGGAGATGGCTGTTGGCATTGATGCGAATAGTACCGCGATATTGGTGCTCATCTGATCCAATTCAAATAGTTTTGCCATCAAAAACATAATTACCGGCATAAGGATTAATTTAACGACACTGGCTAAGATTAATCCCAATTTACTGGATAGAATTTCACGAAAATGTAAGCCCACCCCAACCGAAAGCAAACCTAGAGGTAATGCAGCATTACTTAATATCATCAATAATTTTTCCATGGGAAGGGGAATGGTGATGCTGGTTAAATTAATTAAACCACCGATAAAACAAGCAACTATCAAAGGATTGGTTAAAATCGATTTACCGACTCCGAGAATGGATAAATGAATTTTTGGTACATAAATAGAAAAAATACTAATACATAGGATATTTATTATCGGAATGATAAAAGTAATGACAATAACGGCTAGTAATAGTCCCTGGTCACCAAATATTGCATCCACCAATGCCAGATAAACATAAGTGTTAAAACGGATTCCACCCTGTACGATGGATGTGAATGAATCATTTTTAAAATTAATCCATTGTTTTAATAGAACCAATATAAATAGGGCAAGGAGCGTGCAGCTAATGGTGGTCAAGACCAGATAAATGCTATTAGCTGAAATGGCTGGAGCAAAGGCAAGTTTATACACTAATAGTGCGGGCATTAATACATAATAGGTAAATTTGTCCGCCATTGGCCAGAAGCCTTCACCCGGAAATGCTATCTTCTTAAAATAATAACCGATTAAAATAAGACCGAAAATTGGAATAAGTGCGGATACTATATGGGCCAAAGTTTTATGCCGTTAGAGTAAGGGAAAGCCCCAGTTTTGTGTGTATGCTGAACGCCTATTAAGGTAGATTCAAAATGAAGATTTTAACAGATATCTGCTTTATATTGAGTCGTACGCATTTCATTTAAACGGCTGGCGGTGCGCTTGAACGGCATAACCAATCGTTTACCGCTATATAATTCCTTAGGTTCACCGTCGGCACTTAAAATTAGACAGCGATGTTTATCGTAAAGGATGTCGATAAAATGCATAAAGCGTTTGGCAACATCATTTTTTTCGTCATCCATTTTGTAGATATTGGCAACTAAAACATGCTTGAAGTTGTCGGCCAAATAAAAATAATCGGCGGTAGAGCGAGCGGTATTGCATAACACGTCAAATTCAATCCAAACGATATCGTCGGTTACTGCTTGTACTTGAATGGGCCGCTGGTTTACGGTGATTTCCTGTTCGTGAATAGGAGCATGATCGCTAAGTTCGATAAAATGTTGCAGTATCATGTCCTCGGAATGGGCATTTAAAGGTGAGTGATAACAGCCCTCTTTTTCCAAAACCAAATGACGATAATCGGTGTTGTTGTCCAAATGGAATACTGTAGTATGAGATTTTATCCATTCGATAGCTGGCAGAAAACGCGCTCTTTGCAAACCATTCTTGTACAACTCGTCGGGTGGAATATTGGAGGTAGTGACTAATATTGCACCAGCATCAAATAGTGCTCTGAGCAATCCAGCCAAGATCATTGCATCGGTTATGTCATTAACGTGAAATTCGTCCAAACAAATAATCTTATATTTCTCCGCCATCCGTTTGGCAATAATGGGAATTGGATCGGGAGTTTTTGGCATAACCGCTAATTTGGCATGAATTTCTAGCATAAACTCATGAAAATGGATTCTACGCTTATTGGGGAAGGGGAGTGAATCATAGAAACTATCCACCAGCCAGGTCTTTCCTCGTCCAACACCACCCCAAAAATAGATACCATTGATGGAATCTTTTTTACTGCTATAGAGTTTTTTAAAAAAATTGTGGTTGGTAAATTTAGTAAAAAGACTGGTGGTTTTTTCGAGATTAGTGAGTTGATGGTAGAGATGTTGTGTCAATTGTACTGCGGCAGCTTGGATGGGGTCTTTAGTATAGCCGTGCATTTCTAATGCTTTATGGTACATATCAATTGGGGACATTTGTATAGCTTGCACTATTTCTACCTATCTGAATTTGCTCTTTTTAAATATTAAAAATACAAATAATAAAAATCTTTATTAATGTATTTTGTATATAATGGTATTTTAGTTTAATATTAAAAACAAAATCAATGTAATGTTTCCTTTTTATGACAAAATCATACTAAACATTGGAAAATTCAATTATATTAACTGTTTAATTTATAAGGTTATTTTTTCTTCGTCTCCTACCAAATCCCGATAAGCATGCCAACTGGCATGGCCGATTAAAGGCAAAGTTATTAGCAAGCCAATATAAAAGGTAATAATGCCAATTCCGATATACATCACAATCAAATAAGCCCATAACATTAATGGCCATCGATTCTGGTTTAAGGCTGCAATACTGGTTTGAATAGCGGTCATAAAATCGACTTGCTTATCCATCAGCATGGGGATGGATACGACACTAATGGCAAAAGTAAAGAGTGCAATTGTTGCCCCGCTAATTATGCTGATTAGCAGAAACAAAGTGGCTTTACCGGAGAAAAATACCACGTTCAAAAAGTTATCCCAGCTTGGAGTTGGCTGGTTAAACAATATAATGAATACTATTCCGGCAGTTAACATCCAAAACAGCATAACAAAGGTTAGTATCATAGCCATAATGGTAATATGCACGCCATTTTCAGACCATGCGTGTTTAAGGGACGTTGTATTCGCCGTTTTTTCCTGTTCGAGATCACGACTAATACTATATAAGCCGATTGTCAATATTAGAGCCAAAAGAAACAAGCCTGCAGTTAAGGGTAAGATCATTAAAAACAGGCTGGTATCGGCTAAACCCCAGGTAATCAGGTAAGCAGATAAAACGAATAGAGCACCGTAACCCAAGCTATAAACGGGAGCTGCACAAAGATCGTCCCATCCTTGTTTTAACCATTTCCAGGGATCATTAAGTGTTATGGTTCGAATGGTAAAATCGTGGCTGATTGTAGAATCGGTTGTCGTGTGAGTCATAATATCGTCCTTAAATTTATAAAATAAATGTCCTGGCAAAAACTCGGACGTAGTGATCCAGCAGTAAAAAAGCAAATAATAATTCCAAGTATAAGATGGAAGATGAAAAGGTTTTCATTGCGAGTTGTTCGCCCGGACTTATAAACAAGCGAACTGCATGGATAATAAAACCAATGCCTAACGCCAAAGCTCCGACAAAGTAGACTATCCCGCTCATTTGTATGACAAAAGGAAACAGGGAAACCACTAATAACATTAGGGAATAAAATAAGATCTGCAATTTAGTAAAAGCTACTCCATCTTTGACCCGGTACATTCCTATTTCGGGGCTTCCCAAAGAAATTCCAAAACAGGTTGGGCTTTTCCGGCTATAGTTAAATCTATAAGTAAAACTAAAAATGGAACTAATTACCCAGGACCAATGGTCAAACCAGCTATGATGAAACTCTTGATCGGTAACATAACCTTTATCTTTGCGAAAGGTGAAGACAGCATATAAGATGATTGCGGTAACGATAATCAAAATGACCGTTGTTACACTCATCGTCAACATATGCACATCGTAAATATCACGTGCAATGGGGGTAACAAGTTCGGGAAAATTTAGGCCGTATTCGGCATAGGCAAGCGGCGATAAAAATAGACCGAGGCTTGACAATAACGTTTTAATTGAACGTTTGCTGTTTGGTTGGATCAATTTGTTGCTCACCTGTGCAGATACTGCAAAGAAAAAACACCTTAACGATCCTTGTACAATAAAAAATCCGTATTAATATGAATGGAAATATAAATGATCTTGATCAAAAATAAGTATAGACAAAAAAATATTTAATATACAAAATTAGTCAACTTTGTTATGAATTTTTAATATTGGAATATTTATGGGCTTTACTCATTGTCCCCATATTTGTCCGACAGAAATGCAGATTTTAAAAAGTATCATTCCGATTTTATCGGTTTAGCCGGAACTAAAAAACAGATTGCCCATTTTGCTCGGCTTTTCGGTATGTCGTTTATGCCTAGCCAGGAAGTGGATAAAAATAAGTCATATGAAGTCAATCATAGTGCTTCTTTTTATTTGACCGATCAACGAGCGAATTTATATGCAGTTTTCAGCACCCCGCATGATATGGAAATGATTTATAAGGATATAATCAAAACCATTAAATAAGTCTATGCGTTGTTATTCTGTAACTGCACTGATAATCACCTCTTTGTAACCGTACATATTGCTGGGATCACCTTTGGCATTAAGTGATGGAATGGTGGATATTGATGATTCAACCGGGAGCGGAATTGATTGAAAGAAAAAGCCGTTGAAAAATATTTGCTGTAGTTTTTAACGACTGTTTTTTAGAATCAAAAAAACGTTTTTTATCCGTCAAAAATATCTAAAATAAAGGTACATGCTACTAATCATAATAGAAAATAACATTAGTGGAAATGCCACCAACATAAAGGGTAAAAATCGGATCGGTTGACCGGCACGCTCAGCAAATCCTGCCACAATAAGATTAGCACTGGCTCCCACCAAACTGCCGTTTCCGCCTAAACAAGAACCCAGTGCCAATGACCACCAAAGGGGCATTATCTGTTCAGCTCCTCCGAAACTTTCCTGCATACTCTCAATTAGGGGGATCATCGTGGCCACAAAAGGAATATTGTCCACCAAAGCTGAGGCAATCGCCGATATCCACATAATTGCGATTGCGGTAGCCTGTAAATCATTATTGGTAAAAGCGAGCATCTCGTGGGCAATTTTTTCCAAGATACCGGTTGATTCTAATCCATACACAACAATAAACAGCCCGATAAAGAAAAAGATGGTAACCCATTCCACCTCACAAAAACTTTTATGCACAGTTTTGGATTGTTCTTCGGCATTAAGGGGAAGATTATTTAATATGAGTAGTAGTGCGGCTCCGGACATGGCCACGGTCGCGGGCTGTAAGTGATAATCATGACCGATAATAAAGCCCACCAACACCAATGCGATAACAAATAGGGATTGTTTTAATAAACGTAAATCGGTAATTGCCTCCCGTTCTCGATAATTCATTACCTGCTGACGATGTTCCGCTTCGGAGTTAAGCTTGCGACCCCAAATTAAGTAGATAGGGATTAAGGTTAGGGGAAGAATAACCAAGGTTATGGGAGCTAGGTTAATTAGAAAATCATTAAAACTAAGGCCGACTGCAGAGCCAATCATAATATTAGGCGGATCACCAATCAGGGTGGCACTACCACCGATATTGGAGGCAAATATCTCTGCAAACAAATAAGGATAAGCGCTAATTTTCAGAGCATCGGTTATCAGAAGGGTAACTGGAGCTATTAATAAGACTGTAGTTACATTATCCAATAATGCTGATAAAACAGCGGTAACAATAACCAACATCACCAAAATACCCCAAGGATCGGCATTCACTTTTTTAGCCGACCAAATAGCCAAATATTGAAACACACCGCAGTTTTTAGTTATACCGACAATAACCATCATCCCGGTCAATAAACCGAGGGTATTAAAATCAATGCCTTGTAAGGCTGATTCCTGGGTTAAAACACCACCGAGTATCATTAAACAGGCTGAGGCTAGGGCAATAATGGCCCGATTTAGCCATTCGGTAATTATCAATAGGTAGGTCAAAACAAATAAAGAACCGGCAAAAAGAGTCGGTTCGATTCCAAAGATGACCTCAGTGGAAGCTCCGGTAACCATGGCATTTTCCCCCTTTTGCTACGTTGCTAGTTATGCTGATAATATTTTTTCGCCGACATCCCAATAAGAAACCATGCCTAGTAACTTACAACTTCCCGGCTCTACTACCGGGATACTGGTTTTAGTACGGTAAAGGATTAATAGGGTTTCAACCATTGGGTGATCGGGGGGGACGGTCTCAATTTCCGAACGCATACAAATTGTTATTGGTTCGTTTTCCACTTCTCGCAAACGCTGATGGAGATCGGTTAAGGATTCATGAATAAATGGAACTGACTCCAGGCCTTGTTCCATAATTGCCGCTCTGGGGAGTACCAGACGTAATAAACAATTCACCCCAAAAACACCCATATAACAACCATCCTCATCGACAACCGGGAGGCTGCGATAACGATGCTGCATAATATATTCTGCGGCTGTGCTAATGATATCGGTAGGTTTGAGTACAGTTGGATTTGGGTCCATTAAGGATGCTGCGCTCATAATTCTTTCCCCGCCCTTTTTTGTAGTTATGATTTAGTTCATTCTAACCCTAAAAAGTGACAAGTTGAAGTAAGATAATTGCAATTTATAAGACCGGAAAATTTATCAACTCGTGAACCGAAGTTGGTTCTGTCTGAAACCTTAAAACACCATCTTTCAAACAATATGATTTTTATTAAATTTTTTTAATAAGTGAACGCTTAATTATAAATATTTATTAAAAATCAAACATGTCTCTATTGCATAGTGTAAATTACTGCTAAACTGCAATTAATAACTAATGGGGGTGTGTTATGAGTTGTGCAGATATTAAACCGGTCAGCTATCAAGATTTAAATGATGCAAAAAACAACAAAGAAGCGGATGCGTCAAGCCAAAAGATCAAAGATAAAGAGAACCATTATATAGAAGAATGGCGTAAAGGCTGCGGTAGGAAAGCTGACTCTCCGACAACAGGGTTGGCATTAAGCGGTGGGGGTATTCGCTCGGCAACATTTTCATTGGGGATTTTACAAGCCCTGGCCAGTCATAATTTATTAAAAAAATTTGATTATCTATCCACGGTTTCCGGTGGTGGATATATTGGCTCGGCCTTATGCTGGGCCTTAAGACAAACACCTCCACCCGAACAGGAGAATAGTAAACAGGACGAAGAGAAACAAGAGAATAACAGGACTTGCTTATTGGATAAGGAACACTTTCCCTTTGGTTCCGACGATCCTCTACCTCCCGAATACCACTCAAAAATAAATGCCGAAAATGAATCTAATCCCGGTAAATATAAAAGACAACCAGACTCAGATACTCAGGAACAGAAAAATTATTTAAATTTTTTCCGTACCCACGGACAGTATTTATCTCCCGGAGATGGAAATAATCTATTAACACTCTTTAATGCTTTTTTAAGAGGCTCCATTCTTAATTTATTAGTCTGGATTCCCTTTATAGCATTTATTTTTTATTGGCTGATTGGTAATGGCGAATTACCCGAAATAGAAAGCCCGCTTGAAATTTTAAATGCCGATAAATTTGTAGCCTTTAAATTAATCCTACAAATTGGACTAGTTATTGTTGCTGTTTTGTTTTTGATATTACTGGTATATTCTGCAGTAACCTGGTTGAGTAAAGTCGTTAAACTCATTAAAAACTATCGAGGATTCTGGTTAAGTAAAGTTTTTAAACCTACGGCGACCTACAAGGCTAGGTTGAATGTAGAAAAGACGGCAACAACCTTAGTTTTAATGGCACTTCTTTTGCTATTGATTGGTAGCCTACCTATTGTTGAACATTATCTTAAAGATGAATACGCCTCATTGGGACCTATAGCCGTATTAGGTGGGGCGGCCATATTATATAAACATTTTATGGCTCTTATGCTCAACGCCAAAGTACCGACGGGTATTTTGGTCAATGTGGGGGCATTGTTATTTCTTTACGGAGTATTACTGCTTGCTCTGCAATTGGCTCTATTCGTTGGGCAAAGTGACTACGGGGTTTTATTGTTAGTTATTGCCATTACGGTAGGCTATTTTGTAAATCTCAATTATATTGCAATTCATCGTTTCTATCGGGATCGCTTAATGGAAACTTTTATGCCTGATCCTGAAAGTATTGATGTTAACAATGAAAATCTGAACAAAAGACATTATCCGGCGATGAAAGCCAATAAAGCCTATTTAAAGGACTTTGCCGATTTAAATAATACTAATCAGATAATCGGTCCGTACCCCATTATTAATACCAATGCCGTATTCATAGGTAGGATCTTAAGAAGTTGAAATGAAGCCAATTTGATGATCAAATGGTTGTTACCAAGCAATCACTTTTTCATCCCAAAGGCTTCATATGGACATTAGCATAATCCGAAAAAAACTGAAAC
>Ga0209475_10002521_pt1 | contig 18173 bp, 16 predicted proteins | sample tdDd471_FD_187128 | JGI IMG/M metagenome (GOLD analysis project Ga0209475, IMG submission 187128) | Marine sediment microbial communities from the Atlantic coast under amendment with organic carbon and nitrate - tdDd47.1 (SPAdes)... | ecosystem: Environmental > Aquatic > Marine > Coastal >... | reverse complement strand
GAAACCCCGCCGTTCTCGAGGCTCGGAATCTCCGCAGCCAGGACCGGCATCAGGAAGCCATCGTCATCCCAAGCCGCGAGCGGCTCGTAGAAGATGCGGGAACCGTCCTGGTCCTTGGTGCCGACAGCGAAGTGCGGGTTCAGCAGGGTCGGGCCCTGCCACCACAGAACCTTGAGCACGCCGCCGCCACCAGCCTTGGTGGGTTTGTACGCGGATTTGACCTGGGCCATCGCGACGCCGTTGTAGGCCAGCATCTGGGCCGCCAGCGGTGCGGTGAGGCCGAGCGCAACCATCCGGCGTACGAACGCACGACGTGACAGGTTACCCTCCTTCACGTCCGCGATCAGACCTCGCAATTCTCGTTCGTTCATCGGGATCCCTCCTCCCCAGAACCGCCAAACAATTCGAGGTCCATGACCATGACGCGACACGCCGGTCATCCCCGAACGGAGCGAATGTTACGGCTATAACGTCAGGGGAAACAACACCGTCATTTTGAATTCAATTGAGGCTATTGGTTTACAGCCTCTAGTTTATAACCGTCCAAATCACGCACGAATGCCGCGTAGTATGTCGAACTATAGTGCAATCGCACACCGGGTTTGCCTTCGTCGGTGGCACCCGCGGCCATCGCGGCCGCGTGGAACGCGTCGACCGCCTCACGGCTGGGGGCGTCGAACGCCAGATGGAACCCCGGCCCGGGGGCGATTACCTCCCCCGGCTTAGCGAACAGCGCCAATTTGTCGCCCCCTCCGGGCGGTCCGAAGCCGGCTCCGCGGGGCGAGGTCCAGACCCTGACATAGCCGAGCGGCGCCAGAACCGCGTCGTAGAACGCCGCGGCACGCTCCAGGTCTTCGACGCCGAATGACAGATGACCGAGCATCGCTCGCTCCCGTAGATGTGTAGAGGCGGTGATCGTGGCGGATTCGCGGGCACCGGTCGATCCGGGATCCGATCCGCTGCCGGACGAACCGGTGGCCGGCCTCAGTCCTTGCGCGAGCGGCGGCGCGGCCCCTCGGACAGCGCCCGCAATACGCCGTGCAGGGTCTGGACTTCCTGGTCGGACATGCCGGCCCGGGTGAACAGCGTCCGCAGGTTGCGCTTCATGGTCGGCCCGATGTGCTCGGGGTAGAAGAACCCGGCCTCCTCCAGCAGCGCCTCCAGCCGCCCCAGGAAGAACTCGCGGGTCGCCACGGTCGCCGGCGGCGAGGTCTCGTCCATCAGCGCCGACGGCGGCGTGGCGTCGCCGGCCTGGAACCACTCGTAGCCGATCAGCAGCACCGCCTGGGCCAGGTTGAGCGACGAGAACGCCGGGTTCAGCGGCACCGACAGCACCGCATCGGCCAGCGTCACGTCCTCGTTCACCAGCCCGGCCCGCTCCGGGCCGAACAGCACCCCGCCGCCCTGCCCGGCCGCGATCCGGTTCCGCAGCTCGCCGGCCGCGGCCCGCGGCGTCAGCGCCGGCTTCACCATGTCGCGGGTGCGCGCCGTGGTGGCCAGCACGTAGGACAGGTCGGCGCAGGCCTCGGCCGTGGTCTCGAACACCCGGGCCCGCTCCAGTACCACCGTCGCGCCCGAGGCCATCGCCTCAGCCTTCGGGTTCGGCCAGCCGTCGCGCGGCCGCACCAGCCGCATGTCGGTCAGACCGCAGTTCAGCATGGCGCGCGCGCAGGCGCCGATGTTCTCGCCGAGCTGCGGCTCGACCAGCACGATCGCCGGGCCGGCGGCCGCGGCGGAATCGGCGCGGGAGCTGTCGGTGCCCGCCACCCTGTCACGCCCTCGCTACGGCTATTCCGGGGGCCGGGACGCCGTCCTTGAGCAGCCGCCAGATCAGCGCGTCGGCCAGGGCCTCGATCGAGGCGTCGATGATGTTCGGGCTGATACCGACCGTACGCCACGTGGTGCCGTCGCTGTCGGCGCTCTCGATCATCACCCGGGTGACCGCGTCGGTGCCGTCGCCGTCGCGCGACGGCGGCAGGATGCGCACCTTGTAGTCGACCAGCCGCATGCCCTCGATCGACGGGTAGTGCGGAACCAGCGCCTTGCGGATCGCGGTGTCGAGCGCGTTGACCGGGCCGTTGCCGACCGCCACCTCGTGGCAGGCCTGGTCGTCGACCGTCAGGGTCGCGGTCGCCTCGGACTCCACGACCAGCACGCCGCGGGCGTTGAACCGGCGCTCGTCCATGACCCGCCAGCGCTCGATGCTGAAGTACTCGGGCACCCCGTGGATCAGCCGGCGCGCCAGCAGCTCGAAGCTGGCCTCGGCGCTGTCGAAGGCATAGCCCTGGAACTCCTTCTCCTTCACCTCCTCGACCAGCCGCTGCACCTTCGGGTGCTTCGAATCGATCTCCACGCCGATCTCGGCGAAGCGGGCGAGGATATTGGAGCGACCGGCCTGATCCGACACCAGGATGTGGCGCTGGTTGCCGACCGACGACGGCTCGACATGCTCGTAGGTGGTCGGGTCCTTCTGCACCGCCGAGACGTGCAGCCCGCCCTTGTGGGCGAAGGCGGCGGCGCCGACATAGGCACGGTGCGGGTCGGATGGCCGGTTCAGCCGCTCGTCCAGCATCCGCGAGACCGTCGTCAGCTGGGTCAGCCGCTCCGGCGTGACGCCGCAGTCGATCCCCATCTTCAACACCAGGCTCGGGATGATCACCATCAGGTCGGCGTTGCCGCAGCGCTCGCCGAGCCCGTTGATGGTGCCCTGGACCTGCCGGGCGCCGGCCCGGATCGCCGCCAGCGAGTTGGCGACCGCATTGCCGGTGTCGTTGTGGCAGTGGATGCCGAGATGGCTGCCCGGCACCGCCTTGGCGACCTCGCCGACGATTTCCTCGATCTCGTGCGGCAGGGTGCCGCCGTTGGTGTCGCACAGCACGATCCAGCGCGCCCCGGACTCGTAGGCCGCCTTGGCGCAGCTCACCGCGTAGTCGGGGTTGGCCTTGTAGCCGTCGAAGAAGTGCTCGCAGTCGAACATCGCCTCGCGGCCGACCGCGATCGAGCGCTTCATGGAATCCCGGATCATCGCGACGTTCTCGTCGCGCTCGATCTCCAGCGCCACGTCGACGTGGAAGTCCCAGGTCTTGCCGACCAGGCAGACCGCCGGGACCCGGGCGTCCAGGATGGCGGCGAGGCCGGGGTCGTTCTCGGCGCTGCGGCCGGGCCGGCGGGTCATGCCGAACGCCACCAGCCGCGCCTGCTCCAGCTTCGGCGGCTCGGCGAAGAACCGGTCGTCGGTCGGGTTGGCGCCCGGCCAGCCGCCTTCGACATAGGCGACCCCGAGAGCGTCGAGGGCGCGGGCAATCGCGATCTTGTCCGCCACCGTGAAGTCGACGCCGCGGGTCTGCTGCCCGTCGCGCAGGGTGGTGTCGAACAGATAGACGCGGTCGTCGCCGGCCATGGCGTGCCCTCCGGTACCGGAATTTGGCGGTGCCGGTCTCTACCAGCGAGGGCGCGGTGCCGCAAGGAATCAGCGGTGCAAAGCCGGCTTGCGCCGGTGCGGTGCCGGTCCGGCCTCCCAAGTCCTGTCGCCCTGAGGTGCGACCCCGGCGCGACGCCGGGGGAGCCACGAAGGGCCCGCAGCAGCTGCGGCCGGCCCTTCGTGGCTGCGCGATGCGCAGCGCCTCAGGGCGACAGGGGCTTGGTTACCCCGCCCGCTTCCAGGTCGTGCCCTGCGGGCCGTCCTCGAGCTCGATGCCCCGGGCCTTGAGGTCGTCGCGGATGCGGTCGGCCTCGGCGAAGTCCCGGGCCTTGCGGGCGTCGGCCCGGGCCTGGATCAGCCGATCGATCGCGGCCGGGTCGGGGCCGTCGCCGGCACCGCCCTGGAACCACGCCTCCGGGTCGCCCTGCAGCAGGCCGAGCACCGCCCCGCCGGCCAGCAGCGCAGTCTTCGCCGCGATCCGCTCGGCCCCGTCGGCGGCCTTGTTCAGCCGGCCGGCCGCCTCGTGCAGCCGGGCGATCGCCAGCGGCACGTTCAGGTCGTCGAGCAGCGCCGCCATCACGTCGTCCGGCACCGCGGCGTCGACCTCGGCCGGCACGTCGGCGGCGTTGCGCAGCGCCTGGTACAGCCGGTCGAGCTGGGCCTTGGCCTCGCGCAGGCCGGCCTTCGAGAAGTCCAGCGGTGCCCGGTAGTGGGCCGACAGCAGCAGCAGGCGGATCGCCTGGCCCGGCCACTCCTGGAGCACGTCGTGCACGGTGTAGAAGTTGCCGAGCGACTTCGACATCTTCTCGCCCTCGACCGTCACGAAGCCGTTGTGCATCCAGTAGTTGGCCATGACGTGGCTGCCGAAGGCGCAGCGCGACTGGGCGATCTCGTTCTCGTGGTGCGGGAAGATCAGGTCGAGCCCGCCGCCGTGGATGTCGAAGGTCTCGCCCAGGTGCTTCCACGACATCGCCGAGCACTCGATGTGCCAGCCCGGCCGGCCGCGGCCCCACGGGCTGTCCCAGCCCGGCAGCTCCGGATCCGACGGCTTCCACAGCACGAAGTCGGCCGGGTCCCTCTTATAGGGTGCCACCTCGACCCGGGCGCCGGCGATCATCTCGTCGCGGTCGCGTCGCGACAGCCCGCCGTACTCCGGCATCGACGGCACGCTGAACAGCACGTGGCCGTCGGCGGCGTAGGCGTGGCCCTTGGCGATCAGCCGCTCGATCAGCGCGATCATCTCGGCGATGTGGTGGGTCGCCCGCGGCTCGACGTCCGGCGGCAGCGCGCCGAGCGCCGCCATGTCCTCGTGGAACTGGGCGGCCGTGCGGGCCGTCAGCTCGGCGATGGTCTCGCCGTTCTCCTTGGCGCGGGCGTTGATCTTGTCCTCGACGTCGGTGATGTTCCGGACATAGGTCACCCGCGGGTACAGCCGCCGCAGCAGCCGCGCCAGCACGTCGAACACCACCACCGGGCGGGCGTTGCCGACATGGGCGAAGTCGTAGACCGTCGGGCCGCACACATACATGCGCACGTGGCTCGGGTCGATCGGGCGGAAGACTTCCTTCTCCCGCGTGAGCGTGTTGGTGATCTTGAGATCCATGGTCTCGGCTCCAGGCATCTGTTCCCCCGGCATGCGTATCCAGGGGCGGGTCGCGTGTTTTCGGACGGGCGCGCGCAGGCGCGGACCGTCAGCGACAGATGTCGGCCGTCGGGTACAGCGCGATGCCGAGCGAGGCGATCGGGCGGCGCGCGAACATGGATCCGGTTCTCCCGTGGCGTGAACGAGCGTCTGGTTAGCAGATCGGCGGGTCGCGGTCCACTGCGAGGCCCGTCGCTTCGTGGGTCCCGGCTCTTCGCGACTTCGACGCTTCGGCCGGAATGACGAGAACTGAAGGTGAGTGACGATCACCCGCCCCGTTCGTCATTCCGGGCAACCCTCGACTTGATCGAGGGTCGACCCGGAACCCACTCACCGCCACAACGCAGGCCGCTACTCCGCCGCCGACTTCAGGGTCGGGCGGTAGACGCCGACGAAGGCGTTGGTGATCGGGTAGCGCCGCTCCTTGCCGAACGCCTTGGCCGTCACCTTGACGCCCGGCGGCGCCTGCCGGCGCTTGTACTCGGCGCGGTCCAGCAGCTTCCAGACCCGCAGCACGGTGTCGACGTCGAAGCCCTTGGCGACGATGTCGGCGACCGGCGCCTCGTGCTCGATCAGCTCCTTGAGGATGGCGTCGAGCACCGGATAGGGCGGCAGGCTGTCCTCGTCCTTCTGGTCGGGCCGCAGCTCGGCCGACGGCGGCTTGGTGATGATGCGCTCCGGCATCACCGGCCCGTCGGGGCCCATGGCGCCGGCCGGCCGGTGGGCGTTGCGCCAGCGGCACAGCTCGAACACCGACATCTTGTAGACGTCCTTGAGCACCGAGTAGCCGCCGCACATGTCGCCGTACAGGGTGGCGTAGCCGACCGACATCTCCGACTTGTTGCCGGTCGACAGCACCATGTGGCCGAACTTGTTGGACAGCGCCATCAGGGTGATGCCGCGCGAGCGCGCCTGGATGTTCTCCTCGGTGATGTCCGGCGACGTGCCGGCAAAGGCGTCCGACAGCATGGCGTCGTAGGCCGCCATCGCCGGGCCGATGTTGATGGTCCGGTAGTCGACGCCGAGCATCTCGGACGCCGCCGCCGCGTCCTCCAGGCTGTGCTCGGAGGTGTAGGGCGACGGCATCATCACGCAGCGCACCTTGTCGGCGCCGAGCGCGTCGACCGCTACGGCGGCGCTGAGCGCGGAGTCGATACCGCCGGACATGCCCAGGATGACGCCCGGGAAGCCGTTCTTGCCGACATAGTCGCGCAGGCCGGTCACCAGTGCGCAGTACAGCGACTCCGTCCCTTCCGGCTGCTTCACCCGCTCGCCGACCGCGCACGACCAGCCGTCGGCGCCGCGGGTCCAGCGAGTGCTGACCACCGCCTCCTCCCAGGCCGGCATCTGCAGGGCCAGCTCGCGGTCGGCGTTCAGCACGAAGGAAGCGCCGTCGAACACCAGCTCGTCCTGGCCGCCGATCTGGTTGAGGTAGACCAGCGGCAGCCCGCTCTCGACCACCCGGGCGACGCCGAGCTGCACCCGCACGTCCGACTTGCCGAGCTCGAACGGCGAGCCGTTCGGCACCAGCAGGATCTCGCCGCCGGTCTCGGCGACGCACTCCACGACCTCGGGGGTCCAGATGTCCTCGCAGATCGGCACGCCGATGCGCACGCCGCGCACGTCGATCGGGCCCGGCGGCGGGCCGGCGGCGAACACCCGCTTCTCGTCGAACACCCCGTAGTTCGGCAGGTCGACCTTGTAGCGCGCCGTGACCACCCGGCCGCCGTCCAGCAGCAGCATGGCGTTGTACAGCTTGCCGCCGTCGAGCCAGGGCGCCCCCAGCAGCACGGCCGGCCCGCCGTCGCCGGTCTCGCGCGCCAGCTCCTCGATCGCGGTCCGGCACTCGGCCACGAACATCGGCTTCAGCACCAGGTCCTCGGGCGGATAGCCGCAGACGTACAGCTCCGGCGTCAGGATCACGTCGGCGCCGTCGCCGGCGGCCTGGGCGCGCACCCGGCGCAGCTTGTCGAGATTGCCGGCGATGTCGCCGACCCGCGGGTTCAGCTGCGCAAGGGTAATGGTGAGGGTGTCGGTCATGACGGATCACTTAACGCCGGGGGAAGCGCGGGGCAACGGCATAGGCGGTGGCTGGGTCCCGGCTCTTCGCGGCTTCGCCGCTGCGGCCGGGATGAGGAAAGCAGGGAAACGCGCCCCTCCGCCCTCATCCCGGGCAAGCGAAGCGCGACCCGGGACCCACAACCCTTCCCTACCCCTGCTTCGCCTTGATGCCTTCCCAGACCGCGCGGAAGTCGTAGGTCGGGTAGAACTCGGTGTCGAAGGCGCCCCAGGCCGACTGCTCGATCGCCAGGTTGACCTCGCGCAGCCGGTGGCCCGGCACCTTCAGGGTGACGACCTGGCCGATGCCCATCATCACGTACCAGGACACCACCTCGATGCCCTCGGGCGGGAACTTCTTCCAGAACCCGGCGGCGTCCAGCTTGGCGTTGATCTCCGCCAGGTTCTTGTCCTTCTGATGCTTCAGCATCACGGTCAGCAGAATCTCGCCCTCGCCCGCGCTCATGGCGGCCCTCCATCGCTCGTGGTGAAACGCGACGGGAGCTTAGCGGGCGGCCGGACCGGCTGTCACGCCGGGGCTGTCACGCCCAGATCTTCAGGCCGCCAGCGGCGACTCCGCCCGGGCCCAGGCGCGGCGGGCACGTTCCTGGTCGCCGCGCAACACGTGGGCGCGCGCCACCAGCCGCCAGTTCTGCGGGCTCGACGGCTTGAGCTGGCAGCGCTCGTTGGCCAGCGCCAGCCCCAGGTTGCCGTCGCCGGCCCGCAGCGCCGCCTCCAGCAGGGTCCAGGCGATGATGTCGCGCTGGGCGTGGCTGCCGCCGAGCCGGTGGGTCATGTAGCGGACCGGCAGCAGCCGGTCGACGCAGGCCCGGTAGTCGCCGGCGGCGAACGCCTGCAGTGCCTTGCAGAACGGCAGGCCGATCTCGCGGCTCATGGCGGCGTTGGCGTCGCCGGCATGCTCCAGGTAGCGCTCGTTGGCGGTCAGCAGGCGGCACTGCGCGTCGGTCCGGTTGTCGCCGACGAAAGCCATCATCGCGTGCACGTCGTTGAACGCGTACAGCGTGTCGGCGGCGCTCGGCTCCCACTTGTCGGCGAGGTCGGCCCAGCGCCGGCCGACGTCGACGCCGACCAGGTTGAGGCGCCACAGCAGGGCCGCGGAGTCGAGCTCCTCGTACTTCTCGCCGGCGACACCGCTGCCGCGCAGGTGGTTGTCGTAGATCGACAGCACCTCGTCGGTCCGGCCGAGGTCGAGGTGGAACAGCGACAGGTGCCACCACAGGTGATTGCGGAAGTGGCTCTCGGCCCAGACGTCGCGACGCTGGTTCATGAAGTGCACGCCGCCGAGCTGACGGCCCTGCATCTCCATGACGTGAGCGACGGCGTGGATCGCGTAGGGGTGGTCCGGCCGCAGCGCCAGCGCCTGGCGACCGGCCTCCTCGGCCCTGCTGTAGGCGTTGTTCTCCTCCAGGCCGAAGGAATAGAAGCCGAGCACGAACTCGTAGCCCGGGATCGACTCGTCCCAGAGCGGGAATGCCCGCGCCACGCAGTCGCGCTGGCCGACGACGTCGCCCAGCAGCACGTCGGTCAGGTGGATCAGCGCCATCGCCAGCAGGTCGTGCGGATGGTCGACCAGCCCGGCCTCCCAGCGCTGCACGGCGCCGTGGAAGTCGCCCTCGATCCAGGCGCGGACCGCCCGGATATGGGCGCGTTCGCGGTCGTTGGCCCGGTCCCACAGCGCCTCGGCCTTCGCCAGGCTGTCGACCATGGTCCGGTAGATCCGGGTCTCCATCGCCTGGGTCAGCAGCCCGGCCCGGAACACGTGACCCATGACGAAGTCGGGGTGCTCGGCCAGCACCGCGTCGATCCGGGCGATCGGGTCGCCCCGGAACGCGAGCGCGTCGTCCAGGGCCTCGTCCAGCGCCTGGGCGCAGGCCGGGGTGGCGTTCGACAGCTTCAGGCCGCGGCGGTCGGTAACGGTCATGGCTTCCTCGGAACCGCTGTCTGCCGATCTCGGCAGCAATACCGGCGAAGGTACGCCTCCTCGCCGCTCGCTTCCAGTCACGGTGATGCGCGGGCGGCGTGATCGAGCGCCGCCCGCGCCGGCACCGGATGACTACGCGAGCTGCGCCACGCCGTTGCCGAACGACCAGTTCTCCTTGGGAACCTCGACCAGGTTGATCAGCACGTCCTCGGGCCGGATGCCCGGCGAGTCGGCGAGGCGCTCGACGATCCGTCGATAGAGCGCCTTCTTGGTCTCGACGGTCCGGGTGTTGTTGGCGGTGATCTGGATCATCACCAGGTCGTCGGAGCGCGCGATGTCCATGAAGTGCCGGCCGAACGCGAACTGCGCCTCGTCGTGCTCGGTCAGCATCACGAACAGGTCGCCGACCGGGACATCGAAGGTGTCGCGCATCGCCTGGTAGACCTGGTTCATCAGGGTCTGGCGGTAGCTGTCCGGATGGCCGCGCCGCAGCGCAATTCGGGTCATCGGCATGGGGTTCTCCCTGTCTGGCCGGAAACGACGGTATGGCGAGAACGTGATGACTCTTTCATCATGACGGAAACGAATTTAAGTTCTTTCTATGATACGAATCCATCATGACTAGACTGCCGACCCTCGACATCGACCTGCTGCGCGCCTTCGTCGCCGTCACCGACGCCACCAGCTTCACCGCCGCCGGCGACGCCATGGGCGCCACCCAGTCGGCGATGAGCGTGCGGATCCGCAAGCTGGAGGATCGCCTCGGCCGGCGGCTGATGGACCGGACGCCGCGCTCGGTCGCGCTGACCCCGTTCGGCGAGCGGTTCCTGGACAGCGCCCGGCGGATCCTGCGGACCCACGACGAGTCGGTGCTGAACGCGCTGGCTCGCGACGACCGGCGGCCCTTCTCCTTGGCGGTCAGCGACCACGCGGCGGGCGCCGGGCTGCCGGCGGTGCTGGCCGACCTGCACCGACGCCGCCCCGAGATCCAGTTCCTGGTCACCGTCGGCACCTCCGCCGAGCTGTTCCGGGGGTTCGAGCGCGGCGACGTCGACGCCGTGGTCGGCCGGCGCGAGGAACGGCGCGGCGCCAGCCGGGCGCTGTACCCGGACCGGCTGGTCTGGACCGCAGCCCCCGGCTTCGCGTGGCGGGCCCCGGACCCGGTGCCGCTGGTGTCGCTGGCCCCGCCCTGCGGAATCCGCGCGATCGCCGCGGCCGCCCTCACCGCCGCCGGCCAGGGCTGGCGGGAGGTGTTCACCGGCACCGGCGTCGCCGCCGTGCAGGCCGCGGTCGCCGCCGGTCTGGGAATCGCCTGCCTGGGCGAAGGCAACGTGCAGGCCGGTTGTGTCGCACTGCCGGACGACTGCGGCCTGCCGCCGCTGCCCTCTCTCGAATTCGTGCTGTATCACCGGACCACGACCGGCGACCTCGAGGTCGCCGCCGACATCGCCGCCGCGTTCCGGGCCGGGCGGACGGCATCGGTACCGCCGGCCGGTTGACATCCGCGGCGACAGAACGAACGTACAACCGTCCGCTCTTTCCATCCGACCCGGAGATACCTTCGATGAGCCTGCAGATCGGCGACAAGGCCCCCGCCTTCACCATGCCCACCGACGGCGGCGGCGAGGTGTCGCTGGCGGCACTGAAGGGCCGTCCGGTGGTGCTGTACTTCTACCCGCGCGACGACACCCCGGGCTGCACCACCGAGGCCTGCGGCTTCCGCGACGCCATGCCGGACTTCTCGTCGGTCGACGCCGCCATCGTCGGGGTCAGCCGCGACACCGTCGCCAAGCACGACAAGTTCAAGGCCAAGTACGAGCTGCCGTTCACCCTCGGCGCCGACGAGTCCGGCGCGGTGACCGAGGCCTACGGGGTGTGGGTCGAGAAGTCGATGTACGGCCGGAAGTCCATGGGCATCGAGCGCTCGACCTTCCTGATCGACGGCGCCGGTGTGATCCGCGGCGTCTGGCGCAAGGTCAAGGTGAAGGGCCACGTCGACGAGGTGCTGGCGGCCGCCAAGGCGCTGTAGGCCGCAACTGTGGCCCGGGCACCGAAGACGCCGCCGATCCCGGCCGATGCCCGGGCGGTGCTCGACCGGCTCGAGACCCGCGGGCCGGTCCGGTCCAAGCCGATGTTCGGAGGCCACGGCGTGTGGTGCGACGGCCGGTTCGTCGCCATCGTGTTCCGGGGCGTCCTGTACCTGAAGGTCAACGGCAGGACCCGGCCGCTGTTCGAGGCGGCCGGGTGCTCGCCGTTCCAGATGAGCGCCGACCGGCCGTCGCGGCTGGCGTTCTACACCCTGCCCGCCGCAGTGACCGCGATGTCGGACGAACTCGACGACTGGCTCGACCGAGCGATCGCCGCGGCCTCGAAGTGACCGGAAGCGGCCGGTTCGATGTCCATGACCAGCGGCAGGTGATCGGAGGCCAGCCCGGCCTCCCGCGCCGCCCGGCTGTCGACCACCCGGCCGCGCGTGCGTGCCCAGATCCGGTCCAGCGGGAACACCGGACGGGCGGCCGGATAGGTCCGGTGGCGGGTGCCCGGTCCCAGCAGCGCCGCCAGCCGGCGCTCGGCGAAGCCGCGCCGGCGCCACTCGTTGATGTCGCCCAGCAGCACGGTGTCGCGCTCCGGCCGGGCCTCGACCAGGCCGCACAGCTCGCCGATCTGGAACCGCCGCTCGCCGCCGGCCAGGCCGAGATGGGTGGCGATCACCCGGATCGGCGCGCCCGGCGTGTCGACCAGTGCGTCGATCGCCCGCCGCGGCTCGCGCCCGGCGACCGAGATGTCCACCTTGCGTCCCCAGCGGAGCGGGTAGCGGCTGAGCAGGACCTGTCCGTAGATCCCGGCGATCCGGCGGTTGACGTTGGCCGCGACCGTGTCGGCCGCGCCCATCGCCTCCCGCAGCACGGCAAAGCCGTCGACCCCGCGATCGATGCCGATGACTTCCTGGACGGCCGCGATGTCCGGCTTCAGCTCGGCGAGGACACCGGCGACGCGGTCAGGATCGAAGCGGCCGTCCTGGCCGACGAAGCCGTGGATGTTCCAGGTCACGATCCGGATCGGCATCATCCGGACCCGCCGCCGAACGCGCCGAGGCGCCGGTTGATCAACCGCTGCAGCAGGACCGAGACCAGCATCCACGCCGCCAGCAGGCCGACGAGGATCCCGACGTCCCGGAGCCTGCCCTCGGTCAGCACGGCGGCGAACTGCACGCCCATCAGGTTGAACGCGACGATCCCGGGCGCCAGCCCGAGAGCCGAGCCCAGGGCGAAGTCCAGGATCCGGATGCGGACCGCCCCGGCCGCCAGGTTGATCAGGGTGAACGGCGCCACCGGCAGCATCCGCAGGCTCGCCATCCCGATCACGCCGTTGTCGGCGAACGTCCGGATCAGCCGGGCCAGCCGGCCGTCCTTCACCCGCAGCGGAGCCGGTGCGCGCTCGCCCAGGAACCGGCCGAGCGCATAGCCGGTCAGCGCCCCGGCAAGCGAGCCGAGGCCGGAGTACAGCACCCCCTCCCAAGGCCCGAACACCACCGCCGTCACCCCAATCAGCACAGTGATCGGGAACATGGTCAGTCCGCCCGCGACGTAGATCCCGAGGACCGCCAGCGGTGCCCAGCCCGACGCTGCGACCGCCCGCATCGGCGCCACCAGGTGCTCGACCTCGGCCCACTCGCTGAGCGGCGAGTACCGCCAGGCCAGGACCAGGGCGAATGCGGCCAGCACGATCGCGGCGACCGGCCAGCGCTTCAGCCACCGGCGCGCCGAGCGCGGCGGCCGCAGTTCCTCGAGCGAGATCAGCTCCGGGATCGGCCGGTCCGGATCGGCCAGAACCGCCACCGGCTCCGGCACCGACTCGCCCAGGGCCGGATCGTCCTCCACCGGCCGCAGCCGGCGGCGCCCCTGGCCGGACAGCCGGTCGATCGCCGCCAGGACCGACCCGGCGCCGTCGAGCGCGTCGGCGACCTCGCCGACGGTGCGGCCGGTGTGCTCGGCGATCAGGGCGTGGCGGATCCGTCGGATCGAGCGGCGGCTGTCGTCGTCGCGCCCCAGCACGACGACGTCGCACTCGGTATCCAGCCCCATCGAGCGGTTGTTCAGGTTGGACGAGCCGACCCGCAGGCTGCGGTCGTCGACCACCACGATCTTGGCGTGCACCATGACGCCGACCGGCCCGGCACCGCCGTCGACCACCGGTGTCACCAGACGCACCCGATCGCCGAGCCCGGCGGCGCGGAACCGGGCCACCAGGCGAGCTCGGCCGGCCTGCATCGCGGCCTTTTCCAGCCAGCCGTCGTGGTCCCCCGGCACCACCGCGAGCACCTCCAGATCCGGCCGCTCCTTCATGCGCTCGATCAGCGCGTCGCCGAGCGCGTCGGCGGTCAGGTACTGGTTCTCGATGTAGACGAAGCGCTCGGCCTCGGCGAGCGCAGCCCGCAGCGTGGCTTCGCCCTCCCGGACCTCGTCGATTCCGCCATAGCGCGGCCGGGTCCGGGCGATTGCGATGTCGACCGCGCGAAGATCCGGATCGAGGTCCGGCGGCCACGGGTCGTTTTCGGCACGGATCGGCTCGAGCGGGACATTGCCGGCGGCCGCCCAACGCTCGCGGGCAAGCTCGGCCAGGGCCGCGGCGGCGTCACCGTCGACCACCAACTGGGCGTCGTGGAACGGCGCATAGGGCTGTCCCTTCGGGTCGACCCGTCGAGCATCGTCCGGATCGTGCCCGGGGGTGTCCCAGCGCCGGATCGTCAGGTCCAGCCCACCGCAGAACGCCACCGCGTCGTCCACGACCACCAGCTTCTGGTGATGCGACGCCGCGACCGGCAGGCTGCCGTCCAGGCAGAGCGAGATCTGCGGCGGCGAGGTCCAGTCGAGCTGCACCCGCGGCAACGGCTCGCGCTCCAGCGCGTACAGCATCGCGTAGTCCCAGAGCAGCAACCGGACATCGAGTCCCGGCCGACGCTCGGTCAGCGCCGCCAGCAGCGGCCCGAGTTCCAACGGCAGGTCGTCGCTGGTATCGGACGGATCGGCAGCCAGCGGGGTCCGGCTGTCGATGTCCCAGCCGACGATCAGGATCCGGTGGCGGGCGCGTTTCAGCGCCTCGCGCAGGGCGCCGTAGTAGCTGGCGCCGTCCACCAGCAGCGCCGCGCGCCGGGCTCGGGCAACGCGCCAAGCGGCCCGCGCCAGGCCGGAGCCCGGAGCGGATATCGGAGAGTCGGAATCAGGCATGTCTCGGGTCGGTTCTCGCGGTTCGGTGAAGCGGACGACGACAGCGCGCCCCGCCGGATATCCCCGGCGGCGGCTGTTGAGCCAACGACCGAACTGCGTGAACGTTCCCAGCCGGGCCTAGGATGCCGGATCTGGGGCGGCCTAAGCGCTCTCGAGCAGGATGCGGGCCAGTTCGGCCGGCTCGTCGACCATGATGTCGTGGCCGCACTCTACCACATGGGCCCGGAACCGCGAATCCGCCCGGGCGTCGGCCAGGGCCTTGTCGAAGGTCGGATTCGGATAGGCGCCGGCCCGGACGTACACCCGGTCGGCGATCCGGTCGACGGCGCCCGACAGGTGCAGCCTCTCGCTGAAGCAGCCGATCGGCAGGTCGGTGCACTTGCCGTCGACCCAGGCCCGGTCGGCCGGATTGACCATGAAGGTCTCCGCCGGGGTCGGCGGAATCCGCCAGCCATTGCCGAACTGGCGCGCCTTGTCCCTGACCAGCGCGTTCGCCTCGGGCGCCCGCAGGTCGAACGCCGCCTGGCCGTGCTGCGGGGTGAAGGCGTCGACGAACACCAGCGTCTTGATGCGGTCTGCGACCAGGTCGGCGGCCCCGGTGATCACCATGCCGCCATAGGAGTGGCCGACCAGCACCACGTCGGTCAGCTCCTCCCAGGAAATCAGGTTGGCGACGTCCTTGATGTGGGTCTGCAGGCTGACGGTCGGCGCCAGCAGGTGCGAGCGGTCGGACAGCCCGGTCAGGGTCGGGGTGAACACGGTGTGGCCGGCGGCGCGCAGCCGCTCGGCAACCCGCACCCAGCACCACCCCCCGTGCCAGGCGCCGTGAACCAGAACATACGTCGTCATGTACCGAGCCTCCCCAGACCTCTGGACCAGTGTTCGAGCGTTCGCATGCCGGCCGGGTGCGGTGCGGTGGCCGGGCCGCGGTCGTGCACCGCGCCGAGGCCGATCCGGCGGGCCGCCAGCCGCTTGCCGTAGCACAGCAGGTGGTCGACCGTGCTCATCAGGAAGTGCAGCAGCGGCAGGACCTCGCGGAACGCCGCGTCGGCGGCGTCTTCCTCGCCGGCCCGGTGCAGGTCGTAGATCCGGCTCTGCACGTCGCAGGTCTCGACCCCCGGGATCATCCCGGCGCAGCCGTTGCGCAGGCTGTCGAGCAGCTCGATGCCGTTGCGGCCGTTGAACAGCGCCAGCGCGCCGCCGGCCTCCTCGGCGAGGCGGGCGATGGTCATCACCGGCCCCTCGGCCTTCAGCACCGTCACGTTCGGATGCCGGCGGTTCAGCTCGATCAGGCCGGCGTTCGACAGGCCGATGCCGATGTACTCCGGCGCGTTCTGGATGCCGACCGGGATCGGCGCCGCGTCGGCGACCGTGCCGAAGAACTCGATCAGCGCCGCCTCGCTGGCCGACTTCACCGGCGGCGGCTGCAGCACCGCCCAGGCGGCCCCGGCATCCGCCGCCCGCCTGACCGTCTCGATCTGGCCGCCGGTGGTGTTGTCGGACACGGTGACGCTGACCGGCACCCGTCCGGCCGCCGCCTGCAGCGTCCAGTCGGCGAGCGCGTGCCGCTCCTCGACCGTCAGCTTGTTGCACTCGCTGGCCAGCCCGCCGACCGCCAGGCCGTGCACGCCGGCGGCGATGCACGCCTCGACCTGGGCCGCGTGGGCGCCGCGGTCGAGCCCGCCGTCGGCCCCGAACAGCGCGTAGAGCATCGGGTAGATGCCGTGGAAGTCCGGCCGTGCCATCGTCCTCTCCCATGGCGCCGGTCATTGCTGGCCGCCGACGCTCCGGGCGATGGTGCACCGGGCTCCGCGCTCCTGGCAACGATCGCCCCCGCCCGATCACGCTTGCCCGCCGCACTACTCCCGTCGCCGGTTGCCGCTTGCCGGGCTTCGGGCACGGATCATAATTCGCTGGTCGTGACCGGCGGACGGTCACCCTGCAGACGGATCAACCCGGTGAGCGAGAACGCATTGGCGGCCGGAACCGTGCCGGCCGAGCCGGCTCAGGCGGCGACGGACGACGCCGCCGCGGCCGACGAGACCACGACCTTCGCGATCATCCTGTCATTGAGCTTCTGCCACCTGCTGAACGACATGATGCAGTCGATGGTCCCGGCCATCTATCCGATCCTCAAGGAACGCTACCTGCTCGACTTCGCGCAGATCGGGATGATCACCCTAGCGTTCCAGGTGACGGCCTCGCTGCTGCAGCCGATGGTCGGCCTGGTCACCGACCGCCGACCGATGCCCTACTCGCTGGCGGCGGGGATGGGCTTCACGCTGGTCGGCCTCGTCCTGATGTCGGTCGCGTCCAGCTATCCGGTCATCCTGATGGCGGCGGCGCTGATCGGCATCGGCTCCTCGGTGTTCCACCCGGAAGCGTCGCGGGTCGCACGGATGGCGTCGGGCGGCCGTCACGGCTTCGCGCAGTCGCTGTTCCAGGTCGGCGGCAATACCGGCTCGGCGGTCGGACCGCTGCTCGCCGCCTTCGTGGTGGTGCCGCGCGGGCAGTCCAGCATCGTCTGGTTCTCGGCGGCCGCGCTGGTGGCGATGATCGTGCTGACGGCGGTCGGATCCTGGTACCGGCGCAACCGCCACCTGGCGAAGCCGAAGCCCCGCAAGAGCGCCGGCGAGGCGGTGGTGCTGTCGCGCGGCCGCGTGCTGTTCGCGGTCGCGATCCTGGTGGCGCTGCTGTTCTCGAAGAACGTCTACAGCGCCAGCCTCAGCTCCTATTACACCTTCTACCTGATCCATAAGTTCGGCCTGACGGTGCAGGCCGCCCAGGTCGCGCTATTCGCATTCCTGGGCGCCCTCGTCCTCGGCACCCTGGCCGGTGGCTGGATCGGCGACCGGATCGGCCGTATCCCGGTGATATGGTTCTCGATCCTGGGGGTGCTGCCCTTCACCCTGGCGCTGCCGCATGTCGGGCTCCACGCCACCCTCGCCCTGTCGATCGTGATCGGACTGATCATGGCGTCGGCGTTCTCGGCGATCCTGGTCTACGCCCAGGACCTGATGCCCGGGAAGGTCGGGATGGTGGCCGGGCTGTTCTTCGGCTTCTCGTTCGGGCTCGGCGGGCTGGGCGCTGCCGCGCTCGGCGAGATCGCCGACATGACCAGCATCGAGACCGTGTACCAGATCGTGGCGTTCCTGCCGCTGATGGGCTTGCTGACGGCGCTGCTGCCGAAAATCGGCGGGCCGCGCCGCCGCGTCGGCCGGTAGACCCGGTCAGTAGGGCCGGTCGCCCAGCACGGTGCAGCGCCGCATCACCCGGCGCTCCGCGGCCGGGTCGTATTCGGTCGCCCGGTGCAGCAGGCAACGGTTGTCCCAGACCGCGCACTGGCGCGGGCTCCAGCGGTGCCGGTAGACCAGTTCGTCCGGCGTAGCCAGCGCGTTCAGCTCCTCGATCAGCGCCCGGCCCTCGTCGTAGTCCATGCCCTCGATCGACTCCGCATGGTCGCCCAGGAACAGGCACTTGCGGCCGGTCTCCGGGTGGGTCCGGACGATCGGGTGGGCGACCGGCGGCACCTCGGCCTTCTGCTTCTCGGTCATCGGCTCGTGGCCGTGCCGGCGGGTGCGCGAGAAGTCGAGGTTGTGGATCGCCTTCAGGCCCTCGATCCGGGCCTTCCATTCCGGGCTCAGCGCCTCGTAGGCACCGACCATGTCGGCGAAATGGGTCTCGCCGCCCTCGTCCGGCACGATCTCGGAGTACATCATGGTGGCGTGGCCCGTCGTCGGCCGCCACGAGCCGTCGGTGTGCCAGTACAGCGTGCCCTTGTCGGGATGCCGGCCGTTCGGGTTGCCGTCGGCATCCAGGTTGGTCAGGCGGTAGATCTCCGGGTGATCGGGATAGCCGTGGTACTGGTTCATGACGTGGACC
>Ga0209475_10002520_pt1 | contig 18173 bp, 18 predicted proteins | sample tdDd471_FD_187128 | JGI IMG/M metagenome (GOLD analysis project Ga0209475, IMG submission 187128) | Marine sediment microbial communities from the Atlantic coast under amendment with organic carbon and nitrate - tdDd47.1 (SPAdes)... | ecosystem: Environmental > Aquatic > Marine > Coastal >... | reverse complement strand
CTGCCTCATTACACTATTACAGTTGTATTTTTCCCATGGCTCTTCTTTATCTGACCGGATTTTCTCAGGGCATATATATCCAATAGAATATATCAGGTTCGGGGCGGCTGCAAGATACCTGATTTTCCAGGGAGAATGGCTACGCCTGATTACTCCCGTATTTCTTCATGGCGGATTATTACACTTAACAATGAATATATTAGGATTAATCAATATCGGGAGAGTTCTTCTCCGTTTTTTTGATAAACATGTTTTTTTCTTTATTTTTATAACCGGTGCCATAATCGGTAATGTGGTTTCTTTGTTTTTCTCATCAGCACTTCTGTCCGTAGGGGCATCGGGTGGTGTTTTCAGTATATTGGGAGCATTGTTATTGTATCTTATATGGCATAGAAGAGAGATTAATAAATTAGTTTTTCAGAAAATTGTGGTTAATTTTGCTGTGATTCTGGCCATACAGGTTATTTTCGGACTTCAGAATAGCAATATAGATAATTTTGCACATCTTGGAGGATTTGCCGGTGGTATTGTTTTAACAGCGCTCTCTCTTTGGATCAGAAATACGGTCTTTTATAAATATTATCTGAACTTTGTTAAAATAATATTATTTATGCTGATCATCAGTTTAATGGTTTTCTGGCCTGGAATGATTTCTGAAAATCATTTCGTTAAATCAGAATTAACTAATACAGTATCCGAGTCCGGATTACTATATTCCATTCCGGACTACTGGATAAAAGATTCAGACAGATATTTAGATCCAATATCAAATGGGCAGATAATTATATATGGTTATGAAGGCTCCCATGAATTAAATGAACAGATAACAGCAATAAAAAACCTATACACTAAAGATGATAAATACAAATCAGGGAAAGAAAGGGATCTGGATCATGGATGGAAATCTTTTGAATTCAACTCAAGAGATTCCGAGAATTCATTTGATCTCTATTACTTTGTCAGGAAAGAAAATAATCAGTTTACAGAAGTGTATTTATTTTTATACTCCGGTTTTTATGATGATTATCTGGCCTTTTTTGAATCTGTTTTATATTCAATGAAATAAATCAGTTTTCGGAATGGGTTTTGTCGCAATCGGTTCAGTCATAATTATGTTTTCATAGAAGATCGGAACCTATGTTATACTTCATTCCATGACTCATATTATTCTACTTCTGTATTTGATTTCCGGAATAAGCGGTATCAGCTCAATCATTTTTCTCATTATGAAATATGGGCATACGGATCCTTTTATGAAAGGATACATAAAGGTTCATCTCTCTTATACATCACTTATGCTGGTTGCTTTATTCGTTCTATATCTAAGAGTTAATGTCATTAAGTCCCCAATGCTCATGACTGTTTTTATTTCCACTATTCTTTTGGGTATGGGCTTTCTTTCATGGTCTTTATCCAGATTCAGTTTCATTATTAATTCAAAGGGCATAACTCATAAAATTAGAATATTCTGGTCGGTATTCCCGGTCTTTTTTATATTGTTGGCCATCAGTCAATTTCTGTTGTGGAAAACAAAGTTCACCTTGACTCCCGTAATTGTCGGAGTATCAACATTTGTATTCATCTCTGTCTGGTTTTCCAGAAGAAATTCAAAAGCTGAAGAAATAAAACACAAAGCAGATAGTCATCTCTGGTTATTTTTTCTTCTCTTTACACTAGTAATTATATCTATTGAGTTATTCCTGAAATTCACCTGGGGATTTATGGGAGATTACTCACTGAACATTCCGGTAATATTCCTATGCTGGAATTTTCTAAGTTTGAAACAGTTTAAAAAAGAATCCATATTGATTGATAAGGTAATAAATATTTCAGATGAAATGGCATGCAAATGGCAGTTAACCGGTAGGGAAGTGGAAATCTCCAATGCCATTATGCGAGGTGACAGCAATAAAGAGATTGCCTCTAATCTCAATATATCATTCAGCACCGTTAAAAATCATATTTACAATATTTACAGAAAAACCGGGGCTAAAAGCCGTGTTGATCTGGTTAATATATTTAAATAGGAATAATTACCCACGCGATATCATAGCAAAACAGGAATAATTTCCCATAGATAAGTTTAACTCCTACATGTATTTTTGGAGTAGGAGTACAAAATGAAAAAATCAATAATGCTATTTATTAAGTCTCTGCTAATTGTCGCCATATTTATGGTTTCCACAATGCTTACAGGTGCATTGATAACACCTCTGTTCGGGATTGACCTATCTCATTTGAAAATGCCTGCACAGGATAAAGCAATGATGGGTTTATTCACAACTGCAGTGATCCAATCGCTTATACTCATTCTGATAGCCAGCAGAGCTAAATTGAAAGGAAAAGGTTTGGCTTTCCTCTTAACTGCTGTCTTTTTTATTATCAATCATGTTTTAAATGTTATTGAAAGCCTGGTTTTTATGAGAAATGTATATCCTGTTGCTTTTCAAATGGTAAACCTTTTTAACGGTCTTATTGTGGCAGTCATATTAGGGTTTTCTGTAAGTTTTTTGTTCGGATCAAAGAATGATGTTGTAGATGAAATTGATTTTATCTGGTCAAAAAAGTTAATACTTCCCTGGATCCGATGGATAATCTTATGGTTTGTCATCTACTTCTGTGCGGGTTTACTCATCCCCATGAATGTTGAAGGTGTTTCTGAATTTTATTTCAGTGAACAGGGCGCAATGGATATGTCTCTAGTCCCGATCGGATATTTAATGCAGATTCCCAGGGGATCTCTATGGATCTTGCTGGCCATCTATCTAATGAAATATCTCAAAGGTGATTGGATGGAAAAGAGCCTGATCACGGGACTGACATTCAGCTGTTTAATGTCCAGTGATTTGCTGTCGCCCAATTTCCTTATGCCTGATTTAGTACGTCTGGCACATCTCCCCGAGATCTTATACGCAAATTTATTCTGGGGAGTCATTATCAGCTGGAAGGTGAAAAAGCATTTTAAATAAAGGATGTGACTTTTTATGAAAGCTTGGTATAATACATGTATACGATAATAATAGGATATATATATGAAACTACTGAAAATTGCTGCTATTCTACTCCTTACCGCTTTCCTGTTCTCCTGTGAGAATACAACAACAGGCGTTGTTGTAACCAACACTTCAGGTTCGGATACCGTTACAAAAGTATTTATTACAAAATCCACCAGTACTACCTGGGGAGATGATTTATTGGGAAATGCTACCATTCCTGCCGGAGAATCAGAAATATTTTACAAAAGAGCAAATACCTATGATATTAGAATTGAAGATGGTTCATTTTACTATCAAATATTTCAGTTCACAGTCACCAAGGATCAATTTGTAGCTGTGACTTATGATGGAACACAAATGACAGTTTTCCTCTCTCCATCTCTGAACAGCAGTTCGCAGAGCTTTCAGGCTACGGCAATAGAAAAAACCGAAGCCAGTTCACTGAAAAAGTAAATGTATAAGCAGTTCCCTCTGGAACTGCTTATTTTTTTAGATCACTATATCCATATTTGACTTATCTCTGATTTAGGCTTTAAATACCATTATATGAAAAGCAGTATATTACTTTTTAACAAGTCTTTAAGAAATTGGGTTGTCTTTATTATGATAATCCTGTGCAATATTGCGATTATTTCTCTGTTTATTCTCAATAATTCCCATTTTATTTATCCCCAGAGCTGGCTTTATCAATTCCTTGCTCTACTCATTGTGAATTTTATCTCTTCACTAATAATTTTTATAATTCCCCTTAAGGGTGCGTATATTGTATTCCTTTTTATATTTCAGCTCGGTTGCAAGTACGTTATGACAAAGCCTTTTGCCATGAATATATGGTTTGAGTTTTTTCTTATACTGATAATGCTGCTCGAGGGCATAATGCTTTTATCCACTCCGGAACTTATATTTCTTTCAGTTACGCTTCTTCTCACGACTATATCCACTGATCACAATGATATCTTCTGGGGACTTGAAGTTAATCCGCGAACATGGGATCTGAAAATCTCACTTGTTATTCTTACTCTGATTATTTCGGGACTCTGTATCATTATCAAACTTGCATATAAGTTACTATTGAAAGACAAAGAAATCATCAACAATCAGAAGTCTATAATCCAGAAATTAGCCTCGGCCAACTCCGAATTGCAGCAATATGCCAATATAGCTGAAGAGAAGAGTATGATTAATGAAAGGCTGAAAATAACAAGAGAAATTCACGATACTGTTGGTTATACAATGACAAATCTGCTTATGATGCTCGAAGCCAGTACTGATCTGGTAAAGACCAATCCCACTAAACTGGAAAAACTACTTCATCAGATTCTGGATATAGTAAAATCCGGTCATGAGGAAATGAGACAGTCTTTGCGGAGTCTGAGAAACACCAAAATTAAAGAGCGCAACAGCATTGAATCCATTAAGGAGCTTATAGACATTTTTAAGGAATCAACAGGAGTCAATGTCAAAGTTGTATATGGTAATCTTCCCTGGGTGCTGAATAGAGAAATTGATCATATAATCTACCGCTTCCTTCAGGAGGGGATGACCAATGCGTTGACTCATGGTGATGCCAAGAATATTGATATACAGTTCTGGGAGAATAATAGTATAATCCATATCAATCTTGAAGATGACGGGAAGGGGAGCCAAGAAATTGAGCAGGGAATCGGCCTGAAAGGGATGTCCGAACGACTGGCAGAAGTGTCGGGGGAACTCAAATTCGGCAATTCTTTCCTCGGTTTCACTATCAGTGCAAAGATCCCATGGGAAAAAAATGAATAAGACAGATATTTTAATAGTTGATGATCAGTTGCTTTTTGCTGAAAGTTTGAAAACAGTTCTGGAAACCAGAGGTGAAGGGTTGAATGTTGTGAGCATTGCAGCCAATGGAAAAGAAGCTGTTCATATGGCGGGCATCTACAATCCCGAGATTATCCTGATGGATATTCGCATGCCGGAGATGAATGGTGTGGAAGCGGTGAAGATCATCAAGGAAAAATACCCTGAAATAATTACGATTATGCTCACCACTTTTGACGATGATACTTATATTCATAACGCTTTGACATATGGAGCCGCCGGTTACCTGCTGAAGAACACTCCGCCGGAAAAGCTTATTTCCTCAATTTACGCTGCGAAAAACGGTCTCGTTTTGATTTCCCCGGCCATCATTAAACATCTTACTCACGACTCAATAAAAAGCGATATTCCGAAAGAGAAACCCGATTGGCTCAATGAACTGAGCAGGCGGGAAAAACAGGTCTTGAAATTGCTGTCCAGCGGATTGAACAATAAGGAAATAGCCAATGAATTGTTTATCGCCGAGCAGACGGTTAAGAATCACGTCAGCCTGATTTACTCGAAGATCGGAACTCATGATCGAATGAAGATCATAAGAATGACTGAAGGATTAATTTAGCAGTACTCTTCAAAACAGTACCCATACCAGTACTTTGGTACCTTGTCTCCTTTTAAAATCCGATATTACAATGATTTATAGCTAAAAAGAGCTAAAGAAAAAAGGAGAAATATATGAGAAAAATCGCTCTACTCTTATCGGTATTATTCCTGGCATTATTGTTTACTGGTTGCCAGAAAAAAACTGAAGATAAATCAACTGAAGCAACGGTTGAAAAAGTAAAACTTGTTTTTACAAGCTGGAGAACTGAAGATATTGAAAGGATGAATAGAATTAACGAATCGTTCACAAAAAAATATCCCAATATCGAAATTGATTTTCAGCCTGTAAAAGATACAGAATACGACTCTCAGTTGAAAACGTCTATGGCAGCTGGTGTAGGTGCTGATATTATTTTTCTGCGGTCTTATGATTCCGGTTATCAGATCTATAAGACAGATTCGCTTCAGGAATTAAATTCACTTTTGCCTGAATTAAAAGATTTTCCCTCTGCAGCTATAGCGGCATGGTCTTCTCCTGAAGGCGTCACTTATGGTGTACCGTCAGTTGGTGTTGTTCATGGTGTTTATTATAGAAAAAGCATATTTGAAAAGTACGGATTGGAAGTTCCTGTAACCTGGGATGAGTTTATGGCAGTTAGTGAAACACTGAAAGCCGGTGGTGAAACTGTTTTTGCTCAGGGTACAAAAGACAATTGGATGTTATATGAAGTAATGTTTGCCGGATTGGGTGCCAACTTCTACGGTGGTGAAGAAGCCAGACAGGCACTTATGAATAAAGAAGCTCGATTCACAGATGACAATTTTGTATTGGCTCTTGAAAAGATGAAAGAATTACAGCAATTTTTCCCGGAGAGATTCGAAGGAATCGATTATGTTACAATGCAGCAGATTTTCGGTACGGGAAATGCGGCAATGTTTATGGGTGGAAGCTGGGAGATTGGAATCTTTGAAGATCTCGGCGGCCTTGATGATGTCGGATATTTCGCACCTCCTCTGGCAAAAGCGGGAGACACTCTCCAGTATTGTTTCCATGTTGATGCCGGTATAGCGATGAATAAAAATACAAAATATCCTGAAGAAGCTAAACTTTACATGGAATGGATCGCCAATTCTGAATATGCACAGTTATTAATGAACGAGCTCCCCGGATTCTTCGGATACACTCCTGGTAACTACACTCTTTCAAACCAGCTGGCCAAAGAAATGCAGAGTTATGTTGCAGATTCAGTACCAACGGTAAGAACTGTCTGGGAAAAACTGTCAGCACAATCTCCAAGTGGAAATGAACTTGTAGGTGAAGCTATTCAGAGAATGTATTCAAATGAATTCACACCTGAAGAAGCAGCTGAATATGTCAATGACGGATTGTCCTGGTACTACTAAGTTTGATTAAATTAAAAACTCTCTGGAACTCATCGTTCCGGGGAGTTTTTTTTAAACAGTACTTATTCCATACTTCAGTACCTTGGAGAAGTACGAGTACTGCTAATAAGATAAGGTAGAAAAAGGGGAATCCATATGTTACAGGCTAATAAAAAGCACATTAAGTTTTTATTTATATTTATATTTCCGGCATTTATAATTTACACAGTATTCATGCTGCTGCCCATACTCAATTCAATGAGATACAGCCTCTATACCGGCGACGGACTTATTCTGAACGAGTTTGTCGGGTTTGATAATTATATCAAATTATTTACCGAAGAAAGATACTACAGCAAATTCTGGAATGCCTTCGGGAATAATATAAACTTCTTCGTTATGGTAACCCTGATTCAGAACGTTTTTGGTTTCTTTATGGCAGTCCTCATAACCAGATCTTTCAGAGGATCGAGCTTTATTCGAAAGCTCAGTTTTCTCCCGACTACACTATCGGTGTTAGTCGTCGGATTTATTTTCAAACTGATATTGAATCCCTATTACGGCGTATTTGACAAGATGCTGGCAGCACTGGGGTTGGAAGAGTTCATTATCGCATGGCTCGGTGATCCCAAGACTGCATTAGCTGTCGTATCCATTGCCGTAAGCTGGCAGTTTTTCGGTGAATCTGTGTTATTTTATTCATCGGGTATTGATGGAATAAGTGATTCCATACTGGAAGCTGCAAGGATCGACGGTGCCAATATCTGGCATGAAATCAGGCACATCATTCTCCCGTCAGTACTTCCCATTGTCGGTATTGTGACAATTCTCATATTTATTGGAGACTTTACCCAATTCGATATTATCTATGCCATGACCGGAACCAGGGGTGATCCGGGATACAGCACAGACGTATTCGGATCATTATTTTACAGAACGGCTTTTGCCTCATACGAAAGAGGTGGATGGGGAACCGGAATGGGTGCGACAGTCGGTACAATGGTGTTTATTATCGTTTCCATAGGGGTTGGTGGATTTCTAATATTCTTTAATAAAAAAAAGGAGGAGTTGCTTAAATGATCAAGTTAAAATCAAAGATTTCAAGATTCGCTTTATACGCTGCGATGATTACTTATGCCTTAAGTATAATACTACCTCTTTTCATTATGATATCAACATCGTTTAAGACTAATTCAGAAATATTTAACAATCCCTTCGGTTTACCTGAGAGTTTGAATTTCGATGCTTATACGACTCTATTTGTTATTTCAAAATACGGACAGTACTTTATGAACAGTATCGGTGTTACGATCATATCACTGACAGTAGCTGTTTCAATATCTGCATTGGCATCTTATGCCTTATCCAAATATCAATTTAAATACAATAAAGCCCTTTATATCTTTTTTGTTGTCGGGCTGATCGTTCCCATAAAACTCGGGACGATAGACATAATGAAAACAATGATCAACCTCAGTCTTTTCGATAATCTCGGCTCTCTGATCATAGTTTATATAGCAATGGCAATTCCCTTGAGCGTATTCATTTTATACGATTATATAAAAATGATACCCGAAGAATTGAGCAGTGCAGCCAGAATTGACGGATGCAGTGAACCGGGTATATTCGCTAGAGTCATAGTTCCTCTGGTAAAACCAGGGCTTGCCGCTGCGGGAATCATCAGTTTTATTCCCAACTGGAATGAATTCTGGTTTCCCCTCGTTTTAATAAAATCAAGAGAGAATTTTACGATCCCACTGGCGACAGGCCAATTGTTCGGACAGTTCGATACGAAACTCAACCTCGTTTTCGCGGTTTTGTCTCTCGCATCGATACCCGTGATTATTATCTACTTATTGCTGTCCAGTTATTTTGTCAAAGGTTTATCGGCAGGAGCCCTGAAAGGATAAACCCTATATGTCTATTTAAAATCCCAGGCAGCCTTTATCATAGCCAGATAGTGGCTGTCGGGGATGTATTCGGGAACAGAATTGCCTGTTCCCAATGCATAACCACCTTTCTCCGATGATCTTTCAAGCATAGTCATTGCTCTCTTATATACGTCTTCTTCCGAATGGGATATGACGAAATCAACATCGAGGCCACCTAATACAGCTATTCTGCCATTGTATTCCTCATAAGCCTCTTCCACAGGTTTGATACTATCTTCATATGAGTGTTTAGCATCATAACCGAGATCTTCGATTATTGTTTCCATAATATTGGGATAGAGATTTCCGCAGGAGTGAAGAATAGCGGGAAGCCCGGCTTCATGGATGATCTTCGTAATTTTCCTATGCCAGGGATACAGATACGTTTTCATATGATCCGGCGACAGAAGGGGTTGTGTATTGAATCCCCAGTCATCATTGGAAATGATAGCTCCCACAAATGGATATTCTCTGATTGTTTTGTAATATTCGCAGATGATGCTACCGACTCTGTCGAAAACGGCTTTTACCAGTTCAGGATCATCAAACAGTTTTAAACAAAGAGTTTCATAACCCATTAGCTCGATAACATTTTCCTCAACACCGCCGGGACCGTCGGGAATGAGTTTCATGCCGTCGGGAATATAACCTGGAAGCTTGTCGAGATAGGATAGATCAACATTCTGCAGGGATGGCCAGGGAAAGTTTTCGAAAGTTTCCCAGCTGTCTATGGATCCTGTATTCAGAGATACCGACTTGGTTTTATGCCTGTCGAGTACCTCAAAAGTAAAATCCGGCGGCGATGGAAGGAAAGCGTGATCGTAACCGGCATTTTTATAAGCGATGATATTTTTCACATAGGTAGAGATCGACCTGTCATCAGGCACTTTCTCATCTCCACAAAGAAGATCGTATAGGCGATCATTCATAAAATATTCCCATAAAACAGGTCTGTCTGGTTTTCCTTTTTGAAGTACAGTTTTTAATTGGCTGAAGTCCGGTTCTCTTGAACCATCTGGTATCCACATAATTTTCTCCTCTACTTCTATTTTAAAGGCAATAGCATATTGCAACAGGGGAAGAGAGAATAAAAGGTGTCCATTTCGATACAATTCGACTACAATTAACTATGGATGATGATACACTTCCCATGCCGGGATATGAAGCGGTTACCGATGTTTTGGAGTGGTTGAGTCCCTATGTGCGGCAATGCGGTAATGCTCCCAGGGGACTATGGAAAATTGAAAACAGGAAACTGCTCGATTATCTACTTGTCTATATCAGAAAGGGGGAAGGCTGGTTTACTATCGGCAGCAACAGTTACGAAGCCCTGCCCGGCGATCTGTTCTGGATTCCTCCGAATACGCTGCACTCTATGGAGAGCCACAGTCCCGTCATGATCTGTCCTTATATTCATTTTGATCTGATTTATCGATATCCCCATAGCCACTGGGAGTTTTCAGTGCCCTCGGGCACGAGAGATTTATCACTTTACGGAAATCTCAAGCATCCCGACATTCCCGAGTCCTCCTTCTCTCCCTTGTCAGGGCGATACCGTATATACAACCATAAGCCGGTTGGATTGTTAATTGACCGGATTTGCAGAGAAGCTGCCATCGCACATAAAGCCCATACAATAAGTATTTCCGGTCTTTTGATGCAGATCTTCGGAGAACTGTTTAAAGGAATTGAAGAACCATCAGTTTCCAATCGGGACAGGTATGCTCCTGTCATGGAATCTGCAGCTGCCTATATTCAGCAAAACATTCAAAATAACCTTTCTGTGGAAGAACTCGCTGAAAACAGTAGTCTTTCCATAGCTTATTTCAGAAGATTATTTAATATGCATTTCGGAATTTCTCCGGCACGATACATTCGTCAAATGCGAATAGCCCGTTCCAGGGATTTAATGACCTATACTGATTATAATCTCGGTGAAATCAGCATTCGCTGCGGATATTCCGATGTCCACAGTCTGTCAAAAGCCTTTCGTCAGGTCGTTGGACTCAGTCCGAGAGAATATAGAAAATTCGGCAAAAACCTCATTGATACTGACGGCAGGGAAAAAAGTTACCCCGGTTAAATCATCTGCAATGTTAAGAAGGTTGTCTCTTTTACAGAGACAACCGATATTATCTATCCTTTTACCGAACCGGCAGTTAATCCTTTGATAAACTGTTTTGACATCAGCAGGTAAAGAACCATAACCGGAATTGCGGAGAGTGTCAAAACGGCTAATATCTTTGACCAGTCTGTCTGGTACTGGCCAAATAATCTGGTTACACCCAGTATAAGGGTTTTATGTTCTTCTTTATTGATGAATAGGAGTGGAAACCACAAATCATTCCAGAATGGCACAAGGTTGAATATGGCCACAGTTCCCAGAGCCGGCCTCAATAATGGCAGAATAATTGTGACATATATACGTGATCGTCTTGCTCCATCTATCACCGCAGCTTCAGTCAGTTCTTCAGGTATCTCCCTGATAAATTCTGTTAGAATAAAAGTTGCTATTGGCATTCCCATCGCTATGTATACGGGGAATAAGCTGTAATAAGTATTGAGCAAGTGTAGGCTGTTTATTATTTGAATCAGGTTTATACTTCCGATTCTTATGGGAATCATCATTCCCGCAATAAAGAACAGATATATCCAACGGGATAATTTGCTTTTCCAGTTTGCCAGAGAATAAGCGGCCAGTGATCCGATAATCAGAATTATGATAATAGATCCGATTGTCACTACAAGACTGTTCCTGAAATATACAAAAAAATCACTGTCTCTGAAAACAGATAGATAACTTTCTATATTCAGCTTCCGGGGGATCCCGAAAGGATCTTTGTATATATCGAGTTTGAATTTGAATGAATTTATAATCATTGTCCATATGGGGAATAGTACAATCAGAGTCCAGAAACTCAGTACTATATATGACACTGTAGGAGTATTACCCCTTTTTTTTCTTATATTAATCATTATTCATTTCCCTTTCTGGAGTCAGTCAAACGCATAATGAAAGCAACGCCGATTGCCAGAACCATAAATGTTATTGTCGCTATCGCTGCACCGATTCCCGGATCGGGTATACCCACAGGATGTTGTCCTGCAATACCCACTCTGTAGAATAAGGTCCCGAGTATGTCTGTTGAGAATTGAGGTGCACCATTGACATTGGCCATGGAGAATACGACATCAAAAGCGTTGAAGTTATTCACGAGAGTCAGAATGGCTATAATCCCGATTACCGGCTTTAACAAGGGCAGTTTTATATATCGGAATATCTGCCAGCTCGAAGCCCCGGCGATGTTAGAGGCTTCATACAACTCTTCGGGAATATTATTCAGACCTGCCAGAAACATCATTGTCGGCATTCCAACCCATTGCCATGATGAGACAAGACTGATAACAATCAAAGCCATTTTGGGATCTCCAAGCCAGGCCACATTGTGATTTTCTACTCCGATGTTTTTTAAAATGAGATTTATTGCACCCCATTGCGGATTCAGAATCAATTTCCACAAATATCCTGTTACAAGAATAGACAAGGTCGCAGGCAGAAAAATAATAGTTCTGTAGAAATCACTGCCTTTCAGGAATTTATTTGAAAGGAGGTTGGCAAAAAGAATACCCAAAACATTCTGTACCAGCATATGTACACCAAAAAATATCCATGTATGGGAAAAGGCTTTCCAGTATCTCTCCGATAGGCCGGCATTTGTAAATATTTTTATATAGTTATCAAAGCCTACAAATACACTGGTCTGAAATTCTTTATCGCTGAAGAAACTGAGCCTGATTGAATTGAATAAAGGAAAGGCCATAAATGCCGTAAAAAAGAACAGTGCGGGAACCAGATAGAGAAACCAGATAAATCCCCGGTTCTTTGTAAAAATATTGATATTGCTTTTCATATTATTAAGCATTACGTCCTCGTTTAAAGAGATTCCGGCCAGTGGTAAGTTACCGGCCGGAATGATTATTATTTTATCTTAAAATATTCTTCTACTGCGCAGGTGGATACCAGGTACTTAATCCATCTTTCAGTAAGTCTGCAGCTTGTGCGGGAGTCATAGTTCCATTGATAACACCGATTGAACCATTCATCATTAATGTATATCCGCTTGGCTCTCCACCAAGAAGCTTAGGCCATGGCCATCGTACATCAGTTCCTCTTCCCTTATTCATGGCCAGGAAGCTGTTCGCATGTACATCTTCTATAGTCACAGCATTATCGGACATTGGAAAGAAACCTGTAGGCAGTTGTGCCGCAAGAGCCTCAGCACCTTTTTTGCTGCCGAACCATTGAAGAAGAAGTTTTACTTCTTCAGGGTGGTCTGTTGCGGCATTCATTGCCATTCCAGCATCAGCATGGAAAGTAATATATTCTTTACTGCTTCCTGCCGGAGCCGGTGGAGGAAGGATATCCCACTGGAAATCAACATCTTTGAATGTTCCTATTGTCCAGGAACCATCGAAATACATTGCAGCCTGACCTGTTGCAAAAAGAGCGTTACTATCATTGTAGCTAAGTCCTTCAAACCCTTTTGGAAGATATGGTGTCAGAGATGCCATTGCTTCGAACAGGGCGACAACTTCCGGACCGTTGAACTCTTTTTCACCTTTGTCATAAGCTAATCGACCTTCGTATCCTCCGATGAAGTTGGGAGCAATACTCATGAATACAACTTCAGCTATATCCCATTCATCACCGAGAGCATTTGCCAGAGGAATATAACCTGCATCTTTAATTGTCTGGCAGATGTTGAGAAAATCATCCCAGTTTTCAGGAGCGGAAAGGTTCAATTCTGCAAAAATATCTTTATTATAGTATATTCCATGAGAAACAGCTGCGAAAGGGATTGCGAATGAAGTTCCATCTGCAGTAGCCCAGGGAGCTCTTGTCCCTTCATTATAGTTATCTTTAATACCTTCCAAATCGCTTACATCTGCAAAAAAACCGTCATTAAAAAGTTCTTCTCCAGTAGCAAATGATCTGGCATACATTACGTCTGGTCCAGTGCCGCTTGCCAGTTGCAATCTAAGTGTCGCATTGTAATCCGGTGGATTCGTCGGCTGAAAATCCACCTCAATATTAGGGTAGTCTTTTGAAAATTCCTGTAATACAGCTTTCATCTGCTGAACATCATCAGTTCTCCAGGATCCCATAGTCAATTTGACAACATCACCATCTGCCGAACCGGAATCCTGTGTTCCGTTAGCAAAAGAAAAGCTGATTGCCATTAGAAAAACAATTAATAAGCTAAGTACTTTTTTCATTGATATCTCCTTTTTTGATACTTGGTGGTAGTATAGAGCCGCTTTTTCATGGCAGATAGTTACATTTGTACTTAGATGAGTACTATATGAGTCACATTCTCAATTATAAAAAAATGTCTCCATCTCACCGGCTTTTCTGATGGCTTCTGCACGGTTTCCGACATCGAGCTTGGAGTAGATTAAGCTGATGTAATTTCTTATTGTCTGCGATCCCACGTGAATTTCAGAAGCTATCTCTTTATTGGTTTTACCACTTATCATTGATTTCAATATTCTTTTTTCACGACTGTTCAGCAGATTGTACCAGTAGGGAATTTCTCTTTTCAAATCCCGCGAAGCATTTCTGCTGCTGGAATATACATTATCAATCAGGTTTCCCGCGATATCGGGAGAAATTAAAATGGCACCTGTGCTCACAGCTCTTATAGACGATATCAGCATTTCCGGAGGAATATTTTTCAACATGTATCCTTCTGCTCCATTGTGCAAAGCCTCTTTGACATATTCATCATCTTCAAAAGTAGTCAGCATGATAATGTGGATTTCGGGATATTTCTCTTTGATCAGTTTTGTAGCGGCCACTCCATCCATCACCGGCATGCGGACATCCATTAGAATGATATCCGGTTTTAGATCGTCAACTTTTTCAATTGCTTCGCTGCCATTTCCAGCCACTCCGACTACTTTCATATCCGATGTAAGATTTTCTATTACTATTTTGAGACTTTCTAGAAAAAGCAGCTGATCGTCGACTAGTAATATGGTCATTCATTTTCCTCCGTAGATCCCGAATAGGGAATTTGAACTTTGATCGTGAAACCACTACTTATGGATTTAGTTTCGATCCGGCCATGTAATTTCTCAATTCTCTCTCTCATCCCTTTCAGTCCTATTCCCTCATTGATCTTGTCAGATCCTCTTCCATTATCCCAAATACTGACATAGAGTTTATCCTTTCCGATAAAAAGCGTGATTGTGATCATTGTCGCTTTTCCATGTCGAAAAGCATTTGTCAATCCTTCTTGAATCAACCTGTATATGGCAGAGTCTATCTGCTCACCTAATGTCATAGGAGTATTCCCAAAGTCGATAGAGACTGATACTCCAGTTATCTGCTCGAAAGTTTTAGTCAGTTTATAGATCAGTTTAGATCCGATTTCACTTCCAGGTGAAAAATCCCTTAATTTTCTAAGAGCATGACGGGCATCGTCCATTCCCTCCCGTGTTTGCTTCTGCGCCTGTAAAAGCAAGGATTCCATTTGATGAGATAAGTTCTGTTTCATACTTAAGGCTGCCTGAATAATCATTAACTGGTTCGTTAATGTGTAGCCAATGATATCATGCATCTCACGGGAGACTCTTTTTCTTTCATTTTCTATAGAGTTGTACTCAATCGATGCAGCATAACTCTGAAAATCGAGATTTATTTTTGTAAGCTCTTTTACAGCATAATCAAGTCTCAATAGATCCTGTGATTTCTGTTCTGAAGATAGTGATATTTTTTTAATGGAGTATGAGATAAACAATATAAGAAAAGTAATAAAAAGCATGAACAAAAGACTGTGTTTATCGGCTTTCTCCAATTCACTTCCCCAAATATTTACCGGTTTCTGATTGAGAAAAGTGATCAGAATAAATAGGATGGAAATCGGTGCACCATAATATTGAGGCAGATAAAAAACAGTTTCCATAATGATGGATATGAGCAGTATAATCTCAATTCCGAGATATTCTCCCAACGGGTATCCTATAAGTAATAGGGATAGAAATTTCAAAGACAGTAGAAACAATATGTACTTTTTTATAAAAGGTAGAAGCAGAGAAAGAGAAATTGAGAAAATAAGCAGTATATAAAACTGAATATGCCAGTGGACGGGAACTGTAAAACTGTCTTTTAAGTATATGTAATCCAGGTAAACAAAAATGTGGGCAGCAGCTGAAATTACAAATAGTAAATACTTAACACCGGGTTTTTTAATTGACATATGAGAACAGTGTATAGTAATAAATGTGTTATGAGAATTAAAAAAAGACTGCTCTAGGGCAGTCTTTTTTTCAATCCTTTAATCTCTTCGAGCAACATCAGAGTTCTCACAGTTCCTTTGAGCCTGGCCATAAAAAGATTGGAATCGAATGGTTTTATTATGTAATCATCAGCACCTATAAGAAGAATATTGGAAATGGTCTTATAGTTTTTAATACTGGAAATGGAAATGATTACATTGTCAGTCGATTTTTCTCTCACTTTCATAATTACCTCATCTCCGGATACTTCCGGAAGAATCAGATCCAGTATGTAGATTGAGTACAACTTACTGGAATTGAGAAGATCCTTTGGATCTTTGAAATAATCAACTTTGCTGATTTTATTTAAAGTAAAAATATTCTTAATGACATTGAGGCTCACCTGACTGTCATCTAAAACAGCGATATCCATTTCCCGTATCTTGGAAATCTGCTTGTCTTCTTTTAGAATCGACTGCACATAACGGTTGAATCGATCGAAGGAGATATCTTTTTTATGAATAAAATCAACAACTCCCAAGCTGAACATTTTCTCATAAGTTTCCATTGAATCACTTGATGAGATAACCATAACGGGAATGATATTGAACTGGGTCCGTCTCAGTTTCTCTATAAAATCCTCACCGGAAGTATCTGCCAGTTCAAGGCCAGTGATAATCAGATCAATTTCTTCATTTTTCAGGATCTCCAGAGCATTTTCTGAACTATCCGCTTCAAAATGGACCAATCCCGACTGGGCTGCTATATCTTTTATGACCTTTCTGAAAAAGGATCCACGCTCTACATGTAATATATTTATCATATTATATAGTTTCTTTTATTTTATTCGCATCATCAAGTAAAATCACATTTGGTTTGTGATTCTGTGCCTCGTCCATGTCGAGAGAACAGTAGGTACAGATGATCACTTTATCTCCCTTATGAGCCAGTCTCGCAGCCGCTCCGTTTAGGCAGATCTCTCCCTCTTTGCCATTTATGATATATGTAGTTAAACGAGCTCCGTTCGTGATATTCAGAACGTCCACTTTCTCATATTCGAGCATACCCGCGGCTTTGTATAATTTCGGGTCAATGGATATGGATCCCTCGTAGTTGAGATCTGCGTCAGTAACAGTTCCTCTATGTAATTTTGCTCTCAGCATTTCTATTTTCATTGATTGAGCTCCTGTGCTTTGAAAATACCGTCCAGTACCAGATCCGGTAAAATCTCATCGAATACGCCTGACTCCCGGAATAATCCTGAAAATCCCCCTGTGCCGATAATAAGCGGTTTTTCACCTTTAAAATTCTCTTTTGTTATTTCTTTCGTTATCTCTTTGATAATTCCCAGGTTTCCGTAATAAAGACCGGACTGAATACTCTCTATGGTCGTTCTGCCACAGGTTCTACTGGGTTTGATGATCTCTACTTTCGGCAGCTTGGCTGTTCTTTCCTCAAGAGCCTGCATGGCGATTTTCATCCCCGGCACTATGGCTCCGCCGAGATATTCCCTGTCTTTAGTCAGAACTTCAATTGTCGTGGCTGTACCAAAATCGACGATGATGATATTTTTATCGGGAAATTTTGTATAAGCTCCGATAGCGTCGGCGATACGGTCGGCTCCCACCTCCCCGGGATTGGTGTATTTGATTTTCAACCCTGTCCTGGCTCCCGGTTTGAGAGAGAAGGGCTCAATTCCAAAATAGTGGCGGCAGCTGTTGTTGATCGAATGGTTTACATCGGGGACAACGCTGCAGTAGGCAATCCTTTTTATTTCACCGGGATCAAATCCGTTTTCTCTGATGGCAGAGCGCAGGAATATCCCGATCTCGTCGGAAGAGATCCCTTTGTTCATCACTTTTCTGAACCGGTAGATTACTTTATTCTCTTTGTATATTCCCCCGTATAACTGGGTATTTCCAATATCAAGACACAATATCATTTTAGTGTAGTTCTCCTTCAATCAAACTGTACAAACGGTCAGCCATTTCGTCTTTGGTCTCTGTTCTGTATAAAAGACTTCCATCGGAAATATATATCCTGGCAGGGTGTTTATCTTTTGTAATATCTCTCAGGTTATTCTGAACAACGAAATTAACTTTCCCCGACTGCAGAAGCCTGGAAACAGCCCGCTCCATCTCTTCTGTGGAATCAGTGTCAGTTAATTTGAAACCTGTAACTATCA
>Ga0209475_10002516_pt1 | contig 18206 bp, 16 predicted proteins | sample tdDd471_FD_187128 | JGI IMG/M metagenome (GOLD analysis project Ga0209475, IMG submission 187128) | Marine sediment microbial communities from the Atlantic coast under amendment with organic carbon and nitrate - tdDd47.1 (SPAdes)... | ecosystem: Environmental > Aquatic > Marine > Coastal >... | reverse complement strand
GCGCGGTGGCGAGCGTGATCATCGGGGTTTGCGGATCGCGCTGTTCCTCGGCCACCTTCACGCCGACGGCGGAATGCGGGCAGAGCAGCTCGGTGCTGCTGTCCAGCGTCGCGGCGATGGTGGCGAGGGTTTCGTCCTCGGAGGCACGGCCGGAGGAGAAGCTTTCGCGCAGTGCCTCCATCGCGCCCTGGCTGACGTTGAAGCCGCCGGAGGACAGCTCGTCCATCAACTGCGCCACGGCGGCGCCATCCTGGCCGTAGGCATAGAACAGCGCGCGTTCGAAGTTGGAGCTGACCAGGATATCCATCGAGGGGCTGATCGAGGGGATCGTCTCGCCCTTGAAATAGCCCTGCCCGTTCAGGCAGCGGTGCAGGATGTCATTCTGGTTGGTCGCCACCACCAGGCGGTCGATCGGCAGCCCCATCTGCTTGGCGATGTAGCCGGCGAAGATGTCGCCAAAATTTCCGGTCGGAACGGTGAAGCTGACCTTGCGCCCTGGCGCGCCGAGGCTGACGGCGGAGGAGAAGTAATAGACCACCTGCGCCAGAACGCGCGCGAAGTTGATCGAGTTCACCCCGGCGAGGCGCACCCCGTCGCGGAAGGCAAAATCGTTGAACATGTCCTTGAGCCGCGCCTGGCAATCGTCGAAATCGCCGTCGAGCGCCAGCGCATGCACGTTGGCGTCGTCCGGCGTGGTCATCTGGCGGCGCTGGACCTCGCTGACCCTTCCATGCGGGAACAGGATGAAGACATCGACAGCATCAAGCCCGCGAAACGCCTCGATCGCCGCCGAGCCGGTATCGCCCGAGGTGGCGCCGACGATGGTCACCCGCTCGCCCCGCCGTTTCAAGGCCACCTCGAACAGCTGGCCGATGAGCTGCATGGCGAAATCCTTGAACGCCAGCGTCGGGCCGTGGAACAGCTCCAGCAGGAAGTGATTGGGGGCAAGCTGGACCAGCGGCGCGCGGGCGGCATGGCCAAAGCCCGCGTAGGCGCGGGAAATGATATCGCGGAACTCTCCGTCGGTGAAGCTGTCGCCGATGAAGGGACGCATCACGCGATAGGCGGTTTCCTCGTAGCTGAGACCGGCCAGTGCTGCGATCTCATCGGCGGATATCTGCGGGATGGTCTCGGGCACGTAGAGCCCGCCGTCGCGTGCCAGCCCGGTCAGCATCGCCTCTTCGAAGGTTAGCGCGGGCGCCTGGCCACGGGTGGAGATGTATTTCATCGCTGTCAGCTCCGGGATCGGGCGCGGGTGCGCCACAGGAAATAGAGGGTCATCATCGCCCAGACCAGCCCCAGGCCGAACCAGGTTACCGCGTATTGCAGGTGATCGTTGGGAATGCCTACGGTTGTCACCGGCAGCGGCGTCACGCCAGGGTCGGTTTGCGACCGGGCGATCAGCAGCACTGGCTCGGTATCGAGGGTGGCGGCAAGAATGGGCACCTCGCGCGCGAACCAGATATTCTTGTCCGGCTCCGGGTCGGGGGTAAAGCTGTCGATCTCCTGCGGCCAGTGCAGGTTGCCGGCGATCTCCATCGAGCCGGTTGAACGCTGTTCGTTTTTCGCCTCGGTGGGAATGTACCCCCGGTCGACCAGGATGCGGCGGCCGGCGACGGTGGTGAAGGGGGCGATGATGCGGTAGCCGGCGCCGAGGTCGCGGGTGGACACCAACACGTGCAGTTCCGCGTCGCCCAGCGTCCCGGCGACCCGCACGGAAAGGTAACGGTCCGCCTCCGGGTCAGGCGCGGCGGGCAGGGCCACGGGATCGGCGGCGATGCGCGCCTCGATCTCGGCCAGCACGCCCTGCTTCCACTCCAGCCGGCGCATCTGCCAGGTGCCGAGCGACACGAGAACGCCCCCCCCGACAATGCCGAAGACCAGCAGGAACAGAAAACGGCGCATGCAACGCTCCGATGACCAATGAAAAAGCGCGCGGGAAACCCGCGCGCCTTGCTTTACTGGGGATGCGGTCGGGATTTCAACCGCAATCCACGCCGGTCAGAGGCCGGAGGTGCCCCAGATGTAGACCGCGAAGAACAGGAACAGCCAGACCACATCGACGAAGTGCCAGTACCAGGCCGCCGCCTCGAAGCCGATGTGCTTTTCCGGAGTGAAATCGCCCCGCATCGCGCGGATCAGGCAGACGGTCAGGAAGATCGTCCCGATGATCACGTGGAAGCCGTGGAAGCCGGTCGCCATGAAGAAGTTCGAGTAGAACTCATCGCCGCCGAACTGCCAGCCCTCGTGCAGCAGGTGGCCGTATTCATAGGCCTGCAGCGCGGTAAAGGCGACGCCGAGCACGATGGAGATCGCCAGCCCCTGCACCAGCGCCTTGCGGTCGTTGTTGTGCACCAGCGCGTGGTGCGCCCAGGTCACCGCGCAGCCCGACAGCAGCAGCACCAGCGTGTTGATCAACGGCAGGTGGAACGCATCGACCGGAAAGATCTCGGGCCTCGCGTACTCGGAACCGAAGTAGGTCTCCATCGGGTACATGGCGTGTTTGAAGAACGACCAGAACCAGGCGAAGAAGAACATCACCTCGGACATGATGAACAGGATGAAGCCATAACGCAGGCCGATCCGAACGACGGGCGTGTGATCGCCGATCCGGCTTTCCGCGACAACGTCCGACCACCAGGCGAACATGGTGTAGAGCACCATGGCCAGACCGATGAAGAACACGAAGGGGGTGACGGCGTGCATCCAGAGCACGGCGCCGAACAGCATGACAAAGCCCCCGAGCGCGCCCATCAGCGGCCAGATGGAGGGGTTGAGAATATGATAGTCGTGATTTTTTGCGTGTGCCATTAAGTGTCCCTCACCTCTCGGCCTAGTTCAGTTTGGTGTCTGCCTGTTGATCGAGGGCGGCATATCCCTCGGGCAGATCGATTTGATAGAATGTGTAAGACAGTGTGATCGTGTGCACGAATTTCGCCTCCGGGTCGTCGACGATCTCGGGATCGACGAAGAAGGTCACCGGCATCTCGACCCGCTCGCCCGGTTGCAGGATCTGCTCGGTAAAGCAGAAACAGGCGATCTTGGTGAAATAGGCGCCGGCGGAATAGGGCGCGACGTTGTAGCTGGCCTGCCCGGCGATCGGCCGGTCGGTCGGGTTGTAGGCCTCGTAAAAGGCCATCCCGGTTTCACCGATGCGCAGCTCGACCTCCTGCTGGAGCGGTTTGAACTCCCAGGGCATGTCGCGATCTTTCGAGCCGTCGAAGCGGATCTTGACCGTTTGATCCAGGATCACGTCCGAGCCGGCCTCGGCCACGTTGGTTTCACCGCCGAAACCGGTGACCTTGCAGAACCAGCTGTAGAATGGCACCGAGGCCCAGGCCAGACCGCCCATCAGCACCACCACGCCGACCAGTTGCAGCAGGGTTTTTTGGGGATTGGAGCGCGACATCAGTTCTGCCCCGCGCTGCTTGTGGCCGGTTTCATCTGGAAATCGCCGCTGGTGACCTTGGCGATGGTCAGGCCGAACACGATGGCGACAAATCCGGCGAGCAGCAGCCCGACGCCAAGGTTGCGGCCAAAGCGGCGTTTGTGCAGGTCATGTGTTACCTTGATTGCCATGTTACCAGCCTCCCAGTCCAAAGGGTTTCAGCACGGCTTCGGCCAGGATCGCGCCGAAGTGCAAAAACAGGTAGAGCAGGGAGAGCTTGAAGAAAGACCGTTCGGCCCGGAAGTTGTCGGCCTCGGAGGCGGTCTCGTCGCGGCGGCTGATGCGCCAGGCGCCGCGCAGGAACAGCGCGTTCATCACCAGAGCCACGGCCAGGTAAACCGGCCCGCCAAGGCCCGAGAACGCGGCGCCAACTGCCAGCAGGGCCAGAAGGGCGGTATAGACCAGGATATGGGTCCGGGTGGCCGGGCGTCCGTGGGTCACGGTCAGCATCGGCACGCCGGCATCGTCGTAGTCCGAGCGCATGAACAGCGCCAGCGCCCAGAAATGCGGCGGCGTCCACATGAAGGTCAGCGCGAACATCAGCCAGGGTTCGATCGCCATGTCGCCGGTCGCCGCGATCCAGCCGATCACTGGCGGAAAGGCCCCGGCGGCGCCACCGATCACAATGTTCTGCGGCGTCGCGCGCTTCAGCCACATGGTGTAGATCACCACGTAAAAGAAGATGGTGAAGGCCAGGAAGGCGCCGGCAAGGATGTTGGTGGCCAGCGCCAGCATGATCACCGCGAATCCCGACAGCGCAAGCCCCAGAACCATCGCCTCGCCCGCCTCGACCTTGCCAGCGGGGATCGGCCGGCCACGGGTGCGTTTCATCACCCGGTCGATGTCGGCGTCCCACCACATGTTCAGCGCGCCCGAGGCACCGCCACCGATGGCGATGAACAGGATGGCGCAGAACCCGACCATGGGGTGAACCGGAGTCGGTGCGGCCAGCAGGCCGACCAGCGCGGTGAACACCACCAGCGACATCACCCGCGGTTTCAGCAGGGCGAAGTAGTCGCCGAATCCCGCCTCGTCCTCGCGGATGGTGCTGGCGTTGATGCTTGCGTCGCTCATTCGGGTTCTCCGGTGCGGGCGGGCGCGTGGCCCGCCCTAGACCTTGTTACTTGGACGCGATCTGAAAGCTTTTCGGCGCGCCGGCGTCGGCGTATTCCTCGATCGCGCCTTCGAGCCATTTGTCATAGGCCTCCTGGCTGACCACCTTGACGGTGATCGGCATGAAGGCGTGGTCCTTGCCGCAGAGTTCCGAACACTGGCCGAAGTAGATGCCTTCGCGTTCGGGCTTGAACCAGAGCTGGGCCAGGCGGCCGGGCACGGCGTCCTGCTTGACGCCAAAGGCGGGCACGGTCCAGGAGTGGATCACGTCTGCGCCGGTGACATTCATCACGACGGTCTTGCCGATCGGGACCACCACGGCGGTATCGGTGGCGAGCAGGAATTCGTCGCGGCTGTAGCCGGCCTCGACCAGTTTTTCCTCGACCTCGGGGGTCAGCACGTAGTTGCCGCCGGTCGCCGGCTGGCCGATCATGTAGCTGTCGAAGGCGAAGCCGTGATCGACATATTCATAGCCCCAGAACCACTGGTATCCGGTGACCTTGATGGTGATGTCGGCCTCGGGGATTTCCTGCTGCTTGAACAGCACCGGCAGCGAGAAGGCACCGATGAACACCAGGATGATGATCGGCACCACGGTCCAGGCGATCTCGATCGGGGTATTGTGGGTAAAGCTGGACGGCGTCGGGTTGCTGCGACGGTTGAAGCGCACGACCACCCAGAGAATCAGGCCGATCACCAACAGGCAGATTGCCGTGATGATGATAAGAACCAGATAGTCCAGCGACTGAAGGTCGCGCGCCAGCTCGGTGGCAGCGGGCTGGAATCCCAGACCGCCTTGTGTCGGCCTCCCAACGATTTCAAGCGCGTCCTGCGCCTTGGCCGGAAGGCTGGTGAGGGCCGCAAAAAGCCCAGAAAGCATCAAAGCGTTCTTCATGTCTCGTCCCGATCGGTTGATCTCGTGTTTCTCCCCGGACACGGGGGGCGCCAGTATGCATCGGCGTACACCCGTTGTCTTTGAGGTCGTTAAAAACCATATTCCGCAGAGCAGTTAAAGCGAAATGCTTGCGTCAAAGGGACGCTTTTTTGATCTAAATCAAATAATGAGGCCGGTCCATGCCATCAGAAACCTACCACCCGTTCGACACGGCTCTGCCGGGGGACGAGGCGCTTTCGATCCTGAAAAGCGCCACGAACGGGGCGGATGACGGAGAAATCTACATCGAGCGGCGCAAGTCCGAGGCGCTGGTGTTCGACGACGGGCGGTTGCACACCGCCAGCTATGACGCCTCCGAGGGATTCGGGCTGCGCGCGGTGCGCGGCGAGGTGGCCGGTTACGCCCATTCCACCGAAGTCTCGATCCCCGCGCTGCGCCGCGCCGCCGAGACCGCGCGGCTGGCGGTCGGCGACGGCGGCGGCACGCTGGCCGATCCGCCGCAGCCCACCAACCGGCATCTGTATACGGATGCGGACCCGATCGGCGGCGTCGATTTCCCGGTCAAGATCGAGACCCTGCGCGAGATTGATGCCTTTTCGCGCGACCTGGACCCGCGCGTGGTGCAGGTCTCGGCCACGCTGGCGGCCTCGCTGCAGGAGGTTGCCATCCTGCGCCCCGACGGGGTGCAGGTGCGCGACACCCGGCCGATGACCCGGCTCAACGTCTCGGTCATCGTCGAACAGAACGGTCGGCGCGAGACCGGCACCGCCGGTGGCGGCGGGCGCGTCGGCCTCGACGGGCTGATCGACCCGGCGGACTGGCAGGCCAAGGCGCGCGAGGCGCTTCGCATCGCGCTGGTGAACCTCGACGCGGTGCCGGCCCCGGCCGGTATCATGGAGGTGGCGCTGGGCCCGGGCTGGCCCGGCATCCTGCTGCACGAGGCGATCGGCCACGGGCTGGAGGGCGATTTCAACCGCAAGGGCAGTTCGGCCTTTGCCGGGCTGATGGGCCAGCGCGTGGCGGCCAGGGGCGTGACCGTGCTGGATGACGGCACCCTGCCCGACCGGCGCGGCTCGATCACCGTGGACGACGAGGGCACGCCCTCGCGCCGCAACGTGCTGATCGAGGACGGCATCCTGGTGGGCTACATGCAGGACCGGCAGAACGCGCGGCTAATGGGAGTGGAGCCCACCGGCAACGGGCGACGGCAAAGCTATGCCCACGCGCCGATGCCGCGGATGACCAACACCTACATGCTGGGCGGCGACGCCGATCCGGGCGCGCTGGTGGCTGACATCAAGGACGGCATCTGGGCGGTCGGCTTTGGCGGCGGCCAGGTGGACATCACCAACGGCAAGTTCGTGTTCTCCTGCACCGAGGCCTACCGGGTGCTGAACGGCAAGGTCGGCGCCCCGGTCAAGGGCGCCACGCTGATCGGAGACGGGCCGACCTCGCTGCAGCATATCCGGGCTTTGGGCAACGACATGGCGCTGGATCCGGGCATGGGCAATTGCGGCAAGGCCGGGCAATGGGTGCCGGTGGGCGTGGGCCAGCCGACGGTGCTGATGGACCGGCTGACCGTGGGCGGATCGGCCGCCTGATCCGGGAAATCGTGCAGAATCGTGGCGGATTTGCCTTAATTCCGCCACGATTCACCGCCTGTTAACGTTCCGGCGTTCTACAGCTGTTCTGCAGCAGGCGGAGCCACGGATGACCGAGACGCAGCAATCTTCCCCCCACCCACTCACTCCTCCCACCTCGGAAGATGACCGGTTTGCCTGGCTTCGCCTGCTGCGTTCCTACCGGGTAGGCAATTCCACCTTTTTCCGGCTGATGGCCGAACACGGCAGCGCCCAGCGCGCGCTGGCGGCGCTGCCTTCGGTGGCGCGCAACGCCGGGCTGGAGCGCTATGCCCCCTGCCCCGAGGCGCAGATCGAGGCCGAACTGGCGGCCGCGCGCGCTGCGGGTGCCGCGCTGATCTGCATCGGTGAGCCCCGCTATCCCGCCGATCTGGCGCGCATCTCCGACGCGCCGCCGATGCTCTGGGCGGTGGGCGACGCGGCGCTGCTCGCGCGGCGCGCGGTGGCGCTGGTGGGGGCGCGCAACGCCTCGTCGCTGGGCACCCGGATGGCACGGGCCCTGGCGCGGGAACTGGGCGCGGAGGGCATCGTGGTGGCCTCGGGCCTGGCGCGCGGGGTTGATGCGGCGGCGCATCTGGCGGCGCTGGAGACCGGCACCGTCGCGGTGCTGGCGGGCGGCGTCGACGTGATCTACCCGCCGGAGAACGCGGGGCTGGCCGCCGACATCGCAAAGCGCGGGTTGCTGATTTCAGAGCAACCGATGGGCACGGCGCCGCAGGCGCGGCATTTCCCGCGCCGCAACCGCATCATCTCCGGGCTGGCGCAGGCGGTCGTGGTGGTCGAGGCCGCGGCGCGGTCGGGCAGCCTGATCACCGCGCGCGACGCGCTGGATCAGGGGCGCGAGGTGCTGGCGGTGCCGGGCCACCCGTTCGACGCCCGCGCGGCGGGCTGCAACATGCTGATCCGCGACGGCGCCACGCTGGTGCGCGGCGGCAGGGACGTGATCGCGGCGCTGCCACAGCAGGAGACGACGGCGGAGCAACCCGAACTGCCGGTCGCCCCCCCGGCCCCGCCTGCCCCGCCGCCGGACAAGCGCAGCCTGCGCGAGACGGCGAGGCTGCACCAGCAGATCCTGTCGCGGCTGGGCCCCTCGCCGCTGGGCGAGGACCAGCTGATTCGCGACCTTTCGATACCGCCGGGACAGGTCGGCCCGGCGCTGGTGGATCTGGAACTGGAGGGCAAGATCACCCGCCAGGCCGGTGGGCTGCTGTCGCTGCGGCAATAGGCGTTTGTAACCAGTGCGATCTGGCTCGCCCGGTCACCCGGGGCGGATAAGGGATCGAATGGTAAACGGGTGAGACGCGGGGGACGGTGCCGCCCGGGCAACCGGCACGCCGGCCCCCGCGGAGCGGCGGCGCGCGCGGCGCTACATCCCCTGGCAGGCCTCGGGGATCACCGGGCGCCAGATCGCGCAGATCGGGCCATAGGCGTACCAGACGTCCGAGGCGCCCATCGCCCAATGCACCGCGACCCAGGTCCGCCCCGACCGGAGGTAGAGCGCCTGCATCGTCACGCCGCCCTCCATCTGCGGGTCGATCTCTCCACGGGCCACACCGGGGGTCTGCCAGAGCTGGATCGCACCGCCACCGGGACGCTGCGGCGAGACCGAGGCAAAACCCAGGTCGCCGCTGACGCGCAATTCGTGAACCATGAATTCCACCGGCGCGCCCAGCAGCCAGGCCGCATGCGGGCGCAGCGCGTCCATCAGCGCCGCGCGAAGCTCGGTCCCGCGCTGCGGCTCGTGCCAGCCCTGCGCCAGTGCCGGGATCGAACCGGTGAGCAGAAAAACAACCGTGATCACCGCGCGCAGCATGGCAGTTTCCTCCCTGCAATTTGGCGGAATCGCCAGTGCTCCGCCGGGAACATTCTGTGCCGAAACGGCGCGGATTGACAATCCGCTCTTGCGCCCCGCATGGTGGCCCGCCATAGAAAGCGCCGATTAAGTCGCGAGAGGTTTTCCGCTAAATGCCCGTAGTTGTTGTCGAATCCCCGGCCAAAGCAAAAACGATCAACAAATATCTCGGCCCCAACTACACCGTTCTGGCGTCTTACGGGCATGTGCGCGACCTGCCGCCCAAGGATGGATCGGTCGATCCCGAGCATGATTTCGACATGAAATGGGAGATCGCCGCCGACAGCCGCAAACATGTCAAGGCGATCGCCGATGCGCTGAAAGAGGACAACGCGCTGATCCTCGCCACCGACCCCGACCGCGAGGGCGAGGCGATCAGCTGGCACCTGCAGGAGGCGCTGACCAAGCGCAAGTCGATCAAGAAGGACACCGCGGTGTCGCGGGTGACCTTCAACGCCATCACCAAGGACGCGGTGACCGAGGCGATGAAACACCCCCGTGACGTGGATGCGCCGCTGGTCGAGGCCTATCTGGCGCGCCGCGCGCTGGATTACCTTGTGGGCTTCAACCTCTCGCCGGTGCTCTGGCGCAAGCTGCCCGGGGCTAAATCGGCGGGACGCGTGCAATCGGTCTGCCTGCGGCTGATCGTCGAACGCGAGATGGAGATCGAGGCGTTCAACCCGCGCGAATACTGGACGGTCAAGGCGGTGCTTTCCACCCCGCGCGGGCAGGAGTACGAGGCCCGGCTGACGATCCTGGCGGGCAAGAAGCTCGACAAATTCGACATCGAGAACGGCACCCAGGCCGAGCTGGCGGTGCAGGCGATCACCAGCCGCGATCTGAGCGTCGCCAGCGTCGAGGCCAAGCCGGCCAACCGCAACCCCTCGCCCCCCTTCATGACCTCGACCCTGCAGCAGGAGGCCAGCCGCAAGTTCGGCATGGGCGCGCGCCAGACCATGAGCACGGCACAGCGCCTCTACGAAGCGGGCTATATCACCTACATGCGGACCGACGGCATCGACATGGCACCCGAGGCGGTCACCGCCGCGCGCGACGCGATCAAGGAGCGCTACGGCGCCGAATACGTGCCCGGCAGCCCGCGCATCTACAAGAACAAGGCCAAGAACGCGCAGGAAGCGCACGAATGTATCCGCCCGACCGAGATGACCCGCGACGCCGAGGCGCTGAAGGGGGCGGATGCGGATCAGCGCAAGCTTTACGACCTGATCTGGAAACGCACGCTGGCCAGCCAGATGGAGGCGGCCCGGCTGGAACGCACCACGGTCGAGATCGCTAGCGCCGACGACCAGGTCGGGCTGCGCGCGACCGGGCAGGTGGTGCTGTTCGACGGGTTCATGCGGGTCTACGAGGAGGGGCGCGACGACGTCACCGACGAGGACGACAAGCGCCTGCCGCAGATCATGCAGGGCGAGAAGGCGGAAAAGCGCGGCGTGACGCCCGAGCAGCATTTCACCCAGCCGCCGCCGCGCTATACCGAGGCGACGCTGGTCAAGAAGATGGAAGAGCTGGGCATCGGGCGGCCCTCGACCTATGCCAGCATCGTCACCACGATCCAGGACCGGGGCTATGTCCGCAAGGAAAAGAACCGGCTGATCCCCGAGGACAAGGGCCGGTTGGTGATCGCCTTTCTGCAGAACTATTTCCGCAGATACGTGGGCTATGACTTTACCGCCGAGCTCGAGAACGAGCTGGACGAGGTCAGCGCCGGCGAGGCCGATTACAAGGACGTTCTGGCGCGGTTCTGGCGCGATTTCTCGGCCGCCATCGCCGAGACCTCTGAACTGCGCATCACCGAGGTGCTGGAAAAGATCAACGAGGTGCTGGAGCCGCACCTGTTCCCCCCGAAGGAGGACGGCAGCGATCCCCGGCTCTGCCCCAATTGCGGCGCGGGCCGGCTGAGCATGCGCACGGCGCGCTCGGGCGGGGCCTTCATCGGCTGTTCGAACTACCCCGAGTGCCGCTATACCCGCCCCTTCGGCCCGCCGGGCATGGAGAGCGACGAAATCGGCCCGGACGGCAAGATCCTGGGCTATGACAATGACGAGGTGATCAGCCTGCGCAAGGGGCGGTTCGGCCCCTATGTGCAGCGCGGCGAGGCCACCGAGGAGGTGCCGAAACCGCCGCGCGCCTCGATTCCCAAGGGCTGGGAACTGGACCAGATCGACCTGGACAAGGCGCTGATGCTGCTGAACCTGCCGCGCGAGATCGGGGCGCACCCCGAGGATGGCGAGATGATCGAGGCGGCGATCGGTCGCTACGGGCCTTACGTCAGGCACGGCAAGATCTATGCCAACCTCAAGGACGTCGAGGATGTCTTTACCATCGGCATCAACCGCGCCGTGGACGAGCTGGCCAAGAAGGCCGCGCGCGGTGGGCGCGGGGCAGCGGCCAAGCCGCTCAAGGAGCTGGGCGAACACCCCACCGAGGGCGGGCCGGTGAACGTGATGGATGGCCGCTACGGGCCTTATGTCAAATGGGGCAAGGTCAACGCCACCCTGCCGAAAGAGACCGAGCCGGCGGACCTGACCATGGAGCAGGCGGTTGCGCTGATCGCAGAGAAGGCGGCCAAGAAGAAGCCCGCGCGCAAGACCGCCGCCAAGAAGACCGCGGCGCCGAAGAAGGCCGCACCGAAAAAGAAACCAGCGGCCAAGAAAACGGCGGCGGGGGAGTAGGCCGCGCCGGGTCCGATGTGAAACGGCGCGTCGCCCGGGCGGCGCGCTTTTTCCTATCGTGTGGGGGGCAAGGGCCGGTTCGAACCCATTTTACCTGCCTCCTGCCAAGCTACGAACGTCATGGTCATTGCCTTTCCGTTTTCGCAACGCGCCCGGAACGCCAAGATCGACAGCTAAATCGATCCAGTTTGATCCACGCCTGACATGGCTTCTGGCTGGTCGAGCTCATCCGAAGTCGAAGATGTCCTCGGATAAGGCCTTCATTTTCAGACCAACCAGATCGAACGAACCTCCGTCGTAGTCCACTCTGACGCCGTCGGCGATCCTGGAGAAGATCAGATCGGAATAGTCGGCCTTCATGATTCTGATCGTGTCGCTTCTTGCATTGAAGTCCTCGATCGTGTCCCGGCCTTCGTTCATCTTCGCGTCGAAAACGAAAACGTCCCGCCCGGAACCGCCCTTCAGGGTATCCGGCCCCTTGCCTCCGGAAAGCGTGTCGTTCCCACGGCCGCCATTCAGCAGATCCGCGCCTTGTCCGCCCACAAGCGTGTCGTTCCCACGGCCACCATTCAGCAGATCCGCACCTCGCCCCCCGACAAGCCTGTCACCACCGTCGAATCCGTCCAGCCGATCATCGCCCTTGAGGCCGGAAATCCTGTCGCCATCTTGCGTGCCCAGCCGCCAATCGTCCCCCCGCGTCGAACTGAAATCGATTTCTACTTCGAGTGTCTCCAACCGGGTGAGCAAAGCGGTTCCTTCGGTCGCGTCGCCGTAAATTGACGAATACAACACCAGGTCCCCATTCGGCAGCGGCGCGGTATCGAGAATCGTATAGCTGAAAAACAGGTCCGAGCCGGGAACTTCGGAGGCGTTGCCCAATTGGCGACCGGCATTGTCGAAGAACGCGATGTTGGTGCTGTCGGACTGCCAGACCACCGAAAATGCGCCGTTGTCGAGAACGTCGAGGGAGAGCTGCGACGGCATGCTTGCATACCCCCCAGGAACCTTGTCCGCAGTATGCAGCGTGGTCGTGGACCCGACCTGTTCGCCGTGCTTGTCAAAAATATTGTATTTGAGCGATATATAGTTGACCCAGCCACTCTCGGGCGTTTCGAGCCAGAACACCGCGAAACCGCCGCCTTTCAACTGCACCAGTTCGTGGGTATGAACGCCCTTGTCTGCTTCGAAAGGGTCGGCCAGGGTCAGCGTCTCGGACTTCGCCACGCCGAATTTGTCAACGACGACACCCAGAACCTTCTTTTCACCATAGTCGTTTGCCTGCCAGGTGACGAGTCTGTCCTGCTTCTTCAATGTAAGGGGGCCGAAGGCATCTTCAGGAACAAAGCTGTGAAACGGATCGGGGCGATGGCTGGTCAGAAAATACTCATCCCCGACAGGGGTTCCATCGGTTGCGTACTTCTGGGCCACCATTTTCTGGCCCACCTGAATGACAGCGAGCACATCTCCGCCAGCCAGGGTTTGCAGCTTGGCATCGTATGAATAGCCATGATCGTCATAATCGGCCGGGATAGAACTCTTGACTGTTCCCAGGCCGGACCGGGTGGACGTCACGATAACCTGTTCCGTCTCTGACGGATAATCGGCACTGTCTGCGAACTGGCGAAAACTCAGGAACAGCGTGCCGGTGTCGGAGATGTCGGCGTCGGTCAGCAACGTTGGAGGCCATGCGCCCGTCTCAAGCGTTCTGCCCGATTGGTCGTAGATGGTATAGGTATCCTCAACGGCGAAGTCACTCAGCGATGCGACAATGACATTGGTGACCGGATAGCTGTCCTTGTCGGGGCCTTTGTCGATGGCATCCCCACCAAGCAGCGTGATCCTGCCATCATGGATACCGGCGATCCGCGCGACGTTCAGGTCGAACGGGCGTCCATAGGTCTGTGAAATCAGGTCGACGGCACCTGTGCCAGCAACATACTCAATCATTGTTTGCTACTCGAGTGGTTTTGGTTCTGAAAAAACCGGCCTTCCTCGATTGAAGGGCCTCATCACCTTTTATTGACACCGTTTTTTGCCTACATCAATCCTGAAAATCTGTTGCACCAACAGTGCGATGATGCGGGCAAATGGCACGCAATATGATCGCAACTTCCGGTTGCGAAGGCGGAGTTGATCGGCGTTTGACCGGGGAGCGCCGTTTGCGGGCAAACGGTCTTGACCAAACGCCGCAGGCCGAGCTTGCACGCGTGCCCGCCTTGTCCGCAAGGCCGACGGTTCCGCATGCACGGGACTGGCCCGTTGGAGCGGGTCACGGAAAAGCCAACCAAGGGGTAAAGCCCCGGAAAGCCCCTGTTCACATCGCCGCTCAGGCGAGGATATCGTCGCTCAACGCGCCGATCGTGGTGTCCAGAACCCTGAGCGTGTCGCCCCCGCCGAAGTCGAACAGCACGTCCTCGCCTACCTGCGTGGCCTGGGTCAGGATCTCGGCGGCCCCGCCCAGTTTGCGGAACACCAGCCTATCCAGATCGTCGCGGAAATCGGTGATCGTGTCGTTGCCGCCGGACGAGCGGAAGATGAACCTGTCGGCCCCGCCGCCGCCGGTCAGCCTGTCGTCCCCGGCCTGCCCGTTCAGCCGGTCACGGTGGGCGCCGCCGATGAGCCTGTCGTCACCGGCGCCGCCATCCAGCCGGTCGCGCCCTGCCCCGCCCTTGAGCCTGTCGTCGCCGGCGTCGCCCCTGAGCCGGTCGCGCCCTGCCCCGCCCAGCAGCGTGTCGTCCCCCTCTCCGCCCTTGATCACATCCGCGCCGGTGAGCGCGGCGATCCGGTCATCACCCGCGCCGCCCGACAGGCGGTCATCGCCGGTCAGGGTGGCCGAGGCGACGAAGGGGATCTCGTAGCCGCCGAAGAACTCGAGGTAGTCGGTGATGGAGGTGCCATAGGCATCGCTGCGGTCGAGGCTGCCGTCGGAGCGCACCCAGTCGCGCAGCCCGCCCGCGCCCAGCAGATGCGCCCCGGCCAGCATGCCGCTGGCGGTCAGGTGGATGCCGCCGATCACATGGCCGAGCACCGCATCGACCTCCACCGCCCCGATATAGCGCCACAAAAGCTGCATCCACTCCTCCGCGGCGGTGTCCTGCGCCCCCGGCGCGGCAAGGAAATCGGCGGCGGAGGTAATCCCCAGCTCACCACTGAACCCGGCGTCGAAATGGTTATCGTAAGGGTTGGCGTCGCGGATGACGAAGCCGAGATCGACCAGCGCCGCTTCGCCGAACTGATAGGCGCCGAGATAGCCCAACGTGTTCACCGCGCTGTAGTCGCCGGAGGATTCGCGCATCCGCAGCGCGTCGAGGAACTCCGCATAGGTTCCGGTCATGGGGCCTCCGTCCTTGCAACCCTGGTCACTTGCCTCACCCGGGAATCGACTCGGGCGTGCCGGGGCGGGAGTGAACCGCGAGATTGTGGCACTTCGACGTCGGGAAAGCGGCGGCCAGCCCCCTTCCGGGGACCATCCCGCGTATTTCTACGGATTGGGGTATTTCTACGTATTGGCCGGGTGGGGTCAGTCAGGATACATGCAACCGCAGCATAGGCGCAGCCGGGGCGGAACATTGACTCTTGCCGCCCTGCCCGGCAGTGATTGCCGCAACCTGGGTTTTAGGGAGTGATCCATGAATAAGATATACCCCACCGCCGCCGACGCGCTGGATGGCGTGCTGTTCGACGGCATGCTGATCGCGGCAGGCGGCTTCGGCCTCTGCGGCATCCCGGAACTGCTGATCGCAGCGATCCGCGACGCCGGCACCAAGGATCTGACCGTCGCCTCCAACAACGCCGGTGTCGACGATTTCGGGCTGGGTGTTCTGCTCCAGACCAAGCAGGTCAAGAAGATGATGTCCTCCTACGTGGGCGAGAACGCCGAGTTTATGCGCCAGTACCTGAGCGGAGAGCTGGAGCTGGAATTTAACCCGCAGGGCACCCTGGCCGAGCGCATGCGCGCCGGCGGCTGCGGCATCCCCGGGTTCTATACCAAGACCGGGGTCGGCACCGTCATCGCCGATGGCAAGGAGGTCAAGACCTTCAACGGCCAGGACTACATCCTGGAAGAGGGCATCTTTGCCGATCTGTCCATCGTCAAGGCGTGGAAGGCCGACACCACCGGCAACCTGGTGTTCCGCAAGACCGCCCGCAACTTCAACCCGCCAGCGGCGATGTGCGGCAAGATCTGCGTCGTCGAGGTCGAGGAAATCGTCGAACCCGGCACGCTGGACCCCGACAGCATCCACCTGCCCGGCGTCTACGTGCACCGCATCGTGCAGGGCACGCACGAAAAGCGCATCGAACAGCGCACCACCCGCAAGCGTGAGGAGGCCTGAACCATGGCATGGGACCGCAACCAAATGGCCGAGCGCGCCGCGCAAGAGCTGGAAGACGGCATGTATGTGAACCTCGGCATCGGGATTCCGACGCTGGTGGCGAACTATGTCGGCGACAAGGACATCACGCTGCAATCAGAAAACGGCATGCTGGGCATGGGCCCGTTTCCCTTTGAGGGGGACGAGGATCCCGACCTGATCAACGCCGGCAAGCAGACCATCACCGAGCTTCGCCGCACCGCCTATTTCGACAGCGCCACCTCGTTCGGGATGATCCGCGGCGGAAAGATCGCCGCCGCGATCCTGGGCGCGATGGAGGTCAGCGAAAACGGTGATCTGGCCAACTGGATGATCCCCGGCAAGCTGGTCAAGGGCATGGGCGGCGCGATGGACCTGGTCGCCGGCGTCGGCCGCGTGATCGTGGTGATGGACCACACCAACAAGGCCGGCGAAAGCAAGGTTCTCAAGGACTGCACGCTGCCGCTGACCGGCAAGGGCGTGGTCGACCGCATCATCACCAACCTGGGCGTGCTGGACGTGGATCACAAGGGGCTGCACATCGTCGAGCTTGCGCCCGGCGTGACCCACGAGGAAATGGTCGCCTCGACCGAGGCCACCATCGTCTGACCGGCCGCGCCCCGGCCCGGTGCCGGGGCAAGGCTCAGTCCATCGCGTTGAAGACGCAGCCGTCCGAGATCAGCTCGGGCGGTGTCAGGCACAGCCCGCGCGCCACCTGGAACGCGGCCAGCACCTTTGGCACGTAATCGCGGGTCTCGGCGAACGGCGGCACGCCGCCGTGGTTGGCGACCGACCCCTCGCCCGCGTTGTAGCCGGCGAGCACGAGGATCGGGTCGTTGCCGAACCGTTCCATCAGCCAGTCGAGATATTTCACCCCGCCCGCGATGTTGTCGTCGGGCGCGAGGCTGTCGGTGACGCCGAACCGCGTGGCGGTATCGGGCATCAGCTGCATCAGCCCCTGCGCCCCGGCGCCACTGACCGCATCGGGCCGGCCGCCGGATTCCACTGCGATCACCGCCAGCACCAGCGCCGGGGAGACCCGCGTGCCCACGGTCGCCGTGAGGATCGGGATGCCGCGGGCGCGGGCGATCTCCTGCAGCGCCTGCAGACGCGGCGCGGCCACCTCCTGCGCGCCGCTGAGCAATTGCAGCGCGCTCTGCAGCCGCCCCGGGCTGGCCTCGGCCAGGTCCGGCGAGATGGTCTGCCAGAACCAGTCGTAGCGCCCGGGGGGCGACGGCGCCCCGGCGCCCTTTGGGGCGGGATCGACCGGCGGCGGGGCGGCGGCCAGCCGCGCGGCCTGTTCCTCCGGGTCGATCTGAACGGTGATCCGGCGCGCGGTGCCGGGGGCCGGCGGCCTGACCCGCTTGGCCTGAAACTCCGGATAGGGTGCGGGCGCCTCGGCGCCGGCGGGCAAGACGGCGCATGCCAGCACGAGCGCCGCCGCGCCGATGTCTCTGAACTGCATCTGCTCGCCTCTTTGCTCTCGGCGTTTTTCGGGAGTCTGGGTCAAATCCGCCTTCGAGGCCAGATTTTCCGCCCTATTTTTGTCATTTTTGCCGGTTTTGACACCGTTTTGCATCGGGCGCTTGGTAATTTCCGATCGATGCGGGGAATTATCCTTCAAATTTTTCAATATCATATGCCGAAACCCGCAGATCGGACCCGATTGCTCCGAAAAATCCGCCTTTTGGCCCAATTCCTGCCACGAGTGCTTGGCTATATGACGTCAGACCACGACGGACGGAGCCGATGAGAGAGCAGGTTCCATCGGACGACGGGGTTACCGAATACACTCTTGCGATCCTTTGGAGGGACCAACCATGATCAAGTTTATCAAGAATTTCCGCAAAGACGAAAACGGCGCCGTGACTGTCGACTGGGTCGTGCTGACCGCCGCCGTCGTCGCCCTGGCCGGCGCCGCCTATACCGCGATTTCGGACGGCACCACCAGCCTGACCGAGTCGACCGGCGAGTTCATCGAGGGCAAGGATCCCAGCTGATCCGTCGCATCGAAATGTGTCATCATCGGCCGCGTCCCGTCAGGGTCGCGGCCTTTGCTGCGTGCTGCACTGGCCTGATGCCCCACTGCGCAGCTGCGCCCGCACCCGACGAACGGGCCCCGAAATTTCTTTCCACCGCCAAATTGCTGCCCCAATCACCGCCTTTAATCGCCCTTGCCACGTCGAGCGGGTCCGGGTGAGAACGGACGACAG
>Ga0209475_10002511_pt1 | contig 18227 bp, 14 predicted proteins | sample tdDd471_FD_187128 | JGI IMG/M metagenome (GOLD analysis project Ga0209475, IMG submission 187128) | Marine sediment microbial communities from the Atlantic coast under amendment with organic carbon and nitrate - tdDd47.1 (SPAdes)... | ecosystem: Environmental > Aquatic > Marine > Coastal >... | reverse complement strand
TTTTTTCGAATGGCTTTCCTTGTAAATTCGACCAGTATTCCTTTACGGAGAAGTCATGTTGTTCCATCATTGAAATTGCTCTTTTGTTATTGAAATAGTGTTTCCAAATGTGATGGGTTTTCACCGCACCATCTTTTTGAATGATGGTATATTTGTCTAATCTGACTTTCTCTTTTTTGTATTTGTAATGAGATTGAAGCAATAAATGCTCCTCTTCAGTCCAAAATCCCTCTTCACCACTAACATACCATTCTTGTTTGTTTTCCTGATTTTTAAAATAGTATTTGGTGAATACATCACATATTAAATAACCGTTTGGCTTTAGTGCTTTCTTTACTTTTGTAAGGAGTAAATCTCTATCTTGATGCGATAGAACACACAAATCACCATAAATCAGAGTAATCACATCAAATTTGTTTTCGAAATCAATATCCAAATAGTTTTGGCATTTGTATTCGATTGGATAACCGCATTCTTTAGCTTGATTTTTGGCGTATTCAATTGAATTTGGATTGATGTCGATTCCAGTAACATCAAATCCCTGACCAAAGAAGTTTTCGCTATACAACCCAGGACCACAACCCAGATCAAGTAATTTGCTATTTTCAGGAAGATTTAGGTAAGTGCTTAACCATTTAACGGATTGAATAACTGTATCGTATTTTCGTGATCCTTCGTCGGTTTCATCATCCAAATGCGCATACAGAATGTGTTCCGAGATATAGGGATCTTTCCAAAAATTGCCGTCATCTTTAGCAAATAGTTTTGGTTTCCTAGTTATTTCATCCAGCTTTACAAAGTCAATCAAGCCCTTATCCGATATTAGTTTCATGTGGTATGGTGTTTTAAAGACCTTAATAGAAATACGATTGCTTAATGATCTTAGGTCTTATAAAATTTGCTGCAATTTTACTCTTTTAATTTCTGATATACTATTTAAATCAGTGGTTAACTCTTGCAAATTGACAGTTTCTGAAATTTGTATGGTAAGATAGTAGTTGAGTTTATCCTCCTCGAAAGAGTTTTCTAAATCAATGGTTCGTAAGGATATTTTATGTTTTTTCAGGATAGGCATAAAATCTTCTTGAGATACCTTACTGCCTTTTGTATAAATGTTTAAACGTTTTATAAACTTACTGGGGAATAATCTTTTCTCTATAATATCAAGAAGAACAAGAGCTACAAGTAGAATTGCTGTTCCCCAAATAACACCGGTATACATTCCTGCTCCAATGGTTAATCCTAATGCTGCTATTACCCATATAGATGCTGCAGTAGTCAAACCTTTAACGCTAACTCCAAATTTCATGATGGCGCCGGCACCTAAAAAACCAATTCCTGAAACTACTTGAGCAGCTATTCGGGAAGGATCACCATTTTGAAAGTTCTGAAAAGTTTGCGGAATAAAGATCGAAAGTAACATGATTAAAGTCGAACCCATACAGATGAGAATATGAGTTCTTAAGCCAGCAGGTTGTTTGTGTGTTTCTCTTTCTATTCCAATTATAGCACCAACCACAAAACTCAGGAACAGTCTGAATAGAATAGTTTTGCTAGTAATTTCCGTCTCTGTTATAAGTTGATTTAAAAAATCCATCATACTTCTTTTTCCTTCTTTTAGTGCTTTCGCTTAATCATAACTCCATACTTTTCAAGATAATGAAAGCCTAAATTTTCATATAATTTAATTGCAAATTTGTTGTTGGCATGAACTTCAAGTTTTATTTGCATGTTAATTTTTTTTGCATATTCTAAAGCCTTCTCCGAAAGAAATCTGCCATATCCTTTTTGCTGATAATTTGGATGTATGCCCAGATGGTGTAAATAAAGTCTTCTGGAATCATTGGTAAGCCAACAAGTGCCAATAAGTTCTTCAGAGTTTAAATCTTCAAGTATCCAGAATTTTCCTCCATATTTTAAACTTCTTTCGATGGTAATGGCTGAATCATTTCTTTCAGCATCAGTCAAGCCAATCAATTTCCAAAGTTCTATCACGGAAGTGAAATCATTAACTTCATAAGATCTAAGTCTGATTTTATTCATCTTGTTCTTCTGTTATCACGTATACTTGTCCTGTTTCAAATCGAATAACTTTTACAATTGTGTCTTTATCAATAAACCCATCTTCTGATTTTGCATCGTAAATCTGATTGTCAATTATAACCTTACCTGATGGACGCAATACACTCATTGCAACACCTTTTTTACCAACCATCTCTTTCGCTGCCATATCTACACCTACATATCCATCTTCGGCATTTTCAACTGCGCTTAATGCTATTTGTCCAAGGAATGAGTTGGAAGAAACAAATTTTTGTGTTAGATAAATTGAGCCAAGAACAGATGCCAGCATTGAGAATATAACCAGGAGTAAAGCTGATATTATGGCTTTAATATGACGAGGTTCAAAGTCAAATGCGACATTATCAACCATACTAAGAGTCAGTCCGGTGATAATGCATATGATACCTGAAACTCCGGCTACACCAAAGCCGGGTATTGCAAATATTTCCACCGCAAGTAAGGCAATGCCGACTCCAAAAAGAATAATTTCCCAGTTTTCAGCCATTCCTTCCAGATAAAGAGGAGAGAAGTATAAGACAGCAGCAACAGCCGATGCAAGAATTGGAAATCCTATGCCAGGAGTCTGCAATTCAAAATAGATTCCTCCAATTATAATCATGATAAGTATTCCTTGTAGAACCGGATTAATCATGAAATCAACTACCTTTTCAATTCCTGACGGTTTATAGCTTTTGAGAGTATATTCTTTTATTCCAGCGGTTTCCAATACCTCTTTTACGTTATTGGCAATTCCTTCGCAATATCCATTTTTAATAGCTTCGTCAGGAGTGAAAGTTAGTACTTTACCCGTATCAATTACATTTTCAATATAGGTTCTCGGATCAACCATAGCTTCAGCGATTAACGGATCTCTGTGCCATTTGTATATGGTATCACCTTTTTGAATAATGGTATCTTTTCCGTGAGACTCTGCAGTGGCACGCATAGTAGAACGCATGTAAGACTGGTATTTGTCAGGCATTGCTTCTCCTGTTTGATTGACTACAGTAGCAGCTCCAATATTTGCACCGGTTCGCATGTAAATACTATCACAAGCAATTGAAATTAAAGCACCAGCCGATGCCGCATTGTTATCGATAAAAACATAAACCGGAATTTCACTATTCAAAATGGCAGTTCTTATGGAATCTGCATGAATGACCATTCCACCGTATGTATTCATATGAATTAGAATCAAATCTGCATTTAATTCATTTGCTTCTTCAAAAGCATCCTTGGTTTGACGCCATGCAGCAGGTCCTATTTCACGTTTAATATCGAATTTATATACAACTTTATTATTCGAATTTTCCGTACTATCAATAATGGTATCCTGAGCATAAAGATTCAGGCTTAAAAGAATTGCCAGTAGAGGAAGAAGTAGTTTGTGCAGTTTCATATATTTATTATTAATCTATATCTAAGATAACAAAATTAAAGATGATGTGTTTATTCTCGGTTTTCCTTTTCCCAAATTTCGTCTACAGCCAATGTTCCTGCAACAACAGAAATTACAGCGGCAAAGCTCGAGAAGGAAACGCCACAGAATGGAACTATTAAACACAAGGAGAACACAAAGCCGTTAGCAATAACAATTCCTTTATTTTCTCTCATGAATTGGACACTTTGAGTAATATTTAATTTTTTGCGTTCAATGGCGTAATCCATAAATGAAAAACCATAAAAATATGCCGATATAAAAAACAAAAAGATTGCAGCAGCCCAACCTATAATTGGAATAAAACTTAGAATGAACATTAATACTGTAAGCAATAGTTCTATGCATAAATTTCTAACAGCAATGAATATACCTCGAATGATATCGCGCACAAACTGTTTAAATTGGAATGGATAATCGTTTCCTGTTTTAATTTTTTCGGTCCGTTCCGATAAATAGGAAAATACCGGAGACATGAGAATAATGATGATATATCCGCCAAAATAGGCGAATATCAGAAAGAATAAGATTTTAAAGACTATCCAAATAAAGCCACCTATGGTTGCGCGTAGGAAGCCAGAACCCCAAAAATCTGCATTTTCAAGATCTATCCAATTTTCAAGAAATACTCTGGATTGCTCCGATAAATTACCAATATACTCCCATCCAAACCAAAAAAGTAAGATGTTGAGTAGCAAAGGGAATATAAAAAACCAGGCTAATTTTTTTCGAAATATGTAATGCATGGCTTCTGAATAGGTGCGTAAGCCAAATCCAAAATCTTTGATCAGTTTCATACTAGATAACTTTGTTTGTGTGTATGTAAACAAAAATAGTATTTAATGTTACAAGCTACAAGCTAAAATGATTTCCCCGTTTGCTTATTTATGATTTGTAAGTGGGTGTTTTAACTTCTTAAATCTAATTAATGAATGCTTTTGTGAGTCATCTCAAATAACTACCTTTGTGGCTCTAAATAACCATTATTGACATTTAATTTTTTTGAAATGCAAAGTTTGACAGCAATTTCGCCGGTTGACGGGCGTTACCGTAACAAAGTTGATGCACTAGGAGAGTATTTTTCGGAGTATGCCTTGGTGCGTTACAGAGTGTTGGTTGAAGTAGAATATTTTATTGCACTTTGCGAAGTACCTCTTCCTCAGTTGAAAGATTTTAACAATGATCTATTTACTGATTTGCGTAGCATTTACCTTGATTTTACGGTAGAAGATGCTCAAAAAGTTAAAGACATTGAAAGTGTAACAAATCATGATGTAAAAGCAGTTGAATATTTCATTAAAGAGAAATTCGATGCTTTAAATCTTCAGCCATACAAAGAATTTATCCACTTCGGATTAACTTCTCAGGATATTAATAATACTGCCACACCATATTCTTTGCGTGATGCAGTGCACGATGTGTATTATCCACTATTGGACCAATTAATAGGAAAATTAGAAAGCCTTTCTGATGATTGGAAAGAGATCGCAATGTTGGCTCGTACGCACGGACAACCAGCTTCTCCAACTCGTTTGGGTAAAGAAATTCAAGTGTATGTTTACCGTTTAAAAAGACAATTGGATTTATTGAAGAGTATACCTTGTTCAGCTAAATTTGGTGGAGCAACAGGTAACTTTAATGCACATCACGTAGCATATCCAGAAGTGGATTGGAAAGAGTTTGGGAATCACTTTGTGAATGACATTCTAAAATTAGAAAGAGAAGAGTTAACTACTCAGATCTCTAACTACGATAATATGGGTGCGATCTTCGATAACTTGAAGCGTATCAATACCATTTTGGTTGACTTGAACCGTGATTTCTGGACGTATATTTCTATGAATTACTTCAAACAGAAAATTAAAAAAGGTGAAGTTGGATCATCAGCAATGCCTCATAAAGTAAATCCTATCGATTTTGAAAACTCGGAAGGAAACCTTGGTTTAGCGAATGCAACATTCGAACATTTGGCTACCAAATTGCCAGTTTCTCGTTTGCAGCGTGACCTTACTGATTCTACTGTTTTGAGAAATATTGGTGTACCATTTGCCCATACCATTATCGCATTTAAATCTTTATTAAAAGGTTTAGATAAGCTGATTATTTCAAAAGAAGCTTTCGAAGCTGATTTGGAAGCGAACTGGGCAGTAGTTGCTGAAGCAGTTCAAACAATTCTTCGTCGCGAAGGATATCCAAACCCTTACGAAGCACTAAAAGCTTTAACAAGAACAAATACTCACGTTACTCAGGATAGTATTGCTGCATTTATAGATACTCTTGAAATTAGCGATGATTTAAAAGCTCAATTAAAGACAATTAGTCCTGATAATTATACAGGAATATAGAAAACATTAATAATTGTTAATACCTTGTTTTTAGGCTGTAAGAGTTGTACTTTTACAGCCTATTTTTATTGGGAGAATTGCGGTTTTCTCAATGATTTTGTTTCACATATTTAATCATTAATGAAAGATTTTTTTGGTATACTTAAGCGCTTTTTGCCTCCTTATAAAGGGGATTTACTTCTGAGTTTTATTTACAATTTATTGGGCGCTATTTTTGGCGTATTCTCCTTTGTAATGTTAAAACCAATTTTAGAAATTCTTTTTGATGAGGCAGAGCCAATTAATACTGTGGTTCCGTGGGAATTTAGTTCAAGTGCATTATATCACAATTTCTATTATTATACTACCCAAATGAAGAATGAATACGGTGCTGATTCAGCACTTATTTTTGTTGGTATAGTTTTAATAATAGCAGTTTTTCTTAAAGTTGGTTTTACTTATTTTGGATCTTATCATGTTGTGAATATTCGAAATGCTGTTGTTCGTGATTTAAGAGTTAAAATCTATGATAAAATAGTAAGTCTGCCTATCCCATTTTTTACAGATGAAAAGAAGGGGGATATTATTGCCAGATCAACAGGTGATGTTCAGGAAGTTGAGAATTCGATTATGAACTCATTGGATATGTTCATTAAAAATCCGATTATAATAATCGTTTCTTTGGTTGTAATGATTAAGATGAGTCCGCAAATGACTTTGTTTGTGTTCGTACTTTTACCTATTGCAGGAACTATTATTGGACGAATTGGTAGAACTTTGAAAGGCAGATCTCGAAAAGGACAGAATTTGATGGCAGATCTTCTTTCAACCATTGAAGAAACGCTTTCAGGATTGAGAATTATTAAAGCATTTACTGCAGAGAAAAAGGTTACTGAAAAATTTGTTGATGAAAATAATGATTACCGTAGAACAATGAATTCATTGATGAGAAGAAGAGTTTTGGCTCATCCGGTTAGTGAGTTTTTAGGAACTGTGGTTATCGTAATTGTTCTTTGGTATGGTGGTCGTTTGATCATTAATGGTGAAGGGAACATGAATGGTGCTGACTTTATCACTTATTTGGTTGTATTTTATTCTATCATTAATCCTGCAAAGGCGTTCTCTAAAGCTTATTATAGTATACAGAAAGGTTTGGCAGCCATGGATCGAATTGATCAGGTACTAAATGCAGAATCAACTATTGTAGATAAAGATGATGCCAAGCAAGTTGAAAAATTTGAGAATGCAATTGAATATAAGAATGTAAGCTTCTCATACAATGGCGAAAGACAAGTATTGAAAAATGTCGAGCTGGAAATACCTAAAGGAAAAACGGTTGCTTTGGTAGGTCAATCAGGTTCAGGTAAAACCACTTTTGTAGATTTATTGCCTCGATTTTATGATGTAAACGAAGGAAGTATCAATGTAGATGGTGTTGACATTCGCGATTACAAAATGAAGGATTTGAGAAACCTGATGGGAAATGTAAATCAGGAATCGATTCTATTTAATGATACAATCTTTAATAATATTGCTTTTGGTGTTGAAAATGCAACAATGGAAGATGTAATTGAAGCTGCGAAAATTGCCAATGCTCATGACTTTATTACAGCCACTGAAGATGGTTATGATACCAATATTGGTGACCGTGGAGGTAAGCTTTCCGGTGGTCAGCGTCAGCGCTTGAGTATTGCAAGAGCGGTGCTTAAAAATCCTCCTATTATGATTTTGGATGAAGCTACTTCAGCTTTAGATACCGAATCTGAAAGATTAGTTCAGGATGCTTTGGACAAATTGATGCAGAACAGAACTTCACTAGTAATTGCTCACCGTTTGTCAACAGTTAAGAATGCCGATTTAATTTGTGTATTTCACGAAGGTGAAATTGTTGAACGTGGAAAGCATGATGAATTAATTGAGAAAAATGGAGCTTATAAGAAACTGTATGATATGCAGCTATTATAATGGCTTAACAAAAGAGATAAAATAGGATTCTGAGCAAAATTGAAGGATCTATTTAAAATATTAAACGCATCATGGTTGAATACTGTGGTGCGTTTTTTTTGCATTAAAGTAGAAATTATTGGATATAAAAAAACCTTTCTAAATAAATAGAAAGGTTTCTTAGCACGGGAGGAGAGACTCGAACTCCCGACACCTGGTTTTGGAGACCAGTGCTCTGCCAACTGAGCTACACCCGTGTGTTTTCGGCAAGTCTGTATGTTTACCTTTTCAAAAGTCTTCGACAAAAGTAGAACATTTTTTCTTATCTGCAAGTTCTTTGTGGAGCTAATTATTACATTTTATAATTGCTGATTTTCCCTTTGATTGCAGTAGGTTCAGGATGAGTGTTTTGTCTAGTTAAGATTTTTTATGCCAATTGTAAATATTTTCTGCATAAGTTTTAAAAATGTAGTAAATTATATGATATGCTTTTAATTTGAAAAATGCTTAGCTATGAAGAATACCAAAAAAGAATATTCGAATGGAGAAGTTACGGTAGTTTACGACTCTGAATTGTGCATTCATTCAGGTGCATGTTTTAAAGGTTTACCTCAGGTTTTTCAACCTGGCACGCGTCCATGGATTAAAATGAGTGGTGGCGAAACTGAAGAAATCATGAAACAGGTTCAAAAATGTCCTTCCCGGGCTTTATCTTTTTATATGAATTCTCCTGATACAGGTGAGGCTAATAAAGGTCCCACAAAGGCTCTGGAAACAGGTAAAAAGGTGGAAGTATTAAAAGATGGTCCTCTAATGGTTGAAGGTCCAATGACCGTTATAGGAGCGGATGGCAAAAGGGAGGCTTTTGATGAGGCTTGTTATTTTTGTAGGTGCGGTTCGTCAAAAAATAAACCATTTTGTGATGGCTCTCATCATGATATTGGATTTAAAGAATAAAAAAGAGGCTTCCATCTTGCCATGCAAGAGAAGCCTCTTTCTGTATATTAGTCTGTTTTGTGAATGACTGATGTTCGCGTTATGGAATAGACCGCAAAATAGCCAATTGCATTATTTGTGATGTTTGATGTGATATTACCTGGAGGACCAGAGAACATACTTTGCCCTTGATCCATTTCTTGTAATTGATTCACAAAATCATAATATCCTTCATCAATAGCATAAGTCTCTAATGTGATTTTATCCATATTTTGGAGAATCTCATCAGGTTTATATTGATTAAATTCACCTACATTACTACCTTTTGTTTTTTCTCCATTAAAGTAGGTATCCTCTTGTACTAAAACTTCTGTAATGGTATCATGTACCAATACATCATTTATTCTACAGGCAAATCCATAGTAATCTTCAGTTTCAATATTATCTTGCATATATAATGAAACCAACCAGAAAGCTCCGTTATCATCATCATCTCTTCCACGTTCCGATTCGTAATCCGGATCAAAATTCATTTCGATATAATCAACTTTATATGGCTGCTTCATAGTAGAATGCGCAACATACTCTTCCATGGTTCCATCCTTATTGATATCTACATTTGTGATTGACAAAGAATAAGTTTTTCCTGGTTCACCCGCAAATTCCAATTCACTTTCATAATAACCCGGTTTTGTTTCCAGGTAATTATAATTAGTATTTCCATTGCTTACATTAATTGTTGCATTGGCTACCGACGGTGCTTCTTCATTATAGAAAACATCACTTGACTCTTTAAGTATCACAAAGTGTTTCTTAAAATCGGAAGTAAGAGTTGCCTCAATAGATAATTTGGTTTCGCCACTATCAACATCAACATTGATTTCTTCGGTACAGCAAACCAATAAAAAGCTTAGTAATAATAAATATATTGGCTTTATATGATTTTTATAGGAGCAGAAATGTAAGATCATGTTCTTAAAATATATTTGCATGATTTTAGAATTTAAAGTTATAAGTAATGGATGGTACAAATGTGAACAAATACGTTTTCTCAGCCTTCATCACGTTCGGATTGTCATCATCTTGAGTAAAGCTAATATACCATGGATTTTTTCTACCATAAGCATTGTAAAGAGAGAAGTTCCATTCTCCTTCCCACTTGCGACCAGGTTTCTTTTTGCCTTTTAAGGTTACAGCTAAATCCAATCGATGATTGTCTGGCATTCGATATGAATTTCTATCAGAATATATTTTGATTAATGCTCCCTGATATTCGGCGCGCCCAACTGGATAGGTTACAGGAGATCCAGTAGAATAAGTGAAATTCGCCGATACAGTTGTTCTTTTTGTGAGCTTATAGCTTAAAGCTGCTTTAATATTGTGTGGCACATCATAAGGTGAGCGATAGGATTGACCATTGTTAATGCCTTCCATTGTTCTTTTTGTTCTAGACCAAGTATATCCAATCCAACCTTGTAATCGGTTAAAACTAAGGTTCGTTGTGAGTTCAAAACCATAGGCTTCCGCCGATCCTGTTCTCAGTTCACCTTCCAGATGTTTATTGAGTAATAGATCCGCAAAATCCTTAAAATCAATTGCATTGTGCATCTTTTTATAGTATCCTTCTAATGACATCTCTATAGTATTGTCGCGAAAGTTTCTAAAATAGCCAACTGCAAACTGATCGGATGTTTGAGGTTTTACATTTGGAGATGCAGGAAACCAAACATCTAATGGCAAACCACCAGTAGAGTTTTGAGTCAGTTGCATGTATTGAGTGGTTCTGGAATAGCTCATCTTAACCGACGAAGTAGGTCCGACGGTATACTTTAATCCAAATCGTGGTTCCCAATTGGTATAGGTGTTAAAAATATCACCTTTTTTGTAGGTAGTAGAATCCACTACATTATAGTTTTCATCAAAATCATAAACAGTGCCCTTACCAACATTGTTGAACATGCTAAAGCGCAAACCGTATTTTAAGGTTAGGCGATCGCCAATTTTTTGTTCATTTGAAATGTATAATCCCTCTTCCAATGCATTGGACTCATTTACACGATAATCTGAAAATAAAGATTGTTCACCCAAACCAAAGGCATGACCAGGTTCTAATTTGTGATAGGTAAATATCCCACCAAATTTGATGTTGTTATTGGCATTTAGAAAGTAGTTGAAATCCAGTTTAGCTGAATAATCTTCCATGTTTGATTGCCATTTAAAAGCATCAGCACCCAATCGGTTCGATAGTTCGTAATCGTATTTACTATAAAGGAAGGTAGCATTAGAAAATAGCTTATTTGAAAAAAGATGATTCCAGCGTAGGCTTACTGTTTTATTTCCATAGTTTAATTCATTTTCATTACTCTTGAATTTATCTTTTCCCAAATAAGTGGAAACAAAAAGCCTGTTTTTATCATTAAATCGATGATTGATTTTCGCATTAACGTCATAGAAATAAACAGTATTGTCTTTTACATCTTCATCCGAAGATAGCTTTAAGAACAAATCGGCATAACTTCTTCTTCCTGAAAGCATAAAAGAAGTTTTTTCATTTTTACCGATAGGTCCTTCCAAAGTCAATCTTGAAGAAACCGTTCCAATGCCACCATTGCCACTAAATTTTTTGCTGTTCCCATTTTTCATTCTTATGTCCAGAAAAGAGGACAATCTACCTCCAACACTGGCAGGAATGTCACCTTTGTACAGTTTCATATCGCTTAATGCATCATTATTGAATATCGAGAAAAAGCCAAGTAGGTGAGAGGCATTATAAACAGGAGCTTCGTCGAGAAGCAATAGGTTTTGATCCGGATTTCCGCCACGAACGCTAAAGCCACTAGATCCTTCAGCTGCAGGTTTTACTCCCGGAAGCATTTGTACCGCCTTAATTAGGTCAACCTCACCCATTAAGGCGGGTAACTTTTTTATGGTTGAAGCAGGTATTTTAACAACACTCATTTCTGCTCTTTCCACATTACTTGCAGCCGCTTCTCCTCGCACTACTACCTCTTGAATTTGCAAATTATCAGCAGCCAATTCTATATTTATATTCTTGTTATCGGTTATTTCCAATACCTGAGTTTGAGTTTTTGTTCCCAGGAAAGAGAAGCTTACCGTATAGTAACCTGAAGGGATACTTAAGGAATAAAATCCATAAGGATTGGTTATGGTTCCTTTTTTTAATTCCTTGATATAACAAGCGGCGCCAATTAAATCTTCACCATTATTTGCATCCTTAATGTATCCACTTATGGTAACAGTTTTTGGAGGGATTTGTTTAAAGGCAATTTGCTTTCCAATAATCTTGTATTTTACCTGTAATTGCAGACTTATTTTATCTAAAATTACCCTTAGCTGATAGGATTTTTTACCCAGGTAAACTTTCTTTTTACCCAAGTTATTATTTCCAGGATAACTTGCATTTAAACCTGTTTGCTTCTGTATTAATTTCATCAAATCTTCGAAAACATAGTTCTCCTGATTTGTTTTAATAGTGTATGTGTCTTTTGATTGAGACATACCAGTATTCGCCCCAAATAGTAAGAATAGTATTGTAAGGGGAAGAAATATATTTTTCATGTGATTATTATTTCTTTTTATTTGCTACATGGAACTCCCGATGAATTTTAATTATTCCTTTGTATGAATTGTGGAATGTTAAAATTCATGTTCGTTTCATCTAAAATTATTTTAGTAGGATGTATTCTTTATTTCTTTCGATTTCAAGATCTAAGGAAAAGGAAATGGATTCAAGTATATGATCTAAATCCTGATCTTCGAAAGTAGCGGTCATTACAAGCTGTGGGATAATATGACCTTTTATCCTGATATTGATATTATATAGCTCTTTTAAATCATTACAGATTAATTCTAATTTCTCATTTTCATATTCTAAGTATTTAATTTTTAGCTGATTGTTGTTTGAGTGTTTGCCTAATAATACAACTTTTTGTTTGGCAATATAATTGGCAAAATCACCTTTCACCAGTCTAACCTTGTTCCCCGGATCATCAACTTGCATAAATTCTACAATTCCCGATTCAACTGTAATAGAGGTTTTGCTAATGCCTTCCGAAATTCGAAATGATGTACCCAACACTTTTGTTTTAGTCAGACTGGTGGTGATAATAAAAGGTCTGCTTTTGTCTTTTGCTACATCGAAAAAAGCTTCTCCTGTTAGTTTTATAGTTCTACTATGTTCTGAAAAATTCTTTGGATAAGAGATAGTTCCATTCTGGGCCAGTAGGATTTTTGTTCCATCTTCTAAATTCAAAACCTTATCAATATTTGTATTGTTCTTTACCAAAATTAGGTTTGAATCTCCAATAAATACGAAAAAAGAAGTGATACTAGTTGCAATTAATATGGCAATAAGCGCAGCATATCGCATCAGTTTTCTAATTTGAAACTTTTTTGATGCTGCCTTCTTTTTCTGTAGTTCAAGCAAAGCTTTTTCCGAATCGAATACTATCTGTTTAGATTTTATTGATTTGCAATCCCAGTAAAATTGAAGCTCTTCGAAGTATGCTATATTTTTGGGATCATTTTCTATCCATTTTTTTATCCTCTGTTTTGTTTGTTCATTACATGTTTCATTTAAATAATCAGTGAGTAATTCGGTATTAATTTTCATGACCCTGAATTTTAAATTGCATTTTTTGTAGAGTAACACCATTTATTCTTTTGAAATATAGATGGCGAAAGAATCCCGGTAAATCTTTACTCTATAGGTAAGACAGCCAAAATTCATTTACCCCTATTCAAAATTTGTTTTTTTGAAAAATAAGTTGTGCTTGTGATGAACTTTCTGATTATGATATGTGTTATTTTCTTCTTGAAAATAGAAAATAAATCAGTAAATCAGATTTATTCAATTGAGCTCTCAATTTTTTTATAGCAGAGTTCATTTGATTTTCAATGGTTTTTTTTGAAATATTTAGAGATTCTGAAATTTCCTTGTATGACATTTTTAGATTGCGTCGCATGATGAATACTTCGCGACAGCGTGGAGGTAAATTGTCTATTGCTTTTTCAACCTTAATTTTAATGGCAGAAAGATTTTGTTCCCGGTTTAATTCGAAAGATGTGTCGATAGGATCCTCTATTTCTTCAATAGGAAGAATAGATTGTTGCATCTTTTTCTTTATTGCATCGATACTGGCATTTTTTACCGCACGATACAGATAGGATGATATAGAACTGTTGATATTGGGTTTCTTGTCCCAAATTTTAAGAAAGATTTCCTGTACTAAATCTTCGCTCAAGTCCTGATCAGAAAGTAAAGAATAGGCATAATTGCACAAAGGAGAGTAGTACTCTTTGAAGCAGGTTTCAAAATCAATGTCCTTAGTGGGGGTGGATATTTGCATTTCTCATTCTCCTTTGAATTGTCCAAAAATAGAAATATTATCCAATTAATTGGTGAGATTAAATGTGAAGAAACGTTAATCTTTATTTTGGAGGGGAGTAGGCATAAAAAAACCTCCGCTTTTTGCGGAGGTTTAACCTTGAGATTATCTCTTGTCTTTATATCTTAGAATTTGGCTTCTTAATGCTTCAGTTACCAAATCTGTTGCTTCTTCGAATGTCTTGCTTTTCTTTTTGGCGAACAATTCGTTACCTGGAACATTCATTTTTACCTCAACTACTTTATTCTCTTTGTTACTTGCCTTGTCTACATTTAAAATTACATCGTATGTTGTAACCTTATTCTCCAACTTCTCAAGTTTCTTTAATTTTTGGTTAATGAATGCTTCTAACTTCTCATCTGCCTTAAAACCTACGGATTGCATTTTCATGTTCATCACAATTCCTCCTATATTTGATATACACACGGGTGTATAAGTTAATATTCTGATAAATATAAACCGGTTTCTTTTCTTGCGCGTATGTTCAGCTTCGTTAAGCCTTTTCGATTAATCTTTGTACTTTGAAAGTACGTAAAAATTCTAAGCTTAGGAAACCAAACAAGCGTTTTTATTGAAGTTTAACAAATATTAATTTTCAAAGTATTCAAAATAAGCCTACTAAAATTTTAAGTTTTTTAAATGTTAAAACTGTTGAGGAATTTTAACACTTGAATATTCTGTTTAATGCCTATGATTACTGCTAAAATAACTGATATTGAGCTATTTTGTTTTATAAAATGATCACTTATATGCAGATTTCATGATAAAAATCAGTTTTTGTTTGTGTGTTAATTGTTAAATTGAAAAGATGTTACTTCTTGTAATAGAGGGGAATCAATAAAGAAATATTTACTTTTAAAGTATAGAGTTAATAATTAATTTTTTAATAAGGCATAAGTAAGGTTTATGAAAATACGTTTAATAGTATTTGCAGTTAATATTTTAATTTTGATTCTTGCATGGTTTCTACTCGATGTAGATTATTCGGATAAATTTATAAATGAGAATGTTATTGATAAGATTTTATTGAGTATTGGACATCAATATGTCAGATTTATATTTTTATATACATTAATATTAGGTATATCGTTTATTGGAACAATTGTATTTGGATTAATAAAGAGAAAAGATCTGTTTTATGGTTTTTTGTATTGCCTTCTATTGAATTTGATGAGTTTGTTGATACATTTATTATAGCTGTACTTTTTCTGATTATATAATCTTGACGTATTAAATGAAGCCATGCAATTGCAAAAGTTCAATTTTGTAATTGATGAATATCTACTTTCATTTATAAACTGTAGTCTCTTACGTAAATATGCCTATGTTTTACCTCGAACTTTACTTTATGGGTAATGTTGTGGGTGAGTATTGCCTGATGTAAATAATAAGCTAATAGTGAGGGTGAATATTCATATTGTTATACTATTAAAATTTTCTCATTACTATTAAACCTTAATAGTAATAAGATGTTGATGGAGACATAATCTTGTTAGTTTTTTTATTGTTGTCTGGAATTATTGAGGTGGACAGATGGGCGATAAAATGCTAACAACATCCGTGGATCTGTCAGAGTTTTGCTTCCGAAAAGTTCTTTCGCGATTTAAATTTAACAAAAGCAAGATGTAAATACAGCTAAAAAGTTAATAATTAGTTAACATTTTAATAAGATATTTCTTAAATTGAGGAATACTTATGAAAAGGAGGACTATTTGTTATGGCAAAAAAGAAGAAAAAAGGCAAAAACAAGCAAGTTATACGTAAACCCTTAACTAGAAAGGAAGGTATTAAGGTGTTTGAAAAAAAGATGTATGAATTTTTAATTAACAAGTTTCCTCATAAATACGAGCTTCGTTTTACACAAAAAGAAATGAAGTACATGTATATTTATCGGATTGTGGTGCCAAATCCGGTCAAAACCGAAGGTCAGAATACGAGTGCCAATGAACTGAATCGAATTGGACATATTATTCAAAAGAAATTGCGTGAACCTATGTTATGTCATGATGGAGAATGGTACAGTACTATTGAATTGGGATTGTTGTATTGCTATTTTAATAATATGAATAACAATAATACTACACCTCAAAGGCGTATGGAATTGTGGCAGTATATTGGGAGTGCCAGTAAAATTGAATTAAGTCCTGATCAAATAACTATGCATTATGTAGCTGCATTTAGAAAAACCGTTACAGCTATTTCGAGTGTTAGAAATATGATTTATAGCTTGGATCTGCGTGAAACGTATTGTGATCCAAATAATCCTGCATTAGAATTTGGTCATCGGTTGGGCGTTGGATATGCAAGTAAAAAATCAATTGATATTAATGGGAATTCCAGATTGGTTTATCGATTTGTTTTGCCACGCATACATAATGAGCCTTGGTATGGGCAAATGTATGCTTCAGACTTAAAAGAGGTGTATAGCGGAAATAAGAAAATGCTGGATATATATATTCAATCTCATGCCTTGGAACGCTTAAGGGAAAGGTTAGACTTGTTGGATGAAGAAGCTATCAACTATGCCATATACGAAAATTTTGATGCACTTCAATTCACTATCTTAAGTAACGGTTACATCTTAATTACAATTAAATTGTTTCAATGCAAAGTAGGTTACTTTATTGCCAATATTATTAAGGATGATTTTGTAATTCGAACCTTCCTGTTTATTACCCATGCTACCACTCCGGAAGGAGATAAACTAAAAGAGATCTGTGGATTGGGAAGAAATGATGTGCCTTACTGGAAGATAGATCGCTTGAGTACTTTTATGAATGTGGATGCAGAACAATATCCTAAACTATCTGCCATGTTCGAAGAGGCGGGCTGTGGAGATTTGTTTAAACTCCATAATGAAGAATTCTCGGTTGAAGCCATGCAAACTGCCAATTTGGATGGCTTAAGAGATTATATCAAAAGTGGAAAGCAGGAGGTGTCCGATGAGGTGCTGGAATCGAGTTGATCCTCAGCACCCATGGAAAAATAATCTTAGTACTTTTTAAGGATGTATTTGTATCGTATTTGGAAAAGAACCGAACAAACTAGCAATCCTACTGGAAATCCGAACCAAATTCCTACTGCACCAAAATTCCATTTAAAAGCAGATAGATAACTGAATGGAATAGAAATAAGAAAATAGGAGATAAATGTGATGATGGCAGGAATTCTAGCATCGGCAAAACCTCTTAAGGTTCCCGCAAGTATAATTTGAATTCCATCTACCAGTTGGAAGATACTACAAACAATTAGCATTTGTGCCGCCAGGTTTATAACTGTAATATCTTTTGTAAATAGGAGAGGTAACAGATGGCGTGCACCTATAAATACAATAACAATAATAGCAGAATAGAGGTACATTAAATTCATCGCTGTTTTAGTCGCTCTAATAATCCCATCATTATTGTTTTCACCTTTATAGTGACTAACACGGATGGTTGTACCAGCTCCTAAGCCCTGATAAATCATGAAACCGAGGGTAGAGAGGGTAATTGCTATTTGGTGTGCAGCCAGGTCGGCTTCGGTTAGCCAACCCATCATAATAGCACATAAACCAAAAGCACTAGCTTCCATCACAATTTGTCCGCCCAAAGGAATTCCCAGTTTTATAATACCTACAAATCTGTTCCAGGAGAAAACGCTTTGCTTGTGCAATTTCGCGAAGAGTTTGAATTTATTATTTCTATAAAAAAGAATGATAAAAGAGAGAGCCATAAATATTCGAGCCAATAAGGTTCCAATACCCGCACCAGTTAGCCCCATTTCGGGAGCGCCAAATTTACCATACATAAACACATAATTACCCATCGTGTTTATCACATTAGCCCAAAGCATAATTTTCATGGCTGTTTTTGTATCGCCCACACCTTCGGCAAATTGTTTGTAGCCATAAAATACCATCATTGGGATTACCGATGTCATTAATATTGCCAAATAATCCCGCGAAGGTTTCAGGATGGATTCGGGTTGTCCCATGTAAGGAATCAATACATATAAAATCAGTAATAGTAAGGCTAAAGCTACGCCCATAAAGGCATTGGCGAGTATCCCATTTTTTATCCATGATCCTATTGAATCGTGATCTTTTTCGCCCCAGCTTTTGCCAATTAGCGG
>Ga0209475_10002510_pt1 | contig 18231 bp, 20 predicted proteins | sample tdDd471_FD_187128 | JGI IMG/M metagenome (GOLD analysis project Ga0209475, IMG submission 187128) | Marine sediment microbial communities from the Atlantic coast under amendment with organic carbon and nitrate - tdDd47.1 (SPAdes)... | ecosystem: Environmental > Aquatic > Marine > Coastal >... | reverse complement strand
TAAACCAGTCCCAAGGAATTAAGTTTTTCCAGCTCATGGTTAGTCCTCCTTCGTTAAAAGGCATCTATTCAATAAAGTTGAAATCAAGCGTTAAGCAGACATAAACCAGTGTCGTTTAGGCTGCTTTGTCTTCCTTCCTAACAGCTTTATTTCCACCAGGCGCGAGGCCATCCTGAGACATATCGCCCGAAGTAATGGCGTAGTTATTTTCTTCTATGACTTCGATATTGTAGGGTGGATACCCCGCTTTTGAATGGTCCGTATTCATGGCTGAATCCAACAGATTAAAGAAGCGATCAAAGCCGATACTGTTACGGAATAAGGGTGAGTAATCAATCGTAGTCATCACATATCCTCCTCTTGAAGCAATACGAAACAGGTTACAATCAACATGGAAAAACACAGCAACAATTTGCTCATGCCTTTCATTGATTTATATAGATCGACTACACAATTTTTCAAGAGAAAAATTTAATTTTTTTGGTTTTTTTAATATTGGAGGAATGGGGACTTATAGTGCTTAAAATAAACTAGAAACATCCCCTCAAGCCGGTCGAGCCAATTAATGACTTTTTCTAATTCATCAGCCAATTAGTCTCGTCCAAATGCTGCAGTTCAACACCTAGCATTCATTTAATTAAATTAATATTTAACAAGAACTAACATTCTGTATTTATTAGACATATTAAAACTAACTAATTAAATGAAATCTTACTGTTAATAAAGCGAATCATTTTCGGCTACTAGCCGATTCAAGCATTTTTCCAAATCTTTGTCGGCCCGTTTTAATCGAAATGTTTTTTATCAATATATTTGCCTATTAAATGAAAATTTAGTCGAAATACATATATTTAAAATATTTATTGCATAACTAATAAAAGTTAAATTTTGCTGTATGCCTTTAATTTAAGGGATTCCAAGTTCTAAAATTAACATAAGATTATTTTGTTTATCCCATAGTTTTACAAAATTTAGTTCCACTGAATAGTCACAAAACTTTAATTTAAAGATTGACTAATTTAAAATATTGACTATTACTGATTATGGGGTTTAAAAATATTATAAATTAGGAGTACATATGCCTAGTAATTACAAAGAGCTGACCATAAAACCAATGCCAATTGGTTCAATAATTAGCCGACCATCACAACAACATGGCAAAATATCTTTGGAAGATAATGCCTTGGAGGTCATGACTAATTTGCATAAAGTTAGTGCAGTTACTATCAGTGCCAGTTCAGGTATTGATGAAGCAGAACAAAAAATGAGAAGCCGTGAAGTACGCCTATTATTTGTCACCGATCATCAAGAACGAATAATTGGAATTACCACCTTATCCGATATTTATGGCGAAAGGCCAATGCAAATGCAACAGCAAAATAACATGCCGCGTTCGGAACTCTGTATTCTCGACATTATGACCGGTATTGAGGCACTCGATGTGTTAGATATGTCTGAAGTCACTAGTGCCAAAGTGGGCGATATTGTGACTACTCTAAAAAAATTACAACGCCAACATGCCTTGGTGATGGCAGAAACCGATGGAATCAAAAAAATCTGTGGTATTTTTTCAACCACTCAACTTTCAAAACAGCTAGATATTAATTTAAGCGATTATGGAATCGCACACAGTTTGGCTGAATTAGGAAACTTAAGACATTCCGCTTAAAGTCAATGAAGTTCTATAGGTAAAATAACTCCGTATTGAAACTGAGATGAATAAGAAAAAAAATATCACATAAACCATGTACCAATGGAACTATTCTTCCAAAGATCGAATAATTTCCATATATGTTTTCTCTTTTTTGGCAAATGAGACAATCATCATTGCCATCACAAATATCAGAACAAAAATCGCAGACACGGCCGTTGCCCCGGTAACCGCCAGCTCTGCTAACTGTAAGGTATCTATTTGTTTATCTTTCAATAATTGCAAAATGCTTGCAGTACTTACCATGGTTGGCTTTAACCAATACAGTATTAACCAAGCAACTACTGCAGACAACGCAATACTCCAGCCAACATAGGCACCAATCTGCTGAAAAAAAGTACGCTTAAAAATAAACTGCTTATGCTCGTCTGACAATTTACTCATGATTAACCTTTATTTTCGCTAAAAAAAGAAGTCCATGATACGATTGCTCTTGAAAAACTGCAAATAGTCCATAATCTATAGGGGTTTGCTAAACTTCTATTTGAACTTTTATCTTTTTAAATTAAATACCTTACTTCAGCATGGCCATAGACTATTATAAAATTCTTGGTGTTGAACGCAACGCCAGTGACGACGAAATAAAAAAACAATACCGACGTCTCGCACGAAAGTATCACCCTGACGTCAGTAAACTACGCAATGCCGAAAAACGCTTTAAAGAAATCAATGAAGCCTATGACGTATTAAAAAATAAAGAAAAACGCGCCAACTACGATCAGTATGGCTCCGCAGAAGGTAATCCATGGGGAGCTGGAGGATTTACTCCTCCCCCGCATGGAAGATCAGCAAGAGGAGAGGACTTTGGTGGTTTTGGTCAGGGAAGTTTTAGTGATATTTTTAGTAAAATGTTTAATCAAGGTGGGGGACAAAGCAATCGCCAACGCTCTCCATTTGATCAACCATTTTCTGGTAACCCTAAATCTAACAAAACTGAAGCACAAACAGTCGAAGTGTCGGTTGATTTAGAAGATATTTACAATGGCGGAAATAAAACCTTCGTTTTAACTATGCCAGGACAAAATGACCCCAAACGTTTAAAGGTAAAAATCCCCAAAGGAATTAAAGAGGGACAAAAAATTCGTCTCAGTAAACAAGGCAACCAAGGAAGTGATTTATTTTTAAAAATTAACTATAAAAAGCATCCATTATATCAAGTAGAAGGTTCAGATATCCACCTAGAGCTACCAATTACACCTTGGGAAGCAGCTCTCGGGGCTCAAGTTTCCATTCCGACCCTGGGCGGCACAGTAGAAATGAAAATTCCTGCAGGTTCTCAGGCTGGGAAAAAATTACGTCTTAAGGGGCGCGGTCTAGGTAGTAAAGAAACAGGTGACCAATATGTCACTATTGTCATTAAAATTCCACCAGACACCGATAAGAAATTACTCGCATTATATGAAAAAATGCAAAAAGTCAGTAATTATAATCCTAGACCCCATTTTCCAAAATAATCAAAGAGGCTTGTTTCCACTTCACATGTGTAATCGAGTCTCTTAATCTGAATTGAGCTTGATTAATTACAAAATGGTAATTTAAAGAACTTTAAAAATATTATTGAGTCTATACTTTTAATTTATCCTAGAAATCTCATATGACTTAGTAGCGAGATGCGGCCGAATAGATGGCAACTGAGTCTTTCTAGTTTTATACATCAACACATTGAAGGTAGACTATGAACAATCATAAAACGATATATTATCGAAACAAAGGAAGACTCTTTGCCTTAATTATAGCCAGTGCATTTTTTGCGTCCCCCTTTTTATTACTTAATAGTCAGGCGTCCCTCCCGACACATGATAGCCAGGGACAGGCTATTCCGTCATTGGCACCGATGTTAAAAAGAATTACTGATGGGGTCGTCAATATTTCTAGTACCTCCACCGTAAAAAGTCGTCACCAAATGGATTTTTTTAATGATCCGCTATTTAATCGATTTTTTCGTCAGCCTGAACGTAATGCCCCCGAACAAAAGCAAACTCATAGTCTTGGTTCAGGCGTAATTATTGATGCCAAAAAAGGTTATGTCTTGACCAATAATCATGTCATTGATAGTGCCGATAATATTAAAGTTACCCTTAAAGACGGTCGTACTCTAAATGCAGAGTTAATTGGAACCGATCCCAAAACCGATATAGCCTTGCTAAAAATTAGTGCCGATAAATTAACGGCCATCCCATTAAGCAACTCTGACGATATTCAGGTCGGTGATTTTGCGGTTGCAATAGGCAACCCCTTTGGGTTAGATCAAACCGTTACCTCTGGTATTATTAGTGCCCTTGGACGAAACAATTTAGGGATTGAAGGTTATGAAGACTTTATCCAAACAGATGCTTCCATTAATCCAGGAAATTCCGGTGGAGCCCTGGTTAATTTGCGTGGTCAACTATTAGGAATAAATACCGCCATATTGTCTAAAAGTGGCGGTAATGTAGGTATCGGGTTTGCAATTCCAGTCAATATGGTCAAAAAGGTCATGGAACAATTACTGGAACATGGTACAGTCAAACGTGGAATTTTAGGTGTTCATATCCAAGATTTGACTCCCGAATTGGCCGCTGCATTTAATATTAAACAAACCAAAGGTGCGGTTATCGCCCAGGTCATAAAAGGAACTGCAGCCGATAGAGCAGGACTGAAAAATGGAGATGTCATTGTTGAAGCCAATCGCAAACGAGTTAAAAATGCATCTGATTTACGCAACACCGTTGGCCTAATGCGTCCCGGCGAGAAAATCAAATTGGAATTAATTCGCGGTAACAAAAGTATGAGTATTACCGCCAAAATTGGAGGTGATGATGAATTTGACTTTGATATACTGAGTGGAAAATTTAATGCCAAACAGCTCCATTCGCAACTCAGTGGTGCGAGCCTGGCCAAAAGTAAGGATGAGCAAGGTGTAGAAGTCGTTGAGGTTAGTAAAGACTCACCAGCCTGGCAAACGGGTTTACGTGCAGGCGATCGCATAATCGCCATAAACCGACATCCAACCAATTCCATCAAAGATATACGCAAGTTTACCAAGGATAAAGTAAGAAGTATTGCTTTAAATATTATTCGTGGTAATAGCGCTTTATTTTTAGTTCTGAGTAATTAATCATCTTAATCTATGTTTACGGGCTCTTGCTCGTAAACATAATATCAATTAATAGCAACTAAACTTTGAAATAAAAACAAATATATATTGGTCAAATATCATATAGTGAATCCAAACATGGTGAAAAATATGGCCAAAAGAAACAAACTGAGACTTATCTTCTATCCCCTTGTTTTAGCCGCCATCATTTTTATATCCTGGTCACATATTCAAGCTGCTTTCTATGATAACGGTTTCGATCTATCCAATAGTTTAATCGATAGAAATGAAATTCATCATGGAGGTCCCCCTAAAGACGGTATTCCAGCCATTGACGCACCGATATTTATTCCGGCCCCAAAAACTGACTTTTTAAATAATGAAGATCGTATTCTCGGTTTAAATTTAAATGGTGTTGCCAAAGCCTATCCCATTAAAATTCTAAACTACCACGAAATTGTTAATGACTTTACCAACGATGGAAAAGAGGAAAAAGCCATCTTTGTTAGCTATTGTCCATTATGTGGCAGTGGTGTTGCCTATTCAGCTTTTATCAATGGCAAAAATACCAGCTTTGGAGTTTCCGGTCTTTTATATAATAGCGATGTTCTATTGTATGACCGCCAGACCAACTCACTCTGGTCACAAATTATGTCTCAAGCTATTAGCGGTCCTGCCAAAGGACAAAAACTAAAAGTGCTGGATCTCACTCATACTTCCTGGCAAGACTGGAAAAGCCGTTATCCTAATACTTTAGTATTATCTACCGATACGGGCTATAGTCGTAATTATAATCATACTCCCTATCAAGGTTATGATAAAAGCAAAGCCCTTTACTTCCCTGTTAAAAACTTAGATAAACGTTATCATCCCAAAGAATACGTAATCGGCGTAGAAGTTGACGGTAAATTTAAGGCCTACCCATTTGCTGAACTCAGTAAATCACCTTCTCCTTTACAAGACACCATAGCAGGTCACCAATTAACGATAAACTTCGATGCTCAACATCGTACAGCAAAAATAATTGCCAATAAAAATACCTCCGTAATTTCAATAACCAGTTATTGGTTTGCTTGGATGGCTTTTCATCCAGATAGTGAAGTATATAAGAGCAGTGATCAGTGATTAGTGATCAGTGATCAGTGATCAGAAAAATTATTATTATAGAAGTATTTTTATCAACTGATATCCCTCGGATAGCCTAAGAATCTCTTTTGGGATTGAATCCAAACACCCTTTTATTTAAATTTGACTATTTAAAAGATGATAATTCTGTGAAAAAGATATTGATTATCGTAAAATATGCGGTTCTAAATGCTTTTTACGAGGAGAATAGTATATGTTGTCTATGGATGACAGAGATGGCGTCATCTGGTTTGATGGTAAAATGGTGCCTTGGCGCGAAGCCAAAATACACGTTTTGACTCATACTTTACATTATGGAATGGGGGTTTTTGAGGGTGTACGTGCCTACCAAACAGATAAAGGGGCTGCTATTTTCCGTTTAAAGGAACATACCGATAGGTTATTTCGTTCAGCCAAAATTATGAATATGCCCATGCCATTTGATAAAGAAACAATCAACGAGGCAACCAAACGAGCAGTCGCAGAGAATAATCTTGATTCCGCCTATATTCGTCCTATGGTTTTTTATGGTAGTGAAGGTATGGGGTTACGAGCTGATAATTTAAATGTCCATGTTATTGTGGCTGCCTGGGAATGGGGAGCCTATTTGGGGGCTGAGAGCCTGGAAAAAGGTATTCGAATTAAAACCTCATCTTATACCCGCCACCATGTGAATATTTCCATGTGTAAGGCAAAAGCTAATGGTCAATATATAAATTCCATGCTAGCTCTGCAAGAAGCCTTAACTGATGGCTATGACGAGGCGTTATTATTGGATGTTGATGGCTTTGTAGCTGAAGGGAGTGGCGAGAACTTCTTTTTAGTTCGGGATGGAATTATTTACACGCCAGAACTGACTTCGGCTTTAGAAGGCATTACCCGCGATACCATTATGCAATTGGCGAAAGAAATTGGTGTTGAAATCAGAGAAAAACGGATTACTCGTGATGAAGTTTATGTGGCTGATGAGGCCTTTTTTACAGGCTCCGCTGCTGAAGTAACACCAATTCGTGAACTCGACAATCGCACCATTGGGAATGGTAGCCGAGGACCAATTACCGAGAAATTGCAAAGTATGTATTTTGATCAGGTTCATGCTCGGAGAAATACCTTTCCTGAATGGCAAACTTTGGTAAAATAAAGGTACAAATGAGTCCTTACTAATGCAAGCTATAGACAAAAAACAACTCAGTCATGACGAATATTTTGCTTTCGAACAGCAAGAACAAGTGCGCTATGAATACATTGCGGGTGAAGTTTTTGCCATGACTGGCGGGACATTTAAACATGGTAAAATTTCGGTAAACTGTACGACTTGTCTAAGTATGGCCCTCAGAGGCACGCCCTGCTCCATTTTAAACTCTGATATGAAATTGTTTATTTCAGAGCACGATAAATATTGTTATCCTGATGCAGTACTATTATGTAATGGTAAAGAAAATAATCTATCAATTGAAGAACCTGAACTCATTATTGAAGTACTATCAGAGAGTACTGAGTCTTATGATCGCGGCCTAAAATTTGAACACTATCGCAGCATTAAAAATCTTCAATATTATTTGTTAATAAATCAAGAACGCCCTCATGTTGAATTGTATACCCGCCAGGACGATAAACATTGGATATTAAGTGAATATACTGATTTAGAAGAATTTATCGAACTAGAGCAATGGCAAATAAAATTGCCATTACATGAAATTTATTACAATATCGATTTTAATCAAGAGTAAAGAGAAACAAATATGTCAAATTCAAGTGCAGAAAGCCTTGTTCCCAATGCCTGCAGTCGCTATGCTGTAGAAGCCGATCAATTGCCCTTGCATTGTCCAATGCCAGGTTCAAGCCAATGGGATTCTCATCCTAAAGTTTACCTGCCCATTAAAGAAAATGGTGGCACAGCAAAATGCCCGTATTGTGGTGCTGAATATACCCTTAAAGACTAATAAAGACCAAGCAATTTAATTTAAATGTCTGCGATACCCGAGCCGCCAAATGACCCACGGCGGCTTCTAATTGTCGGTCCCAGCTGGGTGGGTGATATGATTATGGCACAGAGTTTATTTATTGTGCTGAAACATCAATACCCAGAACTCGTCATTGATGTGCTTGCTCCTGCCTGGAGTGGTGCCTTATTGGATCGAATGCCAGAAGTCAATCAAAGCATTGATATGCCCTTGGGGCACGGTAGTTTTGGTTTAGCAAAACGTTATCAAATTGGCCAAACACTGGCTCTAGAAAACTATGACTGGAGCATTTTACTGCCTAATTCATTAAAGTCTGCTCTGATCCCATTTTTTGCCAAAATTAAAAAACGCAGTGGTTTTATTGGTGAAATGCGCTATGGACTGCTTAATGACTGGCATAAATTAGATAAAAAACGCCTTACTCGTACGGTTCAACGTTTTGTTGCACTGGCCTATTCGAACGCCACTATGTATCAAGAACAATATACTGGAATGAAAAACATTCCTTTTCCCCAGCTACAAATCAATAAGGAATCCGCCTGGAATATAGCACAGGAAAAGTTCTCGCTAACGACTCAAACACAGCAGAATTTCCCTATTCTTTCGCTTTGTCCCGGTGCTGAATACGGACCAGCCAAACAATGGCCAGCACGTTATTTTGCCGAAATAGCCGCTCGCTTTTGGAAACAAAACCAAGCACTAAATGGACAAGTCTGGCTATTTGGCTCAGAAAAAGATCAAGCATTTTGTCAACAGATCGCTCAACACACAGATATCCCTATAAAAGACTTATCCGGCCAGACGAGCCTGGCCGAAGCCATCGATCTTATGTCTTTAAGTAGCGCTGTAATCAGTAATGACTCCGGTTTAATGCATGTTGCTGCCGCAGTTGGAGTTCCCATTTTAGGACTCTACGGTTCCAGTGATCCACATTTTACTCCGCCTCTATCCCAGTATTCTGAGGTGGTCAGTTTGGGACTGGACTGTAGCCCGTGTTTTAAACGGACTTGTCCACTAGGACATTTAAACTGCTTAGAAAAAATGACTCCCGATCTAATCTGGGACAAATTACAGGTATTGCTTCAAGCATGAAAGTGTTGATTATTAAAACTTCTTCCATGGGCGATATTATTCATACCCTACCAGCGATTACGGATGCGCAAAGACAAATTCCCGGCATCCAATTTGATTGGGTGGTTGAGGAAGCCTTTCAAGAAATCCCCGGCTGGCACCAAAGTATCAATCGAACCATTCCTGTTGGCATCCGACGTTGGCGAAAAAACCTCCTAAAAACTTTCCGAAACAACGAATGGGGGCAATTTAAACAGCTTCTGCAGGAAGAACAATACGATTACGTCATTGATGCTCAGGGTTTACTCAAAAGTGCTTTTTTGACCTTTTTTAGCCTCACCAAGCAACACGGAAAAACCTATGGTCTGGATAAAAATTCGGCGCGAGAACCACTAGCTGCGATGTTTTATCGCAATAAAGTTTTTGTACCCAAGGTTTTACATGCGACGCAACGAGTAAGGCTGCTATTTGCTCAAATATTTAATTATAAAATTGACAATTTATCCCTAAACTACGGGATCCGAAATCATTTTAAACGGGAAGCGGATACCAGTCGACATTTATTATTTTTCCATTCCACCACTTGGCCAACCAAACATTGGCCTGAAAGTTATTGGCAACAATTAATCACCTTAGCCAATCAAGCAGGATTTTATATTGATCTTGCCTGGGGCAATCAAGAGGAACTGCAACGTGCACTGCGACTGCAGGAAACAGCCCTTAATAAAGAACAAGTTATCGTTTTAGAAAAGTTTAGTCTCTCAGCTATGGCAGCTAAATTGCGTAACACTAAAGCCGTAGTCGCTGTTGATACTGGATTAGCCCATCTTGCTGCAGCAATGGATGTTCCGGCAATCACCTTATTTGGTCCCACTAATCCAGAATTAACAGGGCCTCGAGGCAAACAACAATTACATGTAGAGGTGAATTCAGAATGTGCTCCTTGCTTTAAAAAACGTTGTTTAAAAGAACCATCTGCTCCGATTCAACCCCCGTGTTATTTTGCCATAACTCCAGAACTCGTCTGGAAAAAGCTGCAAAAACTATTAAGTAAGGAGCAGTAAGTGCAGCTAGCATTTATTTTATTTAAATACTTTCCATATGGTGGTCTGCAACGTGATTTTTTGCGTATTGCTCAGGTATGTCAAAATCGAGGACATACGGTCAAGGTCTATTGCCTATCCTGGCAGGGGGAAATACCCACTGATTTCCAGGTCGAAATAGTTTCAGTCAAGGCTTTTTCCAACCATACAAAATATCAAAAGTTCCAGCAATTTGTTGAAAAACGTCTTAAAGAAGAACCGGTCGATATTATTATTGGCTTTAATAAATTGCCAAACCTAGATGTTTACTATGCCGCCGACGGCTGTTTTAAAGAAAAGGCTTTAACATCTCGACATTGGTTATACCGCTTTACGTCGCGCTATAAATTGTTTGAAGCCTATGAATCTGCGGTTTTTTCGAATCAATCATTCACTCAAATATTATTAATTTCTGAACAACAAAAACCTTTTTTTATTCAACACTACCAAACTCCAGAACAACGGTTTCATCTTTTACCGCCAGGAATTAGCCGAGATCGACAGCGTCCAGAAAATGCTCTGCAAATCAGACAAGAATTTCGACAAGAGTTTAAGCTAAATAACGATGATTTTTTATTATTACTAATCGGCTCAGGGTTCAAAACCAAAGGCTTGGATCGCGCTTTATTTGGTTTAAAAAATTATCTGGAACAAAAACAAGAACAAGAACAAGAAAACGTCTATTTTTATATCATTGGGCAAGATAATCCGAAACAATTTCAAGATGAAATTAGTAAACTAGGCATTCAAGAACAGGTCAAAATTTTCTCCGGTCGGGATGATATTTCTCGTTTTTTATTGGCAGCCGATCTTCTTATTCATCCGGCCTATCATGAAAATACTGGAACCGTCTTACTCGAAGCGCTGGTATCAGGACTTCCCGTATTAACCACAGATGTATGCGGCTATGCTCATTACATCAATAATGCACAAGCAGGTGTTGTTTTGCCATCACCTTATAAACAAGAACAATTAAATCAACAATTACAGAACATAATTAATGCTCCGGAACAACGCCAAAGGTGGCAAAATAACGCATTAAATTATGCTCAAAAAGCTGATATATATTCAATGCCCAAACGAGCTGCAGATATTATTCTAAATTCTAGGCAAGCCCATGTTTGAAGTGTATCTCAGAGAAGAGTTCAAATCCTGTTGGCCGGATCCTTTTCAAGAAATTCTAAAACTGCAAGGAGAAGTATATCGGGAATTAGAAGCTCGAAGAACTTTGCGATTTAATTTTCAAAACCATTCTTATTTTATCAAAATCCATTTCGGCGTTGGCTGGTTTGAAATTTTAGAAAACCTGATTCGTTTCCGACTACCGGTTTTAGGAGCTGAAAACGAGTACAAGGCAATACAAAAATGCCAACAGCTTAATATTGATACCATGACGATTGCCGCATATGGCAATAAGGGAAGCAACCCTGCCACACGTTTATCCTTTATTATCACCGAAGATCTGAGTCAAACGATTAGTCTGGAAGACTTTTGTGCAAACTGGAAACAGCAAAAACCCAGTTTTTTATTAAAATACCAATTGATCGTCAAGCTGGCTAAGATATCCAAAACTTTACATAACAATGGTTTAAATCACCGCGATTATTATCTTTGTCACTTTCTACTGGATATTAGTAATGGGCTTGATAAACTAGACTATCAACAGCTAAAACTGTTTCTGATTGACCTACACCGTAGCCAAATCAGAAACCAAGTGCCACAGCGCTGGCTGATTAAAGATCTGGCCAGTTTATACTTTTCGGCAATGGAGATAGGTCTCAATCAACATGACTTTCTGCGTTTTATTAAACATTATACGGGACAGAGTTTGAGAAATTGCTTTTCTCAACATCCTAATTTCTGGTCTAAAGTCCAACATCAGGCACAGCGTTTAATGGAGCGAAAAATTCGCAAGGGAGATGCCCTTTGAACTGGCAGCTTAAGCCTAATCGTTGCACTGCTTTGGAGGCCCAAAAAGCATTTGTTAGCCTGGACTCAACCTTTAAAATAAAAGGTGAACCGATAACTCGAGATCCCTTAAGTGAAGTCATAAAAGTTAAATTTGGACAGACTTATTATTACATCAAACGCTATCATCGTGCTGGTAAGCATTTACGACGCTTTTTAGGTCCTAGCCGAATTAAAACGGAATGGCGCAACCTGTTATTTTTTAAACACCTGGGTATCCAAACCGCTGACATCATAGGCTATGGAGAAGAGCGTTTATGGGGAATTTTCCAACGTGGAGCTATGATTACCCAAGAACTTGAAGCTACCTATGATCTAAAGTCACTACAAGAACAACAATCCCCGTTACTAAAAAATCCTGCCTGGGTTGCTCAAATAAGTCAGCAAATTGCCCAAAATACACGCCTTTTACACCAACATGAATTCGTACATAATGACTTGAAATGGCGAAATATTTTAGTGACTACGGATCACAATCCACAAGTTTTTTTTATTGATTGCCCCTTAGGGGGATTTTGGCCAAGTCTACTATTAAAACCCTTTCGTAATTATCGTATTATTAAAGACCTGGCTTGTCTCGATAAAGTGGCTAAATATAATCTGCGTAAAAGCCAACGTTTGGCCTTTTATAAAACCTATAGTCAATGCCACAAGCTGACTGCTAAACATAAACAACAAATTCGCAAAATTTTAAACTTTTTTAATAACCGTGAATAAAAACATTCCTCTTTATACCGCTGAACAGCTTGTTCATTTACAGCGAAATATTCCCACTTTATTTTCTATCCAGCTCTCTGAACAACAGGAATTTTTGGAATGCTCTCAAATTTTTCGTTTACTACCACAACGACGTCTGGTTTGTTTGGCTAAACATAAAAAATCACCAGTTTTAGTTAAATTATTTATCCATCCGCACAAGGCCAAAAATGATTATCAAAAAGAAGTACATGGATATGAACAATTAGAACAAACTGACTTGCTCATACCTAAAAGATTAGAACATGGTAGTTTAAATCAAGACGGGTTTTATATACTTTATGAATATTTATCCAATTCACAATCATTTAGCTCGGTTTTAGAAAGAACTAATTATTCAGATTCATTAATATCGCAAATGTTAACATGTATTTGCAAAATGCATAATGCTGACTTACAACAACTCGACTTACATTTAGATAATTTTTTATGCTACCAAGATAAATTATATAGTATTGATTTCGGCGATGTAGTAGTTTTAAAGAACAGACAGGAACAGGTTAAAAATCTTGCCGATATTTTATCTCAACTACCCATTGTTCAGGATAAAAATTTGCCACACTACTTACAAAGCTATAACCAAAACTTATCTGATCAGCAGAGAGTATCACAAGTACTCATCGAAAAGGAAATCAAACAATGGCGCGCCTGGCGAATTAAAAAGTATTTACAAAAGTCTGCACGAGACTGTAGCGAATTTGTAAAATTTCAGACTTTTAAAGAATTTAAAATTCTTCGACGAACATATAGTGAAAAAAAATGGGATGCTTTTTTTAATCAATTAGATAAGTTAATCGAATCTGCACCACGCCTAAAAGATGGCAACACAGCAACGGTTAGCCTAGTTCCGTTCAACAATCAGCAATTAGTAGTGAAACGCTATAATATTAAAAACTTGAAGCATTTGCTTTCTCGCTTTTGGCGGCCATCTCGCGCGTGGATCAGTTGGCAAAATGCTCAGCGCTTAAAAGTACTTGGCATTGTCACTCCAAAGCCCATTGCAATCATCGAAAAACGTTGGGGCTGGCTACGGTTTCAAGCCTATTATATAAGTGAATACGACGATTCAAAAGATGCACTGGCCTATTATGCCCAACACAAAAATTTTACTCCACAGCACTTAAATGCCTTTAAAGAGCTATTTGATGGCTTAAAGCGAGCGCAAATTTCTCATGGCGACCTGAAAGGGAATAATCTTTTATTAAGTACTAAAGGTATATCTATAATTGATCTGGATGCAATGAAAGAACATAAAAATATTCAAAGCTTTAATAAAGCACATCAAAAAGATAGATCTCGTTTTTTTAAAAATTGGCAAAACGATGAGCAGTTATTAGCTAAATTTAAGGCTATAATTTCCCCTTAAGGACAACCCTAAATCACATTTTACAAATTATAATTCATCTCCATCTAACGGGCTACGATCTGGTACTTTATCAAGCAACTTCTTGAAATCTTTTTTATTAGCCCTTTCGGCCCTTTGCTTTAGATAAGACTCCGTAGCTATTGCTGATATCTTTTCTGATACAGCAGAAGAAATAAACTGATTAATTGAGACACCTTCAGCAGCGGCAATTTCTTTAATATGGCGGTGGATGGAATTAGGTAATCTTAGGCTTAATGCACTCATTATAATATCTCTAATAATTCTCTTGGAGGTATCGCGCGGATGCCAAATTTATCAATTTTTTTGAAATCCTTTATATTATGAGTAACAATTAGTCCTGTTTCAGATGCAACACCAACTTCAAGTACATGATCATCTTTGGGATCTTTAAGGTAAGGTCTCCAAAGAAAATAAATTTCTTGATAATTTGCATAAGCACAAATGTTATCTAAAAGTAAATCAATTTCTTTATACGACAAGTTTAGCTCAGTTTGTTTTCTTTTCAAAACATCTTCATATTCAAACAATAATGTCGTTGAAATAATCGGAGTTATTCGTCCTCGATAAATATTCTGTAATACTTGATGTGATGCTCCCCGGGCAGAATATAAACCAGCATATAGAATATTAGTATCCATTATTATTTTTGTAGGCTTCATTGATAATAATCATACCATATATGGTATCAAAAAGACACGATTGTATTAAAGAATTGGCAAAACGACAAACAATCGTTGACTAAATTTAAGGCTATATTCAATTAACCCCTTTATTAACTTCACATCGCGATTGACGCCGCAATATTAGGATTATTTGGATTAACATCCAGTTTTCGACTACTGGGAATAACAACTAAGTCCATATCTTCCATAGGAATAGCACCAAGTAAAACCTGGTCCCCCATCACTAAGGCTCCGGCAAAACCAATTCTATTTTTAAAGTGCAGCTCAATCGGGCCAACATAGGGAACTAACTTTTTGCTCCCATCCGCCAGAGTCACTTCTTTTTTATCAATTTCATCCAATTGCAGTTGAATTTGAATATGTTGAGGTATACATAAATGTACCGCACCGGTATCAGCAAGAACTTTTACCTTGATAGGATTCAATTCTCTTAAGCGTGGATTTCTCAGATCAATTTCAGCAAAAACCAATCCCATCATTTAATCTCTCTGATTTTTTTTTACAGCCCATACATATAGATTATATATGTGACGATTGTTGTGTCAAACAATACTACGACACAACCATATTATCAAAATTCGCTTCTAATTTTTCTTTTAAAGCCTGTTTAGCTTCTTTATCACCATGAACCAATCGAATTTCTTTTGGTTTATGGTGCATCCGTTTTGTAAAGCGAATCAAATCAGATTGATCAGCATGAGCAGAATAGGCACTAATGGTATGAACCTGAGCTTTAATCGGATAGCGTTTTCCATCCAATTCCACATAACCGCCTTTCGGACCATAATGCTGAATTGCACGTCCCGGTGTCCCTTGAGCCTGGTATCCGGTAAATAAAATATCATGACTATCATCTTCCAGAATCGCCTTTAAATAATTAACCACTCGCCCACCGCTGCACATACCACTGGCAGAGATTACAATTGTCGGTCTTTTAGTTTTGGCCAAATATTCTACAGTTTGCAAATGTGTCGAATGGTCATCGATGGTTATTAGTTGTTCAAAGGCCAGGGGATGACGAGAATTTTTCAGCCGGCGTTTAGCCTCTTTGTCCCAGTATGATCGTAATTGACGATACATTTGGGTAAAATCTGCGGCCATGGGTGAATCAACGACCACCTCTAAATCATCCCATTTTATGTTTTGCCGAATAAAGGCCTTTCGATTTTCAAAAATTATTTGCTCCAGCTCATAAAGAATTTCTTGAGTGCGGCCAATACTAAAGGCCGGTATTAATAGAACACCTTTATTTTTAAATGCATGTTCAATAATTTTTTTAAGCTGTTGATATCGTGCTCGTCGGGAAGGATGGTTGTGATCACCATAAGTACTCTCCAAAACTAAAAAATCAGCTCGATAAGGTGATTGGGGCGCTGGTAATAATGGTGAATAGGGAGCCCCTAAATCACCGGAAAAAACCACCCTTTGTTTATCGTGTTGAACTTGAATATTACATTCGACATAGGCTGAACCTATAATATGACCGGCGGGTTTTAATTTAATTCTCAGATGTGTGGTATTTGCATCATTTTCATAAGGTGCAACATCGAACCATTGATCATAATCCAATGGAATAATTCTTTTTTTGAGTAAACTTAGGTATTGTTTTAGTAAATGTCGATCACGGCTTATCCCCATTTTAAATGCATCTTCCAAGACAGTGGGCAATAAGAGCGCAGAAGGTTTGGAACAATATATTGGCCCAGAAAATCCGGCTGCTAAAAGATAGGGGATTCGCCCCACGTGGTCAATATGAACATGGGTTATAATTAAAGCACGGATGTGCTGAACAGGAAAAGTAATCTGCAACTGTTCAAAACTACTTTTATCCAAGGCAATTTCAACACCTTGAAAAAGACCACAGTCAATTAAGACACTAGATGCATCAGCCAGACATAGCTCATGACATGACCCCGTTACACCGTTTATTGCTCCATGATGTATAACATCAAACAAAGGTTCTATAATATTATTCATTTAAATTTTTCAAGACAAAGAAATACAGCATACACTATATTCACCTAATAAAATTATTTACTTTTTAATATTTGGGTACCCGACTTAACTTAAACATCAACAAATAATACAAACTTCAAATTAAAGCACTTTCATCAGATTGGATGTGAAGTATGTCTACTTTATTTGAACTAAAAAGTGATTTAAATGCAGGAAAGGTAAGGCAACTAAATTGTTGAGATACCTGCTTTAAAAAAATACATTTTTTGCTTTACTCCACTGGGATAAGAAATCAGTATAGTGTCAAATCCATTTTCTTTATATACTTCACTGAAAGAAAACTTCTGAAATACAAAATCACGGGGTTTAATAATATAATAATCCAAATAACCATAAATAATGGTATCAGCCCCGATAATATACACCACTCCCTGTTTAGTAATCCCCACAGTATGTCCATAAAACATTTCTTCAAAAGCGGCAATCAAAGATTCAACATTCTCCGCATAAGGATACAGTCTTACGAATTTTTTTTCATCCAAAGGAATTTCAACATGACCTCGGTTAATTTCAGCTTTTGGTGTCAAAGAATTACCATTCGCATGTATAGTTTTTAGTTTGTTCTGAACTTGATTTAGCTGCCTTTCTTCAATTCGAATACGAACATGTCGAGTTTCACCATTATTACCGGGAATTAAACTTGCTTCACTATCCCATAGATAGTAGGTATCAGACGAGAATTCCAAAACTTTAATAAGCAGCCCTGAGTCTACATCTTCTTGATTAGCAATCAGGTTCTCTTGGTTTAAAAATACTTCAGCATTTCGATGATTATAGTTGGGTGACACCTGCTCAATATCATTACTATAGGCTAAATTATTGACTGACAAAAAATAAATCGTACTTATCCATATCAAGTGCTTCATATCAATTGTATTAGATTTCCCAAAAACGGCTAATAAACTCATCATTACTAACTTATCCAATTACTGCAACTTATTAAATAGACCATATAATACTTTATCTAACTCAGACATTTTCACAGTCAAATAGTTCAAAATCTATTACCAATCAAATAACTAAATTATTAGGGCTGTTGACCTTTCATCTTTGCCGCTTCTGAAGACACAATTTCATCCAATAAGGCGGAGGGAGCGTATAATAGTTATCCTATGTTGAGCGACTGATAACGTAGTTAGGTAGGATTATTCCCCAACCCGAAGGATTGAAGCAGAAAATAATTACTTAAAAAGGCGCTTTCTTAAAAAGAATATGATTCCCATTGAATCTAAAAAAACTCGTTTGACTTCGTAGCGAGTTTCAGCCTAGAGCACCGAATGATTAGATTTAGGCTGCTAAATTCATGGCTATATGCAAATTAGAAATAGCCGCAGTCCTGTTCAAATCGAATTCATTTTTTCTCATCCCGAAGTATCGAGCTCTTGGTCCTTT
>Ga0209475_10002503_pt1 | contig 18285 bp, 19 predicted proteins | sample tdDd471_FD_187128 | JGI IMG/M metagenome (GOLD analysis project Ga0209475, IMG submission 187128) | Marine sediment microbial communities from the Atlantic coast under amendment with organic carbon and nitrate - tdDd47.1 (SPAdes)... | ecosystem: Environmental > Aquatic > Marine > Coastal >... | reverse complement strand
ATCTCGGCCGCGAAACCTCGCGGAATGTGATTCTGTGGAACACCGGCAACGGCTTTGAAACCAAGGAACTGGAAGGCCCTGACGGTGAAACCCTGACTATTCTGGTAACCGACTTCACCGGCGACAACATCCCCGACATGGTGGTGGGTAACGACTTCCAGGTACCTGATTTCTACTACGAGGGTCTGGGCAACGGTGAGTTCAGCATTATCAGAAAGACCGACAACATCATTCCGGTCACCACATTGCTGACCATGAGCGCCACCTCTGCCGATCTGGACAACGATCTGCAGCAGGAAATCTTCATGGCTAACGTGAGCGGCACCGACCACTCGATTCTGGTGCGCGTACCCGAGATGTGCATCGATGTCGCCGACACCGAGTATGCGGATGAATGTGAAACCATCCGTACCTCGCAGGACATCATGAACCGTTCGTTGAAGACCGCAAACCCGTTCATGTGTTTCGATCTGCCGAACGACACCTGGTCTGCCATGTGCATTGCCCAGCACATCCATCTGGATGCGTGGTGGAAGAACAACCACGCGCTGTGTGACAAGCTGGACGGTAAGCTGGAAGAAAATGCCCGCATCTGTCACGAGTTCGCCCGGGTGCAGGATGAGCCTATCAACGGCCAGTTCAACGAGTTCCCGGATCAGGGTGCACGTCGCGCCAATGTACTGCTGGCGCCGGATGGCAATGGCAGATTTGTTGATAAAGCGCTTGAGTTCAACCTGCGTGAATCCGGTTGGTCCTGGAATTCCCGTTTCGCGGATCTCGACCATGACGAGTATCAGGACGTGGTCGTAGTGAACGGTTACTTCAACGAGAACACGCAGCCGGCACGCGAATCGAACCATCTGTTCATGAATAACGGCGGCCAGGTGTTCGTTGACAACACCGAAGCCGGCGGCATGAGAATGTACTCGGAAACTGCTGCCTACACCTATTCGGATTACGACAATGACGGCGACCTCGACGTCATCATGATGGAGGCGCTGGGCCCCGTCTGGGTCTTCCGCAACAACCAGACTAGTCGTAACTCTGTTTTGTTCGAGCTTAATGACGAACAGGGCAACCGCTTTGGCATCGGCAGCCGGATCTACGCCTATTACGACGGCGGCAGCGGTCAGCAGATGCGTGAGATTCAGGCCAGCGGCGGCTTCTCATCATTCGATGCTCCGCTTGCTCACTTCGGCCTCGGTGACAACAGTGCCATCAGCCGCATCGAAGTGGTCTGGTCGACCGGCGAGAAAACCGAAATCAGCGGCCCGTTCGAAACCGGCAACCGCTATCGAATCAGTCGCAACTAATAGAAGCGGCAATCGCTAACAAGGCGCCCCGTGCAAGCGGTGGCGCCTTTTTTATTTCCAGCTGTTTAGGTGCCTTGATCTCTGACTCCGGTGATATATTCACACCTATGGGCAAAACAGGCGTCACCGGTATCCGACGGGTGTGGAACGCGTTTTTCTATTCCATGACCGGACTGAGAACTGCGCTTCGCGAAGAGGCGGCGTTCCGGCAGGAGTGCCTGCTTGCGGTGGTGCTGATCCCCGCGTCATTCTGGCTGGGCAAAAACGCCGTAGAAATTTCGCTGCTGCTCGGCTCTGTGCTGTTAGTGCTTATCGTGGAGTTGCTGAACTCCGGGATTGAAGCAATCGTCGATCGCGTCGGCACCGAGCATCACGAATTGTCAGGCAAAGCCAAAGACGTAGGCTCGGCTGCCGTACTGATCAGTCTGGTACTGGTTGGCGTGATCTGGGGCCTGATCGCCTGGGAGCGTTTCGGTCGCTAGTCTTCAGCTGCGCGGGAAGGTGAATCGCAAGCCGAGCTGCACCTGACGCAGGTCGTTCAGCTCTTTGTCCTCGTCACGGTCTTTGTATTCGCTACGCTCGTACGACAGCGTAATACCGAAGTTCTCATTGATGCGGAACACACCGCCGGCATCGAGACCGTAACCGTCACGAAAGTCATCAGCGAGATAGTCCACACGACCGTATAGCTCGGTTCGCCAGACATTAACCCGCGCACCCACGGCACCACCCCAGCCTTTGACTTTGGTATCAAACAGCTTGTTGCGGTCCTGACGCAGCAGGAACGAGAAGTCGACACTGAACACGTCCGACGGGTAAATCACATAGCCCAGACGGCCGGTAAAGCTGCGGAACTGCAGCTGGGAGCTGTCGAGGTCGGAGCGGCCTTTCAGACGGCTGTAGGTGCCGGCAATCCAGATGTTGTTGGCCCACGCGTAACTGCCTTCAAGCTCAAAACCGTCCTGATCCCATTCCTGAATCAGCGGGTCGCCATAGCGGAAGTCGCCCGTACTGTAGGACAGCTCGGTGTAGTTGTAGTTAGGACGATTGTCATCAGCAGCCTGGGCTGACAACGAAGCTAATGAGCAAAGCAGGAAAGCTGAGATAAAACGCTTCATGAACGGGGCTCGCTAAAACAGAATAAAGAATTAGCGATAGAGTAACGCGGCGATAGACAGATGTCAGGCAGTTATCAGTCGTAAGAAATCGTTTCTTTACGACGGTCCTTGCCGGTGCGGCGGTTTGAACGTTCGTCACCGATAGGCATTTCAGTAGACAGTGCGCCCACCAATTCACGACGGTCATCACCGCTGCGACGGTCTTTAACGGGACGTAACTTGCATTTACACAAGGCCGGGTCAGGGCAATCAGCCAACGGTACTTTGGGGGCTTCCGCGATCAGAAAACGACGGCCTTTCATCTTGGTGGCGGCATTACAGCAGTGAGGATCAGGCTCGAAAGCCAGGCCTTCCCATTTGCCTCTGGGTTTAGCCGGCTCGCTTGACGCCTTGCCTCTGGCTTTCATGACCAGAAACACTGCAGCGCCAACAATTATCAGAAGGAGCAACCAACCCATAGTTCTTACTTGCTACACAGCAACAGGAGAATTAATTGAAGCCCGAAATCCGCCAAAATTCAAGCGGGCACATCTCACAAAATGAAAATAAAACCCCTCGAACAGGCTGTCTGCAGGGGTTTATGAGGCGTTTTGACAGCTTCTGGCCGCACTCATCGGCAGATCAGGCAGCGGACTGATATCCGCTGCTCTGCTGGCGGCTTCAGCGTTTGCTGCGGCACGGATACTGTTTAAATCACTACTCCACATCGACAAGACCAGCAGCAGCAACAGGCCGGCAGCGATATTCAGCAGATGTTTCTGTCGCCTGATCAGACTGGTGACGATAAGGGCTACAGCCAGCAGCATAAAAGCCCGGACAAGGTATACGAACATCCAGTAGGGACTGGTTTTGCCGGCTCTGTCATCGACCCAGACTTGGTACAGACACTCTTGCGCCGCTTCAGACAACGCAGGCATCGCCAACGCAGCGTAGAACAGGTAGCTCATTGCCACCGCCAATATAAGCGTTAGCGCCCGGTAATTACCCGTCAGGGTATAGCGTGGTTGCTCTCTCAGTGCTTTTGATGCCGCCTGTACCGGCATTGTTCAGCACTCCCCGGTTATTCGACAGTAACGGACTTGGCCAGGTTACGCGGCTGGTCGACGTCGGTGCCTTTAAGAATCGCCACATGGTACGACAACAGCTGCAGCGGCACCGTGTACAACACCGGTGCCTGGAACTCGTCGATATGCACCGGCATACGCAGTACATGCACGCCGTCGCCACCTTCGAACTCGACATTCGGATCGGCAAAAACGAACAGTTCGCCACCACGGGCCCGCACTTCCTGCAGATTCGACTTCAGCTTCTCGAGCAGGTCGTCATTGGGAGCAACGGTAACGACCGGCATATCTTCATCAACCAGTGCCAACGGACCGTGTTTTAGCTCCCCTGCAGGGTAAGCTTCAGCGTGAATATAGGAAATTTCCTTCAGCTTCAGCGCGCCTTCCATAGCCACCGGGTTCTGCGCGCCACGGCCTAAGAACAGCGCATGATGGCGGTCGGCGAAATGTGCCGACATCTCTTCAATTTTGGCGTCCAGCGACAGTACCTGCTCAATCATCGCCGGCAACTCCAGCAACAGATTGGTCAGACGCTTCTGCTCATCGTCCGGCATGCCTTTATGGCGCGCCAGACCCAGCGTGAACAACGCGAATGCGATCAGCTGGGTCGTGAATGCTTTGGTAGAGGCCACGCCGATTTCCGGACCGGCACGGGTCATCAAGACGAGGTCAGACTCACGCACCAGAGAGCTTTCCGGTACGTTACAGATAGCCATCGTAGCGAGATAACCTTTCTCTTTAGCCGCACGCACAGCCGCCAACGTGTCGGCCGTTTCACCGGACTGCGACACAGTCATGAACAATGCGTTCGAAGGAACAACAGCGTTGCGGTAACGATACTCACTGGCGATCTCAACGGTGCAAGGCACCTTACACAGATCTTCAATCCAGTAACGGGCAATAAGACCTGCGTGGTAACTGGTACCGCAGGCAACGATATGAACGGCCTCAACCTTGTCGAAAATTTCAGCAGCCTGCGGACCGAAAGCACCATCAAGCACCTTGCCGTCGGCAATGCGTTCGGACAACGTGTCACCCAAAGCACGCGGCTGTTCGTAAATTTCTTTCAGCATGTAGTGACGGAATTCGCCACGTTCTACAGCGTCAGAGCTCAGCTCGGATTCGCTGACTTTGCGCTCGACCTTCTTGCCCGAAGAGTCTTTGATAGCAACGTTTTCACGCGTTACTACGGCAATATCGCCTTCTTCGAGAAACATGAATTTGCGGGTGACCGGCAGAAGCGCTGCCACGTCGGATGCGACGAAGTTTTCACCCAGACCGACACCGATCACTACAGGGCAACCTTCGCGGGCCAGGATCAGTTTCTCCGGTTCTTTCGGACTCATTACGACCAGTGCATAGGCACCCTCGAGTTCGGCAACAGCATTAGTTACAGCTTTTTCGAGATCGGGTTCGCTTTGCAGATGCTGATGAATGAGGTGAGCAATTACTTCGGTGTCGGTTTCACTGGTGAATTCATAACCGGCTTTGATCAACCGGGCTTTTAGCTGTTCATGATTTTCAATGATGCCGTTGTGGACGATCGCGACCGTGCCGTTCGACATGTGCGGGTGAGCGTTCTGACGGCTGGGCACGCCATGCGTTGCCCAACGGGTATGTGCGATACCAACGCCACCGTGAACCGGCTCTTCGTCTACCGCACCTTCGAGTTCGGCAACCTTACCCATGCGACGACGACGCTGGATAGCATTGTCTTCCAGTACTGCCAGACCGGCAGAGTCGTAACCGCGGTATTCAAGGCGACGCAGGCCTTCCAAGAGAATCGGTGTAACGTTACGTTCAGCTACACCACCAACAATCCCACACATATTTCGTTCCTCGTCCGGACGGGCAGAGCGTCATCCGGATCCCCTTAAAGTCCCTTTTATCAGGAATAGCATTCCGGCTATCGGTAACAGCCATAACCCTAAAGACTAACCATGACAGGCGTTTCTATCACGTTGATATGACATATTCTATGTTTTAGCTGAATGCTGGGCTGCGACAGAGGTCGCATTCCTGACAAGCCATTGAAAGGGCAGCTAAATGGAGCCTGTCTCGGCTTCTACTTTTGCTTCTTCTGCGGCCGCTTCCACGCATCAATGGTACGGGTCTTCGCCCGCTCCAGCGTCAGCTTACCGGCGGGGGCATTGGTGCCCAGGGTAGAACCGGCACCGACAGTGGCGCCTTCACCAACCTCAACCGGAGCGACCAGCTCTACGCCGGAACCGATAAAGGCGTTATCGCCAATAATCGTTTTGTGCTTGTTGGCGCCGTCGTAGTTGCAGGTAATCGTGCCGCAACCGACGTTCACATCCGAGCCAATTTCAGCATCGCCCAGATAGGTCAGATGATTGGCTTTGCTGCCTTTGCCCAGCGTGGTGTTCTTCACTTCGACGAAGTTACCGATGCGGGCTTCGTCCAGTAGTTTCGCATTAGGACGCAGGCGGGCAAACGGACCGAGGTTGCAATTTGCGCCTACCGTGGCGTCTTCAAACACGCAGTTCGCTTCGACATTAGTACCTGCACCAATACTCGTGTTTTTGATAACGCAGTTAGGACCGATGGAGACGTTGTCGCCCAGCGACACATCACCCTCAAACACAGCGTTGATGTCGATGGTGACGTCAGCTCCCACAGACACCGTGCCGCGTATGTCGACACGGGCAGGATCAATGACCGTCGCACCGGCTTTCATCAGCTCAGTAACCCGTTGCAACTGCAACGCACGTTCAGCTTCGGCAAGCTGAATCTTGTCGTTAATACCCATTACCTCAGTCTCCGAAACAGCTTTCACTGCATCCACCGGCACGCCATCAGCTACGGCCGCGGCAACCACGTCGGTCAGATAGTACTCTTCCTGGGCATTGTCATTCTTCAGGGCATCCAGCCAGGGCTTCAGCTTGCCGGCAGGGCAGGCGAGCAGCCCGGTGTTCACTTCGGTGATCTTGCGCTGCTCATCGGTGGCATCTTTCTCTTCGACAATTTCCTGCACGTTACCGACATTATCGCGGACGATACGGCCATAACCGTGCGGGTTATCGGCATCTACGGTTAACAGAGCCAGCTTGCCGCCTTCGGTCGCAGCAGACAGTTTCTGTACAGTTTCAGGAGTAACCAGCGGCACATCGCCGTAGACGACCACCACCGTGTTCTCGTCCGCCACCTGCGGCATGGCCTGCTGTACAGCATGCCCGGTACCTAACTGCGGTTCCTGCAATGCCCAGCCCAGATTCTCGTCAGCAAAAGTATCCTGCACATGCTCGCCACCATGGCCGTAAACCACGCAGATCTCTTTAGCGCCTACCTGTTTGGCTGTATCAACCACGTGACCCAGCAGCGTCTTTTCAGCCAGCGGCTGAAGCACTTTGGGCAGGGATGAGCGCATACGGGTGCCCTTGCCGGCAGCAAGGATGACGATGGATATGTCGGACATAGTTCTAACAGGCTTTCAAAGTAACAGCCCGAAGAATACCTGTTCCGGCTGTTTATGTCTGTGAAGTTACTGCGTTTTTGGGCTGGCGATTCTACGCTGGCAGCTTAGCAGCCCAAGTGCTGAAGCAAGCAACCAAACAGCAGCGGGCACTGGAACCACTGTCGATCTCACAAGATAAGTGCCGTAAATATCGCTTCCGCCAGAAGCCAAAGAAGTAAGGTCAGAATAGGCACCGATCTTTTGGGCCGGGCCGTAAACAAAAGTTTCACGATCTCCGCCGCTTAGCTGCTCGTTGGTTACACCGAACCGGAAAATCCGCGTACCGTCCTGAAAATACCCAAGGCTGTAAGTGGTATCAGCAACACCCGTTCTCTCCCAACTGCCAAATAAACTTTGGAAGCTGTCAGCCTCATCGAGCAATTGCGGATAAGGGTTGGGGTAGTTCGTGCTATTTATGTACCCGGCTATGTCATAACCACCCTGATTGTTCGCAACATAGTCGGGAAACAGCTGGTCGAACAAAATCTCGACTTCATCTCTTGTCGCAAGGCGCCAGCCTGCATTCGCAGCTAATGCATCCGTCAACGACATGCCTGCCGTCTCAGACAGGTCGAGCCAATCAAGAGACTGCGCTGCGTCATAGTTAAATCTGCCGTAGTCAACGACAGCAGCTCCGGCATTAACCGAAGCGAATACCAACATCACCGCGATTGCGAGACTACGCATTCAACACCCCAATTACTGTTTCCGGAACCCAAGAAGCCCAAGCGCTGAAACAAACAACCAGAACGCAGCCGGCACAGGCACTGTAGTCACAGCGATGTTATCGACAAATAGAAAATCGAACGTGTGCAAAGAATCAGAGGCGCCGAACTCAACGGACACCAGGCTGGACCAGCTGCTGTCAAAATTGTGGGTTACGAGGCCGGCGATAACGGGCAGGTCAACCGAGACAGAACCACCGCCGGCATAAAACCCGGTGATGGTCACGGATTCCGTGCCGCCCGAAGTAGCGCGCGTTATATCCAGAGAGTCGAGGCTGAAGCCATAGCCGCTGGCATTGCTCATCGTAGCCGTGCAACCGGGGCAGTAGCCGAGCATGATGTCCGGTGAGCCGCTACCGTATGGACTGCTGAACAACAAAGTAGCAGACGACGAGAACTCGTATCCCTGAGTAATGACTGTTTTGTCGTCATCGTAGCCGTAGGGGAATTCCTGAAAATCGATGGTCGTCGCAAAAGCGCTTCCGGAGAAGATCATAAAAACGAGAGCTAACAGTGATTTCATGTATTAGCTCCTTATTTATTTCCAGAGCAACTTCCGGAAGGGCTCACAGAGCGACGAACCCAGCCGAGGAGCCCTAAAGCTGAGCCAAACAACCAGACGGCAGCAGGCACAGGTATAGCGTCAACTGTCATGCTGCTAATGATGGTTGGGCCAGTACCAAGGCTGTCGATAGTTAAGCTTTCGATACCCCACAAATTGAGTGTGTGCAGGCCGTCACTTGCGAGCAAATCAATAATTTCAGTTCCTCTGGATTCTCTGGCGTAGTCGACAGTTAAGCGCACGGTATAATCGCTTGGAAAGGTTAGAAACTCGATGCTCTGCAAGAAGAACGCGTCGTAGCCTGATGCAAAGTCGGTACCGAGATCGGTAACCGTCACGACGCAATCGGGACAAAAACCGATCTGGTTTTCCGAGTCGACAACGTAGGCCGGTGGATTGGGAACGGGATCGACAAAAAAGTTTAAACCGTCAAGATTGAACTCGTTACCGGACTCCGGAATGGAAGGATCATTAAAATTAAGCGTGACAAGATCTGCTTGAGCGCCTGCTGAAAAAAGCAGCAGCGCGATAACAATAAGTTTGTTCAATTCCCGGCCCCCCGACCCTGTTAGTTATTTATTAACTTAGTTAAAAGTAACAGATACTTATAGATAGCGCGATCCACCGGATTATGGAAAGTAAGCAGGCGCGGGCAAGGAAAAGGCGAAATTCGCATGAACAAGGAGTGGCCGGTCGTGAGCATCCGTAGCCGGGCGGCATCAAGCAAATGCCGTGGAACAAAGGTGGTAGACATATCAAAAAGGGCAGCATTCGCATGAATAAGTAGTTGCAAATAGCAAGCGCAGTAGCCCGGCGGCATCAGGCGAATGCCGTGGAACAAAGGTGGTAGACATAAAAAAAGGGCGGCATTCGCATGAATGCCGCCCTTCATTGTTCTTCTTGTTGTTGTGCTTGCCTCCGGCTTCGCGGTCGTATTACTACAACTTGTGCAGGCGCCGGCGCCTCTAGTTTTTTAACGCTTACCTTTGAGCTTCTGTACCGCGCGGTAGCGGGCAGCAGCTTCAACCAGCTGCAGACGTGCATGCTCGAGGCTCTGCTTGTCGCCGGCCGCAGAAACAGCCTGCTCGGCAGCTTCCTGAGCAGCTTTAGCAGCCTCTTCGTCCAGCTGTTCACCGCGCAGTGCGGTGTCGGCCAGAACGGTCACCAGATGAGGCTGAACCTCAAGGATACCGCCGGTTACGTAGAAGAACTGCTCTTCGCCGTCGGGGATATCAACCCGCAGCTCGCCCGGACGCAGCGAAGTGAGCATCGGAGCATGGCGCGGAGCCACACCGACGTCACCGCCCTGAGCCGGCGCAAATACCATCTTGGCCTCACCTGAGAAGATGTGGCCTTCGGCACTTACGATTTCGACGTTAATTGTTGCCATGTGCTTACCTTAGCTAATAGCTGTCAGCTTGCGTCGACCTTACAGAGTCTTCGCTTTCTCAACCGCTTCTTCGATGCCGCCAACCATGTAGAAGGCCTGCTCCGGAAGATCATCGTATTCGCCGGCAACGATGCCTTTGAACGCACGGATGGTGTCAGCCAGTGAAACGTATTTACCGGGTGCGCCGGTGAAGGTTTCAGCTACGGTGAACGGCTGTGACAGGAAGCGCTGTACTTTACGTGCGCGCTGTACAACCTGTTTGTCTTCTTCAGACAGCTCGTCCATACCCAGAATCGCGATGATGTCCTGCAGTTCTTTGTAGCGCTGCAGTACAGACTGTACGCCACGTGCAGTTTCATAGTGCTCGGCAGAAATCGCGTTCGGATCAAGCAGACGTGAAGTAGAGTCGAGCGGATCTACCGCCGGGTAAATACCCAGCTCGGAGATCTGACGAGACAGTACCAGGGTCGCGTCCAAGTGAGCGAAGGTGGTAGCCGGTGAGGGGTCGGTCAAGTCATCCGCAGGTACGTATACGGCCTGGAAGGAGGTAATTGAACCAACTTTGGTAGAGGTAATGCGTTCCTGCAGTACACCCATTTCCTCAGCAAGGGTCGGCTGGTAGCCCACTGCTGACGGCATACGACCGAGCAGTGCTGATACTTCGGTACCCGCGAGGGTGTAACGGTAGATGTTGTCTACGAACATCAGTACGTCCTGACCCTGATCACGGAATTCTTCCGCCATGGTCAGACCGGTCAGAGCTACACGGAGACGGTTGCCCGGGGGCTCATTCATCTGACCGTATACCAGAGATACTTTATCGAGTACGCCGGCTTCCTCCATTTCGTAGTAGAAGTCGTTACCTTCACGGGTACGCTCACCTACACCTGCGAATACAGAGAAACCGCCGTGCGCTTTAGCGATGTTATTGATCAGCTCCATCAGCGTTACGGTTTTACCTACACCCGCACCACCGAACAGACCAATTTTACCGCCCTTAGCAATCGGCATTACGAGGTCGATTACTTTAATGCCGGTTTCCAGAAGCTCCGTAGAAGCTGCCTGCTCTTCATATGAAGGCGCTTCACGGTGAATCGGCATGCGTTTCTTCTCGCCAATCGGGCCGGCGTTATCAACCGGGTCACCGAGGACGTTCATGATGCGACCCAGGGTCTCTTCACCAACCGGCACCTGAATCGGTGCGCCGGTGCCTGTTACGGGCAGACCGCGGGTCAGGCCTTCACTGGCACCCATCGCAATGGCGCGAACTACGCCGTCGCCCAGCTGCTGCTGAACTTCGAGGGTCAGATCGAGCGAATCAATCTTGAGTGCGTCGTATACCTTAGGCAGTTCGTCGCGTGGGAACTCCACGTCAACAACCGCGCCAATTACCTGTACAACTTTTCCGGAACTCATGCTTTCGTCCTCTGGTGGCTGAGTCTGGCTCAGCCGTTAACTAATTTAATTTTTTTACCGTGCGTCTGAATTGCTTCATCGCAATTCAGGCGGAAATTCGTCCTTTTGGATTTTCGCCTGCTACGCGAGACTAAAATCCGGCCTCATTTCTTACTCAGAAACCGCTGCGGCACCGCCGACAATCTCTGAAATTTCCTGCGTAATCGCTGCCTGACGAGCTTTGTTAGCCTCGGTTTCCAGCGTATCGATCATCTTGCCGGCGTTATCGGTAGCAGACTTCATAGCCACCATCTTCGCCGCCATTTCGCAGGCCACGTTTTCTACGGCACCGCGATAAACCTGTGATTCGATGTAGCGAAGCAGTACACCGTCGAGCAGTTCGGTTGCGTCAGGCTCGTAGATGTAATCCCAGTGTTGCGGCAGATCGTCCGCATCCGGGGCATCAACAGGAATCAGGGTTTTAACATCGGCTACCTGGCTCATCGTGTTCTCAAACACGCTGTGCAGCAGGAACAAACGATCAATGTTGCCGTCGGTGAAGCTGTCGAGCATCACTTTGATAGCACCCAGCAGATCACTGATATGCGGGTCTTCGCCAAGATGCGTCGCTGAAGCAACGATGTTCACGTCAAGACTGCGGAAGAACTGGGCTGCTTTGGCACCGATCAGGCACAGATCAACTTCTACGCCTTTGGCCTGCCACTCCTGAATCTCGTTCATCAGACGGCGGAAAGCGTTGGTGTTCAAACCACCGCAAAGGCCGCGATCAGTTGAGATCACGATGTAGCCCACCCGTTTTACGTCGGTGCGTTCCACCAGAAACGGATGACGATACTCAGGGTTCGCCTGATACAAGTGACCCACAGCTGTGCGAATGCGATCAGCGTACGGGCGCGAAGCCTCCATACGCTGCTGGGTACGGCGCAGTTTTGAGGCTGCGACCATCTCCATCGCTTTCGTGATCTTCTGAGTGTTTTTAACACTGCTGATCTTGCCGCGAATTTCTTTAATGTTTGCCATTTATAACCTTTTACCGATTAGCCGGTAATGAGAAACGATTTCGTCGTATCGCCAGTTTTCAACAATCTCTAAAGTCGTTTTCTCATTAAGCGGCGGCTCTATTGCCACCCTAGCTATCCGAGCTAACTAAGCGATTAATACGCCCCGTTAGCTTTAAAGTCCTCTACCGCCTTCTTCATCTCGGCTTCGATTTCGTCGTTGAAATCGCCGCTTTCGTTGATCTTGGCGATCAGAGATGCGTACTTGTCGTTGATGTAAGCGTGCATAGCCAGTTCGAAGCTAACGATCTGGTTAACGTCTACGTCATCCAGGTAGCCTTCGTTGGCGGCCAGCAGAGAGATAGCCATTTCACCAACTGACAGCGGGCTGTACTGAGCCTGCTTCATCAGTTCGGTTACGCGCTGACCACGTTCCAGCTGCTTACGGGTAGCTTCATCGAGGTCAGAAGCGAACTGGGCGAATGCCGCCAATTCACGATACTGAGCCAGAGCCAGACGAACACCGCCACCGAGTTTCTTAATGATCTTGGTCTGAGCCGAGCCGCCTACGCGGGATACCGACAGACCTGAGTTAATAGCAGGGCGGATACCGGCGGTGAAGAGGTCGGTTTCAAGGAAGATCTGACCATCGGTAATAGAAATTACGTTGGTCGGTACGAATGCAGATACGTCACCAGCCTGCGTTTCAATAATCGGCAGAGCGGTCAGTGAACCGGTTTTGCCTTTCACGCGGCCTTCGGTGATGCGCTCAACTTCATCAGCGTTGATGCGTGAAGCACGCTCAAGCAGACGTGAATGGAGATAGAAAACGTCACCAGGATACGCTTCACGACCCGGCGGACGACGCAGCAGCAGAGATACCTGACGGTAAGCCCATGCCTGTTTGGTCAGATCGTCATAAACGATCAGAGCGTCTTCACCGTTGTCGCGGAAGTATTCACCCATTGAGCAGCCAGAGTACGGAGCAATGTACTGCATAGCTGCAGATTCGGCGGCAGATGCAGCAACGATGATGGTGTGATCCATCGCGCCGTATTCTTCCAGCTTACGTACCACGTTAGCGATGGTAGAAGCTTTCTGGCCGACAGCGACGTAGATACATTTAACGCCGGTGTCTTTCTGGTTAATGATGGCGTCGAGGGCCACAGCCGTTTTGCCGGTCTGACGGTCACCAATGATCAGCTCACGCTGACCACGACCGATGGGCACCATGGAGTCAACAGACTTCAGACCGGTCTGTACCGGCTGATCTACTGACTGACGCTCAATAACGCCCGGAGCTACTTTCTCAATCGGAGAGCTCAGGGAAGCGTTAATCGGGCCTTTACCGTCAATCGGCTCACCCAGTGAGTTAACAACACGACCGAGCAGTTCGGGGCCAACCGGCACCTCAAGAATACGACCGGTGGTTTTCACCTCGTCGCCTTCAGAGATGTGCTTGTAGTCACCCAGTACTACGGCACCAACGGAGTCCTGCTCAAGGTTAAGCGCGAGACCGAAAGTGTCGCCCGGGAATTCCAGCATCTCACCGTACTGAGCAGCACCCAGACCGTGAATACGGGTAATGCCGTCAGTAACTGAGGTTACAGAGCCCACGTCGCGGGCTTCAGCTGCACTCTCAAAGTTGCTGATGCGCTCTTTAATCAGATCACTGATTTCAGAAGCTTTAATAGCCATCTCAATATTTCCTCTAGTTCATCAGAGAACTGGTCATTTTCGCCAGACCGGCACTTACCGATCCGTCAATAACCAAGTCATCTGCCTGGAGCTTAGCTCCACCAATCAGGGTTTCATCCAGCTTGAATGTCAGGTTTACATCACGACCGAAACGCTGCTTCAGGGCTGCTGCAATTTTTTCTTGCTCAGCACCGTCCACCTCGGTAGCGGCGGTCAGCGTTACGTCAATGCGATTCTCAACATTGGCTTTTAGTGCGTCGTAAGCGACGGCGATTTCCGGCAGAGCAAGCAAACGCTTGTTCTCTGCGAGCAGACGGATCAGGTTGTTCACCTGAGAGCCTTTACCTGCTTCCAAACCGCCGGCTTTACCGGCTACATCGGCAATCACATCCACCAGAGCGTCTTTGTCGGTACCCGGGGCGCTGATCAGTGCGGCAACTTCTGCCTCACTGACTGCGGCACCGGCTGCCTGCAGTACGTCTGACCACGGCGCCAGTTGACCGGCTTCGTTAGCCAGTTCAAAGACCGCCTTGGCGTATGGTTGCGCGATGGCTGCGTTCTCGGCCATGACTGTTACCTATATCTGCGCTGCCAGCTTGTCGAGCAGGTCTTTGTGAGCCGATGCGTCGATCTCTTTAGAGAGAATCTTTTCAGCGCCGGCAACTGCAATGCCTGCGACCTGACCGCGAAGCTCTTCACGAGCCCGGCTGATTTCCTGTTCAACTTCTGCTTTAGCAGATGCAAGAATGCGTTCGCGTTCTGCATCTGCGGCCACGCGTGCCTCATCAACGATTGCGGTTGCACGAGAGTTCGCCTGATCGACGATTTCGCGAGCCTGGCCGCGAGCTTCGTCAACAATTACTACGCGCTCTTTTTCGGCTTCTTCAAGAGCACGTGAGCCCTTGTCAGCGGCCGCAAGACCGTCAGCAATCGTAGTCTGGCGCTCTTCGATCACGTCCATGATCAGAGGCCAAACGAACTTCATGCAGAACCAGACGAAGACCGTCATAGCGATCGCCTGGCCAATTATCGTGAGATTAATATCCACGCTGCTTACTCCTCAGGGTTAGTTAAAGATTTAAGTGTCTTTAACCCTGTTATTAGCCGGCAATAGCGGCCTGGAACTGACCAATGAACGGGTTCGCGAAAGCGAAGAACAACGCAATACCCACACCGATCATCGCAACCGCGTCAAGCAGTGCCACAACCAGGAACATTTTGGTCTGCAACATGGGAGCCAGTTCGGGCTGACGTGCGCAACCTTCGAGGAAGCGACCACCCAGAAGACCCATACCAATACCTACACCCAGCGCACCGAAACCAATCAGAAGTGCGACCGAGATAGCGGTCATGCCAATTACCATTTCCATCAATTTGCTCCTAACTTAAGCAATAAAACTAAACAAACAAAAAATTAATGCGCCTCGTGTGCCTGCGAGAGGTACACGATGGTCAGCATCATGAAGATGTATGCCTGGAGGGTTACCACCAGGATATGGAACACGGCCCAGCCGAAGTGCAGCGGCAGCTGATACAGACCAAGCAGTGCAATAAGAATGAACATCAGCTCACCGGCGTACATGTTGCCGAACAGTCGCAGAGACAGCGATAGCGGCTTGGCGAGCATAGCGACAGTTTCAAGGATGAAGTTGAACGCCATAACGAACGGCCAAAAGATCTTCGGGATGCCGAGAGACTTAGGGTTCAATGGGTTCATCATCAGGTCGCCGACGATAAAGCCTTTAACGCCCTTGATCTTGAAGCTGTAGAAAAGAATCAGTACGAATACTGAGAGAGACATACCGAAAGTAACGTTTACATCGGTAGACGGCACAACTTTAAGGTACTCAATACCTACGGCGTGTGCGAGAGCTGGCAGGAAGTCGACCGGGATCAGATCCATCAGGTTCATCAGGAATACCCAACAAACGATGGTCAGAGCCAGTGGAGCAATCAACTTGCTTTTACCGTGGAAAGTTTCTTTAACGGACGTATCGACGAAGTCGACGACCACTTCAACAAAGGCCTGAAGTTTACCGGGCTTGCCGGACTCCATGTTCTTGCCAACCTTGCGGAAAACAGCGAGGAATATAACGCCCAGCAAAATAGAGAAGAACATTGAGTCAACGTTGATGGCCATGAAGTTGCCGGGACAAACGTTGGGGTCATTCCAAACCCAGCCTTCAGGCCCCTTACAGATCTGCAGGGGCTGCAGATGGTGTTGGATATATTCCGCTGCGGTTTTATTGCCTTCAGATGATGCCATGATCTGATTACGTCTCTTCGTATATCTCTTTAAATGACGGGGCTAATCCCAGTCATCCGATTCGTCGTCACCGCGTTGTTCTCTCGCGATGCGGTTCGCTTCAAGCACAGCAGGGTCTGCCGGCAGGAAGTTTTTCTTTACTACGGCCAGGTGCACGACAAAACACACACCAAAACCAGAAATTGTGGGTACCAGCTCAACACCGAGCGTTTTAATTGCCACGATGAACAAGGCCACCGTCAGTACCGCTTTAATAAACTCGCTTATATATAAGCCGCCAAGAAACTTCTCAGGTTCCTGACCCGCGAGCCTTGTCATTCTCAACGCTTGCCAAAGGTTAGTGACCACTGCGATCACGCCGCCAACGGCTGCGGAGAACGACCAGTTGTAGCCGCCGATAAGTCCCATCAGGAGACTTACGATTGCGGTAACCAGCAGTTGCCATCCGGCGAGCCGGTAGGCTTCTTTGCGCATCATCTGGATTACCTGCGGTGCCCCGTCTTTCGCGGGTTTAGCGGATACAAAAGCCAACAATCACGCCGCTCTCCGCGAGGTTTTCGTGGCTGCGAAACTGCACCGGAATAGTGCCCGGGGGCGGTTTAGCCCGCGCATTGTATGGAGTTAGGTCAGGTCATTCAAGACCTGTCAGGGCCGAATGAGCAAAAAATAACCAGCTGGGACCAAAGCGACGAGAAAGCGGCCTACTTGATGTGGTCGAGAATACCGTCCAGCTCGTCCAGAGAGTTGTAGCTGATGACCAGCTTTCCCTTGCCCTTATTGCCATGCTGGATGGCAACCTTGGCACCGAGCTTGAGACACAGGTCGTCCTGCAGGCGCTGGGTATCGGGGTCGAGACGCTTCGCAGCCTTAGCAGGCGCAGCATCGCCACTATTTAACATCTTGCGGACGAGAGCCTCGGTCTCGCGCACCGACAGGCCCTGATCGACAACCTTACGGGCGGCCTGCGCCTGTTTGAACTTATCGGTGAGACCCAGCAGAGCACGGGCATGGCCCATATCGAGTTCGCGGTTTCGCACCAGCTCGCGGACTTCGGGGTCCAGCTCCAGCAAGCGCAGCAGGTTGGACACTGCCGCACGGGATTTGCCCACTGCTTCGGCGGCTTTCTGATGAGTAATCTCGAACTCATCAATAAGACGCTTCAGTGCCTGAGCTTCCTCAAGCGGGTTCAGATCTTCTCGCTGGATGTTCTCGATCAGCGCTACAGCAACAGCAGCGTTATCGGGAATGTCTTTAATAATGACCGGAATTTCATCCAGGCCCGCCAGCTTGGCCGCGCGCCAACGGCGTTCACCGGCAATGATTTCGTATTTGCCGCGGTCACTGCCGACGAGGGGCCGGACAACAATCGGCTGAATAACGCCCTGCGCTTCAATAGAGTTCGCCAACTCCTCAAGCGCTTCCTTACGCATGTCCTGACGCGGCTGATACTCACCACGGCGGAGCAGGTCGACAGAGAGCGTCGTCAGGCTGTCGCCGGCAGGTTCGGCAGAAGTCGCCGGCTTGGGAGCCGCTTGCGGAGCCGAAGCGGAAGGCGTCGCCGCCGGTGTCTGCTTAACGGGCTGCGGAGGCGGTGCAGCGGGAGGCGCTTCGCCACCGCCAAGCAATGCATCAAGGCCTCTGCCTAATCCTGTTTTCTTTCCTGCCATGAATTACTTCTTTACTGATTTAAGCTGCTGCAGCCTGATTACGCTGAATAACTTCACCCGCCAATGCCAGATAGGCAAGCGCACCGCGAGACTTGGGATCATGCTTCAGCACCGGCACGCCAAAGCTGGGCGCCTCGGCCAGACGAACGTTACGCGGGATGATTGAGCTGTAAATAGTGTCAGCAAAATGCTGGGCCAGCTGCGATGAAACCTCGGTAGACAAGCGGTTACGCGGGTCATACATGGTGCGCAGCAAACCTTCGATACCCAGCTTGTTGTTCACCGAGTTACGCACCTGGCGAATGGTTTCAAGCAGTGATGACAAGCCTTCCAGCGCATAGAACTCGCACTGCACGGGGATAAGCACGCCATCGGCTGCAGTCATCGCGTTCAACGTGAGCATATTAATAGTGGGCGGGCAGTCGATCAGGATGAAGTCGTAATTCTCCTGAACCGGCTCCAGCGCAGTACGCAGCTTCGCTTCGCGACCAAGCTCCTGCATCAGCCGCACTTCAGCGGCAGTCAGGTCGGCGTTTGCCGGCAGCAGGTCATAACCGCCTGCTTCGGAATGCACGATAGCGTCAGCGGCTGGC
>Ga0209475_10002502_pt1 | contig 18285 bp, 18 predicted proteins | sample tdDd471_FD_187128 | JGI IMG/M metagenome (GOLD analysis project Ga0209475, IMG submission 187128) | Marine sediment microbial communities from the Atlantic coast under amendment with organic carbon and nitrate - tdDd47.1 (SPAdes)... | ecosystem: Environmental > Aquatic > Marine > Coastal >... | reverse complement strand
TCGGATAGCTCTTGAACCGCTTCATCGGCTCCCCCTTCGTCTCCGGCAGGCGGCTGATGCCGTGACGCTGGTAGAGCCGATGAAGGGCCGAGCGCGACAGATGCGGGATCGTCGCTTGAAGAGCGTAGAGGCAGTCGTCCAACGGCAGCAGCGTGTGGCGCCGGAACGCGACGCACATCGCTTCCTCTTCCGGCGACAGGACCGAGGATCGGACTTCCTTCGGCCCCATGCGCGCATCCTCGACAGACGTGCGCTTGCGCCACTTTCTAACGGTCTTCTCATTGAGGCTGTAATGCGCCGCTATCTCCGCGACCGAAGCTTTCGATCGCTGTATCGCTGCTCGGACCGCGTGCGTGGTCGTGGCGCTGCCGTGAAGTACTTGTCCCATAGTGCGTCCCGCTCCTCCTGCGATGGCATCATTCCATCACACCGTGGGACTAAACACCTAGCCAAACGATAATAAAAGCGTCCAGAAAGATTTTGAATTACTTCAGGATCGCCACCCGTATCCGCAATATGCCAGCTCAAATTTCTGACCTGCCCAATATGTTTCGGCAACTGTGACTGTGCTTTGAACATGTTGCCATTCTCATCGAGTATCAGGCAATGGATTGGCAAGATGTCAGGTTGGAAACGTAAACCCGTGTGGGGACGCATTCTGAAACATTCCACCCCGCATCGCCCTGTGCTACAGCCTCAGCAGGCTGGGTGATGCAGGACGGATCATGAGCGATACAGATGAGGCGGTGGTCGCGGCGGAGGGGACTCCGGCTGCGGGGGATGGCGAGAAACTGGTGCTGACGCCGTCGCGGCAGTTCGGTGACTGGCTGCGGGAGACAAATGTCAGTCTGGGTTTCTCCACCTACCAGGCCGGCAAGATGTTCCTGATCGGGCGGCGTGACGATGGCCGACTGTCGGTGTTCGAGCGGACGTTCAACCGCTGCATGGGCATGTGGGCCAATGGCCAGACGATCTGGATGAGTTCGCTCTATCAGCTCTGGCGGTTCGAGAACATCCTGCCTGCCGGTCAGATGCATCAGGGCTATGACCGGGTCTATGTGCCCCAGATCGGTTACACCACCGGCGACATCGACACCCACGACATCGGCGTGACGGCGGAGGGCAAGGTCAATTTCATCGCCACCCTGTTCGGCTGCATCGCGGAACCGAGCGAGCGGTTCTCCTTCAAGCCGGTCTGGAAGCCGCCGTTCCTGTCGAAGCTGGCGGCGGAGGATCGCTGCCATCTGAACGGCCTCGCCATGCGCGACGGCAAGCCGGGCTTCGTCACTGCAGTCAGCCGCTCCGACGTGTCCGACGGCTGGCGCGACCGGCGCACCGACGGTGGCATCGTCATGGACGTGCAGAGCAACGAGATCATCGCCGAGGGGTTGTCGATGCCGCACAGTCCGCGCTGGCACCAGGGTAAGCTGTGGCTGTCGAATGCCGGGACCGGAGAGTTCGGCCATATCGACATGGACACCGGCAAGTTCGTGCCCGTGGCCTTCTGCCCCGGCTTCCTGCGCGGCCTGACGATGATCGGCGACTACGCCGTGCTGGGCCTGTCGAAGCCGCGCGAGAACCGTACCTTCAGCGGTCTGCCGCTGGACGAGAAGCTGAAGCAGGCGGACGCGGAGCCGCGCTGCGCGATCTATGTCATCGACCTGCGCACCGGGGACGTGGTTCACTGGCTGCGCATCGACGGCGTGGTGGAGGAACTCTACGACGTGACCGTCCTGCCCGGCGTCAAACGCCCCATGGCCATCGGCTTCGTCAGCGACGAGATTCGCCGTATCCTGACCGTCGATGACACGGAGTGGGACGGCTGAACAGCCGACCCCAGGGCGGCGCTTCTGAATTTCAACGACCGGATCACAGGACGACACAATGACTGACAGCAAACCTTCGATCGCCGTTCTCGGCGGCACCGGTGACCTTGGTGGCGGACTGGCACTTCGCTGGGTGCGGGCCGGATACCCGGTGATCATCGGCAGCCGTACCGCCGACAAGGCGGAGACCTCGGCGCGCGAACTCAACGCGCGCTTCCCGGGCTCGGGCGTGCAGGGCATGGACAATGCCGCCGCCGCAGCAGCCGGTCAGATCGTGGTCATGACCGTCCCCTTCTCCAACCACCGCTCGACGCTGGAATCGGTGAAGGACGCGGTGCAGGGCAAGATCGTTGTCGATGTCACCGTGCCGCTGGTGCCGCCGAAGGTCAGCCGGGTGCAGATGCCGCCCGAAGGCTCCGCCGGCAAGGCAGCGCAGGAGTTCCTGGGCCCGGACGTGCAGGTCGTTTCCGCCTTCCAGAACGTCGCCGCCGATCATCTGGCGGACCTGGAGCATGATCCGGACTGTGATATACTGGTGGCGGGCAATGTCGTCGCGGCGCGGGAACAGGTGGTCGAGCTGGTGGAAGCCTGCGGCATGCGTGGCTTCCATGTCGGCCCCATCGACAATGCGGCAGTGGCCGAGGCGCTGACTTCCGTGCTGATCTTCATGAACAAGCGCTACAAGAGTCCCGGTGCCGGTATCCGCATCACCAATCTGCCGGACATGGACTGAGCGGACCTGGACCAGGGATCGACCCGCGATGCGGCGACTTGAGTTGATCGGGCTGGAAGGGCTGCCGGAGGTTCTGCCCGGTGCTGATCTGGCGGCGATGATCAATGCTGCCGCCAGCGCAGCGGCGGGCGGACTGCGGGATGGTGACATCGTTGCGGTGGCGCAGAAGGTGATCTCCAAGGCGGAGGATCGCTACGTCGTGCTGGATGAGGTCCAGCCCTCCGACCGTGCCATCCGCATCGCCGCCCAGTGCGCCAAGGATCCACGCCAGGTGGAGGTGGTGCTGTCGGAAGCGTCGGAGGTCGTGCGCCATCGTCCCGGCGTGCTGATCGTCCGTCACAGGCTGGGGCATGTGCTGGCCAATGCGGGCATCGATGCCTCCAACGTGCCGCGCGACGGGCAGGGACGGGAGCGGCTGCTGCTGTTGCCGGTGGACCCGGACGGCAGCGCGCAGCGGCTGCGCGCGGACCTGCAGCGGCTTGCCGGGTGCGAGCTCGGCGTTGTCGTCAATGACAGTCCCGGTCGGGCCTGGCGGGTTGGCAGTGCCGGTATCGCGATCGGCGTGGCCGGGGTGCCCGCGATGCAGGACCTGCGCGGTCAGATCGACCGGGACGGGCGGGAGCTTCAGGCCAGCGAGCTTGGTATTGCCGACGAGGTCGCCGCCGCCGCCTCCCTCGTCATGGGGCAGGGCGCGGAGGGTGTGCCTGTCGTGATCGTGCGCGGCATGCAGCTTGCCGGTCGCCACGGCACGGCGGATGAACTGGTGCGCCACCCGCTGATGGACCTGTTTCGATGAGTGGCGGCGGGATCACCTATCTGTCCGGCGGTGTCGGCGGGGCCAAGCTGGCGCTGGGACTGGCCCGGGTGCTGCCGCCCGGGGATCTGGCGATCATCGCCAACACGGGCGACGACTTCGACCATCTGGGCCTGCGCATCTGCCCGGACATCGACACGCTGGTCTATACCCTGTCGGAACGGGCGAACCTGGCGCAGGGCTGGGGGCGGCAGGACGAGAGCGACGGTTTCATGACCGCGATGCGTGAACTGGGGGGACCGGACTGGTTCTTCCTCGGTGACCGGGATCTCGCCATGCATGTGGAGCGGACGCGGCGCATGCGGTCGGGGGAACGGCTGACCGAAGTCACGGCAGCACTGGCCGGGGCGCTCGGGATCGGGCCGCGTATCCTGCCGATGACGGATACGGTCGCGCCGACAATCATCGAGACAGCCGATGGCCCGGTGGCGTTTCAGGATTACTTCGTGCGCCTGCGCGCAGCACCTGCCGTTACCGGTTTCACCCTGCACGGCGGAGCACCACAGATACCGACCGCTGAGGTCACCGCGGCCCTTGAGAACCCGACGATGGTCGTCATCGGGCCGTCGAACCCTTTCATTTCCATCGACCCGATCCTGCACCTGACCGGTCTGCGGGATCGCTTGCGGACCCTGCGTGACGGGGGAACCCCGGTCGTGGCCGTTTCACCCATCGTCGGCGGAGACGCCATCAAGGGTCCGACGGCGAAGATGTTCAGGGAACTGGGGACCGACCCAAGCGTTGCTGCGGTCGCCGGACGCTACCACGACATCGTCAGTCATCTGGTGCTGGATACGGCTGATGCAGGTTCGGTCGGGACGGTGACCGCACTGGGCGTCCAGGCACCGGTCACACCGACGGTCATGCGCACCGTCGAAGACCGGATTGCGCTGGCCCGGCAAGTGCTGGCGCTGGGTTGAAAGCCAGCGCCAGTTGGTGTCAGGAAGCCGGTTTGGCCGTCGTGATTTCCTGACCCTGGTCAGGCACGATGCGTGTCTTGTCGGAATAGATGATCAGCACCGGCTGTCCGGCCTTCATCTCCTCACCATCGTTCTGCACGATCACGAAGGTGTCGCCGTTTTCCTTGCGGATGATGAATTCCGTCGCGGTTCCGGAGGTAATACCCTCCTCCGCAACCGAACCCGCAACCGCACCGATGATGGCACCGCCAACCGCGCTGGCGACGCGGACGACGCCGTTGCCGCCGATCTGGGAGCCGATGGCACCACCGGCAACCGCACCGCCGACCGTACCGGTGCCGGACCGCGTACCCTCGACCTCGACATTGCGGACACTGACGATCGTGCCCTTCTCGATGGAGGCGGCGCGGCCAAGTTCGCCGCGCTTGTAGGTCTCGTTCGAATGGATGCCACTGCATGCGGCCAGGACCAGCATCAGCAGACCAGCTGTGGTGATGCGAATGACATTCATGACGAAACTACCCCTTCGAATGGGAACCCTGGCGGGCAAGCTAGGCGACGGGCCGGAACCGGTCGCACGATCATGCGATGGTGCAACAGCCGACCGGAATCCGCCAATCAACTCTGACAACCATAGCAGGCACTATGTCGGTCGAGATTGTGTCGATTCAAGGGCGGTCACAGTCTGGTCACAGCAGGTCGCGCGGTCTCCGGCGGAGCAAGGCTCAGCCAGCGGTCTTCTTCTTTGCCGGGGCCTTGCGCTTGCGCGGGGCGGGGGCAGCCGCTGCCTCGGCTTCCTTTGCCTTCAGCTCTTCGGCTTCCTTGGCGATACGCAGCGCCTTCAGCTTCTCGACCTTGGCATTGCGCGCAACACGTGCAGTTTCCTTGTCCTTGATCATCTGCCGCGCCTTGCGCTCTTCCAGCGCGAGTTTCTCTTCGGCCTTGCTGGGTGTCGAACGCTGCATCGGTGCTTCTCCAGTGACTGGTCGTGAACGCAGTATGGAAACGAAGTAGCTCCCCGTCTGGGAAACCTTGCCTCGGAAACACGCTGGATCAGGATACTGACATTTCTAGCTGACATGACATCATAGGCGCGACGGCACGCGGAAGTAACCAAAATCTCCCGCCGCAAACATCCCGGGCGTGCTCGCCCCGCATTTGCCTGTTACCCTGACGGATGCTGGTCCCGCTGTTGGCCCGGCCTCCGACGGTCCCGCAGGCAAGGCGTGCGTTTCATGAATTCCACTGACATTCTGTCGAAACTGGACATTCGAGACAGCCGCAGCCTGGCGTTCGCGAACTACTGGTTCGGCCTGCCCCGGCAGGGGCTGGTGCCGACGCGCCAGGATTTCGATCCCTGCACGCAGGGGCCGTTCCTTTCCACCTATGTGATCCACGAACTGATCTCTCCGGACTTCATCAGGGTTCACCTGGCCGGAACCGGCGTCCGCGAACAGTACGGAACCGAGATCACGGGAACGAACTATCTCGATTTCGTCGAGGACTGGCGCAAGGAGAATGCCTCACGCTCCCTGTTCGTGATCTGCGAGCAGCCCTGTGGAATCCTGGCGCACCTGCGCGCGCGGACATCAACGGGCAAGCAGATCCTCAACGAATCCATCGGCCTGCCGATGCGGGACAATTCCGGTGCGGTGCGGCTGATCTACTACCAGTCGAACACCATTCACGAGGAAGGCTACCGCGACCCGGAGGAGGACATGCTGATGACGCTGGAGATCGAGAATGAGGTCCACTTCGACATCGGTGCAGGGCAGCCGGATTTCCAGCGTCTGACCGCGCCGGAAATCAGTTGAAGCCCAAGTCTGGAGAGTTGACTTGTGACGGACAACCAGAGGATCGTCTTGCATGATCAAGATCAACCTTCGGAACGTCATTCCATGAATCGATTCGTTGCGCCTCTACTTGCCACTGCCCTGATGCTGTTTTCTGCCGCCGCGAGCGCCCAGCAAGGTGGGGAGAACGCTTTCGAGGCAAGTTTCTGGCTTGATGTGAAGGACTCGGGTCAGCCAGCCTTCATCCGCGACTACATCTATCTCTTCCCTGAGGGGAGTCATGCGGCGGAGGCGAGGGCACTTCTCGATCGTCTTGGCGCGCAGGCTCCCGAAGACCGCGGTCAGAGGTCATCCGGCACGGCACAGTCGCGGGACCGAAGCAAAGACAAGCAGGTCTTGAGACCCAGACCGAATGATACCGCGAACCGGAAGTCTTCAGCACTTCGACCGCCGGACTCCAGCGATGTGGGGCATGGCAGGGATCAAGTGCCAGCTCCCAAGGCCCCCGGAGTGATCGATCTTTCCAGGTTACCTTCTCCAGAACCGGCTATCCCGTGTGGGGAGCGTTTCGAGAGCGCCGGTTCGGAGGGTGGGGGCTTGCTCTGCGTAACGTTTCTTGCTTCGCGGACCTATTCCTTCTCTCGCGCGTGCGAGCCGGTTTCATTCGGGTTTGCAGGAATCAGTGTTGCAGACGATGTCTTTTTTTCCGCAGGTGAAACCCTGCTGGTTCGTGCGGGAACGGGAGCTTCTGTTCAGGTGACGGGCGGCAGGCCCGAATGTTACAGGCTTGCCGGAGACATCCCGAAGGAGTTGCGGAAATACCGTCACCTGATGCTGGATGCGTGGGAACGGTGGGTCAGCATCTGCGATATTGACGGTAACTGTAGCTGATTTTCTGTCGGCCGCCCTGCATCAGGTAGCGGAAAGACCTAACACCCCATCTTCGCGGCCAGGTCGATGAAGTCGCTGGCGATCCATTCCCAGTCCTGGCTGGGAGGGCGTGGCTTGCCGCCGCTGGCGACAAACTCGTTGCGCCGCTCGACGTAGGCGGTCTGCAGGCCGAAGGAGCGTGCAGCAGCCAGATCCTCGTTGTGGGCCGCGACCATGCAGCATTCCTCCGGCTTCAGCCCCAGGAAGGCGGCGGAGCGCAGGTAGGCTTCGCGCTCCGGCTTGTAGGCCTGCGCCACCTCGCCGCCCAGAACCATGTCCCAGTTCAGGCCCGTGTGCCGCGCCATGTTGACCATCAGCGCGATATTGCCGTTGGAGCAGGTGGCCACGATGTGGCGTGACTTCAGCCGGTTCACGCCGCCAACGGAGTCGCCCCAGGCATCCAGGCGGTGCCAGACGTGGTTCAGATCGTCGATCTCCGCCTCCGACAGGCAGTCGATGGAGAACTCCGCCAACACGTCACGCAGGTTCTCCATGTGCAGGATGTCGAGCGGCACGAAGCCACGGTTGCCCTCCCGGATCTTGGCCATGGCGGGCTGATAGCGCTTCCGCCAGGCGATGGCGAAATCATGCCCGTTGACCGCAAATCCCTTCTGCTCCGCGATCCGCTCGATCTCGCGCGCCACGGAACTGCGCCAGTCCACGACCGTGCCGAAAACGTCGAACAGAAGGGCCTTGGGGTGGGACATGGCATATTCTCCGGCATCTTTGACCCGCGGGTGTGATCTGCTACCCTTGGGTAAATCATGAAAGTTGGGGAGAGACTAACATGCAATTCGGTGTCTTCTACGAGCTGCAACTGCCGAAGCCCTGGAACGAGGGCGACGAGCACAGACTGTTCCAGAACGCGCTGGAACAGGTCGAATTGGCTGACCGGCTGGGGATCGATTACGCGTGGGCGGTCGAGCATCATTTCCTTGAGGAATACAGCCATTGTGCCTCACCGGAGGTGTTTCTGGCTGCGGCGGCGGGACGGACGCAGAACATCCGGATCGGCCACGGCATTCGCCAGGTCATTCCCAACTACAACCACCCCGCCCGCACGGCGGAGGGGATCGCGACGCTGGATCTGGTGTCCAACGGGCGGGCGCAGTTCGGCATCGGCGAGGGCGCGACACGCCTGGAGCTGCATGGCTTCGGCATACCGGCGAAGGAGAAGCGCAACATGGCGCTGGAGGCGGCCGAGCAGGTTGCCAACATGCTGGTGATGAACCCCTATCCCGGCTACGAGAGCGAGAACTTCTCGGTGCCCTGCCGTAACGTGGTGCCGAAGCCGCTGCAGAAGCCGCACCCGCCGATGTGGATGGCCTGCACCAACCGCGACACGATCCGCGTGGCGGCGAAGCTGGGCGTCGGCGCCCTGGCCTTCAGCTTCCTCGACCCGGAGGAGGCGCAAAGCTGGTCGCAGATCTACTACGACATCATCAAGTCGGAGGAATGTGTCCCCATCGGGCATGCGGTCAACGCCAATATCGCCATGGTCTCGGCCTTCTCGTTGCACAACGACCGCGAAACCGCCATCCGGCAGGGGCAGGAGGGTTTCGAGTTCTTCGGCTTTGCCATGCGCCAGCTTGTGGCCGAGGACGTGAAGCCGGGCCGCACCACGATCTGGGAGGATTTCCAGGCCCAGCGCAAGGTGCGGGAGGACGAGATGGTCGCCGCCGCAGCGGGGCAGAACGATGCCGCCCGGCTGCTGCACGCCCCTGGTATCGGCACGCCTGATGACTTCCGTGACCATATCCGGAACTTCGAGGCGGCAGGTGTCGATCAGATCATCTTCCTGCAGCAGGCGGGTCGCAACACGCACGAGCAGATTTGCGACTCACTGAACCTGTTTGCCGATGAGGTCCTGCCCGAGTTCAAGGCCAGGCAGGCCGCGAAGGAAGCGGCGAAGGCGAAGGAACTCGCGCCGTATATCGAGGCTGCCCTGGCGCGGAAGCAGCGGATGCCGGAACTGAGCGACGACGAAATTCCGGTGGTCAGGGCTTCGGTCAAGTCGGTGCAGGTCAACCGCGGCAAGGTTGCCTGACAGCCTTGGAGGAAGAACTGTCCACCATCGGGACAAGGTCACTGCAGATTGCCTTTGCGGAGAATGGCCCGGCGGATGGCTGGCCGGTCATTCTCTCGCACGGCTTCCCTTATGGGCCGGAGAGCTATGACGACGTGACGCCGTTGCTGGTGGCGCAGGGCGCGCGGGTCATCGTCCCCTTCCTGCGTGGATATGGTCCGACACGGTTCCGCGACCCGGATGCGCCAAGGTCCGGTGAACAGGCGGCGCTGGGCGCCGATCTCCTGGCGCTGATGGACGCCATGGGTATCGGACAGGCCGTGCTTGGTGGCTACGACTGGGGTGGACGGGCCGGATGCGTGGTGGCGGCGCTCTGGCCGGAGCGGGTATCGGCGCTGGTTTCCGTGAATGGCTACAACATCCAGAACATCGCGCGCAGCATGGAACCGGCCGCCGCCGTGGATGAGTACGCCTACTGGTACCAGTACTATTTCCATTCGGAGCGGGGGCGGGCCGGGCTGACCCTGAACCGTCGGGAGATCTGCCACCTGCTCTGGCGGTTGTGGTCGCCGAAGTGGGCCTTTGACGAGGCGACCTACGATGCGACGGCGGCGCACTTCGACAATCCGGACTTCGTGGATGTCGTCATCCATTCCTATCGCCATCGCTTCGGGCTGGTTGCGGGCGATCCGGCGGTGGCGGAGATTGAACGACGGCTTGCGGAACAACCGGACATCACGGTGCCGACCATCACCATCGACGGCGACAGTGACGGAGTGATGGGCACCGGGGGCACGGCGCACCATGCGCGCAAGTTCACCGGCCCGCATGAACACAGGGTCTTCGAGGACATCGGTCACAATGTGCCGCAGGAAGCCCCTGAGGGTTTTGCCCGGGCCATTCTCGACGCCAGGGCGCTCAGTTCACCTCGGTGATGAAGTGTTCCAGGTCGCCCAGGCCGACCTGACGGCGCTCATAGGCCAGGCCGAGCTTCTCTGCTGCCAGCTCCGCTGCGCGGTCCAGCTCTGCATTCTGCGTCTGGGCGAGATAGACCACCTTCTCGTAATTGCCGAAGTACATGTCCCGCAGTTCCGGATGACGGTCGAGGCCGAGGGTCTTGACGACCAGCGTGTCGAACTGCCGGACCAGGAAATCGGTGAGGTAGAAACTGGTCATGTCGTCGTCACCGGCGGCCTCGAACGCCTTGTTGCCGGAATAGAAGGCGTAGCAGTGTGGCCCCGGGATGCGCTCGACACCTTCTTCCTCGCAGACCTTGTCGAGCAGCCCGCCGGTGCCGCAGTCGGCATAGCCAACGACAACACGGCCATAGTTCTCGCGGGCGGCGCGCACGGCATCACGAACGGCCTCCGGGATCTTCTCCGGCGTGTTGTGCAGGGTGGCAGGCAGGCAGCGCAGTGAGAGATGCGACAGGCCGTTGCGCCCGATGACGGAGCCGATCTCGCGCGCAAGCGCGCCACAGGCGATGATCAGGGTCCTGTCCTGTGCCTGCTCGCTCAGATCAGGGCCGCGCTGCGGTCGTGCTGATCGGGGGGGCAGTGTCGTGTCTGGCATGGTGTTGCTTTCCGGTTCACGAGAAATGGAAGTCAAACCCTGTCGTGCGATGATTGCGTCACCGCTTCCGCGCAGGGGCCGTTCAGGCCCCCGTCTGTTGCATGTTTCCTGTTCAGGTCACGCCCTTCCCGCCTGGGTCAGGTAGGGACAGGCGCACCCTTCTCTCTGTCGCTTCAGGCGAGCTGGTTGTGGCGGCGGGCAATCAGCTCCTTCGCCATCTCGACCGTGACAGCCGCGTCGCGGCAATAGGCGTCGGCGCCCACGGCTTCCGCGAATTCCTCGTTCAGCGGGGCACCGCCGACCATGACGATATAGTCGTCGCGAATACCCTTTTCCTTCATCGTGTCCACCACGACCTTCATGTAGGGCATGGTGGTGGTCAGCAGCGCCGACATGCCCAGGATCTCGGGCTTGTGCTCCTCCAGCGCGTCGAGATAGTTCTCCACCGGGTTGTTGATGCCCAGGTCGACGACCTCGAAGCCCGCGCCTTCCATCATCATGCCGACCAGGTTCTTGCCGATGTCGTGGATGTCGCCCTTCACGGTGCCGATCACCATCTTGCCGACCTTCGGCGCGCCGGTTTCCACCAGCAGCGGGCGCAGGATGAACATGCCGGCCTTCATGGCATTGGCGGACAGCAGCACCTCCGGCACGAACAGGATGCCGTCACGGAAGTCGATGCCGACGATCCGCATCCCCTCCACCAGCGCCTGGGTGAGAATGTCGTAGGGGGCCCATCCACGCTCCAGCAGGATGTTGACGGCTTCCTCGATCTCTTCCTTCAGACCATCGTAGAGGTCGTCATGCATCTGCTGGACGAGCTCGGCATCGTCCAGTTCGGACAGGACGACATCATCGTCTTCATCGGCCATGGCAACAGTTCTCCGCACGCAACCACGATATGGGTCAAGCTGTTGGTCAATATGGCGAAGCCACGCCTGATCCGGTGTGTCGATTACGACAGGTTGCGTCGTTCTTTGCGACGTGGGTCGCGCGCCGAACCACCATGGCTGTTCCCGGCGCGGCGGGGCGGTGACGCGAACTGGCAAGCCACCTGTGCGCGCTGTCTGTACTCAGGATGAACGGATGGGGTGGCCCATCCAGTCTGTTTCCTTGAATCGGGGGGATTTCGGCCATGGCAAATGACAGCAGCAACGATGAAGCCGCCGTTACGGCCGATGGTGCAGAGAGCACGGGTCGCAGGCGCGGCCGGCGTGGTGGTGGCGCCGAGAACCGGCGCGAGGGCCGGCGTGGCGGTGGCATGGAGAAGCAGCGCTTCATCACGCGCAAGCTGAAGCCGTTCGAGGTTCTGACCGACGAGGGGCTGGAACTGATCGAGTACAACGCCGAGACGGTGCTGGAGGAGATCGGCATCGAGTTCCGCGACGATCCGGAGGCGCTGCAGATGTGGCGCGATGCCGGTGCCGATGTGGATGGAGAGCGGGTGCGGTTTCCCCGCGGTCTCTGCCGCAAGCTGATCGAGACGGCTCCGGCGCGTTTCACCCAGCACGCGCGCAACAGCGAACGCAATGTGGAGATCGGCGGCAACAACACGGTCTTCGCGCCGGTCTACGGGCCGCCGTTCGTGCGCGACCTGGACGGCAAGCGCCGTTACGCGACCATCGAGGATTTCCGGACCATCGTGAAGCTGGCCTACATGGCGCCGTCGATGCATCACTCCGGCGGTACGGTCTGCGAGCCGGTGGACGTGCCGGTGAACAAGCGTCACCTGGACATGATCTACAGCCATATCCGCTATTCCGACAAAGCCTTCATGGGGTCGGTAACGCATCCTGACCGGGCGGCGGACACGGTCGAGATGGTACGGATGCTGTTCGGTGCCGATTTCGTCGAGCAGAACTGCGTGCTGGTCTCGCTGATCAACGCCAACTCGCCGATGGTCTTCGACGACACCATGCTGGGCGCGCTGAAGACCTATGCCCGGGCCAATCAGGCCTGCATCGTGACGCCGTTCATCCTGTCCGGTGCCATGGCTCCGGTGACCCCTGCCGGTGTGCTGACCCAGACCCTGGCCGAGGCGCTGGCCGGCATGGCCTTCACGCAGCTCTGCCGTCCCGGTGCCCCGGTGATTTTCGGCAGCTTTGCCAGTTCCATGTCGATGCAGTCCGGTGCGCCCACCTTCGGGACCCCGGAACCGGCCCTGATCCTCTACGGCGCGGCGCAGCTTGCGCGGCGTCTCGGTGTGCCCTTCCGTTCCGGCGGATCGCTCTGCGGCTCCAAGGTGATGGACGCGCAGGCGGCCTACGAGAGCCAGGCGACGCTGATGCCGACCGTTATGGGCGGTGTCAACTTCGCGCTGCACAGCGCGGGCTGGCTGGAGGGCGGGCTGGTCTCGTCGTTCGAGAAGTTCGTGCTCGACTGCGACCAGCTTGCCATGATGCAGCGCTTCGCGGAGGGGATCGACCTGTCCCCCAACGGGCAGGCCATGGACGCGATCCGGGAGGTTGGTCCCGGCGCGCACTACCTCGGCTGCGCCCATACGCAGGCCAACTTCAAGTCGGCCTTCTACCTGTCGCCGCTGACCGACAACAATTCCTACGAGCAGTGGGCGGCGGAAGGGGAGCGGCGGCTGGAGGATCGTGGGCGTGATCTGGTCCGCAAGTGGCTTGACGCCTATGAGGCACCGGCGCTGGATCCCTCGATCGACGAGGCGCTGAACGATTTCATCCGCCGCAAGAAGGATTCGATGCCCGACGCCTTTGCCTGAAAGGATAGCGACCGGACGGCGATGACGCTGGGGGACAGGTATTACAGCCGCGCCCTGGCCGAGGCGTTCGGGTTCAGGACAGGCTGACAGGAGAACCGCTCATCTGCTTGATAGTCTCAGACTATCAGCTCCATGCGTATGTTCGATGGATGTTCCGGTTTTCCTTGATTCACGGGGTATATGCGCCAATATCCCGACCAGTACAAAATTAACTCACAGGGAGTTTGTCTCACATGGCAACCAATGCTGACCAGCGCCATGGCGCAACGGCCAGTGGCGCTCAGGCCGCCGAACTAGACCAGGGCCTGCGCAAGTACATGCTCGGCGTCTACAACTACATGGCGTCGGGGCTCCTCATCAGCGGAGTCGTGGCTCTGCTGGTATCGAACTCTCCGGCGGCGATAGAGGCGATCTTCGGATCCGGCCTTGGCATAGTCGTCATGCTGGCGCCGATCGGCATCCTGCTGGTGATGTCCTTCGCCCAGAACAAGCTCAGCACCCCGGTCATGCAGGCTATGTACTGGGTCATGGTGGCGACCATGGGCGTGTCGCTGTCGACGGTCTTCATGGCCTACACCGACGCATCGGTCGTTCGCGTCTTCATGATCACGGCGGCATCCTTCGCGGGACTGAGCCTGTTTGGCTACACCACCAAGAAGAACCTGTCCGGCATGGGCAGCTTCCTGATCATGGGCGTCTTCGGCCTGGTCATTGCCATGGTCGTCAACATGTTCCTGGATTCGTCCATGATGCAGATGGTGATTTCGGTCCTGGGCGTGCTGATCTTTGCCGGTCTCACCGCCTTTGACACGCAACGGATCAAGTCGACCTACATCCAGCATCGCATGGAGGGTGACGTTGCCGTCCGTTCCGCAATCTTCGACGCGGTGGCGCTGTACCTGAACTTCGTCAACCTGTTCATGTTCCTGATGCATCTGCTGGGCGACCGCGAATAGGCTTCGCGACTGCCAGTCTGATCGGGAAAGGCCCGGTGGTTCGCCACCGGGCCTTTTCATTTGTAGACTGGCTGGAGGATTCGAACCGGGGGAGGGGAACACCCATGCGCATCGTCATTGCCATGATGAAACACGAGACCAACACCTTCTCGCCGGTGGTGACGGACTGGGCACGCTTCACCGGCTGGGGCAGCTTTCTGGGTGAGGAAGCGCTGGCGGCCTATGACGGCACAGGCATGCCCTTTGCCGCCTATCTGGATCTGGCGCGGGCGCGCGGCGCGGAGATCGTGACACCGGTGGCGGCGGAGGCGATGCCCTCGGGCAAGGTGCAGCAGGACGCCTATGAACTGATGGCCGGGGCCATCGTCGATGCGGTGGCGGACGGCTGCGATGCCGTGATGCTGGACCTGCACGGAGCAATGGTGGCGGAACATACCTTCGACGGGGAGGGGGAGTTGCTGCGCCGCATCCGTGCCGTGGCTCCGGACGTTCCCATCGCTGTCACCTGCGACCTGCACTGCAACCTGACAGACGCGATGGTCGACAATTGCGACGCCCTGATCGGCTACAAGACTTACCCGCATGTGGACATGCACGAGATGGGGCAGCAGATCGGCGAAGTGCTGCTGCGGATGCTGGATGGCGAGGTCACGCCCGTGATGCGCTGGGGCAACCTGCCGCTGCTGTCGCAGACGCTGATGCAGGGCACCGACGATGAACCGATGAAAAGCCTGATCGCCATGGCCCGCGCGGCGGAGCACCGGCCCGGTGTGCTGGCTGCGACCGTCTTCGGCGGCTTCGCGCTGGCCGACATGCCGGACGCGGGAACGTCCGTCATCATCGTCACCGACAATGACCCGGCACTGGCGGAGCAGGTGCGCGACGAGATCATGGCCGCCGCCTGGGCTGAGCGCGAAGCCTTCATCTATCCGCATCGGCCACTGGAGGAGACGGTGAGCGAGGCGAAGGAACTCACGGACGGGCCGGTGATCCTGCTCGACCACGCCGACAACGTGGGCTCGGGCGGCACACAGGACGTGATGACCGTGATCGCGGAGGTGCTGCGTCAGGGGCTGCAGGATGTGGCCGTTGCCGCCGTCTGTGACCCGGAGGCGGTGAAACGGATGCAGGCGGCAGGAGTTGGATCGACCATCACCCTGACGCTCGGCGGGCGCACCGACATGCCCGCCATCGACCGGGCCGGTGCGCCGCTGGAACTGACCGGCAAGGTGCGCACCCTGACCGACGGTGAATGGGTCTGTCGCGGGCCGATGTACACGGGTGTCACCGTGCGCATGGGACCGACTGCGGTGCTGGAGACCGGTGGCATGCAGATCGTGGTCGTGTCACAGCATCACGAGCCGTGGGATACCGGCGTCTTCACCTCCGTCGGTATCGACCCGCTGCACAAGCGCTATCTGCTGCTGAAGTCCCGCATCCACTACCGCGCCGGATTCGCGCCGCTTGCCAAGGCGACACTGACGCTGGATGGCGTGGGAGTCACCACTTCCGACAACAGCCTGCTGAACTACGAACACGTCCGCCGCCCCGTCTATCCGCTGGACCTGATCAACGAGCGCTGAAGCGGTCGGCTTACCCGATCTGCTGTGAACCGACGACCAGCGACGCGGCAGCGATCAGGGTGATCGGCCAGCGCAGATTCGGGTACCAGCGGGGCAGCAGGTCATGGCGCACCATCAGGTGATCGACTGCCGCCCAGATCACCAGACAGGCGGCAAGCGACAGCATCCGGTTGACGGGCGGCTGAAACAGGATCAGCCAGGCGGCGATGCTGGGCGCCATGGCGATGATCAGGCGCAGGGACACCCGCCGCTGCTCTGTGTCGGCCAGGGCAAAGCCCCAGGTCGTGCCACCCAGGAACGACAGGATGATCGCGCCATAGATGGGCAGCGAATAGATCGCCCAGCCCTTCCAGCCGCCCTCTGCGAACTCGATGGCCACCACGCCGCCAACGAAGGGGATCAGGCCGAGGACCGACAGCAGCAGCGGCAGTGCCGGGATGCCTGTCATCAGTCGCTCTCGCCGCGCTCGTACAGGCACTCCCGGCCCAGCCGTTCCAGGCAGGCTTCCGCCGACCAGGGCAGCATCAGCGCGCCGCAGCGGCTGTCGCGATAGAGCCGCTCCAGCGGGAACTTCTTCATGATGGTGGTGCCGCCACAGGTGCGGATCGCCAGACGGCAGATGTCGTTCACCGTCTCCATGATGGTGTAGTTGGCGACATAGGCCCGCATCCGGGCGTCCTTCGACGGATTGAAGCGGGCATCCGTCGCCGCCTCCAGGAACAGGGCGCGCATCTGCTCCAGCTTGATGCGCATCTCCGCCACCGCGAACTGCTTGATCGGACTGCCACGTTTCACGCCCTTCGCCCCCTCGACCTCGCCCCGCAGGAAGGCGACCACGAAGTCATAGGCGGCCTGGGCGATGCCCATGTAGGCCGGGGTCAGGGTCAGGAACATGTGCGGCCACTGGATCGCGGCCCTGTAGTAGACACCGCGCGGCATGATCTGGTGCGCGTCGGGCACGAAGACCCCGTCGATGTCCAGGCTCTTGGAGACCGTGCCGCGCATGCCGAGCGTGTCCCAGTCGCCGACGACCGAGAACCCGTCCGCGTCGCCCGGCACCGCGAGCATGATCGTATCCTTCGGGTACAGGTCGCTGCCCTCGCGTTCCTCCGTGCAGAGCACCGAGTAGTGCGTCGCGGCCCCGGCGAGGGAGGCGAAGTGCTTCTTTCCCGTGACGACATAGCCGCCATCGACCTTCCGCGCCGTGGTGCCGAAGGGGGCCTTGCCGGTTGCCGCCTGGGTATGGGGTTCGGAGAAGGGCTGGGCGAAGATCGCCTTCTCATGCAGCACCAGATCATAGAGTGCGGCGCGGCGCTCCTGGTGTCCGCGCCGCTCTGCGTCCGTCATCGGCAGATCGTCGGCCAGAGGCCCGGACCAGAGCATCGAACAGGAATGCATGTTCAGCGTCAGCGCCGTTGCACCGCAGTGGCGGCCGATCTCCGATGCGACCAGGAAATAGGTCCGGTAATCGGCCCCCAGGCCGCCGTACTGGCTGGGGATGCAGAGCGCCAGCAGACCGGCGTCGCGCATGTCGGCGTAGTTCTCGTGCGGGAAGCGGGCGTCCCGGTCGGTCTCCGGCGCACGCGCGGCAAAGGCCGGGCCGAGTTCGGTGGCGCGCCCGACCAGTTCGCGCTGCCGGTCGGTGAGATCGAAATCGGACCACATGCTCATTCCGGCAGTCCCTCCATGAAGTCGGCAATCAGGCGACAGGTTTCTTCCGGCGCCTCCAGATTCGCGATGTGGCCCGCACCGCCGATCACGTCGAAGCGACAGCCCGGAATGCGCGCCGCCATGCGCTCCATGACCGTGGCAGGGGCCGTCGTGTCCTCTTCCCCCGCGATCAGGCAGGTCGGCACGGCGATCTGTTTCACCGCGTCCCGCCGGTCGAAGGTGACGAGGCAGTTCAGCGCCTGCCGATAGGTCTCGGGGCTGATCACGCTCATTGATTCAGTCAGGGCCTGGCCGACCTCCGGCCCGGCGTTGGGGCCGACCATGCCGGCCACCAGCGCTGGCGCTATGTCCGCCGGGGTCTTGCCCTCATCCATTGGTTTCAGGCGCGCGGCGAGGAACTTCTGCTGGAAATCCCCGCCCGGCTTGCCGAAGGCTGCGCTGGTGCACATCAGGATCGCGGCGCGCACCCTCTCCGGATGCAGGGCGAGAAATTCCTGGGCCACATAGCCGCCCATGGACAGGCCGCAGATCACGGCCTTCTCCAGTCCCAGATGATCCATCAGATGCGCCAGTGCGTCGGCCAGCGCGGGAAAGGTCATTTCCGGCAGGGCAGGCGAACCGGCATAACCCGGCGCGTTCCAGGCAATGCAGCGATAGCGCGCCGACAGTCCGTCGATCTGCGGCTGCCAGTTCCCGGCATTGCCGCCGATGCCATGCAGGAAGATGATCGCCG